>Ga0134127_10004468_pt1 | contig 10090 bp, 7 predicted proteins | sample KB31753_FD_96459 | JGI IMG/M metagenome (GOLD analysis project Ga0134127, IMG submission 96459) | Terrestrial soil microbial communities with excess Nitrogen fertilizer from Kellogg Biological Station, Michigan, USA - KB3-175-3 | ecosystem: Environmental > Terrestrial > Soil > Unclassified ...
ACAAAGCACTTATTTGGATATGTCGTCATCTGGATCTACATATTGACTTGAAATCTTTGCTGAAAGTGCTATACAATATTGATATTTTAATAGTCTCTCATCTTTGCACTGATTAATTTTAAAGTCTGGTATATTCTTCCATAAAAAATTAAGGTCAGGTTTATCCTTGGAGGAACAGATATGTGTTATTGCTATACTACAAAAGCTATTCAATTGGACTGAAATACCGCTTATGTTCTAGTATTAAATAGAAACAAACGAAGAGAGTGAAAAATAACAGAGGCATTTTCATTCATGCGGCATGAGGCATCGGCAAAGGTTTATCTATTTATTTTTTTGATAAATATTATTTATGACCATTTAGCAAAATTATATTGCTGCTACATCTCTGCGATTTTGCCATTTGAAATACGAAATAGATCAAAGCCTGTTGCTACATATGGTTTGCCTGTAGGTGGATTACCAAACAATGATCCTGTGTTTGTTCCACTGTTTGTCCATCTAATTAGTACTTTATCATATTTTGCAAAAATATCGTCTTGTACGTTTTCTATCGGGTACAGCTGTTATTATTGCAGACGCATATTTCTTTGCTCCTTCAGGGCCTTTGCGTAATTCTCAAGAAGAGTTGGATTATGTAAAACAAAATCAGGCGATAAAATCTTATCTGCTACTTCTAGACTGTCTTTTTGATGTATAACATTATGATAACACTTGGCGAGAGATTCATTTTCATCTTCTCGATGTTATTGTTGTTGTTTTTTTGAATTTGTATATGATTGCTGCTTATGGTGTTCTTTCCCCATAGTTGTTAAATACCCGAGCGATATATAACATTTCATGAATACATACAATATTACAATATTTATGAATAACATGGTCAATTTTCATTGCATAATGAGTATCTGCATCTGCTTTTGAGGTAGCATATAGAGGCGATATATATATGAGAATACAAACTAATGTTATCATCACAATTGGACTTGTTCTTATGCTTGGTCTATCTGCTACAGCATTTAACACGTTTTCTTTTGCGGCAAGTACAAATAATGCAACTAGTCAATCCACTTCTACTACTAATAATACTACAAAAGTACCTTCACAAATGATGACAACAACAACAACAACAAATCCTGTTGCACAAAATACTACTACTTTAATGGGTGGCTCAGGATGTTCTAATATTGACTATCTCTGGAATCACGTATACGGTGCGTCAGGTGACGGTAAACATCAATGGAGTCAACCGGGTCCTGTACATAAAGACAAATCGAGGCTCACAGTGCTACAGCCATGTGTAACTGTGACTGGACAAGTTTACAGCATTTACACCCCACCCCCGCCAGGGAAAGGAGGAACACATGACGACCCAGATGGCGATCTTCATTTTACTCTAACTTTAATAGATCACCCAGAATATTCAAATTCAAAAGACCCTCAATGCACATCTTCGCATGGTTTACCAAATCCTTGTCATAACATAATAGTAGAAGACATATGCCATACAACACCCGCCCAATCTTATAGCAATTGGGGCAATTATTGTAATAATGTGAATCCCGTCTATCCTCATGGTCAATTTCCTAAACAAGGTGATAAACTAACTGTCAGTGGCAAACTTGTCAGAGATGAAGATGAAGGGTGGAATGAAATTCATCCTGCTAGTTCTATATTTCCTCTTCCAAAATGAATACGTTGTGGAACAGATTAGAGTGCTAGCATGAAACACAGATTCTTCCCTGTATTGCTGATCATCGCTGTAATGGTGTTGATTTCTGCTTCTATGATTCTTATCACTTTCCAGTCGGTAAGATCTGAACAGGCTCCGGCTACTGGTGCCTTTCCTGATATACCTGTTAGTCATCACGACCGCGTCTATACTGCAGATCAATTCTCAAACGTTGTATCCGTTACCGATCCGGTAGACAACAATCTTCTGGGTATAATCCATCTTGGAGACCCGATGCCAATAAATCTAAGCCCTCTTTATCATGGACAATTATTGGTCCACGGAATGGGCTTCTCACCTGACCATCATACCATCGCGGTCGTCTCAATTGGCTCAAATTCAGTAGCTTTTATCGATACAGTGACCAATGCAATAAAAAACATAACCTATGTCGGGCGATCACCACATGAAGCATTCTTCACCCCAGACGGCAAGGAGGTTTGGGTGACCGTTCGTGGCGAGAATTATATCTCCGTTCTTGATGGTACCACATATCAAGAGAAAAATCGTATCATCCTACCAAATGGTCCAGGAATGCAGATTTTTTCACCTGATGGAAAATATGGTTATGTCTGCTCTTCTTCTACTCCCGAGACAGTTGTGATCACCGTTGCCGATCACAAGATTGTGGGGAAGGTCAAGCAGCTGAGCCCTTTCTGTCCAAATATTGCGGTGACACCAGATGGCAAGCAAGTCTGGTTTACATTAAAGGATATTGGTAAGGTAGAGGTGTTTGATGCCCATCCGCCTTTCTCGGTCTTAAAAACCGTCAATACGGGCCCGATTACTAACCACGTTAACATAGTTCATAATGCCAAAGGCACTTTTGCCTATGTAACGGTCGGCGGACTTAACGAGGTGCAGGTGTTCCGCACTGACAACTTCTCCAAAGTCGCAACCATTCCAGTAGGGAAACTGCCACATGGGATCTGGCCGTCTGGCGATGGGAAATTAGTATATGTTGGACTTGAGAACGGGGATCGCCTTATTGCGATAGATACTCTAAACAACAAGGCGATTTCAAGCAGTCCTATTGGCCAAGGGAGCCAGGCTATAATATATGTGCCCAATGCCGTGTCAAATGACAATGGAACTCAGGGGCTACAGCCGCTTGGTGTCAATGGACTAGCCACTCATCTTTCTCTTGTGCCGCCGAATCATGACAAGGCAATGAATGATACTAATGCACCAACTAGCATATCGCTGTTCGACCAGGGATTTGTACAGATACTACAGGCTGCAGTAACCGGACTTGAGCCAATGCAGCCCTACGTGCTCGCGCTATCGCACAATCTTAATGGAAGTGGTACTCTGGAACCACTGCAGCAGTTTATGACCCGCCAGGATGGAGCTGCTATCGTCAACACAATCGGGCCTATCCGACAACTAGTGCTGGACAACGAGTCACCACTATATCTTGTGATCGTTCCTGGGACCGCTAATCAACACGGTAATCCTATTCAGATCCAGTTAAGTAATGGACGTATGGTTATGTAATGGGATAAGTTCACCATCTAATACTTTTGCCCGACCCATGTTGATTTCCAAAAGGTTTCCAACGAACCAGATATCTATTTTAGTAACAAATTTAGTGGATGATTTCTCTAGGAATTTATCAAAGTTCTTTCTGTATGAACGCAATAACTATAATCTTATATAATATAATTTATTCAATCCCATATGCCATTGATTCATTTAATTTGTATTTAGTTACGCTATGTCTATATTTTGCCCAATTAAAATATGGCAAAATCTTAAAACATAACCAATGTACTTTGGTCGGTTCTATTTTGCTAGAAATCAAAAAAACTAGACACCCTTTCTTTGTGTTGTGGACGTGGCACTATTTCTGCGCACCTTTGTCAGATTGTTGATTAATATCATAATGCATTTTGTTTTTCTTTGAACAATGTCCATTAAAAGCAATTAGTCCATTCCTAGCGAGGATGACCATCATGTTCAAATCCCACACTTCGCATTTTCTATTGATTTTATTGGACACGTAGAATTGGGTGACTTATAATAAACGGTATCGATCAATCCATGCTATATACTCATCAGTATCCTTTATTGAAATGCCTATATTTTTTAACTCCAAAATGGCTTTATCGTATAAAAGAGATGTTGCATCTTTAATCATTACAATTTTAAAGTCCCTTTCACTTGCTTCATAAATTGTTGTTCTAGGACAATTTGGAAAATTACATCCGCATACAACTATAGTATTAACATCAAGATTACGAAGATTCTTTTCCAATGAAGTATTATAAAATGCACTCCATCTAGGCTTGTACATTATCCACTCCCTTTCACCAACCTTTTGAAGAGATCCTGAAAGAAGTAGATTTGAATCTAATTTAATATCAGATGATGGTAAGATCTCATCTACAAGTTCTGCTCCATTGCTTCCAACAATGACCATTTGCTTTCCATTTTCTATGATTTTTTTTCTACACAGATCAACATTAGATCCATCCTGTTGATAGAGTCTTAAAACATGGAATATAGGAAGTTTTAGTTTTCTATGTTGATTTACTATCCGCTGGATTTTAGGAACTACCTGTAGCGTTCCGGAAATTTCTGCAGGAGCATCCTTTAAAGTGAAATCTTTTTGAACATCGATAATAATTAGAGCAGAATGTTTTTCATCAGGCTCTATATATTTATCATTGCTCATATTTCCTATTTACAACACGTTAATTATAATAAAATTTTGTCATTTTTAGCCATTTATAAAGACAGATAAATAAAAACAAGTCATTGTATATTTTAACAAGCCAATCCATCTTTAAAAGACGAAAATAATTATTAAAGTCCGAGACTACAATTTATTTCATAAAATTTTATGGCAACATCTGCAACTACTTATTTTATAATCAACTTGCTTTTGCTTTTATATACTTTCTATTTATATGCTAATCCATCATAAAATTATTTAGGGTAATTAATTTGAATTTAGTATCTCAAATGACGCTTTAGCAACAAGTGACACAGTTATCAAAAACAAAAAGATATCAACTAAAATTTGATATTGATTCTAATTTTTTTAAACTTTGTGTATTATATCCAAATGCTCATTGATCCATTTCAATCTTCTTTTAAATAACGTCTAGAAATCTACAATATTACAAGATTTCCACAAAAGTTATCTGTCATTTATTCAACTCTGGCAAGTAGCAGAATTTGATTTAGTCTCTCTTTATCCTAATATAATGATAAAAAAATATTTCGTCTGAAACTATTAATTGTGATTATTGTAGAAATTATCAGGATAATAAGGATCCAGGCCTTGAGCATATATATCATCCATACAAAATGAAAACAGGCATCGTCCCTCTGTCTTTAAAAACTGTATTAGATAGACGTTTGGAATACAAAAAAATAAAAAAGGATGTTTCTCATTATTGTCGAAGTTATTATAATGATGACAATCTTTCTACTACAGCCAATAATAATAATAATAAAGATGAATTACTAAACTGTTATGATAACAGGCAATCTGCATTAAAGTGGATTTTAGTGACATCTTTTGGATATTTGGGAATTAGTAACTCAAAGTTTGGAAGAATTGATGCTCACACAGCAGTGTGTGCTTTTGCCAGAGATATTTTGATCAAGACATCAAAGATTGTAGAAAGTTATTGATTTGAAATAATACACGGTATAGTTGATTCTATTTGGATAAGAAAAAAAATCAAGGCAAATAGCAAATCTGAAAATAAAACTATTTATGAGAATTAATCTTTTATTTTGAATTGGTTTTTTGCCTCATCTTTTGTTATGTTAAAAAATAAGTTATGACCATCGTATCTTACAACAAGGCTCTGGGGAATGGCATAAGTCTCTTTATCTACCACACCTACTTTGGTAATAACAACATTTCCACGAACTTCCTGAACTTCACCAAGATCATCATCTTTTAGCCCTCTTGCCTCTTTTTTTATAACATCGTTCCAATCTATGTTTAAACTCATAATCTTTAAGAAATAACAAATATTAAATAACTATGTAAATCTGATAATAAACATATTCGAAGGATAAAACATAAATCTAAGGAAATGTAGCCACTAAGACATAAATATTTACACAAAGCATTGAAGAGAAAAGGCATAACTGCTGATAATGTAGAGTGGTTTGCTAATGCTATAGAAACAAGAAGTTTTAAAATGAATAGATGAACCCTTGATTATTTGGTTAAAGTTGTCTGTGGGGTTCGTTCTACTACTGATGTAGAAGACGTCTGTACATCTCTTTATCCATCTATCTTCTCTGACTGCAAGTACCCAAGACATTCATCTAGTGGTTGAGTTGGAAGAAGAGACATTGGATGAGAATATAGAGGCAGCAACATGTTTAAATCCTAAATGTGATTCAAGCCATGTATACATATCCTGAAATACATATTCTTCCATTTGGCCATGTGAGGTTATCCATTCATTGGAAGGAACAAATGTATGTCCAAGACCCGGATAGACAATAATTAGATGGTCAGGATGATTTACTTCTGTCAATCTCTGCTGTAATAGCAATGCTTGTTCAAGAGGGGTTTGGCTATCATTTTTTCCTTCGAGTATGAGGATACCTATATTTGAACTGACATTTCCTATCATACTGACGACACTCCCCAGCGCAGAAAATGATTTTCCGTAGCTAGGACAACCAAAGATGTTTATGCATTTGGCTGACAGCAGAGAGGCATTTGGAGATGTATCATTTTCAAATACCATTACAAGTGCAGGCTTAAGTTCATTATCAATACTTATATACACATCGTTATTTGTGTTGTATTTGGAATTTAATTCGTGTTTGGTCCCATTAGTAGTCTCTAGAAGTATTGTGAGATTTCCAACCATAGTACTGAAAACTGGATTCTTACTTGCTTCTGATAATGACAGCAATCCATCATGATTACTGTCTAGCACCTTTTCAGCATAAAGAAGAGGATGTTCAACTTCCTGAGAATATATAATATCACGCCATTTTTCAGCTACAGGAGCCATTAGAACTATATTTCTGACTTTATCTGGGTTATCGACGGCAACCCTTGGGGGTATATTAGTACCTTCACTATGTCCAATCAATGTCGCCTTTTTAGTTGCATTTACTTCAGGTTGCTGCAACAATACTGATAATGCCTTCTCTGCGTCTTTCTTCAGATTGTTAAACGTAAGATTGCCCCATGCATTACTATCTGATATCGTAAAGTTCGCCCCTACACCTCTCTTATCATATGTAAGTACGGCAAATCCCCTGTCTGAGAGATATTTAGCCATATGAAAGTATGGAGATGTCGGTGAAAGTACTGAATCAGCACCAGCGCCCGGAAAGATAATTACGCCAGGGAATGGGCCTTTACCTATAGCAGGAATAGTTAATTGAGCATTAGTCTTTAATCCATTACCAAGGTCAATTGTTAGATATCTATGCTTCACTGTCTCTACATAAGGTTGAGCATGTACCACGGAGGCAGATAAAGCTAATGAAAATACTGCAATGATTAAAATTGATAAATATTGGATACCAAGTTTCTTTCTGTTTCTATCAGAACTTATGGTCTCCATCTTAGTTCTAGGTATCGCTTGGTAGTTAATAGGTATTCTAAACCAAATCTCAAGAAATGAAATTAGAGTATTGCTATTGACTTGCGATTAAAAATAGATTATTTCTCTAAAAGTCAAACTAAAATAATTTATTTAATGTTTAGCAACCAACTGTCATAGATTTGATATTACATGGTTCATTGATGTGTTCCTAACAGAAGAATGCCAATAACAAAAAGGAGATGATTGATAAAGATTATTGTTAAATGCAATTACTATGCCTTACTTCATAAAATCTTAATATTATATGTGATTAATCACAATATGTCTTTTACAATATTTTTATGGCAGAATTTTTTGTAAAATAATATTGGGTAACCAGGAAATCCTCGCTGCTCTGGATCGTCACTGGAAGTATACCGGTGTAGATATTGACAAGTCACACGAAATTTATTGTGATGATGTCGTACTTGAGTTTCCTCAGTCTGGTGAGAAAATACGGGGCATTCATAACGTAATTGAATTTAGGAAACATTACCCAGGTAACCTTGGTTTTAAGATTATTCGGACGCGTGGTGAGGGAAGTATTTGGGTAACTGAATTAATTGTTACATATGATGGTCATCCAGTTAATGGAGTATGCATCATGGAGTTTCTAGATAATAAAATAACACATGAAACTCTCTACTTTGGAGATCCATTCGAACCACCATGGTGGCGCTCTAAATGGGTCGAATTGACAGATTGATATATAATAAACATCTATTGTCAACTCAATTAAAATAGAATACAATACGAAATTAAAACATAATATTACTAGGAGATTTTACTCCTGATAGTGAAAGTGACTAATATTACACAGCGTATACCTTATTAACATTATATTCTATAATCAAATCGCTAAAATTGGATTTATTGGATCATTTTTCTCAATCTCAATTATCGTCATTGTCGGTAAAAGATGAAATTTACAATAAAATATTAGTCATCTGGATGAATTTATAAAATGTTTACTGGAAAATGATAAACAACTATTGCTTCAAGTTATAAACAAAGCTTGTCTGAAATCCCAAAATTCAATAACAATTGAAGTCGATGGAAATTCTATCTACGACTTAGTTATCAAACTGTTTATGGCCAAGTTAATAGATCAAAAGATGCAGTAAAATCCTATCATAACTTATTTATAAATATAATGTTGCCATTTTTAGAGGCTCATTCTAATCGATAATAATTGTACTAAAAAGAAAATAATATTGTACATAATATACTAAGATAAGCAAGATATTATACACTAAGAGCCTACCCAAAATTATCTTTCTATAGATTATGATACTGTATGATAGCTGCACCAGACCAAGATAATTTTCTATCTTCTTTTCATATCTTATATACAGCTTTCTGAACCTGTTATGCCAAGAATTCGTCCTCTCTACAACCCATAGTTTATTTCTAGCATAAGAAGAATACCTATTTTGGTTTGCATTCTTTATCATTTGCCCTCTTTTTCTTTATATATGGTATATGGGGAACATATCCTCGTTTGATTATCTCTTGTTCTACCCGCTTGGATTGGTACGCTCTACCAAGGCATATTGTTTAATTCTCTTTACATCTTATATCATTTGAACGTATAACAAAGATGTGTTGCATTTTGACAAGAAACAACTTGTATTAATTGGATTTGGAATAGTACTTTGAGTGATTTTTATCCTAACTAGAATAATTACAAGCATGATCATTCGCATGGAATTTGGTAGATAAGGATTCATTGAAAGAGCAATTGATAGAATATTACTAATTTAGATATATGTAAATTGTAAAAATAAAGAATGGTTTTGATAATAGATCAATGGATTAAATGTTATTTATCAGTTGTAGTTATATCGGATTTTAATATTTGATGATAAATTTTTTGCATATTAAATAAGTTAATTAAAATCTATGTTTATACTAATGTAATTGAATCCATTCACCTACACAATTCAAACTCCATAAGTTAATGATAAAAAGTAATTGAGCCTTGTTTCTTTATAATTGGCAATATACGACTTTACCATTGATGTTTCAGTATCAAGATCTTTCTCCCTACCCTAAGTTTATTTATACTCTTAGATACTTCAATCAAAAAGATTGTATCTTAAAAGCCTACAAATTTTTGTAGAATATCTAAAAATACAAGATTTAATCATATTACATAAAAAATTAAATAATTTCTATTTGACGATTAAAGAAAAAGGAGGATTAGGCTTTAATGTTGTATCCATTTGCTTTTTTATAGAACTTTATTGTCTTTCATTCATTTTTAAATTCTGATATGAAATTACAATTCAGGACTGAACATTAATATTTTTCCTTTTGAATTTACGCATTATTTTATTTTTAAATTTGTTAAACAGAGTATGATATTGAAATACAATAATTACTATTACTATTATAGAGAATAAAGATGCAGCTAACAAAAAAGCTATAGGCGCGATACCAAGAATGTTAACATCCTTTGTAAGAGAATATGCATCAACTATGGCGCCGAAAACAACAAATATTGAGAATAGTGTAAATATTGCAATTAATTTGTCAAGTCTATCTTGTTTAATTCTCAGATAAACTTCACTGTTATAGTTACGATTCTGATCAATTGACTTTATATTATATATAACATGTCTTTCCATGTGTTCAAGCCGCCATTGCTTTTCGAGTTTTGAAAGTAGTGAGGGATGGTCAGAGTAAAGAATGGCATTCATTCCATCGTGAAATTGATCTAAATATTTAATACTACTGGATCTTATATTTTGATACTTTTCTATTTTGCCCTTGACCT
>Ga0134127_10004469_pt1 | contig 10090 bp, 10 predicted proteins | sample KB31753_FD_96459 | JGI IMG/M metagenome (GOLD analysis project Ga0134127, IMG submission 96459) | Terrestrial soil microbial communities with excess Nitrogen fertilizer from Kellogg Biological Station, Michigan, USA - KB3-175-3 | ecosystem: Environmental > Terrestrial > Soil > Unclassified ...
ACGATCATGAGCGGCGCCACCGGATGCGTGGTGGCCTGGATGGAGTCGAGGTTGAAGGCCGGATCGGCCAGGGCCTCGATGGCGGTGATGACCACCGGCAGATACTCCGGACGACAGCCCGCCATCACGGTATTGACGGCGATCCGCTCCACGGTGGCCTCGCCCTGCCGCGGCGGCAGCACCGCGATCAGCTCGCGCGGCTCGCGATCCGTATGACGGAGGCATTCCGCCACCGCCTCCGCGGTGGGCGGCACGATGGGCAGCCCGTCCGTCCAGCCCCGCTCCTGATAGAGCCGGTTGATGGCGGGATAGGAGTCTTCCACATGGAAGGTCTTGGCGCCGGGGCCCAGGTCCACCGTCATGGCTTGGCGCCCTCGAGCATGAGCGCCTTCACCACCACGTCCATGACCAGGTCCACCTTCTTCAGCACCTCGTCCTCACGGATCCCGCCGAGAGGATGCGGGATGAGCGCGAGCGGGAGATCGGCCATGCCGCGATTCCTCGCTTCCAGCCTGGCGAGCTGCTCGAACTCGAAGGTCCCCATGACGACGGACGGAATCCCCTTCTGCTCCAGCACGATGGCGCCGTGGATACTCCACGACGTGCACGACCCTCAGTCGGCGCTGCCCACCAGGGCGAAGTCGCACTTGGTGAGCGCGTCGAGGATGGTGGGCGACGGCGCCCCCGCGATGCCCTTCTCGCGCTTCACGATCTCGCCCACGCCGTACTGCTCCTGCAGCCGCCGCGCCACCGACAGCATCAGGAAGCCGGCATTGGCCTTGCTGTTGTCGAGGATGGCCACCTTCTTGCCGCGCAGCGTGTCCAGTCGCCGGGCGAGGCCGGCGGCGAGGATGCGCGGCTCCGCGGTGGGATCGTAGAGGATCACTTCCTTCGCGCTCATGCCTCACGCCCTCCGATTCAAGTGGGTGAACGATCGGCTCGCCCGCGATGCGTCGGGGCTCGCCCGCCCATTAAAGCACGAGTCCGGCGGTGCGCGCCCGGCCGCGATTCGGAGTAGCATGACTTCCGCCGATGAGCCCCGATACCACGTCCGTTGTTGAACTAAATGACCTGACCAAGCGCTACGGTGACGTCCAGGCCCTCCGCGGGATCACCCTCCGCATCGCCGCCGGCGAGATCGTGGCCATGCTGGGACCCAACGGCGCGGGCAAGACCACCTCGCTGAGCCTCATGCTCGGGCTGCGGCGGCCCAGCTCGGGCGAGGCGCGCCTCTTCGGCCTGCCTCCCACGGATCGCCGCGCCCGGAGCCGGGCGGGCGTGATGCTCCAGGAGTCCGGCGCCCCCGGCGTCCTCACCGTCCGCGAGCTGATCGCGCTCTTCGCCTCGTACTATCCCGCGCCCCTGCCGGTGGAGCAGGCGCTCGCCATGGCCGGTCTCGAGGACAAGGCAGGCGCGCGCGTCGCCACGCTGTCGGGCGGACAGCGCCAGCGCCTCTACTTCGCCCTCGCGGTGGGCGGCAATCCCGAGGCGCTCTTCCTCGACGAGCCCACGGTGGGCATGGACATCGAGGCGCGCCGGGCCTTCGTGGCCGGCATCCAGGCGCTCGCCGGCGCCGGCAAGAGCGTGATCTTCACCACCCACTATCTCCGCGAGGCGGAGGAGCTGGCCACCCGCATCGTGGTCATCGATCGCGGGGTGGTCATCGCGGATGCGACGCCGCGCGCGCTCATGGCGCGGGTGGCGGGCAAGCGCGTGTCCTTCACGGTGGCGGAGCCCCTGCCCGCCGACGCCTTCGCGGGGCTGGTGATCTCCGCGCTCGACGTGTCCGACGGCCGCGTGAGGTTCCTCACCAGCGAGCCGGAGACCGCCTTGCGCCGGCTCTTCGCCCGCGGGGTGGAGCCGCGCGACCTGGAGGTGGCGGGCGCCGATCTCGAGGAGGCCGTGCTCAGCCTCACCCGCCGGCCGGAGGGCGCGTGACGGCGCCAATCCTGGGAATGCTGGGCGCGCAGACCATGGCCGAGCTGCGCGCGCGCTGGCGCGTCGCCGCCTTCAGCGTGACCAGCCTCGTCCTCCCCGTGGTCTTCTTCACCTTCTTCGGGCTGCCCTATGCGAGCCAGACCTTCCCCGACGGCGTGAGCGTGGGCGCCTATCTGCTCGTCTCCTTCGCCGCCTACGGGGTGGGCAACGTGATGGTCTATGGCTTCGGCATCGGCGTGGCCAACGAGCGCGGCATGAAGGTGGATCTCCTGATGCGGGCCACTCCCCTGCCGCCCGCGGTGGCGGTGCTGGCCAAGGTGCTGGTGGCGCTGGCCTTCGCCCTGGTCTCCATCGTGGTGCTGATCGTCTTCGGCGTGGTGGTGGGCGGCATCCGCCAGGACCTGGCGGTCTGGCTGCAGGTCATCGCGCGCCTGCTCGCGGGCTCGATGCCCTTCGTGGGCCTGGGCTTCGCCATCGGCTACACCGCGGGGCCCCATGCCGCGCCCGCGCTCGCCAATCTCATCTATCTCCCGCTCTCGTTCGCCTCGGGGCTCTTCCTGCCGGTGAGCCAGCTCCCCGGCTTCGTGCAGAAGATCGCGCCCTATCTGCCGTCCTATCACTACGGGCAGCTCGCCTGGAGCGCGGTGGGGGCGCGGGCGGAGCCGCTGGCGGTGAGCCTGGCCTGGCTGGCCGGCTATACGGTGGTGTTTCTCGCCATCGCGATGCGGGCGTACCGGCGGGAAGAAACGCGGAAGTTCGCCTAGCCCGCCTGCACCGTCTCCACCAGCCACTTCGCGGTGCGCAACAGCCGGGCATCGCCGAGACGCGGGCCCACCAGCTGCACGCCCAGCGGCAGGCCGTTCTCGCCCTGCATGAGCGGGACGGTGAGCGCGGGCATCCCGCAGAGCGTCCAGACCGCGTTGAACGCGGGATCCCCCGTGGACTCGAGCCCGCGCGGCGCGGTCCCGCTGGCGGCGGGGGTGAGGATGGCCTCGTAGCGTTGCGCGAAGAGCTCGTCGAATCCGGCCTCGAGCGCCGGCCGCCTCGCGAGCGCCTGGAGATAGTCGCGGGCCCGGACGTCGCGGCCGCGGGCGAGGCGCTCCACCATGGAGGGCGAGAGCTGCGCGCGTCCTCGCTCCCACGCCCAGTCGAGGTTGGCCGCCATCTCGGCGTCGAGGATGGTCCGGTGCCACTCCAGCGCCTGGACCGCGGGCTCCCCGAGATCCAGCTCTTCCACGTGATCGCCGAGGAATCCCACCAGCTCCGCGAACGCCTCGCGCGCATCGGCGTCCACGTGCTCCCAGCGCGCCGTCTTCACGAAGGCGAAGAGCGGCGGGATGGGGGGCTCCGAGGCGGCGATCTCGCGATAGCGCGGCTGCCCCGAGGCGCGCGAGTCGGGATCCCGCGCGTCCCCGCCCACCAGCACCTCGGCCAGGAGCGCCACGTCCTCGAGCGTCCGCGCGAAGACGCCGACGTGATCGAGCGTGCGCGAAAGCTGGAACATCCCGTGGCGCGAGATCAAGCCATGGGTGGGCTTGAAGCCGAAGACGCCGCAGTAGGTGGCGGGCCGGATCACCGAACCGCCCGTCTGGCTGCCCACCGCCAGGGGGACCTGGCTCGCCGCCACCGCCGCCGCCGAGCCGCTGGAGGAGCCACCCGGGGTATGTGCGGGATTCACCGGGTTGCGCGTCTTGCCCGGCGCGCGCCCCGCGAACTCGGTGGTCACCGTCTTGCCCAGGAGCACCGCGCCCGCCGCGCGGAGCCGCTCCACCACCGCCGCGTCGCGCGTGGGCGCGCGGCCGGCGTGCAGCGCGGAGCCGTTCTCGGTGGGCATGTCCGCGGTATCGATGATGTCCTTGAGGCCCACCGGCACGCCGTGGAGCGGCCCGAGCGGCGCGCCGGATCGCCGCTGAGCGTCCGCCGCGCGCGCCTGGGCCAGCGCATGCTCGGGGTCGAGGTAGGTCCAGGCCTGGAGCTCGCCCTCCGTCTCGTCCACCCGGGCCAGGCAGGCCTCCACCAGCGCGGTGGAGTCGAGCTCTCCGTCCCGGATCAGGCGGGCGGCGGCGGCGCCGGACAGGCGATGGAGCTCAGTTTCCGTAGAGGAATTCCGGCAGCCAGAGCGACATGCCCGGCCAGATGTACATGAAGACCAGGCAGATGAGCACGATGATCATGTACGGCATCATGCCGGCGAAGATCTGGTTCAGGGTGACGTGCTTGGGCGAGACCCCCTTGAGGTAGAAGGCGGACATCGCCACCGGCGGCGACAGGAAGGCGGCCTGGAGGTTCACCGCCACCATGGTGCCGAAGAGGATGGGGTCGATGTTGAAGTGGCTCAGCAGCGGAATGAAGATGGGGCAGAAGATCACGATGATCTCGGTCCATTCCAGCGGCCACCCGAGCAGGAAGATGATGAGCTGGGCGACGATCTGGAAGCCCAGCGGCGAGAGGTTCCAGCTCAGCACCCAGCGCTCGATGAGGGCCTGGCCGCCGTGCAGCGCGAACACCGCCGAGAAGAGCGCCGAGCCCACGAAGAGCCAGCACACCATGGCGGTGGTCTTGGCGGTGAGGAAGGTGGACTGCTTGAGGTTTTCCCGCAGCTCCGGCGACGTGCGGAGATTCCACAGGAGGGGCACCACGGTGCCCACGAAGGTCCCCCCGATGAAGGCCGCCACCAGCATGGAGGCGAACGCCTCCTCCTCGTACCAGCCGAGCGCGAAGCCCAGCACCGCGCCGGCCAGGCTCCACCAGCCGACCATGCGCGCGTCGCGCGCCATCACCGCCAGGTACAGCGCGCCCAGCGCGCCGATGGCGGCGGACTCGGTGGCGGTGCAGATGCCGAAGAGGATCACCGCCAGCACGATGACGGTGAGCACGCCGAGCGGCACCACGGAGACGATGAGCTCCTTGAGGATCTGGAGCTGCTCGCCGTCCATCTTCCAGAAGTAATACAGGAGCACCAGGCCGAAAGCGGCGGCCAGCCCCCAGTACCAGCCGTAGAAGTGCGCGGGGATCTTCCCCGCGGTGGAGGTCGCGGTGGCCGAGCGGAGGGAGGTCATCTCCTCCGGCGGACCTTCGGTCTTGGCCCGCGCGGCCCCGGCTTCGGATTCGCCGGCCGCGCCGAGCTCCTGGGGCTTCTCCGATTCGCCGGGGGCGTCACTCGCCGCGCCCAGCTCCTGCGGCTTCTCTTCCGCCGCGGGCGCGGTGGCCGGAGCGGCGATGGGCGCCGTCGGCGCCGGCCTCAGCGCCTTGGCCGCGCTCCCCAGCGCGTCGGCGCGCGGCGGCGCGGGCGCGGCAACCACGTCGGGCGCGTTGTAGACGACCACGTACCACCAGGCGGCGGCGAAGGTGCCCACCGTCAGCATGAGAGGCACCGACACCGCCCCCACGCTGCGCGCCAGCTCGCGATAGCCCACGCGGCGCGCCAGCGTGGGCCGGAAGAGAGCGCCGAGAAGCCCCGGCACCACGGTGCGCGAGGGCCCGCGCTCCAGGGCCCGCAGGTACTCGGGCACCTCCACGCGGTACTGGTCCGGCGGGAGCTTGGGCGCGATCTTTGGATTGATGATCGCCCAGCCCAGGATGTAGACGAGGTAGAGGAAGGTGAGGAAGAAGCCCGGCAGCATGGCCGCCGCGTAGAGCTTCACGATGGACTGGCCCGCCACCGCCGCGTAGACGATGAGCATCACCGACGGCGGAATGAGGATCCCCAGCGTACCGCCCGCGGTGATGGCCCCCGCCGCCAGCCGCACGTCATAGCCCGCGTTGAGCATGGGGCGCATGGCGATGACGCCCATGAGCACCACCACCGCGCCCACGATGCCGGAGGCGATGCCCCAGAAGGCGCAGACCAGGAGCGTGGTCACCGCCAGCGAGGCCGGCACGCGCCGGAAGGCGAGCTGCACGCTGTGGAACATGCGATCCACCAGCGCGGCGCGCTCCATGATGTAGCCCATGAAGACGAAGAGGGGGATGGATAAGAGCGTGTCATTGGTCATCACGCCGTAGGTCCGCTGCACGATGAGGTCGAAGGCACGGTTGTCGTACCAGTGCTGGCCGGGGTTCCAGAAGGCGATGAAGCCGAAGATCATCCCCAGCCCCATGAGGGTGAAGGCGGTGGGGAAGCCCATCATGATGGCCACCACGATGAGGCAGAGCATGGCGAGCCCGAGGGAAGGATCGCTCACGGCTTCTTCTCGTCGTCCGGCATCACGCTGCGATGGCGGGCGGCGTCGTCAATGGCCTTGGCCCCTTCCATGACGGCGATCCGCGACTCCTCGTCCACGTACTGGCTGTGCCCGAGCTGGGTGTCGAGCACGTCGATCTCCTCGACGTCCTCGAGCCGCGCCGGCCAGGCCCCGGTGCGCAGGCAGGCGATGCAGCGCAGGATCTCCGCGAGGCCCTGCAGCATCACCAGCGCGCCCGCGAGCGGGATCACCGCCTTGAACTGATACACCGGCGGCCCCTCCGCGGTGACGGTGGAGTGCTCGCCGATGCGCCAGGAATCCGCGGCGAAATCGGCGCCGGCGTAGATGAGCCCCAGGATGCCGGGGATGAAGAAGAGGAGGTAGAGGGCGAGATCCAGCGCCGCCTGGCCCCGCGGCTTCATGTAGATGTAGACGAAGTCCGCCCTCACGTGGCCGGCGGCGGCCAGCGTATAGGCGCCGCACATCATGAACAGCGTGCCGTACAGCATGCTGTTGAGGTCATAGATCCAGGCGGTGGGCGCGTTGAGGATGTACCGCTTGAATACCTCGATGGAGACCACGAAGGTCAAGGCCATGATGAGCCAGGCGAAGGCCTTGCCGGACGCGTAGCTGATGGTGTCCGCGATCCGGATGAGCCGCATGGCGCTCACGGGCGATGCCACCGGGCCGGCCACCCGGCGCTTGCCGGATGGCCGACCCGCCGGACGGCGGGAGTCACGTCTCGCTAGCTCTTCTTGGGTCCGAAGTAGTGGTTGTAGGCCATGCGGCGGGACACGTTGGTGTCCAGGTCCCACTTGACCGCGCGCGCCGCGAACGCCTTCTGCGACTCCACGATTTCCTTGAACAGCGGGTTGTCCGCCGACTTCTTGTCCACGACCGAATCGTAGACCTCGAGCTGCTTCTGCAGCACGGAATCGGGCGTCTTGTAGAAGCGCACCTTGTCCTTGGTCTGGAGCTCGATGTAGTCCTTCGAGTAGCGGTCGATGGCCTTCCACGACATGTCGGCGGAGGCCGCCTCCACCGCCCCTTCGATGATGGCCTTCATCTTGTCGGGGAGGGCGTCGAACTTGGTCTTGTTGAACGTGATCTCGAGCTGCTCGGCGTTCTGGTGATAGCTCTGCAGCATGCACACCTTGGAGACGTCGGCGAAGCCGAGGATGCGGTCCGAGGTGGCATTGTTGAACTCGGCGGCGTCGAGGAGGCCGCGATCCATGGCGGGCACGATATCGGCGCCGGGGAGCGCGTTCACCGCCGCGCCCAGCCCCTGGAACACGTCGATGGAGATGCCCACCGTCCGGAACTTGAGGCCCTTGAAGTCATCGGCCTTGGTGATGGGCTTCTTGAACCAGCCCAGGGGCTGGGTCGCCATCGGGCCGTAGGGGAACGACACCACGTTGACCCCGATGGAGGCGTAGAGCTTCTGGAGGAGCTGCTTGCCGCCGCCGTACTTGTGCCAGGACAGCAGCATGTTGGCGTCCATGCCGTAGCCGGGGCCCGAGCCCCAGAGCGCCAGCGCGGTCTGCTTGCCGTAGTGATACACGAGCACGCCGTGGCCGCCGTCGAGCGTGCCCTTGGACACCGCGTCGATGAGTCCGAAGGCCGGCACCACCGCGCCCGCGGGCAGCACCTCGATCTTGAGGTCCCCGCCGGTCATGTCGTTCACCTTCTTGGCGAAGTCGAGCGCGTACTCGTGGAAGATGTCCTTCTGCGGCCAGGTGCTCTGCCAGCGCATGCTGATGGGGCCCTGCGCCTTCACCACGGTGGGGAAGGTGAGCGCGGCCACGCCGGCGGCCGCGGCCGCGGCGCCCTTGAGGAATCGACGGCGGGGGGATTCCGGAACGGCTTGCGTATCACTCATGGTGACGCCTCCTTGGGGTCGGTCGGTGAAGTAGCCTCGTTGCGACTCCGACGCAAAGCCCAGCCCCTCTCCTCTGGAGGGCTCCCTGGACCGGTCCGGTCGGACCATCGAGCCGGCGGCATTCTACCGCTATAATGGCGTCCCCGAAAGGAGAGTTCCCATGAGAGCCCTGATCGAGCGGATGAACGCGCTGTGCGATGCCCTCCCCTTCCAGACCAGCTGGTACCTTCACGACCTCACCAGCGGTGAGCGGGCGGATCGGCTGGGCGACACCCCGGTCCCCTCGGCCAGCACCCGCAAGATCTCCATCCTCATGGCGGCGCTCAAGGCCGTCCAAGACGGCAAGCTCGCCCTCGACCAGAAGGTGACGATCGATTCCCGCTATCAAGACAATGATTCCGGCACTTTCCAGCACCTGACGCCCGGCTTCGTCATCACGTTCCGGGATGCGCTGGTGATGATGATCGTCGTGAGCGACAACACCTGCACCGGCACCGTGGTGGACCTCGTGGGGCTGGGGGAGATACAGCGCTTCTGCGAGTCGGTGGGCATGACCCGCACCGTCCACCGCTTCGGCATCCCGCCGCGGTTGCCGGCCGATCACGGGCTCGACCAGGTCACCTCCACCACCCCGCGCGACCAGGGGCTGCTCCTGCACCTGATGCTCAAGGGAGCCGAGGACCCCAAGGCGGCGGCGCGACTGGGCTCGACCCCCGCGCTCTGCCGGCTGGGCCTGGACATTCTCTCGTGGCAGAAGCTCAGGGCCCGGCTGCCCTCGCTCCTGCCGCTGGGCACCAAGATCGCGCACAAGACGGGGACGGGCTCGCGCGGCTACATGGATGCCGGCATCGTCTACCGGGAGAGCCGCCCGCTGTTCATCCTCGCCGCCTACACCGACGGCGTGCCCGCCGCGCTGCCCGACGGCATGCCCGGCTTCGCCGCCGCCAACCAGGTCATCGGCCGCATGGCGCGGCTGGCCTGGGACGAGCTCGCGCGCTAGCTCGTCTTCCCCGCGTAGTTCTGGCGGTGGAAGTAGTTGGCGTTGTAGAAGGCCAGGACGAGGTCGCGATAGACGGCGGGCGGATAGCGCGGCGGATCATCCGGGCCGGTGCAGCTCGGCACGCACTCGATGGTCGCGTCCACGCTGGGGCTGTAGAAGAAGGCGATGGAGTAGCGGTCCTTCCCCGAGTCGTTGAGCACGCCGTGCGGCGTGGAGAGGAAGTGGTCGTTCGACCACCGCTTCATCATGTTGCCCAGATTCACCAGGAAGGTTCCCTCGATCAGCGGCGGGGCCAGCCATTCCCCGCTGGGCAGGCGCACCGCCAGCCCCGGCACCTCGGTGCGGGCCAGGATGGTGATGAAGGAATTGTCGGTGTGCGGCCCCTGCCCGAACTGCTCGTCGTCGTCCACCTCCTGCGGCGGATAGTGCAGGAAGCGCAGGTTGATGTGCGCCTCGCCGGCGAAATGGGGCGCGAACCATCCGGCGGGCAGGTCCAGGGCGCGCGCGAGCACGGGGAGCATCTGCTCGCCCACGCGCTCCAGCGTCTTGAAGTAGGCGACCATGGCCGCCCGCATCCCGGGATGGCCCTCCGGCCACTGGTTGCGCCCGCGTAGCGTCTCCCCGTTCACGATGGCGGGGTGGTCGGGCCCGCGGTCGTGGCTGATGAAGAAGCTCTCGTTGTAGTTCGGCCGCGTGGCCTTGTGGACGGTAGAGGCGCCCTGGATGCTCTGGTTCGGCGCGAGGTAGCCGATATTGTTCTCGTTGATGGCGAGCGCGCCCTTCACCGCGTCGGGCAGCGCGTGGAACTCGCGCGAGGCGGCGAAGGCGGTGTCCACCACCGCGTCCGGCACGCCATGGCCGGCGAGGTAGAAGAAGCCGATCTCCTCGCTGGCGCGCCGCACCTGCCGGGCCACCGCCTCCAGCCCGCCGGCCTCGCCCCGGAATGCGGGTCCGAAGTCGATCACCGGGATGGCCCGCGTCACCGCCTCGGGGTCTTTCACCGCCTGGGCCTTGAAGATGTTCATCGCGCCTCCGAGCATACGCCGTCCCTACCGCGGTTGCCAAGGTGACGACCGTGGTCTATTCTCG
>Ga0134127_10004470_pt1 | contig 10088 bp, 6 predicted proteins | sample KB31753_FD_96459 | JGI IMG/M metagenome (GOLD analysis project Ga0134127, IMG submission 96459) | Terrestrial soil microbial communities with excess Nitrogen fertilizer from Kellogg Biological Station, Michigan, USA - KB3-175-3 | ecosystem: Environmental > Terrestrial > Soil > Unclassified ...
AATGCCGTCATCGCTTGTATGGGGAATCGACGAGGTAGACAGGCTGTTCAGCTTTGATTACGCTAGCGAGGTATTCGGCCTGTTCCGCTCGTGGCATAACCTGCGCGCGCTCGACCCTGCCGGGCCATGGCAAAGATTGACGCTAGCCTTCGCATATGCAACCGAGGCTCACCTCTTCATTACCGACCTCAATCAATCGCCGTTCAATGTCGGCACTCGGTTGACGCTGGACGATTTCACCGCGGATCAAGTGGCAGAGCTCAATTGCCGTTACGGTGAACCGCTCCGGTCCCAAGACGAAGTGACTCGATTCTACGGATTGATCGGCGGGCATCCGTATCTCATGCAAAGGGGTTTGTACGAGATGGTCAGGCAGAAACTCGATCTGTCTGCTTTGGAAGCGCAGGCTGTAATGGACGAAGGCGTGTTCGGCGATCATCTTAGGCGGATGCTTATTTCGCTCGAACGTGATTGTGCGCTGTGCGAAGCGCTTCGCAAAATGCTGAGAAGAGAGGAAGGACTTAAAAGGATAGACTTCTATCGTTTACGCAGCGCGGGCGTCCTTTCTGGCACTTCGCCGGAAGATGCGAGGCCACGCTGCGAGCTATACGAGCGCTATCTTAGGAAGCATTTATTATGATCAGCCCTGAGCGCCAGCTTTGTTTTTATGAGGCCTCGCCTGGATATTCAATTCAAGAACACTAATGCATTCATAGGAACGCACCGTTACAGGTTCGATCAATGTTTCTTAGACGGGAAACTATCCGGTGCACGCGGAGGCGGAGCGCGCCGAGGGGAATTCCTAACTCTTCAGCCAGCTTCTTTCTACCATCGATCTTGGCGCGCCCATTCCCCCGATAATAACTGAGGACCAACTCTCTGTCTTTGCTTGTAAGCTTGCCGATGCAGTCCTCAAGACGCTTGAACAGTTCGTTCGTTTCATCACCTCCCGCAGGTAAGGGGGGCTGCCTTAAAGGGGAGGTGGTGTGGAACTGCTCGAGATAGACCTTCTTAGCCACACCGATAAAGTAGTTCAGCGGGTTGCCGACATAATACTGCTTGATCACTGATAGTCTCTTGGCAACCCGGTCGAAAGTTTTGTCAGCCAAATCCTCAGGAAACATACATCGCCTGGTTGCAAACAATCTTATGAGCTTCTGACGAATGATCTCATATTTATGCCCCGCCATCTCCGGGTCAGGATCGAGCCATGATAGTAGTTGGTAGAAAGAGGCGTGATCTATGCTCCAGTGGGCCCTGCGTGACAACTCATAGAACTGCTCGCAGTCGTCCGCAGGCTGCTTGGTTGGCGGCTGACTTGTATCAAATAATCCGTTCTCACTTTGGCACAAGGATACTGTCTCAGAGCCTGCATTCATAGCTATCTCCGTGTCGGTTAGTCTGGATGAATCCAGAGCCTTGACTGTTAGATATTGAGCGACCGGCGTCAGTCAAGGACGCCGGCAAACTTAAGGAAATCGTGCAGATTGCATTCAGCTTCAGTTGAAATCCGGGGATGTGGATGCCACGGGTTATCCTTCGTGTATTTAGGATCGAGAATCGAGTCTTCGCTCAGGCGCAAGATCCCGATTATGACTCCGGCAACCAGGATGCTCCCGACCGGGCCTAAGCGGCCCCTTTCAAAATGCGCGGCTTCGGCAAGAATATAGAACCAAAGCGGCGTCTGCGTCGTGAATTTCGATGCCATAACTGCTTCCAACAGGTCGGGGCTGACAAGTTTAGCGACCGACTCAATGTCTTTTTCAGTTAACGGCAGAAGCTTAAACCTTCTGGCGACGGCCTGACCCGTCGGCAGTTTCCTCTTATATCCTCGGAGCAGGTTCCTAACGGAGAGCTTTACTAGTGCGTTCATGTCGCCGGGACCTTGACTCGGTAGCTCGAACAGCGCTTTAACGAGCGTGGGGTCAATCGACCGGGCGGAGTTACTAAATGGCTCGTCTACGCTTAAGAAGCGGTGCCAATCTATTACCCAGTCTGCCGGCAGCTTTTGTTTGCCCGAAAAGCCGCCAGGGCCCGTAAAAGTAAAGAGCATGTCGAGCATTGCGGACGAATGTTTCGCACTGAAGTTGTATGATGCGCGTACCATACTATGGCCGAACCTGAAAGCGGCCGCAGAGAACTCCAGCGGCATATTCAAAGGGCCTGTGAGGTCAAAGAACTCGTTTTTCTCACGAATTCTCTCCACAATGGCTGGGTCGGCAATCTTTTTTAGGAAGTCATGAAGCACGATGGACTGGTAATGCTGCCTGATCAGCGTTCTTGCCGCCTGGAAGTCAAGCTTTAGCTGCTTTACGGCATTGTTGTGCGCACGCAGGAAGGCAACGTGTAACTGAGCGATGATCAAATTTTCGTCGTTTCTCGGCTCAGCGATCTGAGCCTTCCAGCCCAGACTATCTTCTGAGGGTACTCTCGGAAGGTCGTTTTCATCGTCTTTATTAGGCAGTCCCCCGAGTGCCGACGGAGCAACAAGACCTAGCTTCATTAAGTTTCCCCCCTCATCCTTAACTGAGCCGGGCCCATATACGCTGTCCAGATCCAATCTGCACGATCTAAAGTTCAGGGGTATGTCTTGTACAGCCCTTTCGGATGTTATGTCATGATCGACAAATTGTCCGAAGTACGTATAAGCGGCAGGGATTTCAGAGTCGGGGATCCCCATGCCCGGGTCTCGCATCTTGTCGCCCAGAAATTCGAGCGCTTTTTCAATCTCGGGCGATCCGTGCACTAGATTGGAAGACTTCGATTGAAGCTCAGGAAAAAGGAAAACAAAGGGCGTTGCGCCACCCGCTATTGCCCGCGCGACGGGGTTAGCGTTTTCGCTAACACCATCCGCATTGGCGTAGAGACGGTTTACTTCTTCAACAGTCGCCTCTCCACCTTCAAGCAGCGCATGATGTCCGTGACGAATTAATTGCATAAGGCTCTCTCCTCCTGACCAACAGTTGATCTTCTGTTTCGAACACCGAAACAAGCAGTGAAAACACTACCTGCCCAGTAAGACCAGGGGCACACCACGTCACTACGCTGCTCCAAGGAGTGAGCAACTTTACTCCCTCAAATGCGTCTTGCGGTCACTATGACGTGGCAGCCCGCCTCTATCTCAAGGCTCGACAAGAGCATTTAGGTCATCACGAATGCGTATCTCGTTATTCGGACCGAATAACCTTTCGAACCCCGGAATACCACGCCAGTCTGGTAGTGGTTCCGGTATCGTCCTGACTGCTGTCGCGATGAAGAATAGGCTACCGTCAGCGTTTTCGCGGGTGTAGAATCTTGTATCGAACAATCTGAATGATCTGATCCAGTCTATCACCCCGGTCATTGGAGCGCCGGTGTCGGGATCCGGCAGAACATTACCCTCGGCATCCCTCTCCCCTTCGGTAACAAACCTTAAAAAGTGGTCTTTCTTGTTTTCGTCGATCTGATAGAACAAGAGAAACCTTGCATCACGCATTGCGTTAAAATGCATAGCCGTTCTCCTTTCATAGTGCTCACGTGTTTTCCATTACACTGGATTCGATGTAACCAAACCACCGGCTTGCGACACACCATCTTGGCGCGGAGATGCAATGCCGGGTTGCGCCAAAAAGACTTCTTGCTGCAACTAACAACCGATTCGGTACGCGGAAATGAGCCAAACGCACTCCAATCCCGCGTCTCAAGTACCTCTCGGCCTCCCAGAGATAATCTTGTGCCGCCTCGCCGCCTTTATGTTGCGTATCGCGGACCCTTGTCCCGTCAGAATTGTTCGCCTATTCCTGATGTCGGCGAGGATATAACCAGACAAGTTCAGAGTCTTTAATAATCTGTAAAAATACAATAAAAGTTCTCTTAAAACGGTATTGCATCAATGAATGCTATTTTTAGCGTAGAGGCCGGTGTAATGTTACCTATTCGCAGGAGGAAACAGAAGCGCGCTTTAACTCATATTGCTAAGGAAAGGAACCTGCAATGAAACCGAAGATGAGCCGGAGCGCGGCGAGCTTCTTCATAGTTGGCGGCACGATGCGGCACGACGCACCGTCTTACGTAGAGCGGAAGGCGGACAAGGATCTATTGGCTGCGTTGCTGCGCGGCGAGTTCTGCCATGTCCTGACAGCGAGGCAGATGGGCAAATCGTCACTCATGCTGCGGACAAGAGCCAACTTGCGCGCTTCCGGTGTCACAGGAGCTGTGATTGATCTTACGGCAATAGGCCAAAACCTCATCGTAGATCAGTGGTATAACGGACTGATATTGCAGATGGGCGAGCGGCTTGGGATTGAGGACGACCTCATGACGTACTGGCGGAGCCAGACGCAGACCGGGCCGATGCAGAAGTGGGTTGATACGCTCCGCAAAGCCGTGCTCCCGAGATTTCGCGGCCCGCTCGTGGTTTTTATAGACGAGATTGACGCTGTGCGCAGCCTGACGTTTTCTACGGACGAGTTCTTTGCCGGGATTCGGGAATGCTACAATCTCAGGGAAGAGGACCCGCAGATGCGGCGGCTAACATTCTGCCTGTTGGGTGTCGCCGCAGTATCCGATCTCATCAGCGATATTCGCACTACTCCTTTCAACATCGGCAGACGGATTGACCTGAACGATTTTACTGACGAAGAGGCCTTAACCCTCGAGGAGGGGTTGGGTAGGAGCGAGAAGCAGAACAGGGCGCTTCTCAAACGAATTCTATATTGGACAGGCGGCCACCCATACCTTACACAGCGGGTCTGCCGTGCCGTTGTCGAAGATCAGTCGATACAGGACGCGCGCGGCATTGATACGCTTGTAGACGAATTGTTCATAGCTAAGCGAGCAGCCGATCATGATGACAACCTTGTCTTTGTACGCGAGGCGATGCTGCGCAGCGAAACCGATTTGACCGGGCTACTGCAATTGTACGCGAAGGTCAGGCGCAAGAAATCCATCCCGGATGACGACACAAGTCCGCTCATAAGCACTTTGACCCTATCGGGGATTACGCGTCCAGAGAAAGGCCTCCTTCGCGTACGGAATCGAATATACGAGCGAGCTTTCGACGATTCCTGGATCAATGCGAACCTACCCGGCTTCGAAGTGCGGCGACAGCGAGAGGCTTACCGCCGCGGCGTGTTGCGCGCCGTCCTTATCAGTACAGTCATTATGGCCTTCGTCATCGCGCTGGCAGTTTTCGCAATCATACAGAGTAAACGGGCAAGGGAAGAGGCGGTCCTCAAGCGGCGCCTATCATATAACGCGCAAATGAACCTGGCGCTCCAAGAGTTGGAAAATGGACAGATCAATCGTGTTGAGGACTTGCTCGCTGTGACAACGCCGCTAGCAAGCGAAGAAGACTTGCGCGGGTTCGAATGGCACCTCTTACTGGCCGCTACCGAAAAAGATGTTTTCCGTTTAGAAGAAGAGGCTCCCATCAGCGGTGTCACATTCTTGGAGGACGGCGGTACTCTGGCCATAACTGAGTCGCAGCGCGCGACTGAGGGTGCCAAAAGCTCTCGCCTGATCAAGTTTCATGACACAGCCAAAAACATAGAGATCTCATCCACTACCGTTCCGTCTGCTAATGGCTTCGATGTGGTCGTGTTTTCGGCTGATAAACGGTATGTTGTTGCCGATGGGCCTAATTACGGTATCAACATCTGGGATATTCATTCAGGGCAAAACATGGCCGCTTTATACGGGCATAAGACCACAGTCACAGCGGTCGCTCTTGCCCCCGATATGCGGCATTTAGTGTCTGGTGATCAGGATGGGGTTATAAAAGTATGGGATGTGGCCGAACGGAAGGTGAAGCTTTCATTAACTGGACCACAACGAGATGAAACGGATGCAATTGATCCTGCAGAGAGCCGCTGGGTCAGGGGAGTGGACATTTCGCCCGATGGGAGGCTCGCCGCAATTACCGATGGGACGCGGAGGGTTCGCATCTTGAATATTGATAACGGAGTTTATCAACAGCCCCTTGAAGTAGAAGAGGCATCATTGATCCACTCAGTCTTTTCCCCTGACAAAACCAGATTGGTAGCAACGTCCAGGGATGGTCGCCTGTACGTCTGGGATTTGTCCAAAATGCGGAGAATTGCCGGTAGGGTCGGCCACACTAACGAAATAGCATCGTTCGCATTCTCGCCAGACGGAAAGAGGCTTGCGACTGGGTCCCGTGATCGAACGATAAGGTTGTGGGACACGACGACCTGGGAAAAACAGGTGACAATCAAGGGCCACGGTTCATGGGTCACAGCGCTGAGCTGGTCACCGGATGGCAAGCAACTGGTGAGTGGCGGGCGCGATGGAGCAGTCAAGATATGGGATGTCTTTACCAAATCGATACCGGTCTTGCCGAAGGAGAGTGTCGCACCGTATTACGCGACGGCGTTCTCCCCCGCTGACGAATTGCTTGCTCTTGGAAGAACAAGCGACCTGCGTATCAAGGTGTGGAATCTTTCGACAGGAGAAGAGCTATTGCGTTTTGACACACCTGGAGAGACGACGCTCTGCGCGGTTTTCACAAAAGATACGCGATTGGTGGCCGCAGGTGGCATGGATCGAATGGTGAAGATCTGGGAGACAGCCACAGGAAAGTTGATCAGCGAGATAGCAGGCAAAGAGTCATTTTACGGGATAAATTTTTCCCCCGATGGCGAGCTGCTCGTTACAGGCGATAAAGACGGCGAAGTGAAACTATGGGAGGTTTCGACGGGCCACGAGCTTGCAAACTTCAGTGACAAGAATAGCTATTTTCGTGCGGTCTTTTCGGCGGATGGGAAGATGCTGGCCACCGCAGGCCGGGACGGGACCATCAAACTATGGGACATTGATTCCAGAACAGTAATTAGAAGATTCATGGGCCATTCGGACAGGGTAAGGACTATCGCTTTTTCTGCCGATGGGAAGCTGCTGGCAACCGGAGCAAAAGATAACACCCTGAGGTTATGGGAAGTAGCGACAGGGAAAGAACTGAAACTGTTGGGACGATCCGACTCTATCGAGCGGGCAGTCTTCTCTGCTGACGGTAAGAGATTGGTCACCGGTGGCTTGGATGGGATGGTTAAGATATGGGACCTGATAACAATGCAGGAGCTTGCCACATTAAAGCGAGAGGGAGGTGAAGTAAACTCTGTGGCATTTTCCGGGGACGACAGTGCTCTGGTAGTCGGCGGAAGCGACGGTGTTGTAAATGTCTGGAAATGGGGAAAGAACAAATAACCAATGGAACGTTATTCTCGGGAATATCCCTGCCACCGCAACATCGCATCATGATCTGTCTAGTTCAATCCAGACACGCGGACGGGTCGAAATAAGCACGGGCTTCAGCCAGCCCGGATTGGAGACCGAAGATGAGGACTACACATACCAGCACTCACCTTCGAGTGCTGCTGCTTGCGGCCCGTCGCTGGTGGCGGACCCTTTCAGCGGTCTTCTTATGCATCGTCGTCTTGACTACATCTCCCTTCGCGCAAGCCACGCCGGCAACTGCTGCTGCCGACCCTTCCAGGGCTCGAACTACGGCGAGCTATCGCGCGCCGTGCTACACCGTGCCTTTCATCTGCCGCACCCGACGCCTGAGGCGGCAGCGGTCGATGCAGTTCTTCAACGGTGTTTGGCTAAGGAAGCGCGCGACCGAATCGAATCTGCCGCGGCGCTCCAGCGCGAGTTGATCCCGGCGCTGCGCGCTTGTTACTCGATCTAATCGCGGAGCCCTGGTCTTCGCGCATTGTTCTGGCATCCAGGTGCGAACTACAAGCGTCGGGTTACTCGGGAGCCGCCAAAGTAACTGCCGAGCAAATCGGCTCTACTTCAAAACGCTCGCTTCGCTCAACGCCACGCGCGTCTGCCCATTCCGTATGTTTGGTCACAATAATCGCCCTCGCTTATGGGTAGCGGGTTTCTGCTTAAACAGATCGCGCGCTTACAACGACTTGAGGAACTTGATTAGCTGCGCCTTTTGAATGTCGCTGAGTGAGAGGAAATTGCTTTTAACAACCGCTGCCTCACCGGCGTGGCGCATGATCGCCTCTGTAAATGTGCGCGACTCGCCATCGTGCATCAGCCGGTTACGCAATCGCACACCCCACAGTGGCGTTGTTCGTAGTTTATTCGCCGTCGATTGCGGCGAGCCGAATACCACGGTCCCATCACCAGTGCCTACGTCATGCAACAAGAAGTCGCTATAAGGGTGAATGATCTTATCGCCCAGGGCTGGTGGAATGGCGAATGCGCCACCGTTGATTACAGTGCCGGCGGGAGCAGTTTGGATGGTCGGGACATGGCAAATTGCGCAGCCAATTTGATTGAAGAGCTGCGATCCAGTTTGCGCATCAGCAGTGGCTGCCAGCAGAGCGTCGCGCGGCGGGGCTTTAGTCGATCTCATAAAGTTAGCCAGGGCATCAATGCCCTGTTTCCCGGCGGGCTTGTGCGGACTGTCCTCCGGATCAGCTACGGTGTCGCATTGGGATACGATTTCAGCCGGGAAAATGCGATTCGTTATTCCCAAATCGGCGAGGTAAGCTGCAGCAGCGAACGTTAGCAGGCTCGATATGCCACTCTTCCAACCGAAACGACCCACACCAATCGTCAGGCCGTTATCGAACACCGGGGCAAAAGCTACCTCACCGGCGATCGTCCCTCCTGACTGAATGGGCTGGGTGGCCGCAATTGTAAAGATGGTAGTGTCAGGGATGGCTTCGACAAAACCGGCGCCAAGAGCGCTGAGGGCGATACGGGAGTTGCGGACCGTTTCGCTGCCGCCCGTTTCGGGCAGCCTCATCTGGGCATCTGAGCAGATCGATCGAGGCCATATGAACCCGGAAAGTGGCACGAGCGAAAAGACTGAGCCATCACCCAATTCGGCAGTCGCGCCAACGAAATTTCCAGAGAGATCGAGATGCCCGGCTTGTACGTGAGCTACCTGGCTGGCTCCGCCGGTGACCGGCTGACCATGACATGAAGCGCAAGATCGTGCCGTATAAACAGGTCCAAGGCCCTCTGAGATGGTCTCCTCATTCTCAAACTCTTCTCTGTTTTTGTCGTGTTCAGTCTGAAGTGCAAACCCGTTGGTCAAGTCATCGAAGCCAGTCGGGGCTTCGGTTGCAGATTGCCCCGACACAATATTTTTGACTGCCAATGGTGACACGAGCATCGCTGCAAACAACGCGAAAACAGCTATCTTCAGTAGTCTCATTTTCAAGATCCTCCTTGCGAAAGCTTTGATTCTGATACCTAAGCCCCTCGAGTTGCCCACCGCTCGCGCGACTCGCCGCTGCCGGATCGCTAACGATCACAATTCGAGCATCCGGAAGGCCGTCCGGATTTGGCGCGCGGATTGGGAGGAAAACCCCGGGCGTGATGTGACCACGCCCGGGTTGCAGAGTTCAGCGACTGTTGGCTACGGTGTGCACCCCGGAGTCAATAGAGTCTTGTTGTATCGCTCGAGCAGAGCAGCAAGAGGGATCATTTGCTGTCCGACAGCACTCGAAGATTTCACCAGATAGGGAAGCTTGCCGCTGAACGGCGCCAGCAAGGCGTCTGCGGCTGTGACCGTAGCGCTGATCGGCGCCGAGTCGGAGCCGTTGGCGATGTTGAGCTTGGCGGCGATCAATTGGTAGGCCAGTATCAGGCTGGCATCGCTGTTCTTGCCGGTGCCGATTGGGGTATTAAGGATAGCCAGCAGCTCAGCCTGGTTGTAGGCCTCGTCCCCCAAAATAAGCGACGTTACCGGCCAGGCGCTTGGGTTGTTCTTCCAATATCCCTGAGGCAGAGGGCACTTTGACGGGGCGACAGTCACCGAGAAGCTACAGGTTCCAGTCTGCCCCCCGTCAGTCACCAGGTAAGTATTCACCGTGGTGCCGACCGGGAACGTACTGCCACTAGCAAGTCCAGCAATCTGTATTGGCGTCTGGTGATCACAGTCACAGTCCAGGCAGACGGGCGCTGTATACGTAACAACCGCTCCAGACAGGCTCGTAGGCGCAACGGTTATGTCGCCCGGGCAACTTACCGTTGGAGCATCGCCCCGACTGCACTCCACACGCGTCGGCATTGGGGCCTCAAATGCTCCGACGTCGCAGGATTCTATCCCGTCGGCATCGCCG
>Ga0134127_10004472_pt1 | contig 10088 bp, 8 predicted proteins | sample KB31753_FD_96459 | JGI IMG/M metagenome (GOLD analysis project Ga0134127, IMG submission 96459) | Terrestrial soil microbial communities with excess Nitrogen fertilizer from Kellogg Biological Station, Michigan, USA - KB3-175-3 | ecosystem: Environmental > Terrestrial > Soil > Unclassified ...
AGCCTGGTGAAGCGCCTCGACGAGGCGGCGCGCAAAGCGAAGGTCGCGGTGCTCGCCACCGGCGTCAACCCGGGGTTCGTCATGGACGCCCTGCCGATTGCGCTCACGGCCATGTGCGCACGCGTCGATCGAGTGGAGGTGCACCGCGTGCAGGACGCGCGCGTCCGGCGCCTGCCGTTTCAGCAGAAGATCGGCGCCGGGCTGACGCAGGAGCAATTCAAGCGCGGCGTCGACAACGGCACGCTGCGGCACGTCGGCTTCACGGAGTCGACTCACATGATTGCCTCGGCGCTCGGCTGGAAGCTGGAGCGCGTCATCGACGACATCAAGCCGAAGATGGCGGATCATCCCGTCGCCAGCGAGCTGCTGGCGGTCGATCCGGGATACGTCTGCGGGATCATCCAGGACGGCATCGGCTACGTGAAAGGGGAGCCGCGCATCCGGCTGCACCTCGAGGCCTACCTGGGTGCGCCGGAATCGTACGACTCGGTGCTGATCGAGGGGTCGCCGCGGATCTATTCGAAGATCGACGGCGGCGTCCACGGGGACATCGCCACCGCGTCGATGACGGTCAATTCGATTGCCCCGGTGATCGCGGCGGCGCCCGGCTTCCGGACGATGCGGGAGATGCGGCTGCCGTCCTTCAGTGCGTCGGCGACGGCCTGAACGTTTCAGCCCGCCAGCAGAATCCACATCCCTTACAGCAGTAGTACTGAATGCCGCCCATGCGGAGCGTCGGGCGCACCTTGTCCGACCCGCAGGCCACGCAGTTGATGAGGTCGAGCAGCGCCTCGTCGGTCGAGGCGGGTGCGGCTGACTCCAGTTCGATCACGCGACGTATGGTACGGACGAGGTCCTCGGCCACCGTCGGATGCGCCAGCCACGCGTCGCAGCCGGCCTTGGCGCTGTCGGCGGCGCACATTTTCGAGACATCCGGCGTCAGCACGACGATCGGCATCTCCTTCGCCGGCTTGTGCTGTTCCCTCATTTCGCGGCAGAGGTCCCAGCCCGACATGTCGGGCAGGCGCAGATCGATGACAGCGCACTCAGGAATTTTCTCTTTGACGAAGTTGAGCGCCTCTTTGCCCGTGCGCGCCAGCCGTACGGTAAAGCCGTGGTTCGTCAGCGCACGGTGGTACGAGGCGACATGATCTGGAATGTCATTGACGAGAAGCACCATTTCTTCAGCAGCCATCGTCTTGTCCTCGGTCGGGCTGTAAGGCACGAACCGTGCCCGACCGGTGACAAGAAGGACTGCTTGTGGCTGAGCTGTTACCGGCGTGCGCGCGAAACGAGGCGGCGGGTACCGAGGTGCAAGGGCGGTTTGCGCCGGGCTGCCATGGCTCTGATCAGCTGATCGCGTACGGCATTCATCATTCGCTGTGCGTCGTCGAGCCGTGCGAGTAGACCTGCCAGCTCCTTCGGGGAGAGCGTCGCGTTGGCCATGAAGGGAAATTTTGCAAGCAAACTCGCGTCCGCCCGGCCGCCTGGCTATGGACGTTCCACCAGCGCGACGTTGCACCCGAGCTCGAGCCCGAAACGGCCGCGGCCGCGCGGGACGATCCGGATATCGGGACATTTCTGATCGAGCCGCCGGCGCAGCAGCAGCAGGCGAGTTTCGAGGTTGTCTTTCCATTCCGGCAGTTTGAGCGACTTGTCGAGGCGCAGCTCGCGGTTGGTGAACTCGGCTCGCCCTTCTCCGGTCCGAAGACGCAGCAACCGCCACAGGATCTTGGCGGGCATGCTCCTGATGAGGTATTCGCCATCCACGAGGATGCACTCTTCGCCGGCGTAATAGGCGAGTTCGCGCTCCGCCTTCGCGGCAGGCTCCGCTCTTTTGGCGGCAGGCTGTGAGATCGCCGCGCCTTCCTGCGCGGCGGCGTCGGCCGCCGATCGCTCCTGGAGCTGCATGTTCTGGATCGCGATCGCCAGGTAGCTTCCAAGCAGTTCGATCGTCGTCTTGTCTTCCTCATGGAAGCGGTACGGATGCGTGCTTTCGATGCACAGGACCCCGACGAGCTCGCCGCGCACGAGCAGCGGGATGCCAAGCTGACTATCCGGCTGCGCCAGTCCTGGAAGCGGAATCCGCTGCGAGGCGACGATGCCCTGCTCGTGGGCGCGCTTCTGCACGGCGAGCGCATAGAGCATCTGGCGGATCAGCCCGGAGATGCGGATCGGCTTGCGCGCTTCGGCCACCATGCCGATGATGCCTTCGCCCAGCCGTGCCTCGGCGCCGACGCCCATCTCGGGATAGCCGCGGCTGGCAATGGTGACGTAGGTGCCTTCTTCGATCGTAGACACCAGGATCATCGAGTGCTCGAACCCGAAGCTTGCCTCGAGTCCCTCGAGGATCGAATCGAGCAGGCGCTCGAGCGAATCGGCGCGATGGATCCGCGTCGAGAGATCCTGAAGCGCCTGCATCGTGAAGACAGGATCCACGCACGCCGATCGGCGTTGCGTGGTCACCTCCATCGCGGCTTCGTCCTCGACAGCCTCCACCGCCAGCACTTCGTAAATGTCGGCCGCGAGCAGCTTGAAGATCCCCTTGAGACCGGAATACGAGGCGATCGCCTCGATGCGCAGCGCCATCCGCTCGAAGACCGGCCCTTCGGTCTCGGACCGGACGTAGCGCAGCTTCAGCCGCCAGCCCTGGCTGGTGTCGGGGTCGATCAGCCGCACCAGCGCCTGCGGATTCTCGGCGATGTTGCGCTTGCTCTTGTTGAAGAACTGGAACGACAGCGCGACGTGCGTGGAATCGACGTAGTCCACGTGGCTGAGGTAGGCCGCATTGGGCGTGCCGTCCTTCGAGCAGGTGAAGAGCGCCGCGGGGATGAGTCCCTGGAAGCACGAGGCCATCGCCTCGAGGCCGAGCGCCTGCCTCGCCGAAGCGTCCGAGCGAAGGCGGGTCATAGCACCGCGCCGGCGTTGGGGCCAGGCGTCTGGTTGAAGAGCGCCGTGACGCGCAGCCGTACCGCGACGCACGGCCACACGTCCCATCGTTCGAGCGTCGACAGCGGCAGCCCGATCATCGTGAGCCGCTCGAGCCATCGCCGCCATTGATCGCGCACGAAACGCTCGTCGGCGCCGGCGGCGGCGTTCATGCGCTCGAAAACGCCTTTCACCTGGCACGATCGCTCGTCGGGCGGGCGCGCGAAGACCAGTGCGGCCTGGCCATTCGCCTCGAGATCGGGCGCCACCAGCTTCATCGCTCGCTCCGGCACGAACGCCACGATGTGTGTGCCGTTGTCCTCGACGCGAACGGCCACGACGCGGGCGCCGTTCGGCTCGAGGCTGGCGTTGCGAGTGCCGATCTGGATGCCGATGCCTTCTTCGAGAAACGCCGCCAATTCCTTGTCGATCATGGGTTTAGAGGGTACGTAGTGTCCGGCTTCAACCGGACCTGACGGCGGTTAAGGTTCTTTTAGGATACCAGTAGGAAAGACTTAGGTTTCAGCCGCTCCACGGCTCGCTAGAGTGGCCTCGTCACATTGAAGGAGATGACGATGTCCAAGAGCCGACTCACCGTTGCGTTCCTGATTCTCACGATCGCCTTGTTCTCGACCATGCTGGCGCGCGCGGCATCCGATGCCGCCCCCGCCCCTGCCGCGGAGAAGTCCGCACGGGTCGCCCGCGGCGAATACCTCGTGTGGTTCGGCGGCTGCAACGACTGCCATACGCCGTGGAAGATGGGGCCGAAAGGTCCGGAACAGGATTTCTCGCGCAGGCTGAGCGGCCACCCCGCTGGCCTGGTGATGCCGCCTGCACCGGCTCTCCCTCCCGGTCCGTGGGCGATGAACGCCTCCGGCACCATGACCGCCTGGTCCGGTCCGTGGGGCGTGAGCTTCACCGCCAACCTGACGCCCGACAAGGAAACCGGTCTCGGCGACTGGACCGAGGACATGTTCGTCGCGACGATGAAGACCGGCCGGCATCAAGGCAAGGGACGGGCCCTGCTCCCGCCGATGCCGTACTTCAATCTGCAAAAGCTGAGCGACGAGGACATCAAGTCGGTGTTCGCCTACCTGCAGTCGCTGCCGCCAGTGCACAACAAGGTGCCCGCGCCGATCGATCCCGAGGAGCCCGGTCAGTGACATCCCGCATACTGCAGGCGATCGCCGCGTCGCTGTTTCTTGCCGCCGCGGTCAGCGCCTCGCGTATCCCGTCGGCGCCGCCGCGCCTGCTGTCGGAGACCGGGCTCTACGCCGGGCGTGGGACAAACGCGATCGATCCGCGCAATCGTCCCTTCGCGCCGCAGTATCCGCTGTGGAGCGACGGCGCCGAGAAGTCGCGCTGGGTGCGGCTGCCGGAGGGCGCGACCATCGACGCCCGCAGCATCGATCGGTGGGATTTTCCAGCCGGAACGCGCTTCTGGAAGGAGTTCCGGTTCGGCGGGCGCAAGGTGGAGACGCGGTTCCTGCGGAAGAACGGCGATGGCTCGTGGACGTTCGCGAGCTACGCGTGGAACGAGACGCAGACCGACGCGATTCTCGCGCCGGCGGACGGGCTGCCGAACGTGGCCGAGATTGCGCCCGGCAAGTTCCACAGCATTCCGGCGGTGACCGATTGCCGCGCCTGCCACGTTCCGTCGGAAGCGGCGCCTGGCGAGGGCGCGTCGCGCACCGAAATCCTCGGCTTCTCGGCGCTGCAGCTCTCGATCGATCGCGACCCGGGCGCTCCGCACGCGGAGCCGCTTGGGGACGGCATGGTGACGTTGTCGGCGCTGCAGGACGAGGGTCTGTTTGAACCCGCGCGGCCTGAGTTCATCGCCGCGCCGCCGCGCATCCAGGCGCCCGACGCGCGGACGCGGTCGGTGCTCGGCTATCTGTCGACGAACTGCGGCAGCTGCCACAACGAGGACAGCTCGATTGCGAATCTCGGACTGGCGCTGAAAGCGAAGGCGTCGCCCGTGGGGGCCGGTGCACGCGTGGGGGCCGGCTTTAGCCGGCTCGTGGGTCAGCCGACGTCAAAATGGCAGATTCCGCATGCGCCCGAAGGCGCCAGCCAGTACGTCACGCCCGGCGCGCCCGACCTGAGCGCCATCCTCGTCCGCATGAAGTCGCGCCGCCCTTCCACGCAGATGCCACCGCTCGGCACCGCGCTGCACGACAAGGACGCCATCGCCCTCGTGACCGAATGGATCGAGAGCCTCACGGCTCGGGAGTGAGTCGTAGAGGCGGACCTTTAGGGTCCGCCTATTCGATGCGAACCGAACCGGAGCCGGTCGAGAGATCGACTCTGGCCCCGCCGCCGCGCACGGTTCCCTGTACTCGGTTCCGGGATACCGCCCCCAGCAGGGCAAGCGGGTGGGTGGTGTTGATCGAACCCGATCCGGTGCGGGCGTTCAGATCGAACGCTGAATCCTCCGGGAAATCGATCCTGATGCCTCCGGATCCGGTTTCGACATTCCAGTTCGCCGCGGGACGTCCCTCGATCTCGATCGTGCCGCTCCCGGCACGGGCACGAAGCGAACGCCGGGCGCCGCTCACATCGATGCCGCCGGATCCGGTCTCGACGCTGACGTCGGCCTCGCCAGTCTGCTTGACGTCGATATGGCCGCTGCCGGACCGCGCATCGATTGCGCCGCGCACGGCGCTGGCCACGATGCCGCCGCTCCCGGTATGGCCGGCGAAGCTGCCCACGTCCTCGATCTGCATGCTGCCGGACCCGGTTGACGCCCGGACGTCGCGCTGGATGCCGCGGAGCGTCACGCTGCCCGAGCCCGTGCTGACATCCACGGGTCCGCTCAGGCCGGTAATGGTCTGGCTGCCGGATCCGGAGCGCGATCGCAGGCGTGTGTCCATCGGTACCGTGACCTCGTAGCTGATGCTGATATTCCGGTAGAGGCTGTCGTTGTCAGCAGGTCCGACGCGAACCGCGTCGCCGTTCTGTGTGATCGGCGGCGCCGCCTCGATACGCCGGATCCGCTCCTCCACGTCGCCGTTGAACCACGGCCGTCCTCCGCGCACGCGTCCGACGATGCGGACGCTGTTGATCGGCCCGCTGTGAATCTCGATGCTTCCTGACCCGGTGGCGATGTCCAGCGTGACGGGCCCTCCGACCGCGAGCGTCCGCTCGAACATCCCCTCAGGGCGCACCTGAGCTTCGACGCTGCAGGCCGCCGACGCGACGACGAGAACCGCCAATCCCGCGTGAATCAGGCGAACAGTCATGACACGCTCCTTATAGCACTCGGATAAGACGGAAAGGGGCGGGAAAGGTTCCAGGCGTCATTTGAGCCACGCATAGCTCACTTTGCCAAAGACCGTTCGGTTCGTTTCCGTTAAAGCTGACTGATCCGCTGCGCTTGCGCCGCTGACGTAGCCGAAGTACAGCGCCGTCTGCGCGTTCACCTTGTACGAGAACAGCAGCTGCGCGAAGACGTCGCGGCTCTCGGCGGCGACGCGCGTCAGATACAGCGCCGGGTTTCGGGTGACGTCGCTGTACTGCAGGATGACTCGCGCCATCAGGCGCAGGTCGTGCTGATACACGATGCGCGCCTCCGGAATGTGAGCGGAGTAGAGGCGGCCGCCGGCGACGTCGAGCAGCTCGTAGTTGTGACTGAGGTTCACGGAGACGTGGCGGCCAGCTTTGAGATTGACGAACGTGCGTCCCGCGCGCACGTCGGCGGGGCGGATCTGCGAGAAGTCGACCGTCCCGCCCCAGTTCGCCCGGCCGCCCACGCGCAGGCCGGCCGTCGCCTGGAACTCGGCAAACGCGCTCTGAAAGACGCGATCGATCCGCACGCCGTTCCAGATCTGCCGGCCGATGCCGCCGCCGTATTGCACGAAGGACTGGCGCGGACCGTTGTACGAGACGTAGCCTTCCCACTCGCGCTCGAGGAGCGAGCCGTCTTCCTCTTCCGTCTGGTCGTAGTTCCCGTTGACGTTGATCCGGTTGTAGAACTGTCCCTCCTCGCCGTGCAGGGTGTAGCCGCCGCCCAGCTCGCCGCGCCTGGTGTCGACCTGCGTGATGAACCCGACGTCGGCGCGGAAGTCCTTCCCCATGTTGGAGTAGTTGGCGTAGGTATTCCAGCTGCGCTCGCTGTGGTCGTAGAGGAAGTCGATCGCGGTGTCTGAGCGCTGCTCCGGCAGCGCCACGCCGCCCGCGCCGGGTTCATCCTGCGTGGTGGACACGGCCACGGTGGCGAAGACGCTGTCGCTGGACGAGAGGCGGTAGCGCGAATCGGCGGCGACGACGTTGTTGAAGTAGCCGCCGCCGCGGCGATCCGTCACCATCGCGCCGACGGTGGAGCGGTCGCCGACGTCGGCGCGGTAGCGTCCGACCGTGGCAGTCGTATCGGTGTCGAGCACGCGCGTGCGCGAGCGCAGGCTGCCCGGCACGATGATCGTCGTCGTCTGGTCCCGCGCTGAGAAGAGGCCGAACGCGTGGCGTCCGATCTTGCCGCTCGCCTTGAGCGCGCCGTCCGGCTGCACGACCTGCCGCGTGTGCAGCAGGTTCATCCGCGACGTGCGAAACAGATCGGATCCCTCGAGGAAGAACGGGCGCGTCTCCGGATAGAAGAGCGCGAACTGCGTGTTGACGTCGAGCTGCACCGCGTCGGCCTCGATCTGCGAGAAGTCGGGGTTGACGGTGGCGTTCAGCGTGACGTTCGGCGTGACGCCCCACTTCACGGTGAGGCCGAGGTCGGCGTCCTTCCGCTGCAGCGTCTGCACGGCGGTCATGGTGGGAACGATCTCGAGGTTCTGGACGCGCTGGATGCCCGAAAACCCGGTGATCTTCTCTTCCTGCCCGAGGTAGGTGTTCTGGTTGCGGTCGCGCGGGAACAGGGTGATGTGATGCCGGTCAGTGCGCGGATAGCTTCGGATGCCGTCCAGTCCCCACGTCTGGTCTCCTTCCGTGGTTTCGAAGCGGAGCTGCGTCAGCGGGATCAGGAACTCCACTTCGTAGCCCGTGTCCGTGATGCGTCCGGCGGATTCCCAGATCGCGTTCCAGTTCGAGTCTTCGTTCCCCGACACGTCGTCCATGAGCATGTCGGCCTGTACGCCAAGCGGGTTGGCGAAGAACTCGAATGCCCGCCGTTCGTCGTTGAAGGTATCGAGGACGACCCCCACCCAGTCGTCGCTGAACAGCGCGTCGCGATCGCTGAACCGCGCCCGGATCTCCGACGGATTGTCGTCATAGCACCGGAACGCGACGTACACGTTGACGTCGTCATAGGCGATGAGCATCTCGGTGCGGACCGGCGGATCGATGTTCTCTCCCGGCTGCACTTCGTAGCTGAGCGGGAGCATCAGCGCGTGCTCCCAGAGCGTTTCCGCGATCGCGCCGTCCAGCGTGAGGGTTTCAGTGGTGCGGGGAACCGGAAACGGCGTTCGCGTCCGTTTGCCGGCCGGCGTCTCCTGTACCTGGGCCGAGACGGCAGAGCATGCGAGGACGGCAGTCAGCAGGAAAGCGAGGATTCTCGCCATGAATTGTCAGCTCTGATTACGAGATCGTTGCGACTCAGGTTCCGCTACTTGCCGCGTCGCAGGTACACCCGCCCGTTGAAGCTGCGCAGCTCGATATCCGGGCCGCCGCCGTTGAGCGACGCCAGGACGGCGCGCTCCACCTCGAGGCGGAACCTGCCGTCGCCCTGCCGCGCACCGCGCGGCGTCGGACGCGAAGGGGTGGCGGGAATGTCGAAGTCGGTGAACGTATCGCCATTGTCGGTGCGCAGCTTGAGGTTGGCCTTGATCGCCGCCGGCAGCGTGACGTCCACTTCGCCGTTGAGCGTGGTGAACGCCATCGGCGCCTGGGCGTCGGCGCGCGTGAGGACAGCCTCGACGTCGCCGTTGACCGTATGGGCGACGACGGAGCCGGCGACGCTGGCGAGGGAGAGATCGCCGTTCATGCTGTTGGCCTCGAGGACGCCCTCGACATTCGTCACCGATATGTCGCCGCTCACCGTCGAGAGCTTCACGTTCGTCTTCAGCGGCACCTCGATGTCGAAATTGACGTTGTCGAAGATCGGACCGCACGGCAGATCCTTCAGGACGCTCGGGATGAAATCTGCCTCCGGACTCCCGGGCTTCGGATTCGTACGCGGGGTGTCGGGGGGTACGGGGGGTGTCGGAGGATTCGAATTTGAATTTGAATTGCGGTTCTGTTTCGTATTCAGCAGCAGTCCCGCGCACGACGATCCCCCGACCGACACTTCGTTGTTGCGCTCTTCTATGCTGAAGCCTCCATCCGGGGTCAGCCTGCGCATGCCCGGAGGCGCCGGTGCGGGCTGGCGCCCCCGCACGCTGCGCCGGCCGTTCGAGCTGGAGCTTCGCACCAGGACGTCCCGGCGGTTGGTGCCGCGTACGACGATGTTGCCGGCGAAGGCGCCGACGGAAACCACGGCCGGCCGCGACGGGTCGGTCAGCGGGACGATCACCTCGTCGCCGCTTTGTGCCTGCGCGCCAGCGGCGCCCGCCACCGCCGCAGAGCCAGCGACGGCGAAGACGAGACAGGGAAGCATCCGGGGACTGGTCACATGCCCTCCTTAACCGAGCATCTGGACGCCCCACATGGCCCGGGCGCGCACGGCCTCGTGGACTTGGGGGTCGTCGGCGATTCGTTTCAGCACGTCCAGCGACTCGCGCTCGCCGGTCTTGACGATGAAGTCGATCAGCGCAATCTGGACGAGCGGCGACATCTGCGTCTGCACCGCGTCAACCGCGGCGCGCCGGACGACCTCGCGATCCGCGAAGCGCTCGAGCGCGTCCACGCTGGCGAGCCGCACGTTGACGTTGGGATCGTTCGCCAGCGCATCGAGCAGCGCCTGGACGATGTCGTTGCGCGGCGCGTCGATCTGGCCGCTCCAGCTCACGCCCTTCAGCCGGTCGGTGGCCGACTGCTGCTGCATCAGCGAGAGCGTGACCATGTGCCGGAGATCCTGCAGCTCCTGGCGCATGACGTCGATCTCGGATGCAGGCGGGGCGGGCGCCGCCGTGTACCGGGCTATCCCCATGCCGAGTGCCAGACCCAGCGCGAGCAGCACGACAGCTGCAATCGCCTGGAGCCCGTAGAAGATTCGCCGGGATCTCTGACTGCCGTCGTTCACCGCCAGCATTGCCTCCAGCCGATCGCGCATCCGCACGGTC
>Ga0134127_10004473_pt1 | contig 10087 bp, 8 predicted proteins | sample KB31753_FD_96459 | JGI IMG/M metagenome (GOLD analysis project Ga0134127, IMG submission 96459) | Terrestrial soil microbial communities with excess Nitrogen fertilizer from Kellogg Biological Station, Michigan, USA - KB3-175-3 | ecosystem: Environmental > Terrestrial > Soil > Unclassified ...
CGACACAAGGGCTTACACAAAAGTTGGCGCCCGAACCCTCAACATGACCATCAAGAAAGGTGGAAAGGTAACCGTTACTGGTCGAATTATTGTGACCGCAAATGGCAAAAGCCGAACCGTCACAACTAGCGGAACAGATGCAAACGGGAAGAAGTTCAAGACAACCGCCGTATACGACAAGGCGATGTAGCTACATTCAGTGGTAATGCTAATGCCCTCCCGTGCACATCTCGACGGGAGGGCATTTTCTTTGACTCTGGCGGATGGAGGCGTGCTTAAAGCTACTTCTTTTTCGCGACATCTTTGGTCTGGCCTGATGTGACCTCAAGTAATTGCGCTTCCTTGCCCTCTTTCAACAATGCATTCTCCAATTGCAAAACCAGGGCCTTGCGCTCAACTACTTCTTGTCGCGCGTTTGCGTCGATCTTCTCTGACAACCCGTGAACTATCGAGGCAAGTTTATAGATCTTCTCGTTGAGGTCCTTGATTTCCTTACGGTTGTCTTCCAGATCGCGAGCCAGAGTGAGAAGGTTTTGCAGTGCGGTGAGGAGGGTTTTCCACATTAGGAGAGTTTGTCGATAAGGGCTTGCGTTTTTTTCTTAAAACGATCGATCTCTGTTTGGAGTTTACGGCTGCGCTTTCGCGATTGTGCGATCCCTGCAAAGTAAGGCTCTGCCCCTTTGCGAGCATCACTATCCTCCACAAAAGTCGCCCCTTTAACTTCTTTCAATTCACCCAGAACAATTCGCCCGCCTCCGCCTCGGTTCTTGGTCGAAGTCGAATAACTGAGATTGCCGACGTAAAGTTTCGTTGTCATTGTTGAAATATTACACCCCGGTGCCGGGTCTTTCCAGGATTAACGCAGCGAAACCGAAGGGGATGAGTGAAAGAGTTTTTGTTCAGGCGCGTCGATCTGACGCGAAACCGATGAATGAAGGTTTCAAACCTGGTTCCACCTGTAAATATTGCCAGTTCTCGTGAGAAATAATAGCAACTACACTCCCAGCGGTTTCCTCAGCAAATTGGGGTTAAGGGTGTCGTCCACAATCTTTGACGAAAGGAGCAAGCGATTTCTAACCAGCTTGAGCAATGAACAATAACTCGTCAGATGTAGGTGGCAGCGGCGGTGAAAGAGACCGACTACCGTTTCCAATCTCATCAAGAATCGACGTGGACCTGTTTGCGCTATCTGATCAAGGACACGTTAGAGAACAAAACGAAGATCATTATCTCGTGGTCCGTAATGGAAGATACCTCGAGACTGTTTTCAGCAATGTTGATGAAAATCGAGCGGGCTACAGATTTGAGGATGCAGCCTACGGAATAATCGTCGCGGATGGTGTAGGTGGAGAGCGTTCGGGAGAAGTCGCCAGCCGAGAGGCGATCATCGGCTTGCTTGAGTTGGCCCTGCGCACACCAGACTGGCAGTTTGGATGGGGGCAAAAAGAAAAGGACACAGTCATGTGGCGGATGCAAGACCGCATTCATCGAGTGAATGCGGCACTATCGCAACAAGCGGATGCTGATTCAGCGCTCGACGGAATGTGCACCACCCTCACTGCCGCACTGTCGCATGGTAAGGACCTGATTATCGGTCATGTCGGTGATTCTCGGGCCTACTTATTGCGGCAGGGGAAGCTGGAAAAGCTAACGCGTGATCACACGCTCGCTGAGCACTTGCTCGACGAGGGTGGAGACATCGAAAAGGATAATTTGCTGAGGGAACTGGGAAACGTACTTATGCAAGCCCTGGGCGCAACCAATCGCGACCTTCGTCCGGACATTAATCACTTCACATTAGAAGACGACGATCAGCTGTTGCTGTGCACAGATGGGTTAACGAAGATGGTAGATGACTTTCTGATCACATCAGTATTAGGCAACGCAGAGTCCGCGCAGTCGGCATGCCGCGAGCTGGTTGAGCTGGCCTTGGTTGCTGGCGGCCGCGATAATGTCACCGTTGTCGTTGCACGCTATTCAATCCCTGAAGAAATAGGAAGCGAAGACGAACGCTCCTAACCTCAAGAACGAGAAAAGTCTTTAATACTGCCTCGACCTACACGGTTCTCACCTTCGCTGCAATCATCTAGTCAATCGCTCGTCTCCTGTGAATTCTCTTAGAACTGGCTGATGAAGTTCTGATGTTGTCGGAATGATGCCGAAAGCGAAGAGTTGTCGGCAGGCGAACCAATTGCTGATGACAGACTGAAAGCGGGAATTTCGATTCCACCCGCCGTGTTGCATTATAGATGAGTATGCTTTAAAGACCGGGTAGGTTACTGTGCCGATAATGTGAGAACAGACAACCGTGGTTAGAGATCGAAGGGAGGACACTCACGAGAAAATGACGGCAACACTGACGAAGATTATCTTCGGTTTTCTTATTGTGCTGTTCCTGCCGTTCGCAAAGCACGCGCAAATCAAACTTGATGCCTCAGGTAATGGCGTTCGCGGAACTTGTCTGCCGACCGGAGTCTGTCTTGATCCGGCGGGGCGCTCGTTCGGTGCCAGCAACATGCCCTTGGCGATGGTGCTTTCTCCTGAAGGCGATCGCCTTGTACTTTCGCTCAACGGTTGGCGCCAGCAAGGGTTGCAAGTTATCGACCGCCACTTGGGGACAGTAATACAAACGATCTCGCAGCCTGGAGCTTTCTTAGGACTAGCGTTCTCAAACGACGGCAAAACGCTTTACGCCTCGGGGGGCAACGAAGATGTTATTTATCGTTATGCGTGGCGCGATAAACGGGCGACGCTTATCGACAGCATCGTTCTCGCACCGAAGGAACCAAAGAAAGACGGCACTCGCTATCCAGCAGGAATTGCTCTGTCGCGTGATGGGAAGCATTTGTATGTTGCAGAAAATCTCGCGGACTCGTTGGCGGTGGTCGACGTCGCGAGCAAGCGCGTGCTGCAACATGTTCAAACCGAGTCTTACCCGTACGATGTTGTTACTTCACGGAATGGCGATGTCTATGTCACGGCCTGGGGAGGCACTACCGTTTCATGGTTTGTGCCCGATAGAAATGGATCGCTAAGAGAAAAGGGAAGAATAGCGGTCGGTCGTCACCCTTCCGCGCTCTTGCTGAATCAGAACGGCTCACGTTTATTTGTCGCCTCTGCGAGCACCAGCAGCATTGCGGTTGTTGACACGAAAAACGGGAGCGTAAAGACCAAACTTCTGGATCCTCCGCCGGCGGGTCCTTATCAAGGCAGCACTCCAAACGCACTTGCGCTATCGAATGATGGCTCGCGCCTTTATGTCGCGGAGGCCGATAACAACGCCGTAGCCGTCTTCCAGCTCTCAGGAGAAACTAGTGGAGCGAGGAATGCGCGAGGAGGAAATCGATTATTGGGTCGCATTCCAGTCGAATGGTATCCGACTGCTTTGTTGATGACTCAGGATTCTCTATTTGTTTTGAATGGCAAAGGCAAAGGTACTCGACCAAATCCGCAATTCCCAACCCCCGAGAAAGGCAAACCCGCCGATAGCGTCGACTATACGTTGGGGCAATTGAATGGAACGATAACGACACTTCCCGCACAGCTGAAGGCCAACGAGTTAAGAGCGTTCACTAAGCGAGTCTCGCAGGCCAACAATTGGGATCAAACGCGAAGAAACACGGCGAAATATCCACCCTTCAAACACGTCATCTACATCATCAAAGAGAATCGCACTTACGACCAGGTCTTGAGCGACTTGCCTCAGGGCGATGGCGATATATCGTTACTCTTTTTCCCACGCTCGATCTCCCCCAACCACCACGCGTTGGCAGAACGCTTCGGATTGTTCGACCGCTTCTTTTGCAATGCCGAAGTCAGTTCACAGGGGCATGTGTGGAGCACCGCCGCATATGTCACGGACTATGGCGAGAAGACCATTCCTTCAGCCTATTCATCCAGGCGGAGCGGAGACGACAGAGGGGATGTGGATGAACCTGCGTCGGGATACATTTGGAATGCGGTTATCAGGGGCGGGCTAACACTACGCAACTACGGGGAATTTGGGGAGCCTCTTCCGAGCAGGAATCCTAACGAACCAGTTCGATACCACGCACTTAAGGCGGCGCTCGATCGTTACACCAGTCCCGACTACCCTTCGTTCGACATGAAGATCCTGGATCAGCTGCGTGTCGATGTATGGTTGAAGGAATTCCAGCAGTTTGTTGCCCAAGGAAATTTGCCAGCTCTGGAGATCATGCATCTTCCCGGCGACCACACGTCTGGCGGAAGGCCGGGGAGGCGTACACCAAAAGCACACATGGCGGATAACGATCTGGCATTGGGTCGCATCGTCGAAGCCGTTTCAAACTCTCAGTACTGGAAGGACACCGTGTTCTTCGTCCTCGAAGACGACGCACAGGATGGCCCGGATCACATTGATTCACATCGCTCCGTAATGTTCGTGATCTCTGCGTATAACGGTGGCGGGGTTATTCACCGCTTCGTTAACACAACGGATGTCTTTGCGACCATGGAAGAAATACTCGGGCTCAATAAGGTCTCGAAATTCGATTACTACGGACGGCCTTTGCGAGAGCTCTTCAATGAGAAGCCGGACTTGAGACCGTATCTGGCTCTAAGATCGGAGCACCCGCTCGACGAACTCAATGCGGATACCAGTGAAACTGCGCAAGCTTCCCTCGGCCTTAACCTAGACCAAGTTGATGCAGCCGATGAAGATTCCTTCAATCGCATCCTGTGGAAGTTGCTTAGAGGCGCTCAGCCTTATCCGGGAACGAAGCGGATGTCGTCGCTCGAGGTTACAAGAGCGCGTTGAACCGCCGGTAGTGCAACCGCAAAGGATGAACTTGCAAAAAGGAATTGCGGTAGTTGAGATTTATTTTGCCAACTCGAAGAGACTAAGGCTCCAAGGCTGGTTCGTAAGTCATAATGAACTCCAGGAATTTTGAGACCTCGATGATGTCCTTGCCTTTGAATCTGATGCTGTGCGCATCGGTGCGTTCCACGATACTTAAGTAGCTCAGAACCTCCGAGGGACGATAGTTCTTGAAACTTACGTCCAACTGAATGGGTGGCGCGAGTTTGTGGGGCTTGAAGTCTTTAATCCTAACGATTGCCTTTTTTACCTTCTCGCGAATCAATTGATAAGAGGCTTCGGGCATCAAGGTTGTCGCCGAGTGAAACCCTGAGCTCCATTTAACGACCGCTCCTTCGACATCGCCGAGCAGCGCCGTTGTTTCTTTCACAACCGCGTCATCGCCAGAAACCATTATCACGGGCACGTTGAAATGGCCGGCGATAGCCGCGTTGAGGCCTGCCTCGGAAACAGAGACGCCTTTCAGTCGAACATCAGTCAGGCGGGCGCTGGAAATTGTGTGTGCCCGCACTCCTTGAGTGTTAGTCGTGCCGGTGTGATAGCCGATAAAAATTACCCCGGCGAAAGTCTCATCAATGCCCTGCATCATCATCAACGGTCTGGGCCATGAGCGCACGAGCAAGACGTTCTTTGGTAGCTTCTCTATCAGTAGATTTTGTCCATTGCCGTGCGAGTCGCTGACGACGACTTCGGTGGCGCCAGCTTCAAATGCCCCTTCAATTGCGGCATTGACTTCTTGCGTCATGAACTCTCGAAATCGCGCATATTCGAAGCCCTGCGGCCCGAGTTGCTCATTGGTCACGACACCAACCACGCCTTCCATGTCCGCAGAAATGTATATCTTCATTTTCTTTTCCTGGGCCCGTATCGTAACGACTAAGCTAACTACCAAAAACGCCAAGGAGATTGCACGGGATTTCATTCTATCGCTCCTTATTATTCACCTTGTGCCTCGACATTAGGCGGATTACTAACAGACTGATACCGGTGACGAGGTGCAAAGGCTTGACCTCCCAGAGAAGCAACTCCTTCGTTTACCGCGGAGATGTTTGCATGAGAGCGCTCTGCAGCCTGTTTAGTGCGCCTTGCAATACTTCATCTTCACGCGCAATGCACAGTCGCATGTAACTGTTCCAGTAATCGCTATCTGCAAAGGCGCTACCTGGCACTCCTGCCACTTGTGCTCGGTCGATCAACATCTCATTGAGCTCCATCGCATCTTCAAATTGCGTGGGGATACGCGCCCACACATAGAACGATGAGCCCGAATCGTAGATTTCGAATCCCACCTGCTCTAATGCTTGAACGGCAAATTTTCTCTTGGCAGCAAAAGTCTCGCGTAGCTGAGTGTAGTGCCGCGGATCAGCCATCAACACTTCGGACAGCGCACGCTGTAGTGGCGTCGGCGAGCATACATAGAAAACGTTATTAGCCTTATTGAGAGGAGACACGAGACGCGCATCACCGTAAACGTAGCCGAGTCGCCAGCCAGAGATATTCCATGATTTGGAGAAGGAGTTGACAGTGATGGTGCGCTCCCACATACCTGGCAGCGTCGCAATAGAAACGTGCGGCTGACTACCTACGACATAGTGTTCATAGACCTCATCCGCAACGCAGAGGAGATCAAACTCTTGACACACAGCCCCAATAGCCTCCACCTCACTCTTGCTGAATACCTTGCCGGACGGATTCACCGGAGTACAAAGAATAATAGCGCGCAACGGGAACGCCTCGCGGTCCTTTAACTTTCGGCATTGAGCACGCAACTCATCAGGATCGAGTTCGAGCTTCTCACCATGAAGCCTCAGCACCTCAGTTTTTCCCCCCAGCTCCGTGAGAATGTGCCGGTGGTAAGGATAGTAAGGCTCAAAGACCAGGGCGGAAGCGCTTCTCAGGTAGGTTTGGGCGATGGTTATCAGAGCTCCAGTCGCACCCGGCGTGATTAGCAGCTGCAGCGGATCGCTTTCTGGATCGATCGAGATACCACTAAACGTAGTGATCTTTTCCGCGACCGCGCGACGAAGTTCAATTAGGCCCTCCGCCGGGCCGTAGTGGTTCTGGTTAGCAGAAATGACGCGACTAGCTGCCTCAGCCAAAACCGGATTAATAGGAAGTTCCGACTGGCCTTGCACCAGATTGCCACTGGCAGGCACGAGTCGTGTAAGCGCTCGAATATCAGGTCGGGATTTCGTCTTCATTGGTTTCATCAGCGCTGGCCCATTCTAACTTTTTCTGTCTCTAAACTTTGAATCATCCTCTGTCAAAGCGTTGCTATCAGCCCCGCCCAGAGAGCACCGCGCAGTGCGATATCTGACATCAAGATGTGCTCGTTTGCGGCATGTGCACCGCCGCCGTCTATTCCAAGTCCGTCGAGGACAGGCACACCAAGCGCGGCTACAAAGTTGCCGTCCGACGCTCCACCGACCGATTGCTCTCCCAGATCGAAGCCCAGACAAGCAGCTATCTCGCGAGCGTGCTGGTAAAGTTTCACGACAGCTTCAGTCCGCTCAAGCGGGCCGCGATTGATGCCACCCTGAACCGTGAGTTGCACGCGTTCGTCAAATGATTGCAAGCTGCTCATCAATTCATCGACCCGCTGAGCTTCTTTCGTGCAATTGAAGCGGACGTCGATTTCGATCTCTGCCTCCGCCGCGACGACGTTGCTCCGCGTACCGCCCCGCACGACGCCAACATTGAAATTCGTGCCGCTCGCGGGGTCGCTCATCGAGTGAAACCGATCGGTTTGACGGGCGAGTTCCAGAATAGCACTCGCCCCCGCTTCGGGATTCAGGCCGGCGTGGGACGCAATTCCGTGTGCCGTCACTCTCCACATGCCCACACCTTTGCGGAGAGTTTTTACGTGACCCCCAGGCGCGGACGGCTCAAGTACCAGCACCTGCGCCGCGCCGCGTGCCTCTTCTTCAACAAGCCGCCTGCCAGTTTGGCTTCCGGCCTCTTCATCACAGGTCAGCAGTAAGACTACGGCTCGTTTCGGAATGAACTCCAGAGTTACCAAAGTGCGCAACGCCTCTAAGGCGATTACGCACGACGCCTTCATGTCGAAGATACCTGGGCCATAGAGTCGGTCTGCGTCCGCATGCACATTCTGCGTTGATAACGTTCCGCGCGGGTGCACTGTGTCAGTGTGTCCAAGCAGCAATGTTGTACGAGTCTCGTCAGCTTGGCCATCGAAAGCGCGCACCCTCAAGTGTTCCCCGTAGCCAGGAACAGGAATCCTTTCAATGGAAGTTATCGCGGGGATTGTACGGGCAATATCGACAAGAAGGTCAACGACTGCCCGGCTGCCTTCAAAATCCCCTGAGGGCGACTCAGTTTCGACTAGCTTGCAAATCGAGCCCCGAATCTCGTCTTGTCGGCGCGTGAGAAACGCACGTGTCGCTGACAGTTGAGTGGCACCAAGATCGTTCATGATCTGCTCGGCTCAGAGCTCCATATTTGAAGGATATCGATCGTCACCCAATTTTTAGGCGACGCCTTGGTCGGTCTTATCGCAGCTGAGGACGTAAACGCCAACCAACTCGTTATTCCTGGATGCACCGCAGAAGTCATCGATGTGGTAATTAGAAGAGAGCGCCTCGCTGAAAGCCCACCGAGTTGCTTGCCGCCATCTCATCGCCAGTTCCGGATTCTCACGCTGCAAAGCATTAATGTCCGCCGGGATCTCTATCGAGACATCCTGCTGCCCGGCGATTTCAACTGCAGGCGCTCGTTGCGGCACGTTGTTTGGGCCAACCTGGACGAGACATGCAACTGCCGCGAGGTCAGGGTGAGAGAGTCTGCTCTGGTCTTTAGTTTGTAGTCGCTCGTGCACGCGGTCGCTGTCCAGCAGCCAGGTAACCCAGAGACGATCGGTACCGATACCAATCTGATGCAGGAAGCTTGATGTCGCTTCACCGTAGAAGTTGATCTTGTATGCGTCCGCGACGACCCCGAGTTTGGCGAAGTTGAAATGTGCGTTCAAACTTTGAAGTGGGTCGAATGTCCACGTCATGCGGTTAATTCCTTGCGCGAGAGCCCGCTCCCGCTGCGCTAGCTTGAGTCTGTAACCGAGGTTGAAGTTGCGGTAGGTCGCCCTGACCGCAAGCATGTGCGAATGGTGGACGATCCGCTGGTGTTCACGCCCGATGAAACTGTAAGCGAAGCCGATCAGTGACGACCCGTCAAACGCACCGACCAGAATCGCGCCAATCTCCCGCGTTGCAGCAAGGATGGTAAGAGGAACGACGTCGCGATCGTCACATCCCCAAACTTCTTTCTGGAGCGATTCGACCTCTCGCATCTCCGAGATGAGTTCTACGTCGCGGATAACGATAGTAGGTTTTTCACTTGCGCTGGACACAGTAATTGATCTTAAGACAAATCACCGTTAGACCCCTTGGGCTCGCGGTACCAGCGTGGGCCAGCAGCGTATTCTCTATCGGTTGGCCTTAACCGCGTGAGCGCCCGCTTAGGATCAATATGAGCGCAAGCTACGTGGATTGCGTTTATCACAGCCATGGGAGCTACGTAAGAATTGAGAAACGAGGGGCTGACGACAGAAGCAACCACATGAGCGTCACTGTAGCGTGCAATCGGAGTTGTATCGCTGTCGGTGATCCCGAAAGTCGGGACGCCTTGCTTCTTAGCCTGTAGCACCGCCTCGACCGCATCCCTGAGACATTGACCAAAGCTGATGGCCACGAGCACATCTTTCGGTGTCAAGACTTCGACCTTATGTTGCAGATTCCCGGTCCCGCCAATCGGAGCTCCCGCATCGAACCCGAGTCCCAGTAGCCCGTAAGCCAAGCAATTGGCCAGCGAAGCAGCGAAGTCTATGCCAACAACGAGAATGCGACGTGAGCGCTTGATCACCTTGGCCAATTCTATAATGCGCTGTCTATCCAGATCCGAAATTAAGGCATTGATGTTGTCTAACGATTTCTCTAGAGAGTGATCGATGTGATCAGCGACACTTCGCTTCTCCCGAGTGGCCGCCTTCAAGGCTGTATAAGGAGTGATGCGGGCCACAAAGTGCTGTCGAAGGTCCGCTGAGAAGTCAGCATAACTCTGGTAACCCAGCACCTGAGTGGTTCGGAGTATTGTCGTTGCATCGACGAGATAGCGTTTAGCTAGTTCACGAGAGGACAGGAAACAGGTTTCTTCCGCCGAATCAAGGATCGCCTGGACCAAGCGTTGGCGACGCGGGTTTAACTCTGCTTGCGCCTTGGCAAAACGCTTCTCAAGTAA
>Ga0134127_10004476_pt1 | contig 10080 bp, 11 predicted proteins | sample KB31753_FD_96459 | JGI IMG/M metagenome (GOLD analysis project Ga0134127, IMG submission 96459) | Terrestrial soil microbial communities with excess Nitrogen fertilizer from Kellogg Biological Station, Michigan, USA - KB3-175-3 | ecosystem: Environmental > Terrestrial > Soil > Unclassified ...
CGATGCCTCGTCAAGTGTAACCGGAAGTGTAACCATTTTCTGCTGAATGTAGGCATCCAGCCGGTTGGCTGCCTGCTTTAAGTCCTCTTCGCTGGTAATGTTATACCGGTCGAATACCAAGCGGGTCTTATGCCCGCTGATCTTCATCGCAACGGTTTGTTGGGCGTCCCTTCCGTGATTTAACTTTCAATGGTCCTATGGTATGGCGTGACGGCTTCGTTTCTTGGCCATTTTCCTTCATGAGACCCCCTTCCGCGTCAGACAAAGCCTGGTCGCTCACCCAGCTCAATACTTCCTATTGAGTCAACCCCTCTACCAAGGCTTGCACGGTTAGTGGCGCGTTGCCTTCCGCCCGATTGTTCACCAGCGCCTACATGCGCCGCACTCACGATACACACCTCATCCGCCCATAGGACATCTACTGTACGGACCTGCAGGCAAAGGACTGCAGCGTCTATCCTTGGAAAAACCTATGGTTGCTCAGAGAGCTACCTCGCACCCTGGAATCTCCCTACACGTATGGTGCACTTCCTGTGGTGGCACACACCTTGCTCCGTTATCGCAGCAATGATGTAAATCGTTCACCTCATCGAACTCGCCTCGAGTAGTAGGGATCGTAGGCAATCCGACAGAGACTGTTGCACGCAGAACGTGGCTTCTACGGGAAGGGTGTGCCTGTGACACAAAATAGGAAGAGGATCCGTATGAACTGGCTACGAACAATTATGTGGGTTCTTGTGTTGTGGTCGAACTCTGCATGGGGTGCCACCTTGACGTGGACTGCCAATAGTGAACCCGACCTTGCAGGATATCGTGTCTATCGATGCAGTCAGCTCCCCTGTACTCGGACATCTGGTTCCCCGTCTCTTCTCGCTACCTTGGGGCGAATCACGAATTTCGATATCGGGACGCCAACACAGGTTCAGTACTACTTCATCACAGCCTATGATACTGCAGCTAATGAGTCGGGTCCCAGCAATCTCGCGACCTTTCTATCAGCCGGATCTCCTCCGCCGCCTCCGCTGGACATACCGCCGACTCCAAGCGGCCTACGCGTCACTCCTGTGAGCTAACCTTTCTGAGATTGAAACCCCTGATGAAATTCGTAGCCTTCCTCAATCGGAACCACGTCCACTGTCTAAGATCTCTGCTATCGCCTGCACCGTCAACGGCGCATTCCCCTCTGACCGATTGCTTCCACCGGTAGAACGTCTGCTCCGCAATCCCGAGGTGGCGGATGAGGTCGGCAACGGGGGTCCCCATCTCCGCCTGCTTGAGTACCGCCACAATCTGCTCGACACTGAATCGTTTTCGTTTCACGGCATCCTCCTTCCCCATCCCGGGGCAAGTATGCCGGAAACTCTCCTTCACATTGGCCTTAAAATTGGGGAGCCGACCAAACTCGCGTGCATTATGTTTGTTGTACAGCAAACAGGGTTTCTGGTTGAGACACTCGGTCAGCTGTTGCTCACCCAGTCGGCTTAGGGCCTCAGGATCAGCTATGTGCCCAGGGAGGGGCTAAGATCGATTATGTGCAAATAATGCTGGAGGCTTGTCAGGCCCGCGGCGTTAAACCGAATAAATTCGACGCCACACATTTCAGAGACAGTCCACCTGACCACCGCGAGTTGAATCTTGATGGACGTGTAGGGCTTCGGAGGTTGTAACCAGAGGAATACGTGCTGCCCCTTCTCCGGCACCTGCGCCCCGGCGATGGCACAGCCGCTTGTGCTCAGATTGACCGTATAGCCGTTTGCATGAAACAAGTCGCCTATGATTTGCACGGGAACTGCGGTTACGGCTCGTCTCTCCTTTCGATGTTCTACCCCGGACATCAGCGAATCTCCCTTTTATTCATAAACCGCCTCGCCTTCTTCAATCGACTCTCCGCTCATTATGACGGCCGCGAGTAGTCGCGAGCTTGTTTGGGCGTTGTCGCTCACAGGCTCGAGTGACAGACAAGCCCGACTTGTCATCGAGTCGGCGACATGCCACTCACCACCGCGCCCGCACCACGCGCTTCAATCGATCCTTGAGCTCCGCGTTCGGGATGTCTCGCGCTTGATCGCTGAAGACATATTGATTCTTTCCCTGCGCCTTCGCTCGATACATCGCCCCGTCAGCATCACGGATCATATCCTCCGGCTGTTCGTGCAGATTGGTACTCAACGCAATCCCGATGCTCGCCCCGACCAGGACGGCCTCTCCGACATCAATTGGCTCTTTCAGTTTTGCCAGGACACGCTCGGCGACGCGGATCGCGTCGGCGGGATCGATCACATGGTGGACCAGCAGAGTAAACTCATCGCCGCCGTAGCGGCCTACGAGGTCGCCTTTTCGCATACAGGCCTGGAACCGTTTGGCCGTATGCCGCAGCACGGCATCGCCCGCCTTGTGCCCGAGGCGGTCGTTGATGGGTTTGAATCCGTCCAGATCGATGAAGAGGATGGCAAACTGAGCATCCTTGTTGGCGCGATTGCATTGGATGGCTCGCGCTACCTGCTCTAAGAACTGCGCCCGATTGGGCAGGCCGGTTAACGCGTCCGTCATCGTCCTATACCGAGTCTGTTCGTCAGTTTCTGTGAGACGTTCGATTTCCGCTTGGACGATCCGATTTTTGCTTGCAAGGGCCAGCGAGACGCATAGCAGAACAGGGAGCAGCAACACATGATCGGTCTCGAATAGGCCGAGTCGATAGAGGGACAACGCGTACAACCCGGCCACAAGGCCGCTGAGCACCACGATTTTCGGAATGGACGGCGCATACGATACCGTCACCATGAGCAGGAGAAACTCGCACATGATCCAGGGCTCGATGGTCGACACATGCTGCATCGTGTGCGATAGCACTGTCGAGTCGCCCATGGAGAGAAGGGCGATGAACCACGTCGTGGTCAATAGCCGTCGTGGAGCGGCCAGCAGGGCCACCATCAGGACGGCCAGGACGCCCAGCAGGATGCCCTGCGGTTGTGTGATGGGAAGCGTTCGAAGAAGCGGCTCAACCAGGATCGCCACGAACAGGAGCTGGAGCATGACGAGGTAGACTCGCGCCCCCGTCGTCTCCGGAAACTGTGGATTGCGCCCTGCTTGCACATCGCCTCGCGCTGCGCACCTTACCATCGTACCTCACCCGGCTGTCCGGCTGCGTAGGCTGACGACTCCACTCATGCCGTGCCGTCTTCAAGACATCGGGACGGTCCATGCATGTGACCAGCGGGTTGTTCCCCCCGGATCAACTCGCATTCAAGGGAGCCGCACATCGTCTTCCCAATCTTTGACTAGTAGTCCCGCAAGATCATTCCCGTCATGTCCTGCCGGTCATCTCACAGGCCACGGCGGGGCTAGTGTTCATTCTAAAGCCGTTGGCTGGAGGAGCAAGTATTTTCTCGAACTGCTACTGGCACGTCTCGCGAACCTGCACTCGTGGGACTCAAGGCTGTCGTGGTTCTGGATCTGAAAATGCCGGGAATGGATGGCCTCACGGTCCTGCAACAGATCCGCCATCTCATTCCCACGCAACCAGTCATCATTTTAACAGGGCCGGGACACCAGAGTCAGAGCAGCAAGTCCGGGAGCTGGGGGGTGACCGAGTACGTGGAAAAACAGTTCTCGCTGCATCTGTTGGGGGACGCGCTGAATCGTCTTCACGCGACGCCGACCCTTACGACGGCGGGTTAGGCATGATTGAAACCCTTGCGCCTCCCTTCGCATCTCTCCTACAATATCCTTCCCTGTCTGCGAGGCTTCCATGTCGTTCTCGATTCGTCTTCCCCGTTGCGTGTCGCTGGCTTACCTCTCTGGTTTCTGGTCACTGATACTGCACATGGCGCTGAGTAGTGGACCAACATATGCGGAATGGGTAGTCGTGAGTGGCGACGACGAAGCGGGAATGACGGTATACGTGGATCCAGACACCATTCGTCGCCAAGGACATTTCGTGAAGATGTGGCATTTGAGCGACCGCAAGACCACGGAAGGGTATGGGTCTATCAAGACTCAACGGGAATACGACTGTGCAGAAGGACGCCACCGGCTGCTTGCGGCATCAATTTTCTCGGGGCATATGGGACAAGGTGAGTTGCTTGATAACAACTTACACGAAGGCCAGTGGATACAAGTCGCACCAGAGAGTAATGGTCAAGCTCTATGGAAAATTGCCTGCGGCAAGATGTGAGCAATGAGTGACCGCCTGCCACTTGAAACGCCCTGTTTGCATAGCCAGGAGTTTGTGGTTGAGAGTCTTGCGAGAGAGCCATACTACGACAAACGACTGGCGCAGGAACCAGGGGATTGATTCATGAAGAGCGATCAGCGCATTTCGCCTCGATTCAGTATTGCCCTGGTCCTCTCGATGGTGTGCCTCACCAGTTCCGCGTGCAGCAACAGTACGCCTGTCGTGGACACATCTCAGCATGATCGTGTACTAGCCCAGGCAAAAGAACTCCGCATATCGGCCGAAGCGGGAGACGCCGCTGCTCAATACAGACTCGGTCTGCTGTATGACGAAGGCAACGGTGTACCCCAGAACTCTCTTCAAGCGAAGGAGTGGTTTGAAAAGGCTGCGACGCAGGGGCACGCAGGAGCCCAAGTAGACCTCGGCACAATGTATCTCCAGGGAAACGGGGCTCCGCAAAGCGCCCAGATGGCGATGGTCTGGTTTAGTCGGGCGGCAGAGCAAGAAGAGGGACTGGCCTTTGCGAAACTCGGGAGGATGTATGTACAGGGGCGAGGCGTGCTCCAGGATTTTATCCAGGCGCACAAGTGGTACAACCTCGGGGCCGCACATGGAGACTTGAAAGCAGCCGAGGCTCGTGATGCGCTCGCCCCACAGATGAGCGCAGCCCAGATCGCCGAAGCGCAACGACTCGCACGGGAGTGGAAGCCGAAAGGCAAATGAGTGGTTCATACCCAGCTATCCTCCTAAGCCTCCTCTTGCCCCTATGCATCCCTGACCTGGCTGCTGCCGACTTCACCGGCCCCGTCGTCTCCGTCCTCGACGGCAATACCATCGAAGTACTGCACAACACATATCCTGAACGTGTCCGACTCAGTGGCATCGACTGCCCTGAGAAAGGTCAAGCCTTCGGCAACAATGCCAAACATGCCGCCTCAGAGCTGGTCTTCGGGAGAGATGTCACCCTCGACACCCACGGCCAGGACAAGTACAGGCGTACTCTTGCAGACGTGTTCCTGCGGGATGGCACCCACATCAACCACGAGTTGGTGAAGGCTGGCTGGTGCTGGTGGTATCGGAAGTATGCACCGGGGGATACGGTGCTGGAATGGCTAGAGAAGGAAGCACGGGAGGCCAAGAAAGGCTTGTGGGCGGATCCGCAGCCGGTGCCGCCGTGGGAGTATCGGAAAGCCAAGCGGACGAAGCATGGTCGGCCCAGATTGAACTAGGGTTTTTCCTAGTCAGGAAGGCACGCAATGGGTGTATGCTGCCGCTTCGATGGATCTTCGCCGCGCCATCGGTGAGTATGTTACCCAAGGACGCGAGTTATTGCGGCGGCTCCGCTCTCCGGAGGAAGGGCCAACGGTGTCACCCGTGGACCTGCACATCCTTCAAGTCCAACTATTCCTGCTCGAAAACCAAGCGGCCAACATGCGGGAGTCAAGGCAACTCATATCTTCGCCGAAAGCTCCCGACCAACCACGGCTACTAAGTCTTCCAGTTCGCCGCAAGCGCCCAAACGGCTAACACTCTTTAAGGGAACAGGAGAAGCCATGGCTTCCGCTGCCCCGGCAACTGTCCTTCTGATCGATGGTTTCGACAAAGACCGAACCTACTATGCAGATCGACTCAAGGCTAGCCTTTCAAATTGTGACGTTCTCGAAGCAAGGGATGGACAGTCAGGTCTAGCCCTGCATGCGTCACGTCACGTGGATTGCATCGTCACAGAACTCGATCTTACGGACCTGTCCGCGTTCGAAGTGCTGCTTCGTGCAGTGCCGGTCGTGAAACATCAAAGCGTAGCGGTTATCATGCTGGCGCGTGCGGTCATTCCGAGCATTGCCAATCTTGCGAAACGGTATGGTGCCCAAGCGGTTCTGGTGAAACAATTGACATCTGGGGATGAACTGGCCACAGCTATCCTAACCTCGATGGCTATCGTGGCATCGATTCGAATGGTAGAAAGTCGGTGACTCTCATGTGTCTCCTCTAGCCCCTGAACTGTACGGCTCCCATCGATTACAAGGAAAGACTGTGACCACCCCGCCTAAATCAGGAAACACCTCCACGTTCTCCCGCACACCTTGCGCCCTTGCACCTAGTTAGCACCCTCCTACAATACGCCCCACCCTCTCCGCCAAACTAAGCTCGTTGTTGTCTGGTTCGTTCGTTCGGTTGTTTGGTTCAAAGAACGGAAGCAACCGGTCTAGCCAGATAAACCAGACCCATCAGTCTCGCCATTCATCTGCGCCTTTTCCATCAATGCTCGTCTGAGCTCGACCATCGCCAACGTATCCCGCGCGCAGTATCGCAACAAGGCCTCTTCAATCGTCGCCTGTTCAACCCAATCCGTTTCGACAAAGACCATACGGTAGTACTGGCTGGCTGCATGGCCTCCTTCCTGAATCGCCAAATCATCATAGGCCAGTGAGGGAACTATGGCCGGCAGTACAGACTTAATGGAGTAGGACCCGCCAAACGCAGGATGGTAATAATGGTCTCGTATGATCGGAAAGAGATCCCAGAGTCGGCTCACAATACGCGAAAGCGCCGGCCTGAGAGACGGAAGCGCGGCGGCGAGCTGCTCCAAGATCGACCGTTCGTACGGTGAGTAAACACAAATACTCCCTCGCTCCCCAAGAGATTCCAACAAGGATATGGCAAGAACCTCCCGAGGGTCGCTCACCTCCTTGTGCAGAAACTCCTCGTGGCGAAGTTCACCGGCAGATTGCTCGATATGATTCGACCACTGAACCGGGAGGGCTTGATAGGGTCTGGTGTCCGAGAACCGGGGCACCGGCAGCATAACCGTTTCAAAGTCGAGATGGTGCACCGGATACTGGACAGCCTTCAATAGAGGGCCGAGCTTCGCGGACACCCACTCGACATTCTCCTTCACACGGCACTGAACCGGTGACAGCCTTGTACCGGCCGGAATCTCATCGATCGTCGCCACTCCCAGTTGAGTCAACTGACTGACGACTTGCTTCGATCCCGGCAAGTAATGAATCCACCGAGCCGGCTTGTCTTTGGTGCAATGTTCCCAGAAAGGACAATCGTAGGGTGTATGACAGTGCCCGTCAGGCTCAATCACAGGGGGTTGTGCATGAAGCAACAGGTGACTCATCTCGGCCAACCGCCTCGGCACTTCAGCCCGTCGTTGAGCCACGGCTTCTGATAGGTCCTGAATCGCAAATAACTCGTTCAGATCGATCGCTCCGTTTCGGTACACGTATCCGGTATTGATATGCATGAGGCTGCTGGAGACGAGCGTGAGCCCTGCACCCAGGATCACCTCGCTTTGAATGGCCAGATCTTCCAGATGCACATCTTTGACCTTCGTGGAAGACTTCACCTCGATCAGACGCCAGCCGCAGGGCTGACCATCCGCAGTCAGGACACGTTCCAAAATATCCGCGCGAATCAGCACCCCACCGTGCAAAAACGCTCCTTCGTAGATGGCCGGCACAGTGAGGTCCTGGATCAGTGCAGCCGTCTGTGCAAGCGCGGCCTCGGTCTGGCGATGGCCTGCTGTCACCAATACACCGCCAGGAAACCGACTCCGTGCCAACTCCCCGACTTCTGTTCCCATATCGAACATTGCCTGAGTCGCCGCATCAGGTTTAGTCGCGAGAACGGGTTGATGGACTTCGAGGTACAAACGCTTGTGACATTGAAGGCCGGACAGGAATTTTGATTTTGACAGGCGCGGGGTCTTCGCAAAAGGAACTGGTGAGAGGTCACTACGTTCAGTCATGGTGAGACGACCCTAATCGGACAGACATACCTTTGTCCAGCACTATGCCTGCGCAGGACTGGCTCGGCTGGTTGTTCTGGTCTGTTTTGTTTATCTGGTTGGTCTTGTATAACCAAACAAACGAGACAAACCAAATAAACCAGATAACCGTCTGCTTTATCCTGTTAGGATGGCCGGCTCATGGCGTCCCGCATTGCACAGATCAGAAAGTCCGTACTGACCCTTGCCTTACCAGTCACGGTCAGCAGCCTGCTCCAACGTACCGAGGGCATTGTTGCCGTCTTCCTTGTCGGTGGTCTCGGCGCCACATCCATCGCGGCCGTCGGGCTTGGCCAGTTGCTTGCATTCATGGCCACCACCCTCGTCTCCGGATTATCGGTGGGTGCAAATGTCCTCGTTGCCCAACTCTGGGGCGCTCGCCGCACCAAAGACGTCGGGGAAGCCGCCACGCATCTCCTCGGATTGGCCGCGATCGTGTCCTGCACGCTCATGGCACTTGGCTGGTCCCTGAATCGTGTCATCATGGAACTGTTAGGCGCGGAGAACGACGTCATCACATTGGCCCTTCCCTATTCGAACCTCATCTTTCTGGTCATTCCCTGCGCGATCTTCCTGCAGGTCCTCTCTTCGATTATGCAAGGCACCGGAGACACTAGAACTCCGATGTACGCCTTGATTGCGGTGAATCTCTTGTATCTGTCAATCGCCTACCCCCTGATCTATGGACTCTGGGGCCTCCCTGCCTTGGGCATCACCGGAGCAGCCGTGGCAACGGGTCTGGCAGAAGGAATCGGCGTGGCCTACCTTCTCTGGGCCTGCCGAAAGATCTTTAAGACATCACTGCACGTCCGACGAGATCTGTTGCGCTCCACCTGGCAAATCGGAGCGTCTGTCTCCGGGGAACGGATGTTTCAGCAAGCAGGCATTCTGCTCTATACAAAAATCGTCCTCGTATATGGCACAGTCACCTACGCCGCACATCAAGTCGGCCTGTCGATCGAATCCTTGTCGTTCCTGCCGGGATATGGCTTCGCGATCGCGGCAGCCACGATGGTGGGACAAAGTATCGGTGCGGGGAAATATGTCCGGGCCAAACTCGAAAACTGGGAGGCGAACCGGCTCGCCGGCATCACTATGGCCGCAATGGGGGTACTCTTCTTTTTCTTCCCCTACATGCTCCTGCGCGCCTTTACCAATGACGAGGCGGTTGTCGAACTTGGGACGGTATTCCTGCGCATCGTCGCGATCTTACAAATTCCGCTCGCCCTCACCATGGTCCTGGCTGGATCATTGCGTGGAGCCGGAGATACCCGGTTCATCATGTTCACGACAACGATCGGTATGTGGGGAGTCCGCCTGCCCCTTGCGATCATTGCAGGTCCGTGGCTTGCGCTCGATGTGCTCTTCGTATGGACCGCGATGATTGCAGACTGGACAGTTCGAATGGGACTCCTCCTTTGGCGCTACCGTTCGGAACGGTGGAAAGCCATTCAGGTCATGCCCTGAAACGGACGAGACTCACTCGACATGCAAGAACAGATTTGTTTCTCTAGTCTATTTGGTGTGTGTGGTTGAATGAGATGAACCAGTTTTGTCCCGCTCACATCTTCGAGAAGCCCTGTCCACGGACAGGGGGTTTTTTTATCATCTTCCTTATGGTAAGTTACTCCATCAATTACCGGGGCATAGAATAGAGCCTGCTAGCCAGAGACGAGCCTGGTTATTATTCTGTCTAGACGACAACGGCAGTACCCAGAACCACCACATTTGAAGGGAGATTATGATGAAAACGAAAGCAATTTTCTATCACGCGGGCTGTCCAGTCTGTGTCGCCGCCGAGCATAGCGTCGCCAACGCGCTCGATCCGGCAAAATACACCGTGGAAAGCGTCCATCTCGGCACGAGCAAGTCACGGGTGAAAGAAGCGGAAGCCGCCGGGGTCAAGTCTGTCCCGGCGCTCGTGATGAATGGCGCGGCATTTCATATCAACTTCGGCGCGGGTATCGATGCCTTGAAGTAATTCCCGCTGACAACTGACGGCCTAAAACACAGGGGGCGTGTCTCACGACACGCCCCCTTCTACTTTTGCCCCAATGTACAGAACTGAGCTGCCGCGTTTTCGCAGGCTGTCCAGCAAGGCCGCAGCAAG
>Ga0134127_10004477_pt1 | contig 10079 bp, 10 predicted proteins | sample KB31753_FD_96459 | JGI IMG/M metagenome (GOLD analysis project Ga0134127, IMG submission 96459) | Terrestrial soil microbial communities with excess Nitrogen fertilizer from Kellogg Biological Station, Michigan, USA - KB3-175-3 | ecosystem: Environmental > Terrestrial > Soil > Unclassified ...
GCATCGACATTGCAAAAAAAAGAGGCGGAGGCGCAGAGCCCGCCGGCGCCAGCACTGCCTGTAGAGGCGGTACCCGTTGCGCCGCCGGCGAGAGCCGCGACACCGACGCTGCAGGACCGCGCGCGATCCGCTGACGCAGCCCCGCCTGCGGCCGCGCCAGCGGCGGACGCAAAAAGCACCGTCACGGAACCGTTGTCGGCGCAATCCGCCGCCTCGGCGCCGACCGCCGCCGAACGACGTGCGGAGACTGCACGACCGGCCGCAGCGGCCCGGCAGCTGCAGGCCAGGGATGCATTCGTTGCCAATGCCCTGTGCGGTCCCATGTGGCCTGCGCCGCCTTCTGACGTTGCCGGGCAGATCACCGCTGGTTCGGCGCCATCGGACGCGGCGTGCTGGATCGTCGGGCGAGCCGGAACCGTCCTTCGCTCGACGGATCATCAAACCTGGCAGCGTGTGAACATTCCGCAGGCCGTGGATCTGTCGGGAGTGACCGCGACCGATGCCCGTACTGCCAGCGTCGCTGCCGCCGACGGCCGGACGTTTTCCACCTCCGACGGCGGGATGACTTGGACGCAGCGGTAAATCCCAAACCCCAAATCCCAAAACCCAAATCCAAATCCAAATCCGAACAACAACTGTTTACAAACCACGAAGGCACGAAGAACACGGAGGCCAAACAAGTTCCTCTTCGTGACCTCCGTGTCTTCGTGGTTCGTGATCCGGGTTGCGATTGGGATTTGGGCTTGGGATTTGGGCTTGGGATTTGGGATTTGGGATTTGGGATTTGGGATTTGGGATTTGCAAGAAAATCCCCCGGTTCCGTTCTAAGGGAAAGGAGCCACACATGTCCTCACGACTTCTATTTGTTCCCCTGGTTCTCGCGGTGACGCTCGGCGTCGCGTTCACGGGCCGCAGGGGCGTCTCGGCACAAACGGCGCCCCCGACCGTCGCCACCACGACGCTCGACGATCAGGCGGAACTCGCCGTCACCGTGTACAACTCGGATCTCGCGCTCGTCCGCGATGTCAGGAACGTCCAGATCACCCGGGGTGTTGCGGATCTGCACTTCATGGACATCGCCGCAACCGTCAATCCGGCGACCGTTCACTTCCGCTCGCTGACCGAGCCCGCCCGCGTGAGCGTGGTCGAGCAGAACTACGAATACGACCTGCTGGAGCCGGAGAAGCTTCTTCGCAAGTACGTCGGCCGCGAGGTCACGCTCGTGCGTACCCGTCTCGATGGAAACACCACGCGCGACGAAGAGGTGAAGGCGCGGCTCATCAGCTACAACAACGGACCCATCTGGGAAATCAACGGCGAGATCGTCACCGGCATGCCGACCAATCACATCCGCTTCCCCGAGCTGCCGGGGAATCTCTTCTCGCACCCCACGCTGATCTGGACACTCGAGAACAACGGCGGCACGCGGCACCGCGTCGAAGCCTCGTATCTGGCGCGAAGCCTCTCGTGGATCGCCGACTACGTCCTCACCGTCGGACGCGATGACAAGACCGGGGACATCGACGGGTGGGTGACCGTCACCAACGGCAGCGGCACGTCGTTCAGGAACGCGCAGCTGCAGCTCGTCGCCGGTGACCTGAATCGCGTGAGGAGCGAGCTCAGAGCCTTGGCCGACGACCAGATGAAGGTGGCTGAGGCGGCGCCCGTACGCATGTCGCAGGAATCGTTCTCGGACTATCACCTGTACACGCTCGCCCGGAAAACGACCATCAACAACGCCGAGACGAAGCAGGTCAGCATGCTCGGTGCGACCGGCTTCCCCGTCCTCAAGCGCTACGTCGTCAACGGCGAATTCCGCTACTACCGCGGCGCGCAGCGTCCCGGCGCGCCCATCAAAGACGACGTCGAGGTGTTCTATCAGCTGAAGAACGATGAGAAGGCCGGCCTCGGAATGCCGATGCCCGCCGGCATCGTCCGCGTCTACCAGAGCGATTCAAAAGGCGGACTGCAGTTTGTCGGCGAGGACCGCATCGACCACACGCCGAAAGACGAGACGCTGAATCTGAAGATCGGCAACGCGTTCGACGTCGTCTGTGAGCGCAAGCAGAAGGACTTCGACAAGATTGCCGACAACGTCTACGAGTTCGAGTACGAGATCACGCTGCGCAACCACAAGTCGGCGCCGGTGACCGTCGAAGTCAACGAGCCGATCGGCGGGAGTTGGCGGATGCTGCAGTCGTCGCATCAGTGGGAGAAGACGGCCGCGTTTGCCGCGCAGTTCAAGGTGCCCGTTCCGCAGGATGGCACGGCGACGCTCACCTATCGCGTGAGGGCGACGTACTGACGAGATCCGAACGTGTTATAACGAGGCGCGGAGGTAGGCACATGAAGATCCTCCTTGCGGCGTTATTCACGGCCCTCACGGCATTACCCGCAGCGGCCCAGCAGCGTGGGGTGTTCATCGGCGTGGACGACGACCCCGTGCTGGGCAGCCCGGATGCAAAGGTACTGATCATCGAGTTCGGCGATTATCAGTGCCCGTCATGCCGGATGTTCTGGAAGGACATCGAGCCGCGGCTCAAGAAGGACTACATCGACACCGGCAAGGTGAAGCTCGTGTTCCGTGACTTCCCGCTGACGCAGATTCATCCCGAAGCGCTGATCGCCGCGATGGCGGTCAACTGCGCCGGCGAGCAGGGGAAGTACTGGCAGTATCACGACAAGGTCTTTCGCGAGCAGTACAACAGGGGAGACGATGTCATCAGGATGAAGGCGGCGGATCTGAAGAAGTGGGCGAAAGATATCGGCGTCGATCAGCCAAAGTTCGATCAGTGCCTTGATTCAGAGAAGTTCAAGAACGAAGTGCTGAAGGACAAGGCGGATGGCGACGCAGCCAGTGTCCAGGGCACACCGACGTTCTTCATCAACGGCCGCGTCATGGGCGGCGCGCAGCAGTATCCGGAATACAAGAAACTGATCGACGAACTGTTGAAATGAACGTAGAGGCGGACCGGACGTAGAGGCGGACCTTCAGGTCCGCCTTCCTGACAACGCTATGGCATGCGCGACGACGTGTACGCGACGATCGCGATCATGTCGTCGAGCGTCAGGTTCTGCACGACGGGCTTCATCATCTGCGACCATGCGCCGTGGCGTGCGCCATCCTTGAAGTCGTACAGCTGGCGGAAGGTGTAAATCGCTGAACGGCCGGCAATCGGCGGAACCGGTCCGATGCCGCGCAGATCGTTGCCGTGGCACACCGTGCACTGCACGGTCTTCCCGCCACCGCCGGTCGTGACCAGCGTCTCACCCTTCTTGATGCTCCCCGGCGGAACGTATGTGGTGAACCCGATCCGCCAGTCGCGCAGCCCCGTCAGGATCGGATCGTTGGGCACTTCGACGATCCGCTGCCCAATCGGTTCCATGCCCTCGCCCGCTCCGACGATCGGCGCCAGCACCCAACTCCCCTGCACCCTGGTCTTCGGGACCATTGTCGCTTCGGTCACCTTGTAGCGCTGCATCGTCAGCTTGTTCTTCGCGAAGTACTCGTACGCTTCGCGAACTTCGGCGTCGGTCGTCGGCATGATCGCCGCGACCATGCCCGAGTGCGGAAGGATGTCGGGAACCGTGCCGCGGCGGGTGCCGTTCTTGAAGTCGGCGACGGTCTGGAGGAAATACGCTTCCGGCAAATTCGAAACGTTCGCGTTCTCCGGCTTCCCCCAGCCTGTCGGCAGGTGGCAGTAACCGCACGCCCATACCTGCGGCTTGCGTCCCGTGCCGACAATCGGCGGCATCGCGGGATGATCCTCGGGGTGCCAATCCGGCGGTGTGAAGAAGTCGCGGATCTGCGTCAAGGTCAGCTGCACGTTGCTATTGGGCACGCGCATCTTCTCGCCCTTGTCGGGCGGCGCGACGTAGTCGGGGAGGTTCGCCGGATACGCCCAATACGGCGGCGGGAACCCCGCGGCATTGATGTCGGCCTTCGGATTGATTTTCGTCGGGCCGGAAATCCCCGGCGCGGACGCCTGCCCCGCAACGATCACGGATGTGACGAGAAGAACCGCTGCGATCGCTGTCGCGACGCGAATGAAATTCCGCATAGTTTTTCGAGTCTAGAACCCGCTCTTTCGGCTTGTCAATGAATCCACGGGTAGGAATCGCCTCACGGCTGTCTCGCGTACCGGTAGGGACCTGAGATGTGAATTTCAACGACGTCGGTTGCGACGCCCTTGTCGTCAACGATGAACTGGTAGCCCAGTCCAAGGCCTTCAAACAGTGTCTGGGATAGCGGCACCAGCGGCCGCGACTCGTCGCCGGGGATCCTGCCGCCGGGGATCTTGACGATCAATTGGCCGCCGGAGAGCGACACTTCCACGGTGCGCTTGTCTCCGCCCCAGAACCCGCTGTAGACGCCGACATATCGCGCCAGCATGTCGGGCGCAACGATCACCGCCGATTTGGCGGCATCCGAGACAGTGCCGGCCCACTGCTCGCTGCTGCGTTCGCAGACCGCCTCGAGCATTTCCGTGTCGGCGGCCAGCGCCATGTTCGCCGTAAAGCCCCAGGGCTTGGCGTACGTGGCCGGATCGGTGTACGTCACCTCGACCTCCAGGTGACCGACGTCCCGGCGCCGGTATCGCTCGGTCACACGCAGCGCCTCCGTATGCGGCAGACCAGCGTCGTTGAGCCATGTCTTGTCGTTGAAGCCCACACTGTTCACGACGAGTGTGTCGCCCTCCCAGCGCCCCACGGAGTACCCCATCCAGCTCGGTGCGGGGTTGGCCTCCAGTTCGCGGCCGTCGGTATGGATCACGCGATACGTCAGATCCTCGTTCAGGATCGCGAGCGTCGTCGGCGTCTGCAGGATGCGCTTCCACGCCGCAAATCTGCCACTCTCAGGCCCACTCGGCTGGCAATGGAAATAAGGACGTCCCCGGAAGTAATCCTGCTCGCGCTGACGGACGATGTCGTTGACCCACGCCTGCGCGTTGGCAGGGCCGGTGCGTGCAACGGGAGGCGGCCCATTCCAGATGCCGGTCAAATCGGGCTTGCCGTCAGGACCGCGCGGCGCCGGTGCGGTGAGGTCCGGTTTGCCGTCCTGCGTGCGCGGGATGCCGGCCGTAGGCCGATCCAGCCACTGGGCCTCAGCCGAAATCGTCCCCATCATCAGAGTGAGCACGGCGAGCAACAGCCTCATATCGCCCTCCGATTTCGTTGTGGAACGACGCCGCGCGATGCGGATGTAGCCGAATTTACCGAGCGATACTACCCCGTCAATGAATCGAAGCGAATAGCTATTGCGACGTAGACTCGGCCGATGACTCCAGAGCAGGCCGCCTTTCTCCTTCAGTCCATTTTTCTGCCGGTTTACGCCGCAGAACATCCGGTGACGAAAGCGGTGATTGCCGCGATCCCCCCTGACAAGGCTGATTACCGTCCGGACTCGATCGCGCGGAACGCCATCGATCTCGCTTGGCATATCGTCATCGCGGAGGATCGGTTCATGAATGCGGTGGCGGCTGGTGGCTTTACGTTCGACAACGCCAGCCGCCCGGAAGCGATTCGAACACCCGGTGACATCGTCGCCTGGTATTCAGAACGGTTTGCCGCCAACATCGAACGGCTGAGGACGACTGCGGTCGACGCGCTGGTTGTGCCGATCGATTTTCGCGGCCTCTTCACGTTCCCGGCCGTTGTATTCCTGCAATCGGCGATCAGTCACTCGATCCACCATCGGGGGCAGTTGTCGACCTACTTGAGGCCGATGGGGGTCAACGTGCCGTCGATTTACGGCGAGAGCTACGACGCCCGCCGGGCGCGCGACTCTCTCCGACAATGACTCTTCGCGCGTTCGAGCACGGCTATTGATATCTCAATGACCTTACGAGGAACGACTATGAGCACAGTACAAACGTCATTGTCCCAAGACGACGTCACAGCACTCGAGGTGTTGACCAGGACGGTCGTACGGTTGATTCGCGCGGGCGATTGGGCGGGTTGGGCAGCTTTGTACTCCGACGACGCGGTGCTCCAGCCCGCTGCCCGGTCAGGCGAATCCATAAACGACGTCCGCCAGCGGTAAATTGGGTCGATGGATGACAGCGCGAAGAACGCGCGCGTGGTCCTGACCGGTGGCCCCGGCGCAGGCAAGACGGCAGTTCTCGCCGAACTGAACGCGATGGGCTACACGACCGTGGAAGACTCCGCTCGGGCCATCATCGCAGAGAGACTTGCACGGGGCGCGAGTCCTCGCCCGGATCCCCGTTTGTTCGCCCGCGAGATCCTGCGCCGAGACATCGACAAATACCGTGCGCAGCCGCGAACGTCACAGTGGGTCTTCTTCGATCGCGGGTTGATCGACGCGCTCGGTCTGCTTCAAGAGGTGGGGCCGCTTCCCGCACACGAGCGGCGGGCGACGCTTGCTGCCTACCCGTTTCATCCGACAGTGTTCGTGTTCCCGCCATGGGAGGCCATCTACGTCAATGACGCGGAGCGCGACCAGTCCTTTACGGATGCCACCATCGTCTATGACAAGATCGTGCGGTGGTACCGCGCATGCGGCTACATCGTTCACGACGTTCCGCGGCTTTCCGTCGCGCAGCGAGCACTGCACATCCTTGAACGCCTCACAGAAAGCGCCGCGTAGACTCGCTCATTTGCTGATCGCAAGCTTGACACCCAACCCGACAAACATCGCACCAGACGCGCGCGTCAGCTTTGCGCCGGCTGACGGATTCTCACGTAACCGGCGGCTCATCACCGAACCGAACCAGGCGAGCACGAGGCACCAAATCGTCCCCGTCGTCATGAACAGCGCACCGAGAAACAAGAAGGCCACAGTCTTGAACTGTGCCGATGGCGCCACGAACTGCGGAAGAAACGCCATGAAGAACAGCGCGACCTTCGGATTGAGAAGATTCGACAAGAACCCCGCACGGTAGATCGACCAGTCATCTTCATGGGCGAATGCGACGGGCAGGCTAGTGTCGCTCTTTCGATGAAAGATCATCTTGAGACCGAGGTAGGTCAGATAGGCTGCGCCTGCCATTTTCACGATCAGAAAGGCGTTGGCCGAAGTGGCCAGAATGGCGGACAAGCCAAACGCCGCGGCACACGTATGAACGGCGCTCCCCGTAACGATTCCAAGCACGGAGATGATGCCGGCCCGTCTGCCCTGCGCCACGCTTCTGCCGAGGATGTAGAAGGTGTCTTGCCCTGGCGTCAGGTTGAGAAGAATTCCCGTGGCAGCGAACAGCAACAGATTCTGCGTGCCGAGCATGGATCATGTAGCGGCGATTTGCTCGAGCACGACTCTCGCGAGCGCTTCGGTGTCGGGCGCCGAGTCGGGACTGGCGACGAGCTCGGTCAACAATCGAACCGCGATGTCTGGACTCCCGGAACCATTCAGCGCGAGAGCTTTGTTCAGCAGCAACATGCCTTTTGTGTGCGGGTCGGGCTTGGCTGCCAAGCCTTTCTCAATCGCCTCGAGCCGCAGGGTATTGTCGTCGGCGACGTCAGCAAATTTCTGCCACCCAGGGGCAAATCCCGGGTACTTTTCGACGAATTGTGCGAGGAGATGTCGCCGCTGCGACCGATCGTTGACAGTTTCCAGCATCACGTACGCGAGATACAGACCCGGAGGGAATTCGCCCTGCTGTTCACGGGCCAACGTATCGACGGCCGGCACTGCCGTAAAGAACCCACGCGGCGACAACTCCAGCGTGCGACGGTAGTCTGAAAGCGCGGCATCAAGATCCTTCATCAGCAAGTAGGTGAACGCACGGTCGTACACGGGATACGGCCAGCGCGGCGCGCGTTCGGCGGCGCGCGTAAACAACGCGACCGCTTCGTGATGGTTTCCGCGTGCCCCCGTTTGTCGTCCCTGTTGATGCAGCGCGTTCGCCTCGGGCGGAACGGCCTCCCCGTCGGACACCTCGTACTGCAAAGGACCTATCGCGCCGCGCAGTTCGTCGGCAGTCAGTACGCGTCCTTGAGCATCGCGAAATGCGATCTTGAGCGGCGGATTGTCCGCTGGTGCACGCTGGAGCTGCCGGAACAGCGATGCGTCGCCCAACTCCGCGACAGCGGATGCGACACCGATCACCCCCTCGGCCCAGAACTTCGTCCGTGATGGATCCGCCAGAACGGCGGGTGGAAGCGTCTTCCACGTTGGAAACAATTCGACCACTCGGTTCAGATGACGGCTCACCAGTTTCTTGAGCGCGCGAGTATCCGAAGCGGCGGCGGCCGCAAACAGCGCGTCACGCAAATCATCGTCAGCTACCGGCTCGCGGCGAAAGCTAAAGAATCCCATGTGGCACCAAGCGGCATTAGACTGGTCAACGTCGTGATATTCGAAGGACACGCACGTGAACGTCGTCGGAATCGATCACATTCAACTGGCGATGCCCGCCGGGCAGGAAGATAAAGCCAGACGTTTCTACGCCGGTCTCCTCGGTCTGACCGAGGTTGCGAAGCCATCGCATCTGGTGCCTCGCGGCGGGGCGTGGTTCGAAAATGCCAACGTCAGGATCCATCTCGGAGTCGATGCGGACTTCCGTCCCGCCAAGAAGGCGCATCCCGGTCTGGTGGTCAATGACCTCAACGGCCTGGTGGACATCCTCAGGACTGCAGGCCACAACATCTCCGAAGGTGACGTGCGTGAGGCTTACCAGCACGCCTACGTCGAGGACCCGTTTGGAAATCGCATCGAACTGATTCAGCAGGCGTGATCACTCTGCCTGAAGTGTGGCCGTCAAGACGAACGGCTCGCCTGGCGCGTCGGCGGACCAGACGCTGACCCAGTAGACGCGTCCAGCCTTTACGGGAAGCTGCACGCGCCGCTCGTTCGCGGTCACGAACGTGATATCCCACGTCCTTGTGTCGGGGTCGGTCACGTCGATATCGAGCGGATAGGTTTGCGTCGACTTCCATGCCATCGCGACCTCGAACAACCCATCCCGGGACGGCACGTACCGATAGAACTGGCACCGCTGCGGGTAGGCTGGATGGCAGATGGGATCCTGAGGAGTTACGCGCTGGCTGATGACGTCTCCTGCCGCTATCGAACCGAAGACGTCCGGCAGCTGCCAGTTCACGTTGTAGTACGAGTGCGGCACCATCGACACAATTGGCGACGGAACAGCAGTCACAGTAGGCGCCGACGGCACGACCGCCCGGGTGTCACAACCGGACAGGAACCACGCCACACACAGAATCCACCGGGACGCGTGTCGCATCGCACTCTCCAGAGTAGAAAACGGGAGTTCGACCAGGTTCGGTCCGAGAACGCGTGCGGAATATACGGCCCGGCCGGAGCGAGAGTCAACGGCCTATAATCAGCGCGTCTTGAGGAGGTCCGAGATGGTTCGTCGCTCTGCCCTGGCACTCATCATCGTCCTCATCGTCGCGTTCAGCGCCACCAGATTTCCCTCGGCGCAGACCGCGGCCGTTCCCGGGGCGGCGGCCCTGACCGGCACCGTCGAATCCGCCACGCCGTACACCGCCGCCCAGGTATTCATCCGCAACACGGACAAGCGGATGCTCTACATGGTCTATACGAACGCGAAGCGGTTCCGCGCGGTTGCACTCTTTCCCGGCAACTACGAAATCAGCGCCGCGACCAGAGAGCTGAAGTCGGACGTGCAGCGGCTGTCCATCAAGGCCGGCGAAAGCCCGAAGGTGACGTTGACATTCGCGCAGCCGGCGGCCGCCGGGGATCGCGCCATCGTCAACGCGAACGAAAGCGAGAGTCAGGGGGTGTCGAGAGTCCGGCTCGAACAAAGCTACGACCAGGTTTATCCGCCGGGACCCGGACGCGAGATCGCCGAGCGCACCTGCATGGTGTGCCACGGCGAAAATTTCCTGTCGACGCAGCCGGCGACGGTCGGCACCTGGAACCTCCGCCTCGATCGCATGATGGGGAAGAACCTGTTCGACAAGGCGCCGGCGTCGTACGCGGAAGGGCTGCTGACGTATCGCGCATCGGCGCTGCGCTTCTCGCGCGAGGATCGCGAGACGCTGCTGCAGTATCTCGTCGCGAATTTCGGTCCGGCGGCGCCGCCGAAGGCGGTGAAGATCGACAAAGAGCTTCCGCTCGACGAAGCGAAGCTGGGGAA
>Ga0134127_10004481_pt1 | contig 10077 bp, 9 predicted proteins | sample KB31753_FD_96459 | JGI IMG/M metagenome (GOLD analysis project Ga0134127, IMG submission 96459) | Terrestrial soil microbial communities with excess Nitrogen fertilizer from Kellogg Biological Station, Michigan, USA - KB3-175-3 | ecosystem: Environmental > Terrestrial > Soil > Unclassified ...
AGCGGCGAGTCGATCCGCATCGTGAAGGCGCGACGCGGAAAGGGTGGTATGGGTGACGGGCGGTAGCTCGAGCGCCGCGCGCGGCGACGTTTCGGCTCAGTGGAGCTTGAATCGATAGTCCTGCGTCACCCACACCATGACCGGGCGGTTGTTCGCCAGCGCCGGCGTGAACACGCACTGGAGCGCCGCGGCCTTCGCCGCCTCGTCGAGCATGGGCACGGAGCCGCCCGGGCGCACGATCACGCGGCGGACGCGCCCATCGAGTCCGATCAGCAGCTGCAGCTTCACCGTGCCCTCGACGCCGGCCTCGCGCGGAAGGTCCGGATAGAGCGGCTTCACGCTGCGTACGAGCTGCGGCAACTCGTCGCTGTACACGTACTCGTCGGGCCGGGGCTCCGCCGGGGGCGCCAGCGTGTCCGTGCCCTGACCGACCGCGTCCGGCTCGCCGCGATCAGAGGATGCTTCCGACCCGATCGACGAGGGATCCGCGATGGGCACCGACGGTCTCTCCACGTCGACCGGGCGGTAGTCGCCGCCCTCGACGTGGACCTTCGGCGGCGCTGGCGGTGAGGGCTGCAGCGGCTCGAGGAGCTGGAACTCGTCGAGCTTGAACTCGCGGCGAGGCGCGGTGAAGCCCGGGGCCTTGTTCAATCCGGATCGGCTCGCGGTGACGAGACCCAGCCCGCACACCATGGCCGCCACCAACACGCTCGCGGTGAACGTGGATCGCGCCATCCGCGGCGAGGCGCCCTCGAGCAGCTCGGGCGCGCCGTACGGCATGAAATCGGAAAGTGGCATGACCGGATGACTCCTTCGCCCGGTCGTTCCCTCGCCGGCCGGAACGCTCGCAGAGCGCCGGCTCGTTCCCACTCCTTGTACCTACCGCCCGAAAACGCTGCGGGCGCGCCCCGTGAAGGAAGCGCGCCCGGTCATCTGCTTCGTATTGTCGACCCGGTGGACCTGCTCGTGCAATGACGAATTGCGAGACGGGCCGCGACGGCCGCCGCCTCAGTGTCCCGTCGGTTGCTGGGAAAGGACTTGCAGCGCCTGGCTCAGCGCTGCGTCCCCGGGGACGTTCTTCAAGCCGCGCTCGACCACCGCCCGCGCCCCGACCAGGTCGCGTGCGGCGAACCGCATGCGCGCCTCGTAGTCGTACGCGCGCCCGTCGTGCGGCGCCAGCGATTGCGCCTGGCGGAAGCGCGCGTACGCCACCGAGTCCCGCCGCGCGGCCTGCTCCGCCATGCCCGAAATCAGCAGGGCTTCCAGTCGCGTGGGGTCGGGCGCCGCGCCGTCGAGCACGCGCGCGGCGGCCTGGCCCGCGCCGCGGGCATCGCCCAGCTCGCGCCGCACGCGCGCGAGCAGCAGCCAGTCCCCCACCCCGCCGCCGCCCTGGGCGATCACCTCCTCGAGGATGGCGCGCGCGCCCGCCGCGTCGCCCCGCTCTGCGCTCCCGCGCGCTTCCGCGAGCCGCGCCGCGAAGCGCGCCCGCTCCAGTTCGTCGCGGCGCGCGGTCGCGAGCGTGGCGGCGATGTCGATCGCGCCGGCATCGCGGAGCTGTTCGTAGACCGCGAGCGCTTCGGCGTCGGCCGCGCCCTCGAGCATCGACGCGGCGCGCGCCCGGAGCACGAGGTCGCGCGGCCACTCGGCGAGCGGCCCGCCGCGCGGCGGCACCACGGTGCGCGAGAACTCGCGCAGGACCTCCGGATGGTGGCTCGCCTGCCCGCGGCCCACCTCGATCAGGTCCCGCGGGGCGCGGTATTCCACGGTCGGACGGTCGTCCGTATTGCGCTCGGCCTTCTCCACCATCGGCATCCACGCGGATGCCGGCCCGACGTAGAACGCGGCGATGTCTTCGGGTGAGCCCAGACGCGCCCGGCGCAGTTCGCGCTCGGCGAGCGGGCTCTGGAGACGGTCCCACGACATCGCGGCGCCGGGGGGTGCTGCGACCAGCACCACGTCTTGCGCGTTCCACAGGCAGAACACCTGCGCCTCCGGGAACACGCGCAGGAACGCGCCGAGCAGCGTGTGGAACGTGGCCGGTGACAGCTCGTAGAGCTGGATCCACTGGCAGAACACGCCGTCGGGCTCGAGCCGGGCGCGCACGAGCCGGTAGAAGTCCTCGGTGAACAGGTTGTTGATGCCCGCGATCCACGGGTTGCTCGGCTCGGAGATGATGAGCCCGTAGCGGCCCTCCCCGTGCGCGAGCCGCGCGCGCGCGTCCTCGAGGTAGAGCCGCACGCGGCGGTCGTCGAGCGGGTCCTCGCCCGCATCGTGGAAGAAGTGCGAGCCCTCGATCACCGCGGGCTCCAGCTCGACAATGTCCGTGGGCCCGGTGCCGGCGTCGAGCGCCGCCGCCGCGGTGGCACCCGAGCCGTGGCCGACGATCAGCGTGCGTGCACCCGGGCGCGCGATCACGGCCGGGATCAATCCCACCATGGTCTGCGTGAGCATGTCGCCGGTGCCGGCGTCGATCTTACCGCCGACGCGGAGCCAGCGGCGAGTGCCCTCGAGATCGGTGGCGACCAGCACCGAGGCGTTGATGCCCTCGCGGTAGTAGAGCGCCTTCTGCGCCGCCGCCACGCGCCGTGCGGGATCGCCGATGCCGCCGGCGCCCAGCCACGACTGGAACACGTTCGCGGCGTGGAACGGGCGGTAGGTGCCCAACGACATGAGCACCGGATCCCAGGGCGGCGCGGTCACGGCCATCACGACCGCGAACAGCGCGAGCCCGCCCGCGACCGCGAGCGGCCGCGTGAGCACGCGCGGGCGCCCCCGCAGCAACAGCGTGCCGATGCCGAGCAGCGTCGCGAGCGTGGCGGCGGCGATGACGACGCCGCGCACGCCCCACGCCGGCAGCAGCACGAAACCGGTGAGCAGCGAACCCACGATCGTGCCCAGCGTGTTGAGCGCGTAGGCCCGCCCCGTCGCAGTACCGCCGTCTTCCGCGCCCGACTGGAGCAGCCGGGTCGCGAGCGGGAACAGCGCGCCGAGCGTGATGCAGGCGGGCAGCACGATGGGCGCCACGAGCCCGAGCTGCGAGACGAGCAGCGCGGCCCACGACGCGCCCGCTCGCTGCCCGATCGCGAGCATCGCGCCCGGGAGACCGGCGTACAAGTGGCTGCCCACCGCGACGCTCGCGGCGAGTGCCAACTGGAGGAACGCGAACGTGGTCAGGCCCTGCCCCGGTCGCGGCGCCCAGCGCGAGAGCAGCGCGCTCCCGATCGCGATCCCGCTCAGGTAGACGCCCAGCACCGCGGCGAACGAGTAGACGGAGCTGCCGAGCACGAGGCTGTAGAGTCGGAGCCACGCGATCTGCATCGCCAGCGCCACGAACCCGCTCACCGCGAACATCCACGCCAGCGCTCGCCGATGTTCGGGTGACGACAGCTCCGCCGGGCGCGGCCAGACGACGACGGGCGTGGGCTTCGCCGCGGGCGCTCGCCCCGCGTCGCGCTCGCCGGCGTCCGCCGCGGCGGGCTCGGGCGCCAATGCCGCCCACGCGGCAGCGAACAGGTTGAGCATGGCCGCCACGAGCGTGGTGCGGCCCAATCCCAGCGCGGGCATGAGCAGGAACCCGCCCACGAGCGAGCCCAGCACCGCCCCGAGCGTGTTGACCGCGTAGAGCCAGGCGAGCCCCGCACCCACCGCGCCGCGCTCGACACGCGCCACCAGCACCGGCAGCGTGGCGCCCATCAGTGCCGCGGGCAGGAGCAGGATCGCGAACAGCAGGGCGCCGCGCGCGAACGCGAACGCCACGCTCTCGCCACCCAGCGCGCGGTAGAGCTGCCCCACTGGGCCGTCGAGCGCGCGCAGCACCGGCAGCACGGCGAAGCCCGTCATCGCCACCGCGGCCTCGAGCAGTGCGTAGCGCCGGCCGGGCGAGCCGCCGCGCGCGAGCGGCGCGCCCAGCACGCGCGCGCCCAGCGCCAACCCGGCGAGGAACGCCGCGACGACGATAGCCGCCGAGCGCATCGAGCTCCCGAGGAGATAGGCGAGCTGCTTGCTCCACACCACTTCATAGAGGAGCCCGGCGGCGCCCGAGGCGATGAAGCAGGCCGTGGCCCACACCGGCACGGCGGCGGGCTTGCGAGCGATGAGCGGGCGCGGCGAGCGCGCGATCGAGGGTGCCGGGGAGGGCATGTCGGTCGCAGTCTAGCGGTTAGGCTCCGTCCGGGAACACCACGCGGGCGGACCCGCTGACGCGGGTTCCCGGGGGGCGCCGGCGGGTCATCCTAGTCGCCGGACGCGCCCACGGCGGCGCGCGCGCTCACGCGCCCGTGACGCGCACGGGGATGCCCCACGGGTCGCTGGCGACGATCGCGTCCGTCGTGTTCGTGCTCGCGATGCCCAGCCCCTCGAGCCGGAGTGCGAGCGCGTCGCGTGCCGGCCCGTCGGGGACGACGAGCGTCCACTCGTCGAGCCCGGCGTCGTCGGGTCCGGCCGGCGCGCGCAGCGCGGCCCAGATATTGAGCCCCACGTGATGGTGGTAGCCGGCCGCCGAGATGAACAGCGCGCCACGGAACGCGCGCGTGGTGATCGCAAAGCCCAACCCATCGACGTAGAAGCGCTCGGCTTCGCCGAGGTCGCCGACGTGGAGGTGGAGGTGGCCCATGCGCGTGCCCGCGGGCAGGCCCAACCAGCGCGCGGCCGCACCGGCCGCGAGCAGGCCCGGATGGTCGAGCGGCAATGACGTGAGTACCAGGTCGTCGCCCTGCCGCGCCCACCGCTCGCGCGGCCGGTCGGCGTAGACCTCGACCGTGATGCCGTCCGGATCGACGAGGTAGATGGCCTCGCTCACCAGGTGGTCGGAGTCGGCGTGCTCGATGCCGTGGGCATCGAGATGCGCGAGGAAGCCGCCCAGCTCGGCGCGGTTGGGCAGCAGGATCGCGTAGTGATAGATCCCCGGCCGGCCGCCTTGAGGGATCGGCCGCGCGCCGGGATGCTCGCGCAGCTCCACGAGCGGGGTGCCGTCGCGTCCGCCCCAGACCTCGTGCCCGCCGGTCTCGCCCAGCAACGACAGCCCGAGCACGCGGGCGAGCCATTCCCCGCTCCGCCGCCGGTCCGCGACGCGGAGCCGCACCGGGCCGAGCCGGATGGAATCGGGCAGTAGCGAAGGGGTCATCGCGGGCGGGCCGGACCTTCGCGCACCGGGAGCATGTCGCCGTCCGCCTTGCGACCGGCACGACGCAGCGTCCACGACGGCTCATCGTGGCGATGCCGCAGCCGCGCGGAGAGATCCAGCGCGCGCTCGGTCAGCTCGCGTGCGGCCATGGCCAGCTCCACGCTGCCACGGACGTCGGCCACGTTCTGCTCCATGTCCTCCGCGGTCCAGCCGCGCGAGTGCGCGATGAACGGGAACGCCGGGAACTGGAAGCCCAGCTCGGAGAAGAACCCGAGCATGTGCCCGGCCACGGCCTGGACGTTGTCCTGGCCGCCGACGATCACGAACGCGGCCACCCTGTCGCGGATCAGCACCCGGTTGTGGTTCGTGATCTCGTTCTGGACGCAGTTCAGCCGCTCGGCGAGCTTGTGGTAGAGCGAGCTGGCCGCGCCCCAGCGGATCGGCGTCGCCAGCAACAGCACGTCCGCCCAGTGAACAAGGGCTTCGTAGACGCGCTCCAGCTGGTCGTTGGGATCGAGCTGCGTGATCGAACAGGGCCACGTGCAGGCGCGCGCGCTCTTCGAGTAGAAGCCCTCGCACTCGCGGAACTTGAGCTCGTGGAGCTTGATGATCTTCGCCTCCGCGCCCTGGGCGCGCGCATGCGCGACGGCGATGCCAAGCAGGTGGTCCGAGCCCGAGAACCGCGGGTGGGCCTCGTCCATCGACGTGGTCGAGAGCCCGAGGACTCGCATCGGGCCCTCGGCGCGCACGACCGGTCGCGCGAGCGGGTGCGGCGCGTGCGGCTTCTTGTGGCGCGGAGTCCTGGGCGTCAGGTCCACGAGCAGCCGGCCGCCCTCCTCGCGCCATGCGTGCGACGGCACGCGGTCATCCTCGAAGCCCGGCTCCCCCACGCCCGTGACGCGATGGAACTTCCAGTAGTGCCACGCGCAGGTCACGTAGTCGCCGTCCAGCGTCCCCTCGCCGAGGGGTCCTCCGATGTGGTTGCAGACACCGGAGATCACGCCCAGTTCGCCGTCGACGCACGACACCGCGAGCGCCACGCGGCCCACGCGCACCTGGCGGAGCGGTACGGCGCGGAACTCCTCGATCGCGCCGAGGTCCACCCACTGCGGCTCGGGCACCGCCTCAGCCTTTCACAGGCAGCGACAGCAGCGCGTGCACGGGCAGCGGCGCCAGCTTGTCGCGGCCGCCGAGGCCGACCAGCTCGATCACGAACAGCGCCGCCGTGACCTCGGCCTCGAGCTGACGCACAAGCTGCGCGGTGGCAAGTGCGGTGCCGCCGGTCGCGAGCAGGTCGTCCACCACCACGGCACGCTGGCCCTTCTTGAGCGCATCGGCGTGCAGCTCGAGCGTGTCCTCGCCGTACTCGAGCGAGTACACCTGCCGCACGGTGCGCCCGGGCAGCTTGCCGAATTTTCGCGCCGGAACGAATGACACTCCCCAGTGCAATGCGAGCGGCGCACCGAACAGGAAGCCACGCGACTCGATCCCCACCACCGCGTCCGGCCGCGGGACCTTCGCGCCCAGGGACTCGATCGCAGCGCGGAACGCCTCGGGCGACTGGAGCATGGGCATGATGTCTTTGAACTTGATGCCCTTTTTCGGGAAGTCAGGGACTTCCCGGACGTGGTCCTCGAGACGGATCATGCGTCGCTCCGCGGGCTCCCTGCCCTGGGCTGGGGGTTCAGTGGACGACCTCGCCGTTCTCGCGGTCCATGTCCGCGAGGTCGATGGCGCGGCGCAGCTTCGCCAGCGCGCGCGACTCGATCTGCCGCACGCGCTCGCGCGAGATGCCGAAGTGCTCGCCGGTCTCGGCAAGCGACCGCGCGATGCCGTCGTGGAAGCCGTACCGGATGCGCAGCACCTGTTCCTCGCGCTGCGCCAGCGAGCGCAGCAGCCGATCCAGCTTCTCGTGCTCGAGCTGTAGCTCGACCAGCCGCTCGACGCTCATCGGCGGACCGCCCAGGTCCTCGGCCGAGAGCTCCTGGAACGCCGCCACGCCATCCTGCTCGTCGAGCGACTTCATGCCCGCGAGCAGTGCCTTCAGCCGCTCGGCGCGCGCGGGTGAGATGTCCATCTCGTGCGCGATCTCGCTCACCAGCGGCTCGCGCGCAAGCCGGGCACGGAGCAGGCGCTCGGCGCGCACGTAGCGGTTGAGCTGCTGGAACATCTGCACTGGGATACGCACCGCGCGCGACTGCTCGGCGAGCCCGCGCAGGATCGACTGCCGGATCCACAGCGACGCGTACGTGCTGAAACGCAGGCCGCGCTCCGGCTCGAAGCGGTCCACGGCGTGGATCAGTCCCAGGTTCCCCTCCTCGATCAGATCGAGGAACGGCAGGCCGCGATTCCGGTAGGCGCGCGCCACGTGCACGACCAGCCTCAAGTTGGCGAGGATCATGCGGCGCCGGGCGTTCTCGTCGCCGGCGCGCGAGCGCGTCGCGGTCTCGAGCAGCTCGGCATGCGTGAGCAGCTTCGTCTTGCCGATCTCGTTCAGGTAGAGATCCAGGAGGTCGCGCTCGGGCTCGCCGGCGAGCTGCTTCGCCTCGAACGAGAGCGACGGCTCCTCGACGTCGTCTTCTGGCAGCCGCACGCCTGCGGCTACAAGCCGGGCCCGGAACGACTCGAACGCCTCGTCCTCGAAGTCCGCGTCCATGAGCAGCGCGTCGTAGTCGCGGCGGCTCATCTCGCCGCGCGCGAGCGCGGAGCGCTGCGCCTCGGCGAGCCGGTCTCGGAACTGGACGATGTCCGGTGCGCTCATGCGTTCACTCACCCCACATGGAAGCCCTGCGGGGCCTCCCGGCTCTCGAACCACTGCTCGCTCAACTGTTCCACGCGCGCCAGCCGCGGGCCGGTACGCAGCGCCGCGACGAAGTTCCGGAGCGCCGCCGCCGGGCCCACCGCCTCGACCTCGACGCCGCCGTCCTCGCGATTCCAGACCCGGCCGCTCACGCCCAGCGACGTGGCCTCACGCCTCACCCAGGCTCGGAAACCCACGCCCTGAACGTGACCGTGGACCACCACGCGCACGGCTTGCATGGGCCCGAGGATGGACTCCCATCGCGCCCGGCCGCAAGCGTGCCGTTGGACGCGTACCGCAAGCGAACGGTCGGAACGTCCGTCCGCATGCAAGCGGCCGGAGAGCAAGCGCCCTCCGGCCGTCATCCATCGGTGAAGACAATGGTCGGGGCGAGAGGATTTGAACCTCCGACCCCCTGGTCCCGAACCAGGTGCGCTACCAGGCTGCGCTACGCCCCGACGCGAATGGGTGCAGGCGGTCCGCGTGGTACTCCGCAGAGCGCGGCACCCTAGCATAGGGCCCCGGGGGTCGCCACCGACGGCGGCGACGGGCGCGGCCCGTTCGCTCTACAACCCCAGTCCCCACCCCTGCATGTCCGCGAGTGCCTGTTGATCCGTGAGCTCGAGCCGCATCGGCGTCACCGAGACGAAGCCCTCGTGCACGGTGTGGAAGTCGCTGCCCTCCTCGGGCTGCCACACCGGGTCCTCGCCGCCGATCCAGTAGTAGTCCTTGCCGCGCGGGTCGACCTTGCGCACCAGCGTGTCGGCATAGAGCCGCGTGCCCAACCGCGTGAGCTTCACGCCCTTCGGCTTGCCGTCGGGCTTGAACGGGATGTTGATGTTGAGCAGCAGCCGCCGCGTGAGCCCGCGCTCGAGTACCTGGCGCACGAGGCGGCCGACGACGTCCGCCGGCGCCTTGAAGTCGGTCTGCGCGCGCGTCACGAGCGACGCCGCGATGCCCGGCACGCCCTGCAGTACGCCCTCGATCGCGGCGGCGACCGTGCCCGAATAGAACACGTCCTCGCCCATGTTCGGCCCGTGGTTGATGCCCGAGACCACGAGGTCCGGCGGCACGCCCAGCTCGCCGTGGAATGCCACCAGCACGCAGTCGGTGGGCGTGCCGTCCACCGAGTACGTGTCCTCCGCGGTCTCGGTGATGCGCAGCGGGCGGTGCAGCGTCAGCGACTGCGAGCTGGCACTCTGGTTGCGGTCGGGCGCGATGGTGATGGTGCGGCCGAACGGCGACAGGACGCGCCTCAGCTGTTCGAGCGCGGGCGAGGCGATGCCGTCATCATTCGTGATCAGGATGCGCATCAACCCTCCCGTGAGGAGCGCGCGACCGGGCGCGGCTCGAACGTCAGGCGCAACATCATGCCGACGATGCGCGGCACGTCGCGCGTGGGGCTCAGGTGGCTCTGCTCGTCGCCGTACACGGTGGGAATCTCCACGTGCGCGACCTTGAATCCCAGCCGCGCCGCGCGCACGGCCATCTCGGTCTCCACCTCGTAGCGGCTCGCGCGCACGGGTGTGCTCTGGAGCACCTCGCGGCGGTAGAGCCGGTATCCGCACTGGCTGTCGGCGATCGGCTGCCCGGCGATCGCGGTGCACCACGCCGAGGAGAACCGGTTCGCAAACCGGCGCGAGGCCGGCATGTTCGGCGTGATCTCGCGCCGGCCCAGCACCAGGTCGGCGCCCGCCTCGGCGGCGCCGACGAACGCCGGCACGCAGGCGGGCGGGTGCTGGCCGTCGGCATCGAGCGTGATCACCGCGTCGTACGCGGCCAGCCGCTCAAAGCCCGCAAGCAGTGCGTGGCCCTTGCCGCGGTTCGCGGCGAACGAATGCACCTCGGCACCGAACTGCCTCGCGACCTCGGCCGTGGCGTCACGGGAGCCGTCGTCCACGACCAGCACGTGACGTCGCGGCTCGAGCGCGTTCAGGCCGAGCAGCACCTCGCCCAGGTGCGCCGCCGCCTGGTAGGCGGGCACGAGCACGGCCACGTTCATCGTGCGGGGCTCCGAAGGTCCGGGGCGGGGTCCGACCCGGCTCCGCCGGGTGCCCGGCCGCCGGGAAGAATGGTCGGGGCGACTGGATTTGAACCAGCGACCCCCTGCACCCCATGCAGGTGCGCTACCAAGCTGCGCTACGCCCCGACCGAG
>Ga0134127_10004483_pt1 | contig 10076 bp, 7 predicted proteins | sample KB31753_FD_96459 | JGI IMG/M metagenome (GOLD analysis project Ga0134127, IMG submission 96459) | Terrestrial soil microbial communities with excess Nitrogen fertilizer from Kellogg Biological Station, Michigan, USA - KB3-175-3 | ecosystem: Environmental > Terrestrial > Soil > Unclassified ...
GTCGCGAGTGCGCACGCGACGGCGCCCGCCGACGTAGACGCGGCTGGGCCGCGCGCGGCCCGGATCGGGATCGACCCAGATCGAGAACAGCTCGTCGACCACCGCCGAGCGGCGGGATCGCCAGCCCGGCGGAAGGTAGCGCCGCAGCTCGTCCAAGACCGAAGGCGCGTTCGTGCGCAGGCCGAGCCGCACGCCGTGGGCTTCGACGCAGGCACCGGCCCGCCAGGCCAGGCGGTCGAGCCGGCTCGTGCGCGCCTTCGGTTCGAGGCGAGGCATGAGGCTCGGCAGGCTCTCGCTCATCCTCCGGAGCTCCTCAGCGGACAGCAGTTTAGCAGAGGCGTTCTCGAGACCGGACAGAGGCGTTTTCTCAAAGCTCAAGAGTAACTTGCATCGAATTTCCTCAAGCGTTACACTCGCCGCCGGCGTGTAACGGGGTTCGTGCCTTGTCTTACCGGTTCCGTGTCGGTAGCCGTCTGCGTGTCCGAAAAGGGGACACGCGAGTGGAGGGCCGACTTGAGGTATCTGCATGCGGCACCGGGACTAACGGCACCTCGGTCCTTCCGGTTCAGGGGCACGGTCCTTGCTCTGCACGGCACCCTGGGACGACTCATGGGTGGATTTGTGCACGAGCGGGGGGCAACGACCGGGATGCGCGGACCCTCCGAGGTCCCCACGGAATGACCCTGCTCGCCGCGCTCGTGCTGGCGGCCGCCGCTGCCCGAGTCGATTCGGTCTACATGACGACGACGGCGGATCAGCGGCTCGCCGTCCGCGCGGCGATCACGGGCACGCCCGGAATGGTGGCCGTGCATCGCGAGGGCGCGGCCGCGCGCGTGTCGATCCAGGACGCCGCGCTCGGCGGCCAGTTCGCCGGCGGGCGGCACTTCTCCTGGACCCCGACGAGCAGCTTCGACCCCGCGCTGCTCGCGGCGACTCCGGTGAAGCTCGACCGGCTCGAGATTGCGGCGACCGACTCGGAGGTGAGCGTGGTGCTGCACGTCCCGCCCGAGGTCGCGGTGGACGTGCGGCGCGACGCGCGCGGGCTGCTGCTCGTGTTCCGCAGCGGCTCGCCCCAGGAGCCGCCGCCATCGAACGTGGCGCAGGCGGCTCCCCTCCCGGCGAGCGTCGCGGCGTCCGCGCCGCTGCCGCCCGTCGAGCGTCCGCCCGAGCCGGCACCCGTGCTCGTTGCCGCTCCCAAGCCAGAGCCCGCTCTGGCCGCGCCGGCCCAGGCCCCCTCTCCCGCCCCGACGCCAGCCGCAGCGCCGAGCAGCCCGACGACGGCCGAGCTCGCGAAGCGCCTCTTCCCCACGGGCCCGAGCGAGGGCCAGGCGGCGGCGGGCTCAATCGCCGAGCTCTACCCGCAGCTCTTCCCGAGCGGGGTCGCGGCGAAGGAGCCGGAGGCCGAGCGCGCCGTCGACGTGAGCGAGCTCGGGCCCGACGAGGGCGCGGTGCTGGGCCCGTTCCGCGTTCGCGCGTCCGTCGACGCGCGCTACGTGGACGCCGACACCTTCATCGAGTCTTCGGCCGAGCCCACGCGCGACAACTACCTCGAGGTCCAGCCGCGCGTGCTGGCCGCGGCTCCGGTCGGCGCGGGTGCGCTGCGGCTCGAGTACTCGCCGGTGTTCCGGGCGTTCGCGACCTACGACCAGGTCAACAGCAGCAGCCACCTCGTGGGCGCGGGGCTCGAGCTGCCAGTGGGCGCCCGCGTCACGCTCCGCGCGCGCGACCGCTTCCAGAGCGGCGTGCTCGACACGCGCGTCGTCGATCCGGGCGGCGAGTACTTCTTCGGCCTCGGCCACTTCAACCGCAACGACTTCGACGCCGGCGCCAGCATCATGGTCGGCCCGCGCCTGAGCGTCGAGCTCGGCGGAGCGGCCGGCAGCGTCCACTTCACGGAGCCCTCGAGCTTCTTCGACTACGACACGCGCCACGCCTCCGCCGGCTTCGGTTTCGAGCTCACGCCGCGGCTGCGCGCGGTCGCCGACTACGTCTACGACGAGGTGCCCGCGAACGACGAGCGCCCGGAAGCGGAGTCGACCGCCCACGGCGCGCGCCTGAGCCTGAACGGCGAGCTGCTCCCGCTGCTGACGGGCGAGCTCAGCGTCGGCTATAGGCGGCAGGACGCGCCGAACGCGGGCGAGGGGGGGACCCGCTACTCCGGCCTGACGCTGCGCGCAGCGCTCATGCGCGAGCTCGGCCGCGACTCGAGCTTCGCGGTCTACGCGAACCGCTCGACGCCGGTCTCCGCCTACCAGGAGAACGGCTTCTACGTCTCGACCGGCGTCCAGGGCGTGCTCACGCTCGCGCTCGCCGCGAAGTTCGAGGCCCGCGGTGGCCTCGGCTACCAGTGGAACGACTACCGCACGATCGCGCCCGAGATCGGCGCGCCGCGCGAGGACCGCATCCTCGGCTGGTTCGTGGGGCTGCGCCGGCCGATCGCGCGCAAGCTCGCGCTCTCCGCCGCGTATCGCAACGAGGACCGCAACTCCAACGTCGACGACCTCGACACCGAGGCCAACGGCTTCTACCTCACGCTCGAGTGGGACCTGTTCGGGACCCCGCCGCGATGAGCGCTGCGCTCTCGGCCGCCTCGCTGCTCGCGCTCGTGGTGCAGGCCACGGCCGCCGCGCCGGCGCCCTACCGCGTCGGCCCCGGCGACGTGATCGAGGTGGTGGTCGACGGCCGTCCCGACCTGTCGCGCATGCCGACGGTCCAGACCACGGGGAGCATCTGGCTGCCGCGCGCGGGCGACGTCGACGTGCGCGGGCTCACGACCGGCGAGATCGCCGCGCGCGTGGCTCCGAAGCTCGCGGGCACGGACCTCTCGGCGCCGCACGTGGACGTGCGCGTGACCGGCTACTTCAGCCAGTTCGTCTGGGTGCAGGGCGCCGTGAACCGGCCGGGCCGCAAGCCGCTGCGCGCCGGCACGCGCCTCGTCGACGCGCTGCTCGACGCCGGCGGCTTCGTCCAGGGCGCCTCGGGCGAGGTGGTCGTGGCGCGCGACAGCGGCGCCTTCGCGGACGGCGCTCACGAGCTGAAGATCCGCTTCACGGGCAAGCAGCCGAGCCCCGAGGAGCTCGAGCGCTTGAGCCTGCCGCTCGTCACCGGGGATCACGTGACGGCGACGCTGCAGCTCTTCGTCGGCGTGAGCGGCGCCGTGCAGCGGCCCGGCCAGTACGCCTACGAGAAGGCGCTCACGCTCGGCGCGCTCGTGGAGCAGGCCGGCGGCGTGCTGCGCAGTAGCACCGACCGCGTCGTGCTGCGCCGCGCCGGGTCCGAGCAGGAGGTCGACCTCGCCGCGGTCCGCAAGGGCAAGGCGCCCGACGTGGCGCTGCTGCCGGGCGACGAGATCGTGGTGAAGGCGCGACGGCTGTGAACCCCAGCCTCTCCCACGGCGGGCGCATGGACGCGGACGGCGCTCCGCGCGACGTCGAGGTCCGCTACTACTTCGAGCTGCTGTGGCGGCGCCGCATCCTGCTCGCGGCGGCCGCGATCGGCGGCCTCGCGCTCGGGGTGCTCGCCGGCGAGCTGCAGATCCCGCGCTTCCAGGCCCGCACGCTGCTGCAGGTGATGCCGCCCAATCCCACCTCGCTCAACGTGACGGACGCGCTCGTGTCCACCGGGAACCCGATCCGCGACCGCCAGTTCTTCAACACTCAGCTGAACGTGCTGCACTCGCGCGCCATCGCCGAGCGCGTCGTCGACAAGCTCAAGCTCGGGCAGTCGTTCCCCGGCGCGGACCCGGTCGCGGTCTTCCTCGGCACGGTGGCCGTCGAGCCCGTGCCCGAGACGTACGTGGTCGAGGTCAGGATCACGAACAACGACCCCAAGGACGCCGCGCTCTGGGCGAACACGCTCGCCGACGTCTACATGGACTACAGCATCGAGGGCCAGGTCGAGGCGGCGCGGCGCGCCTACAAGTGGGTGAACGAGCGGCTGGCCGAGACCCAGACCGGGATGCAGCAGGCGCAGGACAAGCTGCTACGGGCGTCGCAGGGCCAGGACCTCTACGTGCCCGAGGGCAGCGTCTCGGCGATCAGCACCTCGATCACCAAGCTGACCGAGGACCACATCCAGGCGCAGGCGCGCCGCATCGAGCTCGAGGCGCAGCTCGGCGAGTTCCAGGAGGCGCGCCGGCGCGGCCGCGGCACCGACGCGATCCCGCAGGTGGGCGGCGACGCGGTCGTCGCGGAGATGAACGGCCGCATCCAGTCGCTCACGCTCGAGCTCGCCAAGATGCGCGACAAGTACAAGGAAGGCCACCCCGAGGTGCAGAAGGTCCAGGCGCAGCTGAAGCAGCTGCGCCTGGATCGGGACGCGCGCGTGGCGCAGATCGAGGAAGGCATGCGCGCCGAGTACCGGCAGCTGCAGCGCAAGGAGGCCGAGCTCAAGGCCACGATCGAGGAGCACAAGGGCCGCGCCGCCGACCAGAGCCTGAAGATGACGGAGCTCGAGTCGCTCAAGAAGCAGGCGGACTCGGCCGCCGGCCTCTACACGGTGCTGCTGCAGAAGCTGAACGAGACGAACATCGCGGCCTCGATCCAGAACAACAACGTGCGCCTGCTCGACCGCGCGGTCGTGCCGAGCACCCCCGTCTGGCCCCGCAAGCGCCAGATCGCGCTCGTGGGGCTGATGGCGGGCGTGCTGCTCGGCGCGGGCTTCGTGCTGCTGCGCGACGCGCTCGACAACACGCTGAAGGACGGCGACGACGTCGAGCGTCACCTGCACCTCGAGCTGCTGGCGTCGATCCCGCGCTACACGAAGGACGACGCCTCGCTCGCGACCGAGGCCTACCAGAACCTGCGCACGGCGCTGCTCTTCTCGCGGCGCGGCGAGCAGGGTCAGGTGGTGCTGGTCACCGGCACGGCGCCCGGCGAGGGCAAGACCACGACCCTGCTCAACGTCGCCAAGCTGCTCGCGGTGTCGGGCGAGAGCGTCGTGGTCGTCGACTGCGACCTGCGCCGCGCCAACCTGCACCTGCGGCTCAACGTCCCGCGCGAGCCGGGCCTCACCGACTACTTCGTCAAGAACGCCGAGATCGCGTCGCTCGTGCGGACGACGCGGATCCAGAACCTCTCGGCGATCGCGGCCGGGCCGCTGCCGCCCAACCCGCCGGCGATCCTGGCGCGTCCCGAGCTCGGGGAGGTGCTGGCGCAGCTGAAGCAGCAGTACCGCTGGGTGCTGGTCGACTCGCCGCCGGTCGCGGCCGTCACCGACGCGCTGCTGCTCGCGCAGCGGGCCGACGCGACGCTGCTCGTGATCCAGCAGAACAAGGTGGACCGCACGATGGTGAAGCGCGCGCTGCTGGCGCTGCGCAAAGTGACGCCGAACGTGATCGGCGCGGTGCTGAACTCGGTGGACGTGAAGATGAAGGGCTACTACGGCTACGCCGAGTACGGCGCCCGGCGCGACCCCCGCGACAAGAAGAACGGCCGCGGCGCCCCGGGAAGCCGCCCGAACGCCGCCGCCCCGCAGCCGGAAGCGACCGATGTGCCGCTCGTCTGAGCGCTCGCGAGCGGGACGGGCCGCGCTCGTCGGCGCTCTGGTGGCGCTCGCGTCGCCGGCGCTCGCCCAGGCGCCCGCGGCGACCGACAAGAGCCCGCTCACACTCGCGAGGCTCAGCGTGGTCGAGCACAAGGTCGAGCTCGCGAAGAAGGACGCCCGCTGGCAGCAGGCGGCCGAGGGCGGTCCGCTCGTGCTCGGCGAAGCGCTCCGCACCGGTCCCCAGGCCGTGGCGCGGCTCGAGCTGCCGTGGATGGCGCTCACGCTGTCGCCGGGCTCCACGCTGCGATTCCCCGACGCCGTCCTGCTGCAGGCGACGCTCGAGGCCGGCCGTGTGCTCGTCGAGGCCCCGAAGCTCGACGCGCTGAAGCTGGTGACGGAAGAGGCCGAGGTGCGCGGCCAGGGCCTCGCCGTCGTGCGGCGGGAGGCGAAGTCGACGCTCGTCACCTGTCTCGCGGGCCGCTTCCTCGTGGAGGCCGCGGGCTCGGTCGCGACGCTCGCCGCGGGCCAGGGCACCGTGATCGCCGCCGGCAAGCCGCCGAGCGCGCCGCAGCGCGTGCTGCCGCCGCCGACCGAAGGCCTGTGGCCCGCGCAGGACGCGGTCTTCGTCGCGCCCGGCGAGCCTTTGGAGCTGCGCTGGAAGGGCAGCGCTCCCGGCTACCAGCTGGAGCTCCTGCCGGTCGGCTCGGACGTGGTGCTGCTCCAGCGCGACGTCGCCGCCCCGCCGGTGAAGATCGAGGTGCCCTGGGAAGGCGCCTTCCGCTGGCGCGTCTCGGCCCGCGACGCGCGCGGCCTCGAAGGGCTTCCCTCGGCCGACGGGCTCATCGCAGTGGATTCCCGGTAAAAGGAGCGAACGACCGGGGACGCCGCCGACGGAATCGCCCAGAGAGCGTCGCTTCGCTCCGACGTCGGAAACGAACCTTGCGCGAAGCGACGCTAGCGAGGCGGATACCCCCGCGCCGACTCGATCTCCCAGCGGAAGTTCTCGGGCTGCGCTCCGGCCTTGCCCTCGAACGGCCCCGTGTCGGAGGGATTGAGCCCGGCCTTCTTGCGGTCCGGCGCCACGCGGCTCAGCAGGTCGGCGACGCCCGCGTCCACCGCCGCGCCCGGCGGCATCAGAACGACGGGGCGCGCGTCCTCCACGAAGTCGTCGTCCTTGAAGCGGCTGATCTTCACGGAGAGCTCGGTCACGCGCCAGCCGGTGCCGTTGTAGACGGTGAGCTTCAGCACGTCGCCGGACCAGCTCGCGACGCCGCGCAGGCGCTTGAGCTCGCGCGCGGGGATGTCGCTCTCGCGGTCCGCCTGCGCGGGGGCCGCGGCGGTGGGCGCCGGTGTCGGCGTGGCCACCGGCGCGAGCGTCGGCGCCGGAGCGGGCGGCGGCGTGTGCTCCGCCGTCGGCGGCTGGGACGGCGCCGGGATCACGACAGCCGGGGCGTTGTCGGGACTGGTGCCCCCGAGCGGCAGCGTGGCCGGCTGCGAGCGCGGCCAGAACAGCCAGGCGAGCAGGCCGAGCAGCGCGACGCCTCCCGCGATGCCGCCGTAGACGAGCGCGGGGCTGCCGGGCTTCGCTTCCTCGACCCGGCCCGGTCGCGGCGCCGCTTCGACGGACGCTGCGGACGGAGCGTGCCTGGCCGCATCCTCCGCCGCCTTCTGCGCGAGCACCGGCGTCAGGCGCCGCTCCACCTCGGGCACGTCCCCGGCGCGCGTCCAGTCCGCGAAGCCCTTGCGCCAGACGAGCACGGCGCGCGGGTCGGGCTGCGCGAGCACCGTCTCGACGAGGCCCTGGAACGGGACCGGCCCCCGCCGCTGCGTGCCCTGCGCGAAGAACCAGCGCTCGCGCGCCATCTACCGCTTCGTCACGGCGCGCGACCGCTCGACGAACTGTCCGTCCTCGGCGGTGGCGCGCACCACGACCTCGCCCGGGCCGCTGTGGCGCACGAACTCGCTGAAGCTGCCGTCCGGCAGGACCTTCACCGGGGTTCCGTTCACCGTCACCGTCGCGCCGCGCGGCGCGCGGCCGCCCACGTGGACGACGCCCGGCGCCACCTCCTCGGCCGCCTGCACCACGAGCGTGGGTGGCGTCGCGCTGGGCGACGGCGTGGCCGCGGGCACAGCCGGTGCCTCGGGCTCCACCACCTGGAAGAAGGACACGCGCGAGTAGGCGCCCTCGAGGCCGTCATTGTTGACGGCGGCGACGCGCCAGAAGTAGCGGCCGAGGTTCAGGCCCTTGAGGTCGTGCGCGGTGCCCTGGATGCCGGTCTCCTCGAGCGCCGCGGACAGCAGCAGGTTGGCCTGCGTGACGTTGTAGTCGAGCGCGACGTGGTAGGTGACGCCGCCCTTGACGTCGCTCCAGGTGAGCCTCGCCGACGGATCGGGCGGCCTGGCGATCGGCAGCCGCGCCTTGGCCGTCGGGGCGATCAGCGTCGGCGGCGGGGGCAGCTCCATCGTGCTGCCGGCGCGGCCGGCCGCATCGACCTGCACCGCCTGGTTCTGTACCAGCGTGATGCGCTGGCCCTGCGTCGTCTCGAGCCGCGCCTCGCCGGTGAAGATCTTGACGCCGGTCGCGCCGCCCTCGCCGACGTCGATGTTCCCGGTCGCGTTCTCGAGCGCCGTCGTCTTGAGCGTGGGAGTCACGATCTCGGTGGCCTCGTTGGCGACCGAGAAGTTGACGCGGCCCGACTGCACGCGCCACGCCGCGGTCGACGCCTCGGCCGAGCCGCCGATGTAGACGACGCTGTCCGAGCGCACCTTGACGACGCTGCCGGAGTTGAAGGAGATCTCCGCCCCCGCGCGCGTCTCGGTCTGCACCACGTCGCCCACGTGCAGCTGCGTGGCGAGCGGAGCGTCGCTCCAGGCGTCCATCGCGTTCGGCTTGACCTTGACCTTGCCCTCGACGCCGGTGAGGCGGGCGATCTGCTGTCCCGGCTTCGGCACCGGCTTGCGCATGAAGAAGTACCAGTAGGTGACGATCGAGGCGAGCGCGATCCCCCAGCCGATGAGGCTCAGCGGGTCCTTGTGGAAGGGCTTGCGCCGGGGCTTGACGAACTCGGTTGCGGAGAGCACGTCGGTCCGGGACGCGGCGTCGCCTGAGTGCTCGTCGCTTGCCATAGTCCCTAGAGCCCGAACCAGTTAGGCCCGCGCCAGTGTAGGCCTGGCTGCCCGCTTCTGCAAGGCGCGAGGCGGAAGCCCGGCGTCTTGCGGTTCGTCGTACCATGGCGGTCTTGAGACTGTGGCTGAAGCTCCTGGCGCTGCTGCTCGCAGCGTTCGCCCTGGCCGCCCTCGCGGCGGTGACGCTGCGCACGGGTCCGGCGCCCACGGTCGAGATCCTCACCGAAGCCAAGGCGATCGGTCCGGCCACGCCGGTGCGGGTGCGGGCGCAGGCCGCAGGCCGTGGGCTCGCGGGACTGCGCCTCGAGATCGAGCAGCAGGGCCGCGTGCAGGTCGTGGAGACCCGCGAGCACCAGCCGGCGCCCCCCTGGCGCCTGTGGGCCGCGGGGACGAAGGAGGACGAGATCCGCGCGGACGTCGGCCACCGGGCCCGCACCGGTCTCGTGGAAGGCGAGGCGATCCTGCGCGTCGTGGCCGAGCGCGCGCCGACCTGGCTGCTGCGGCCGGCCCCGGTCGTGAGCGAGCTCAGGCTGCCGGTGCGCCTCACGCCCCCCTCGCTCTCGCTCGTCTCGAGCCAGCACTACGTGATGCAGGGCGGCGCGGGAGTCGTCGTCTACCGCGTGGGCAAGGGCGCCGTGCGCGACTACGTGACCGCCGGCGACTGGCGCTTCCCGGGCACGGCGCTGCCCGGCGGCGCCGCGGACGAGCGAGTCGCGCTCTTCGGCGTGCCCTGGAACCTGGAGGACGCCAGCACGCTGCGCGTCGTGGCTGAGGACGACGCCGGCAACGCCGGCTCCGCCAGCTTCGTCGACCGCTACACGCGGCGGCCCCCGGCGCAGGACCGCATCGGCCTCGACGACGCCTTCCTCAACAAGGTGGTGCCCGAGATCCGCGAGCACACGCCCGGGCTCGCCTCGAAGGGCAGCCTGCTCGACGACTATCTGCAGATCAACCGCGAGCTGCGCGCGGCGAACGCCGCCGAGCTCAAGCAGCTCTCGGAGCGCTCCGCCCCGGGCTTCCTGTGGAGCGAGCCGTTCCTCCCGCTGCGAAACGGAAAGGTGATGTCGTCCTTCGCCGACCATCGCACGTACGTCTACGGCGGACGCGAGGTCGACCAGCAGACCCACCTCGGCTTCGACCTCGCCTCGACCGCGCGGAGCGAGGTCCAGGCCGCCAACAAGGGCACGGTCGTGCTGGCGCGTTACTTCGGGATCTACGGCAACAGCGTGCTGATCGACCACGGGCTCGGGCTGATGACGCTGTCCGCCCACCTGTCCGCGATCGACGTGAAGGAAGGCCAGCCCGTCGAACGCGGCGCGGTGATCGGACGCTCGGGGGCGACGGGGCTCGCGGGCGGCGATCACCTGCACTTCACGACGCTCGTGCACGGGCTGCCCGTGAACCCGATCGAGTGGTGGGACGGGAAGTGGATCAAGGATCGCGTGAGCTCGAAGCTCGCGCGCTGA
>Ga0134127_10004484_pt1 | contig 10075 bp, 8 predicted proteins | sample KB31753_FD_96459 | JGI IMG/M metagenome (GOLD analysis project Ga0134127, IMG submission 96459) | Terrestrial soil microbial communities with excess Nitrogen fertilizer from Kellogg Biological Station, Michigan, USA - KB3-175-3 | ecosystem: Environmental > Terrestrial > Soil > Unclassified ...
AGTTTTGCTCTTTGTCAGTGGTAGCAGAGGAGGAGGCGCCAATCCACGCGTGAAGATGCCGGCCACACCTTCCATCTTCGCATTGCAGATTGTGCTCGAAGCAAACGAGTATCAGCGTTATGCAGTAACTATCAAAACCGCCGACGAACGTGTCATAAGTGGACCTCACGAACTGAAACCTCGCGCTACGCATGAGGGCAAGGTGCTGGTTTGGAAGCTATCGTCCACTCGGTTCACTCCTAACGATTACATCGTAACCGTCAGTGGAATAACACCGTCCGGCAAGCCGGAGGAAATCGCCGCATACACGTTCCAGGTGAGCGGCAATGCGAGTTCACCAAAGAATCATTCCCAACACAAACCGTAGAGCGCCCGCGCCGATGATGACCCAGAAGGCGTTCGGGCGAAAACGCACCAGCACAACACCCGCGGCAATCGCCAACACGAGTCCAATGACAGTGTGAATACCCGCCCTGCCAATGCTTATCGCTGCGGCGACAAGTAGTCCGGCTACGGCCGGCGTCACGCCGCGCAAAAACGACTGGACGATTTGGTTGTCACGAAAACGCTGTAGGCTCGAGCCGGCTGCGATGGTCATCAGAAACGAAGGTAAAAAGATACTGATGGTGGCAGCCAACGCTCCGAACGTGCCCGCTACCCGGTAACCAATAAACGTGGCAGTGATCAAAACAGGCCCAGGAGTCACCTGGCCCAGCGCCGTTGCGTCTGCGAACTCCTGATGCGTCAACCAATGATGGTTATCGACTATTTCCGATTCAATCAACGGAATCATCACAAAGCCGCCACCAAAAGTGATGGTACCGATCCGCAGAAAAATCGCGCTGAGAGTGAACAGCAATCCAAGCTTGAGCACCAGGGGCATCGCGAGTCCCATTGGAACCAGGCAATGCGTGCGATCTTTTGGACCTGAGGTTATCAGATCAGTTTCGTCTTTCTGTGGCTCACGCTCTGTAGCGATCCCACGAAGAACATACTGGCGGGTAAAACTCTGTTGCCGATCACTGCGCTTGCGTCTTGAAGAGGTCAGACGCGACGCTACCCGGCGTCGGCGGCGTGAAGAAGCTGTGCGTACACGGCGCCAAACCTGTAACGGTTTTTGTGCAAACGAATCGATAAAGACACCGATCACTCCCGCTGCCAGCACTACTTCGACTACCGTTGCGCCAAATGCAACCACAGTCAAACACGCCAATACGCCAACAATCCATTGCCACCGATGTCGTAACGTGTTCTTGCCCATTCGCCACGCAGTCACGACGACAAGCGCAACCACGGCCGCATTCAATCCATGGAAAAGGCGATCGGTGTTGGGCAAATAGCGAAGGTGGCGATAGAGGATCGCCAAAATAATCATCAGCAGAGTCGACGGCAGAATGAAGGCGGTGATCGCCACACCAGCTCCGCGCCAGCCTCTGAGTTTTAGACCAATGTAGGTTGCAACGTTGCCGGCCGCCGTTCCCGGTAAACTCTGGGCCAGTGCAAAACCTTCCGTAAACTCGAATTCATTGAGCCAGTGGCGCTTTTGTACGGTGAGCGATCTGATCTGAGCAATAACAGCCAGTCCTCCGCCAAATCCGACCAGGCCTATTTTAAGAAAGGATAAGAAGAGTCCGCCGAGGGTGGCGGTGCGTGAGATGCGCTTTATCTCTCGTTGACCATAACGGATGCGTACACGCATCTTGCGCGCACGTAGCCGAATCCTGTCTCGCCTTTTCACCGACTGCGATGGCACTTTCTATCTGAGTTCACAAAAAGCACATAGAAGCACACAAAAGGCACAAATGGTTTTTAATCAGATGTGGTTCTTGTGTGCCTTTTGCCTTTTTGTGGCTACAACGACAAAGGTTTCCCACTCGTCACCCATTCTAAGCGTTTCGTCACAAAACATTCGCTTCAGTTTGGGCGTGCTTCTACAAGGTTTGGAACTCTGTCCAAGATCTATCAACCAAGGAGACTATCATGACCCTTCACCTATTCACCCACACTATATTCACCCGTAGCTGGAAGACCCTGTCGGGAGTGTTTGCTCTCCTGGTTCTGATTTCTTCTTCAGCCTTAGGGCAGGTGCCTCCGGGCGTTACCGCTTTGAGAATCAACTCCGCTGTGCTTGGAGAAGAACGAACAATCCTCGTGCGAGTACCGGCTGGTTATGAAACGAACAAACTGCGCTATCCCGTGCTTTACATGACCGATGGTAATGCTCACATCGTTCACACGAGCAGCACAGTCGAGTTCCTGGCGCGAAACGGGCGTATGTCGGAGATGATTGTGGTCGGAATAAATAATACAGACCGTACGCGCGACCTGAGTCCCACACACGTGACGACAACGGTTGCCGGCGGCAACAGCGCTCTTCAGTTTCCAACCAGCGGCGGCGCCGACAAGTTTCTCAAGTTCATCGAAACGGAACTCATTCCCGAGATTGAAAAGCGTTACCGCGTGCAGCCGTATCGCATGCTTGCGGGACATTCGCTGGGCGGTCTCTTCGCGATCCACGCGATGGTCTCGCGGCCCGACTTGTTTCATTCTTACATCGCGGTCAGTCCCGCGTTGCAATGGGACAACCAGGTCGTAGTCAAGCGCGCCGAGGACTTCTTCAAGAACCGAAAAGAGTGGCAGGCGACGTTATTCGTGTCTCTGGGCCATGAGCCGGGTCCGATCGAAGATGGGTTCTACCAGTTAAAACAAATACTCGAAAAAAATCCGGTCAAAGACTTCGAATGGGAAGCGCGGGTGCTGGATGATGAGGATCACGGATCGGTCGTTCTGCCTAGCCACTATCTGGCGCTGCGCAAAGTTTACGCTGGCTGGCAAATTCCCAGAGATCCCGACACAGGCCAGGTTGCCGGAGATTTCAAGAGCGTTGAGAATCACTATCAGAAGCTCTCACAGAAGTTCAAATACACCGTCCCCATTCCTGAACTTCTGATCAACCAGATGGGATATCAATCGCTGCTTGCGGACCGTTTTGACGACGCGATCGCGATTTTCAAAACCAACGTGGAACGTTATCCAGACTCAGCGAATGTTTACGATAGTCTCGCCGAAGCGTACGAACGAAGTGGACGGCTCGAGTTGGCGGCGCCACTCTATGAAAAAGCGCACACGTTGGGACAGCAAAACCAGGACCCCAATCTCGCGGTCTATAAAGCGAACTTCGACAGAGCCAGCGAGAAGTTGAAACAGGCTGCGACACCCAAGAAAAACCAGTAAACGGATTACACGGATAGAAATCCGGATTTTCACCCGTGTTAATCTGTGGCTAAATTTTTATTCAGGAGGCCCCTATGAAAGTCAGAATTCTTTTGATCCTCTGTTCCCTGTTCGTGTCTGCTGCATCGACGCTTGCCCAGACAACGCCGCCAAAGCCGCCCGACGTGGCCACTGAACTGCGCAACGGATTCAACGAAGTTAACGATTGGGTGACGAAAGCCGCCGAGATGGTCCCGGCTGACAAGTACAACTACAAGCCGGTGGACACGGTCCGCACCTTCGGCCAAATAATCGCCCACGTCACTGATTCTTATAACTATTTCTGCGCGCACGGCGTCGGCAACAAAGTCGAATATACGGATGCAGTCGAGAAGGCAGGTACCGACAAAGAGACACTGCTTCCCAAACTGAAAGAAGCTGTCGCAAAATGTAACGCGGCCTACGGCTCAAGCAACGCGCAGTTTCGGCCGCTATTCTCAAACCTGGGCCACGCGAATCTGCATTACGGCAACATCATTACGTACATGCGAATGATGGGTTTAAAACCGCCGTCAAGTTAATATACTTGACATGCGAATCGCGGTTTTTGGCGCCGGTGGTGTGGGCGGGTTCTTCGGCGGCCGGCTCGCACACGCCGGCGAAGACGTCACGTTTATTGCGCGCGGCGAGCACTTACGCGCGATCAAAGCCGGTGGACTGAAGGTTGAATCACCGAGCGGAGACTTCGTCGTCTTTCCGGCTAAGGCAACCGATGACGTTACCGAAGTAGGCGAAGTCGATCTGGTGATTCTTGGAGTCAAGGCGTGGCAAGTGCCCGAAGCCGCGCACGCAATGAAGCCGCTCGCCGGTTCACGCACCACCGTGCTGCCTTTGCAAAACGGCGTCGACGCCGTGTCGCAACTCGTCGCTGAGATCGGCTCGGACAGAGTCATCGGCGGACTCTGCCGGATCGTTAGCTTCGTCGTCGGGCCTGGTCATATTCGACACGCCGGTTTCACACCGTCAATTATCATTGGAGAACTCGACAATCGACGAACAGCTCGCACCGACACGATCGAGCAAGTATTCAAGAACGCCGGCTTGGAAATAAGCGTGGCGGCAGACATTCAAGTCGCGCTTTGGACGAAGTTTCTCTTCATCGCATCTTTCAGCGGTGTCGGCGCAATGGCAAACGCGCCAGCCGGAGTTGTCCGTTCGGATCCGAAATGGCGCAGCCATCTGCTGAACGCAATGGAGGAGATTTACGCGCTGGCCCACGCGCGTGGAATTAAGTTGCCGGCGAATTCAGTGGATACGGTGATGGCCAGTGTCGATAGCCTGCCTGAAGAAGCAACCAGTTCTATGCAACGCGACATTGCGGCCGGCAAACCTTCGGAACTCGAGTCGCAGAACGGCGCCGTCGTACGCATGGCGCGCGAAGCCGGCATCGATGTACCGACCCACACCCTCATCTACCAAACCCTGAAACCTGCCTAAGAGCTTTTCAAGCTTTTTGTGTCTTCACTTGTGCCTTTTTGTGGCTTCACTTGGTTCGTTTAAGAATCCACTCGGAGATCGTACTCAGCACTTCCGGCGACATCGTCTCCTCAATCTTCCCGTATTCAGAAAGCGCACCGGTCTGGCTTGTCTGAAACAGGTGGTTGAGCTTCGGAAAAGACTTTATCGTGACGTCTTTGTTGTTCGCGGCTTTGAGCGCAGCGGCGATCAGATCGAGATTCTCTTTCCACGGCACCTGGAGGTCGTTTTCGCCGTTCAGTGCCAACACCGGAACCGTCACTTTCTTTAGCACTGGTGTGGGGTCGAACATTATGAAATACCGAAACCACGCGGTGTGATACATCGGCATCAACGCTTTCATCGTCGATTCGATAGGCACAAACGCTCTTCGCTGACTCTCGTTTAAACCCGCCACGAATCGAGTTATGTCTTCGTTGACGAGTTCTCCAATTCGCGTGCCGTCTTCCTGCGCCTTCACGATCGCATTAATCCTCTTCTGCAAGACGTTCGCTTGCGTAATAACCTCCGGATCCGTTCCCATTACCTTTTGAATCAACTCGGTCTGCGAATAGATAAGGTCTTCGCCACGCTGTCCGGCGCCCGCAAGCAGAACGATAAAGGCAACATCAGTTGAGCGAGCGGCCGCTATTGGTGCGATCATTCCTCCTTCGCTGTGTCCGATCAGACCGATCTTCCGGGGATTTATGTCCTTGCGAGTCTTCAGGAATTGAACTCCGGCAAGAACATCACCGGCGTAACTCTCGCTGGTCGCCGTCGGGCTGCCCGGATCAGATCCCCCAACACCGCGGTCGTCCACTCGCAGAACCGCGATGCCGTTTCTCGTAAGATGATCGGCCAGCACCAGAAAAGGACGGTGGCCGGCGATCGTCTCGTTACGATCCTGCGCTCCGCTTCCGGTTATCAGGATCACAGCAGGATGGCTGCCACCGCCGCGCGGCAACGTCAGCGTGCCTGCGAGTTTTACATTGTCCTTCTCATTTCGATAGCTGACTTCTTCTTCATCATATGGGTAAGGTTTCTTTGGATCTTGCGGGCGACTGATCGTCGGGAGATCGGCGACGCGCTTTAGCACGAGTGGCAGCGACGCTGGTCCCTGGTACAAGACTCCGTTCATCTCGTCGCCTTGATCGTTGAGTTTGCCTTCGTACTTGAATCCATACTTCTTCGCTTCAAACTTGACCTGGCGATCCTCGATGGTGACAGTATCGACGTCCAGGTCAGTGGCGCCCTGATCGACGCTGTCAAACTTCGCCTGATAGCCAGTCGCGGTTTTTGAGACTTTGAATACGAGTCGCAGCTTGATACCGCCGACGTCAATCGCTCCGCTCCAGTTGCCCTCGATACTGCTGGTCGCAACTTGCGCGAGCACGAACGTCGCTAACAGAAGGATTAATAGTGTTGACAGAATTAATTGTTGTTTCATAGGTCCGCCTTGCCTTAAAGTTTGAAATTACCGTTGGACACGGGCAGTACCGTAACGCGGTACTGACAGTACTGACAAGCAGTACACAAAAGCACAAATTGGCACTCGCTGTAATCCTCGCCACGCTACTCGCGTGCTACATCCCTGCCCGGCGCGCAACGAAAGTCGATCCACTCGTCGCATTGCGGTACGAGTAACCGGATCGCAAAAGGCACAAAAAACTCAAAGAGTGTATGATGCGCGGAAAATGGAATTTCCGGAACGCTTCAACATGGCCGACTACTTCCTCTACCACAACCTGGAGGAAGGACGCGCAGACAAGGTCTGCCTGTATTTCAAAGATCAGAAGTGGACGTACGGCGAAACGGCGCGGATGTCGAATCGCGCGGGCAATGCGCTGCGCGAGCTCGGTGCAAACATCGAAGACCGCGTGCTAATCGTTCTGCCTGACTGTCCCGAGTTTGTCTGGACGTGGTTCGGCGCGGCACGTATCGGCGCGGTGATCACGATGGTTAACCCGCTGCTGCCGGTCGACGATTACAAGTACTACCTCGACTACACGCGCGCACGCGTCGCCGTCGTTCATCAATCGCTCGTCGAAACTTTCGCGAAAGCTGCCGAGGGTGCACGTTACCTCCGAGCTGTGCTTGTCGTCGGCGACAATGCACACAACGCCGCGTCGCAGATCGCTTGGAAGTCGTTCCACGATCTCACCGCATCCGCGCCAGACGAATGCATTGCTGCTGACACGCATCGAGACGACCTCGCGATCTGGCTTTTCACTTCCGGATCGACGGGCCATCCGAAAGGTGCAGTTCACTTCCAACACGATCTGCCTTACAACACCGAAGTCTTCGCGAAACGTACGATGGGCGTTTCCGAAAACGATCTTACGGTTTCAGTGCCGAAGCTTTTCTTCGGCTACGCCACGGGAACGAATCTGCTGTTTCCATTCGCCGTCGGCGGTGCGACGGCACTGTTTGAAGAACGATCGACGGCGGAGAAGGTATTTGAAATGATCGAACGGTATCGTCCGACGATCCTCACCACGGTTCCCACGATGATCAATTCAATGCTGAGTGTTGAAGGCGCGACTGAGAAAGATCTTTCGAGCTTGCGATTCTGCTACTCGGCGGGCGAGGCGTTGCCAGTCGAACTTTACAATCGCTGGAAAGAGACGTTTGGCGCCGAGATCTGCGATGGCATCGGATCCGCCGAGATGTTTCATATCTACATCACAAACCGGCCGGGCGACGTAAAACCCGGAAGTCTCGGCCGCCTCGTCGAAGGTTACGAAGCGAAGATCACCGATGACGCAGGTAACGAAGTGCCGCCGGGCACGATGGGGACACTCGCCGTCAAAGGGGATTCAGCCGCGCTCTGTTACTGGCACGCGCATGAGAAGTCGAAAGCGACGTTTGCCGGTGATTGGTTCACGTGTGGAGATCAGGTTCACGTCGACGCGGATGGCTACTTCTGGTACCACGGTCGCAGTGACGACATGCTGAAAGTATCGGGCGTTTATGTTGCGCCGGCTGAGATTGAAAATTGTCTGCTGCAACATGAGGCTGTTTTGGAGTGCGCGGTGGTGGGCCACGATCCGGGTGACGGCTTGATCAAGCCGAAGGCCTTCATCGTGCTGCGTGAGTCGCGTGCGGCTGACGATGAGTTGACGAGTGCGTTGAAGGAATTTGTGAAGGGTCGACTGGCGTTGTACAAGTATCCACGATGGATCGAGTACGTTGATTCTTTACCGAAGAACGATCGTGGCAAGATCGATCGAAAGAGCTTGAAGCAGCGATAATCTTTCAAGCCACAGGCTTTGCCTCAAAAGTCGAGAGTCATTGTTGGAGGAGGTCAGTACCGTAACGCGGTAGCGTCGGGTCGACTTAGAGCCTCTCAATTGTGCTAAGAATTTCGTACGTTCGAGACCGACCCGACGCTACCGCGTTACGGTACTGACCTCCTCCAAGTCTGAATACTGACTTTTGAGGCAAAGCTCAAGACACATATGAAGCACACAAACCGGATTTAGGCAGGGCCGGCGCCGACTGCTTTGCGAATCTGGTTCATGAGAGGGCGCGAAATTGCCCGCGCCTTTTCCGCTCCCTGGAGTAAGAGTTCCGTGACGTGCGGCTTGTTGCTCATCAGTTCGTCGTACCTCACGCGCGCTTCGGAAAACGTCTCTTCCAATAACTCAAACAACTGCTGCTTCATCTCGGCATAACTCTTTCCGCCGCGTTCATACTCGCCCCTGACTGTGCTTATCGCTTCAGGCGATGCGAAGTGACGATAGATCGCGAAGATGTTGTCGTTTTCAGGATCCTTCGGGTCGGAAGGCTGTTTGGAGTCAGTGACGATACGCATCACGCGTTTGCGCAGCTCGTTCGGCGGCAAAAAGATCGGTATCGTGTTGCCGTAGTTCTTGCTCATCTTACGTCCGTCCAAACCAGGGACGGTCATCACGTCTTCGCGAATCAGCGGCTCGGGTAAGTTCAGCAACTTCTTGCCATAGTCTTTGTTGACCGCGAGAGCGATGTCGCGCGCGATTTCCACGTGTTGTTTCTGGTCCAGACCGACCGGCACAACATCGCTGCCAAACATCAAAATGTCGGCCGCCATCAACACCGGGTAATTGAACACGCCAGCGTTAACACCGTCGTCGGGCGGCCGGCCGGCCTCGACGTTTTTGTCGACTAAATTTTTGTAAGCGTGCGCGCGGTTCAGCAGCCCTTTCGCCGTCGAGCATGAGAGAATCCAGTTCAGCTCAAACAGCTCAGGAATGTCTGACTGGCGAAAGAAGATCACTTCATCGGGATTCAATCCGAGGGCCAACCACGTACACGCGACTTCATACGACATCCGCTGCACTTCCGGGCCGCTCTTCACAGTCGTCAACGCGTGGTAATCGGCGATGAAATAGTAGGCCTTATACTCGCGCGCCAATTCGATTGCGGGTTTGATCGCGCCGAGGTAATTGCCGATGTGTGGCGTCCCGGTTGGTTTTATTCCGGTCAACGAAACTTTCTTCATCGAAACTCCCGTGTTCACCATACTATATCAGATGCCATTCTTGGATACGGTCAGTACCGCAACGCGGTAGCGTCGGTCGATCAGCGTATAAGACCTTTCTTGGTTGTGACATGGCCGTCGACCCGACGCTACCGCGTTACGGTACTGACCTCCTCCAACTGCGACGCCTGCCAATTTCCATTTTCTCTTTCGCGTTTTTCGTTTACTATTGTGGTCCCGCACCCCTAAATCGTCTTTAACCGCAAACGCAGAGAGGAGAATTGTGATGCTTAGACCAATGGTTCTGCTGAGTCTTCTAATATTTGCTGCACTCTTCGGTGGGCTCTCTGCAACGCCTGCGCCCGTTGCCACTGCAGCTTTCACCAATCTTTCCGTTTACGGCGCGTGGCATTGTGGAAACGATTTTTGTACATGGTCCAGCGTGCGCAACATGACCGACTTCGACGCGCGGAATCGATGGTTGATCAACCGCGGGAACGGGACGCCGTCGGTGAATCTCGTGGTCCTGAGCTTCGTCCACCCGCTGAACCTGCTCAACAAAACAACCGATGCTTCCACATCACAAGGCATTCCGATCGGAATGAACCAGGCAGTGGTTGACTACTTCAAAACGCGCGGCATCCGCGTGCAGTTGTCGATCGGAGGAATTACTTACACCGATGCGTGGAACCAGGCTCTCGCGACTAACGCGACCCAGCTCGGGTTGAACGCAGCCGAAGCCGCCCAACGACTCGGTGTCGGTATCGAGATCGACTACGAAGAAAACACGAACCCGAACGTAACCGCATTACAGGCGTTCATCAACGCATATCGTTCGGTCCATCCTTACGACGCGTCAGGAACAAATCAGGCGGCGCGTTTGACGAT
>Ga0134127_10004488_pt1 | contig 10073 bp, 9 predicted proteins | sample KB31753_FD_96459 | JGI IMG/M metagenome (GOLD analysis project Ga0134127, IMG submission 96459) | Terrestrial soil microbial communities with excess Nitrogen fertilizer from Kellogg Biological Station, Michigan, USA - KB3-175-3 | ecosystem: Environmental > Terrestrial > Soil > Unclassified ...
ACGATCGTCTGCCCGGTGAGGAAGGCCGCATCCTCGCTCGCGAGGAAGCTCACCGTGCCGACGAGGTCTTCGGGCTTCTCGTCGCGCTGGATGGCGCGGGTCATCCTGGTGATCTCGCCCTGGCGCACGTGGGCCGGGTGCTGCGCCACGTTTTCCGACAGGGTGAAGCCCGGCGCGAGCGCGTTCACGGTGATGCCGTCCTTGCCCAGCTCGCGCGCAAGGCCGCGCGTCATGGCGATCACGGCGCCTTTGCTCGAGATGTAGTGCAGGAAAAGCGGCACGCCCTTCAGCGGCGCGCCGGAGGCCAGGTTGACGATGCGACCGTAGCCGCCGCGGCGCATGTGCGGCACGCACGCCCGGCAGCAGAGCCAGACGCCCAGGATGTTCACCTCCATCACGCGGCGGAATTCCTCGATCGGAATGTCCTGGAACGGCCGCAGCTCGAGCGAGCTGAACACGGCGGCGTTGTTCACCAGGATGTCCAGCCGGCCGAAGGCTGTCATCGTTTGAGCAGCCAGGCTGGAGACGTCGGTCTCGTTCGACACGTCGGTTCGCAAGCCAAGAGTCTTGCAGCCCGTGGCCTTGGCGATCGCGGCCGCGGCCTCGTCGTACTTCTGCAGGTCGGCGATCACGATCGAGGCGCCGTCGCCGGCGAGGCGCAGCGCGATCGCCTTGCCTATGCCCGACGCGCCCCCGGTGACGACCGCGACCTTGCCCTTCAGCCGGTCCATACCACGTCTTCGTAGCCGACCGTCCGGGAGAGAAGGCCCAGATCGCGCGCGAAGCGGTTCATCGACTCGACCGAGCGCGGGGAGATCTGCGGATCGTAGAACGGCGCATCGCGGCGGATCAGATCGGCGATCAGGCTTGCCTCGGTCGCGGGAAAGAGCTTCTTCCCCACCTCGGTGGCGCGGCCCGGGTCGCGCTTCAGGATCTGCTGCGCCGCCCTGACCGCTCGAATCGCCGCTCGGGCCACCTCCGGTTTTGCAGCAATAAGCTTCTGAGAGGCAACCAAGGCGGGAAAGGTGTATCCCTTGGCCTCCGCGTTTCCCTCGCGGCGCGCGTCGAGCACGAGCGTGCCGACGCCGCTTCGCACCGCGACCTCCGCGCCCATGCCGTTCGCCCAGAATCCGTCGATCTTTCCCTCCTCGAGCGCCTTCGCCGCGAGCAGCCCGAACGATGCCGACTCGCCGATGGCACCGGGCACCGGGCCGATCTTCACGTCGCGCTCAGGATCGATGCCGGCGGCCTTCAGCATCTGCTTCAACCCGTCGACCGGCCCAGGCGCCGCGCCGATTCGTTGACCTCTCACGACCTCAAGGTCTCCCCGCTTCGCGTCCAGGTCTTTTCGAACGACAAGAAACCAATACATGTGCTGCGCGAGCGCGCAGAGGAGCCTTCCTCCCTGCCAGTCCTTGAACGCATAAAGCGCCGCATGCGAGGCGCCGCCCACGAAATCGAGCCTGCCTTCGCGCAGCTCCTCGTAGGTCTTGGTGACGGGGAAAAGCAGCTCGACGGTGGCGTCGAGGCCTTCCTGCCGGAAGCAGCCGAGCTCCACGGCTGCGATCGCGGGGAAATACGAAGGCGAGATGAGATCCGGAATGGCGACGCGCAGGCTCATTGCGGCTTGATCCCGGCCGCCTGCACGGCTTCCTTCCAGAGCGCCAGGTCGTCGCGCACGGCGCGCTCGAACTCGGCGGGCGTGCCGCAGACGGGATCGACACCGATCTTCTCCAGTCGGGCGGCGAAGGCGGCGTCCTTGCATCCCGCGGCGATCTCGCGTGAGAGGCGCTCGACGATGGATTTCGGCGTGGCGGACGGCGCGACGTAGCCGTTCCAGGTGACCGTGCGGAACCCCGGATAGCCCTGCTCGGCTACGGTGGGCACCTGCGGGAGCTGCGGCGCACGAGCTTCGCCCGAGACCGCGAGCACGTTGATCTTGCCGCCGCCGGCGTGCGGCAGGATCTCGTTCAGGTTGCCGAAGTAGCAGGGCACGTGGCCGGCCACGACATCGGCGATCGCCGGGCCGCCGCCCTTGTAGAGCACCGCTTCCATCTTCAGTCCGGCGCGTGCGAGAAAGAGCTCCATCGTGAGGTGGCCGACCGACCCCGAGCCCGGCGAGGCGTAGCTCAGCTCGCCCGGATGAGCCCTGGCGTAGTCGACGAGCTGCTTCAGGCTGGTGGCCGCGAGCTTCCGGTTGCAACCGAGCGCGAACGGATTCGTGCCGACGATCGAGATCGGCGCGAAGTCCTTCACCGGGTCGTAGTTGATCTTCTGCACATGCGGCACGATCGCGAGCTGCGGCGTCGCGGCGGAGAAGAGCGTGTAGCCGTCGGGCTCGGCGCGAGCCACCAGCTCGGCCGCGATCGCGCCGCTCGCGCCGGGACGATTCTCCACGATGACGGGTTGCCCCAGCCTCTGGGTCAGCCAGTCGGCGGTGATGCGCGCGATCGAATCGGTCACGCCACCGGGAGGAAACGGCACGATCACCTTCACCGGCTTCTGCGGCCAGGCTTGGGCCAGCGAAGCGTTTGCCCAGACTGAAAATAGAAGCAAGAGAAGAAGCCGTCTCATGCCCGGTTCTCCTTCATCCGGGCTTCGATCCAGCGCGCGCAGGCGAGGGTTCGCGCGTCCTCACCGATCCGCCCGATGACCTGCAGCCCGAGCGGCAGGCCGTTGGGGCCGACGCCCATCGGCACCGACACGCACGGCACGTGGAGCAGCGTCCACACCACGTTCATCGCCACGTTGCCCGTAGAGCCCAGTCCCTCGGGCGCCTCGCCGGTCGCCGCCGGGGCGATCAGCACATCGCAGTCGCCGAAGGCATCGCTCAACGCGGCCCGGCAGCGAGCCGCATAGGAGAGCGCGTCCTGGCACTTTCGCGCGTCCGTGGCGTAGCCCTCTTCGCAGCGCCGGCGCAACGCCGGGTCGAGAGAATCGGCGAAGCGGCGGTATTCGTCGGCGAGCGAACGCGCGCCCTCGTAGCGGATGATGGTCGCCTGTGCCTCACGCAAATTGCGCCACGACTCCGGAAGCCGAAGCTCGCCCGCATCGAGCTTCTTCGCCGCGGTTTCGAAGGCCGACGCCATGGGCGGCTCGACCAGCCCCCACTCCCAGGTGCGGCAGGCGCCGATGCGCGGCCGATCGATTCGCCCCTGCAAATCGGTGCGCCCGGTTAGCGCCTCGAGGAAGAACGCGACGTCCTCGACGCTGCGCGCGTAGACCCCGATCGTATCGAGCGAGTCGGCGTTCGGGTGCACGCCTGCGCGCGGCAGCAGGTTGTAGGTCGGCTTGCAGGCCACCACGCCGCAGTAGGAGCCGGGGCGGATCACCGAGCCGGACGTCTGCGTGCCGAAGGCGAGCGGCACCATGAAGTCGGCGACCGCGGCGGCCGACCCGCTCGAGGAGCCGCCGGGCGTATGCGCCGCATTGTGCGGATTGCGTGTCCTCGACGGCACGAACGTCGCGAACTCGCAGGTCACCGTCTTGCCGAGGATCACGCCGCCGGCCGCGCGGGCGAGCGCCACCGGCGCCGAATCGGCGCGCGGGCGGTGGCCGGCATAGATGCGCGAGCCGTATTCGGTCGGCATGTCGTGGGTGTCGAAGATGTCTTTCACGCCTATGGGCACGCCTCGCAACGGCCCTGCTTCTCCAACGTGATTGAGCTGGGAAAGAGCAGCTTCTCTGTCCAAGAAAGTCCAGGCCTGCACCTCGGCTTCACGAGCGCCGATGCGCTCGAGGCAGCTCTCGAGCAGGCCGCGCGCGCTGAGCTCGCCGCGCTCGATGCGCGCGGCTGCTTCCTTCGCTCCCAGGCGGCAGGGCTCGATCACCGGGTCAGTATAATCGCCGCGATCCATGCAGCGGCGGAACATCCTCGTCGTCGGCGCCGGGCCGGTGGGCAGCGTCGCCGCGCTCGCCGCCGCGCGCCTGGGCCATTCGGTCGCGCTGCTCGAAGCGCGGGAGGACATAGACGACGCCCCCCGCGCCTCGACCACGCAGCCGCCGACGCTCGAGATCCTCGCCGAGCTCGGCCTGATCGACGAGTACATCCGCGTGGGGCTGGTGGCGCGCACCTTCGAGTTCTGGGACCGGCCGACGCTCGAGCGCATCGCCGAGTTCGATTTCGAGCGGCTGCGCGGCGAGACCGACTTCCCGTTCGTGGTCCAGACCGAGCAGCACAAGCTCGCCAACATGGCGCTCGCTCGGCTGAAAGGGATGGCGAACGCCGAGGTTTTTCTTGGCATGTCAGTTGTTGGGCTCGAGCAGGACGAAAAGCAGGTTACCGTCACGGCGGGAGAGCGACGCTTCGTCGCCGACTACGTCATCGGCGCCGACGGCGGCCGCAGCACCGTGCGCAAGCTCCTCGGCATCGAGTTCGAGGGCTATACCTGGCCGGAGCGCTTTCTGGTCGTCACGACGAAGTTCGACTTCGCCGCCGCCCTTGGCTGCTGCAACCGTGCCTACATGGCCGATCCGGCCGAGTGGACCAATCTCTTCAAGGTCGCCGGCGACGATCTGACGGGGCGCTGGCGCGCGGTGTTCAACACGCGCGCGGACGAGTCCGACGAGGAAGCGCTCTCGGACGCCGCGGTGAGCGCGCGCCTCGCCCGGATCTATGTTCCAGAGGGAGAGAGGGACTACCTTCACCTCAACCTCTACAACGTGCACCAGCGCGTGGCGAAGCACTTCCGCAGGGGGCGCGTCTTCCTGTGCGGGGATGCGGCGCACGTGAACAATCCGATCGGCGGGCTCGGCCTGAACTCGGGAATTCACGAGGCCTGGGACCTCGCCGACCTTCTGGACAAGGTCATCCGGCGAGAAACCGATGAAGAATCGCTCGACACCTACGAGGCGCGGCGCAGGCCGCTCAACATCGAGTACGTGCAGGAGCAGACCGTGGCGAACAAGCGCCGCCTGGAGGAGCGCGATCCGGCGCAGCGCGCGCGCCGCTTCGACGAGCTGCGCGCGACTGCCGCGGACCCGGCGCGCCACAAGGCCTTCCTCATGAAGGCGTCTTTGCTGGAGAGCGCGCGTCGAGCGACGCGCCAGTAGCTTCTATGCGCCCGGAGGGGGCGGTGGTGGCGTGCCTGCCGGTGGCGGCGGAGGCGTGCCTCCCACCGATGGCGGTGGCGGAGGCGTGCTGCGGACCGACGGCGGCGGTGGCGGAGGCGGCCCGTACGACGGCGGCGGAGGCGGCGGAGGCGGGCGGTAGTACGAAGGGTTCGAGGACGCGGCCTGGCGTGGCGGCGCGACCGCCATCGGCACCTTGTTGCCCTTGGCGTACATGCACTGCGTGAAGGCGTTGTCGTAGCGGCGCTGGACGCTGTACGTGCCCTGCGCTCCGGCGCTCGAGCCGACCATCGCGCCGGTCGCTGTGCCCAGGCCTGCGCCGGCAAGCGCGGCATGGCCGTTCCCGCCGAGCGTCGCGCCTGCGGCGGTGCCGACAATCGCGCCGACCGCGGCGCTGTTGACAGTCGAATCTCTCGCAGCCTGATCGGCCCCCTGAGCGCCGCTCTGATATGCGGCATATCCGCGGCAGTCGTGATCGTCGTGACGGAATTCGTCGAAGCTCTTGCCCGTCCCCGGCAGCGCCATCACGCTCGGCCCGGTCGGCGGCGGCGTGACGCAACCGGCGAGTGCCAGCACGCCGATTCCGACAAGCAGCTTTTTCATGGGATCAGTTCTGCGGCTGCGCCGGCACGCGCATCCAGCCGCCGGGGCACTGCTTCACGTACGGGTAATACCCGTTCGCTTCGCGGCAGAAGTACCAGGTGGCGGGCGGCTGCGCGGGCGCCTGAACCGCCACGTCACTGCGCTCGACGTAGGTGGTCGGTGTGGGCGGCGCGTAGACGGCTGGCGGGTAGTAGTAGGCCGGCGGGGGGTAGTAGTACCAGGGCGCGTACACCGGCACCCCAAAGTTGAAGCCAACGATCACGCGGCTATGCCCGTGCCAGCCGCCCGCGAGCGCCGGAGCGCTCGCGACCGCAAGAAGTAGGAGTATCAGCACGCGCTTCATGGTGAAACGCAGCGTACACCCCCACGGCAGGTGCGTCCGTAACTGATTGTTACGGAACATTGCCGCTGTAAAGTTAGCGATTCCCCATGCGATTCCCGCGCATGGCGGCACGCCGTCCCTTGGACGCCGGAATCGCCCGCCACCGCGGCGCGAAAGCCCGCCGTCAGCTCAAGCGTTCGTACGGTTCGTTTGGCTCACGTGAGAGTCGTCCGGACCATGCTGCCCTGCGGAAGGGCGACACCTTCGAGTCCCACACTACGCGCGGGCGATTTTCCAGGGAAGGAATGACTCATGAAGCGCAACGCAGCGTATATCGGTGTCTTGTTCGCGGGTCTGCTGGCTTCCTGCGGGGGCGGCGGAGGCAGCGACAATCCCAGCGGCGGCAATCCTGGCACGACGAACGCTGGCGGCGTCAGTAACCCTGGGCGTTTCGAGCAAACCGATCCGAGCGTCACGTTGAGCCCTGGCGATTGGGGCCCGGCCGACTCCAAGTTCGGATGGAGCGGCGGTTCTGCCGTGCGAACCACGACGGCCGGCGCCACGGTGCAATTCACGTTCAGCGGCAGGTGGGTGACCTGGATCGGCGCCCGCAGCGGAGACGGCGGAACCGCAGACGTCAGCGTGGATGGGGGTCCGGTCAGGCACGTCGATCTCTTCGCCCGCCCGCAGGAAATGCACACGCCTATCGTTACGCTGCACGACTTGAGCCCCGGCCAGCACACGCTGACGATCCGGGTGACCTCAGCCAGCCCTGCGGTCGTGGTGGTGGATGCGTTCGACGTGGAACCGCAGATCGTGTCGCATTTCCAGGAGAACGACTCCGCCGTCCAATACAGCGGCACCTGGGTCCCCCCTGACCTCACCGCGAACGACCCGTGTGCCGGCAACCCCGATCCCGCCTGCATCTACGACGCCACCGAGGACCACTCCGCCAACTGGAGCGGCGGCGGCGTCGAATCGGCGCCCGAAAATCCGCGGGGTGGTGCGAGGTTTACCACGACCGCGGGCGATAGCCTCACCTTTACCTTCCGCGGAACGTCCATCGCCTCGCAAAGCGGTCGCGGCCCCGACTTCGGCTTCGCGACTGTGCAGTTGGACGGCGCATCCACCGACGTCGACACGTACTCTGCGACGCCAACGTTCCAGGAAATTCTGTTCAGGGCAAACGGACTGGCGCCCGATGTCGACCACCACTTGACGCTCACGGCGAGCGGCCGGAAGAACCCCGCCTCGACGGGCATCAAGATCGTGGTGGACGCATTCAACGTGACCACGCCCGGAAGGCGCTTCCAGGAAGACGACACGCTTCCCAATAGCCAGGTGGCGGCGACGACCTATACCGGCAAGTGGAGCCGCAACATCAACCGGGCCTGGAGCGAAGGGGCGACACAAAGAGCCGATGCCGCCGGCTCGATCGCCAGGTTCACCTTCACCGGCACCGGCGTGAGCTATATCGGCTGCCAGAAGAACAGCATCGGGCCGGTCATCATTCGTGTCGACGGCGCTTCCAAGGGACAAATCGATAACTTCTTAAGGTCCCCGCGTGAAAACTACGCGCACGCGATCTTCTCGATCGACGGGCTGGCCCCGGGTCAGCACACGATCGAGGTCGAGTCCGTGAGCAGCACCGCCTTCATCGTCGTGGACGCCTTCGACGTCCGCGGCGGTCCACAGTAGACCTTCGACCGCAAGGCGGGCGCAAGTCCGCCCTTGCGGTGAGCTGCTGACGCAGCCTACTTGGGCTGCTGCGTGATCCGCAGGTAAGGCTTGGGTGACTTCCACCCCTGCGGGAAGAGCTTCTTCGCCTCGTCGTCGCTCACCGAGCCCGCGATGATCACGTCCTGGCCCTGCTTCCAGTTGGCCGGCGTGGCGACGCGGTACTTCGCGGTGAGCTGGATCGAGTCGAGCACGCGCAGCACCTCGTCGAAGTTGCGGCCGGTGGTCATCGGGTAGTAGAGGACCAGCTTGATCTTCTTGTCGGGCCCGACGACGAACACCGTGCGCACGGTCTGGTTGTCGGCGGCGGTGCGCTTGCCGGGGGTGGCTTCGGCCGGCAGCATGTCGTAGAGCTTCGAGATCTTGAGGTCGGCGTCGCCGATGATCGGATAGTTCGGCGCCGTGCCCTGGGTCTCCTCGATGTCCTTCGCCCAGCGCTCGTGGTCGTTCACCGGGTCGACCGACAGGCCGATGATCTTGGTGTTGCGCTTGTCGAATTCGGTTTTCATCTTGGCCATGGTGCCGAGCTCGGTGGTGCACACCGGGGTGAAATCCTTCGGGTGCGAGAACAGCACCGCGTAGCCGTTGCCGATCCACTGGTGGAAATCGATCGGGCCCTGCGTGGTTTCGGCCTTGAAATTGGGGGCTTCGTCGCCGATGCGTAGCGTCATGTGGGGGCTCTCCGGGGGGAACGACAGTAATTGGGGGGTAGCGTGCGATCTTACCGCCGCGCCGACCCTGTGCGCCAGAGGGGCTTTGGAGTAGAGTAGGCGCCGGAATTGTTCGGGGTACGAACAATCGAGCGACAAGGGAACGGGTCCAGGCATGCGGCGCAACGTGCAGCTCAACCTGAGCGTCAACGGCGAGACGGTCGAGGCCTCGTTCGCCCCGTACAAGACGCTGCTCGAGGTGCTGCGAGAGGACCTCGCCCTCACCGGCACCAAGCACGGCTGCGAGCTCGGCGAATGCGGCGCCTGCGCGGTGCTGGTCGATGGCGAGCCGCAGCTCTCCTGCCTGCTCCTCGCGGTCGAGTGTGCCGGCCGCCACCTCGAGACCGTCGAGGGGCTGGCGCGGGGCGCCCAGCTCCACCCGCTGCAAGCCGCGTTCGCCGACCTCGGCGCCGCTCAGTGCGGCTACTGCACCCCCGGCATCCTCATGACCGCCAAGGCCCTGCTCGAGCGCGAGCCGAATCCCTCGCGCGAACGGATCCGGGAGGCGGTCTCGGGCAACCTGTGCCGCTGCACCGGCTACCAGCAGATCTTCGAGGCGATCGAAGAGGCGGCGAAACGACTCGAGGCGAAAGCATGAAGGTCATCGGCAAGCCGCGCCGGCGCGTCGACGGCCGCGCCAAGGTCACCGGCCAGACTCGGTTCGCCGACGACCTCGTCCTTCCGCGCATGCTGCACATGCGCCTGCTGCGTTCCCCGCACCCGCACGCTTTCATCGAATCAATCGATGTAGAAGGAGCAAGGAAGCATCCCGGTGTCCACTTGGTGCTGACCGGCAAGGACTTCCCGGTCAGCTTCGGCATCCTGCCGGTGACTCAGGACGAGTATCCGCTCGCGCCGGAGCACGTGCGCTACGTCGGCGATCCGGTGGCCGCGGTGGTGGCGAAGGATGAGCAGACCGCTTCCGAAGCTCTGGATTTGATCGAGGTGAAGTACAAGCCCCTCAAAACGATCTCGGATCCCGTGGAAGCATTGCAGAACCCGGAGCCGAGGATTCACGCCTACAGCGAGCTGGGCAACATCCACCGCCTTCAGGCCTTCGAGTTCGCGGGGCGCTCGAACGAGGTGACGGAAGCGATCGACGCGTCCGACCATGTGTTCGAGGACCTGTTCTTTTACGAGGGCAACACCCACCTGCCGATCGAGCAGCATGCCGCCGTGGCGGAGGTCGACGGGGAGGGCAAGCTCACGCTGTGGTCTTCCACGCAGGTGCCGCACTACGTGCATCGCTCGCTCTCACGTGTTCTCCAAATTCCTGCTTCGCATGTTCGGGTAATTGCAACGCCCAACGGCGGCGGCTTTGGCGGCAAGTGTGACGTGTGCAACCACGAGATGACGGTGGCGAAGGCCGCGATGATCCTCGGCCGCCCGGTCAAGATCTGCCTCAACCGCGAGGAAGTGTTCTACATGCACCGCGGCCGCCATCCGGTGCTGATGAAGTTCCGCACCGGCGTGAGCAAGGACGGCAAGCTCACCGGCATGCACCTGCAGACGCTGGTCGACGGCGGCGGCTACGGCTCCTACGGCGTCGCGAGCACCTTCTACACCGGCGCGCTCCAGACCGTGACGTACGCGATCCCGCGCTACAAGTTCGAGGCCGCGCGCGTCTTCAC
>Ga0134127_10004489_pt1 | contig 10072 bp, 8 predicted proteins | sample KB31753_FD_96459 | JGI IMG/M metagenome (GOLD analysis project Ga0134127, IMG submission 96459) | Terrestrial soil microbial communities with excess Nitrogen fertilizer from Kellogg Biological Station, Michigan, USA - KB3-175-3 | ecosystem: Environmental > Terrestrial > Soil > Unclassified ...
GCTGGGACGGCGACGACGAGGACGAAGACGAGGACGACGACGAGGACGAGGACGACGAGGACAACGAGGACGAGGACGAGGAAGAAGACGAAGACGACGAGGACTTCGACGAAGACGAGGACGGCGACGAGGACGACGAGGAGTTCGACGAGGACGACGACGAGGACGAGCCCGAGGAGGAAGAGGAGCCTTGAGCGCAGGCGTCCCCATTCCGCTGCTGCCGCGCCCGTCGTGGATCCGCGCGCGCGCGCCGCAAGGACCAGAGTACGAGCGGCTCAAAGGGCTGATGCGGGGCCTCGAGCTCCACACGGTCTGCGAGGAGGCGCACTGCCCCAACCTCGGCGAGTGCTGGAGCCGCGGCACGGCGACGTTCATGATCCTGGGCGAGGTCTGCACGCGCGCGTGCGGCTTCTGCGCCGTGAAGACGGGCCTGCCCGGCGCGCCGCCCGACCCGGACGAGCCGAGGCGCGTCGCCGACGCGGTGGCCCGAATGGGCCTGCGCCACGCGGTCGTGACGTCGGTCAACCGCGACGACCAGAGGGACGGCGGCGCCGCCATCTTCGCCGCGACGATCGCCGCGATCCGCGCGCACGTTCCGGGCTGCGCGGTCGAGGTGCTGATCCCCGACTTCAAGGGCCGCTGGGACGCGCTCCAAGTGGTGCTCGACGCACGCCCCGACGTGCTCAACCACAACGTCGAGACGGTGCCGAGCCTCTATCGCACCGTGCGGGCTGGCGCGGCCTTCCAGCGCTCGCTCGAGCTGCTGCGCCGCTCCCGCGAGCAGGGCCTGCTGACCAAGAGCGGGATCATGGTCGGGCTCGGCGAGGACGCGCCCGAACTGCGCGAGACGATCGAAGCGATCCGGGCGTCCGACACGCAGATCCTGACGATCGGCCAGTACCTGCGCCCCTCGCCCGAGCACCTTCCGGTGCGGCGCTACTACACTCCCCAGGAGTTCGAGGAGCTGCGCGCCTTCGCGCTCGGGCTCGGCTACTCGCACGTCGAGTCGGGCCCGCTCGTGCGGTCGAGCTACCACGCCGAGAGTCACGTACCGAGCATCGCAGCCAAGTAGGCAGCCGCGGCTTTCCAGGCAGCGGCGGCTCTTCAAGAGCCAGGGATAGAGGGGAAGGAACGGCCGGGCTGGTGTCGGCTTTCCTTGTTCCGGGGGGCTTCGCCCCCCAGGCCCCCGTGTTGCCTATTTCCTCTGGCGCGCGACTGCTGACGCGATGACGCGCGCGGCGTAGTCGACCTCGGCCTCGGTCGTCCCGCGGCCGAGCGACAGCCTGAGCGAGCTCTGGACGCGCTCGGGCGAGAAGCCCATCGCCTTCAGGACGTGGGACGGCTCGATGCCGCCGGCGGCGCAGGCGGCGCCGGTCGAGGCCGCGACGCCCTCGAGGTCGAGCGCGATCAGCAGCGCCTCGGAGTCGATCCCCTCGAAGGACACGTTCGCGGTGTTCGCGACGCGCGGCCCCGCGCCGTTCCGCAGCACCCCGGGGATCTCGAGCAGGTGGTCTTCGAGCCGGTCGCGGAGTGCGGCGATCCGCGGCCCGTCAGCCGCCATCGCCTTCGCCGCCTGCGACGCCGCGACGCCGAAGCCGACGATGCCCGCGACGTTCTCGGTGCCGGCGCGGCGGTTGCGCTCCTGCGCCCCGCCGCGCACGAGCGGCGCCATCTTGGTTCCGCGCCGCACGTAGAGGCAGCCCGTGCCCTTCGGCCCGTAGAGCTTGTGGGCCGACAGCGTCAGCAGGTCGACGTCGAGCGCGCGCACGTCGAGCGTCGTCTTGCCGCCGCCCTGGACTGCGTCGCAGTGCACGAGCGCGCCGCGCTCGTGAGCCAGGCGCGCGACCTCGGCGACCGGCTGCAGCACGCCGGTCTCGTTGTTGGCGAGCATCACCGAGACGGCGAGCGTGGCGTCGTCGACCTTCGAGCGCAGCTCGTCGAGGTCGAGCCGCCCGTCCTCGCCGACGCGCGCGATCTCGACGGGATGGCCCTCGTCGCGCAGCGCCTTCGCGGTGTTGAGCACGGCGTGGTGCTCGATCGCGGTCGTCACCAGCTTGCGGCGCGCGCCGCTCGGCTTCGCGAGCGCGCCGCGCAGCGCCATGTTGTCCGACTCGCTGCCGCCGGCCGTGAAGACGATCTCCGGCGGCGCGGCTCCGAGGAGCGCGGCGACCTGACCGCGCGCCTCTTCGACCGCGGCGCGCGCGCGCTGACCGAACCAGTGCAGGCTCGATGGATTGCCGAAGGACTCGCGCAGGTACGGCAGCATCGCCTCGAGCGCCGCGGGATCGAGCGGCGTCGTCGCGTTGTGGTCGAGGTAGACGCGCGTCACAGTCCCCGGGCCTCGAGCACGAGCCGCGTCTTCAGCTCGTGCAGCGGAAGCGAGAGCCCGACCGGGTACTGGTGGGGGTTCACGAAGCGGCGGATGCCGGGGTGGAGGCTCTCGACCTGCACCCGCGCGCGGCGCTGGCTCTCGACGAGCGGCGGGGCGTCGTAGACCGACCGGCCCGCGCGCACGACCGGCACCAGCAGGTCCTCGAACGGCGTTCCTCCGGGGATGCGCTTGCGCCGCGTCGGGTCGAGAGGGTCGACGACGACCGGCGCGTCGCCGAGCCCGCTCTCCTCGTCGTAGATCACGTCCGCGACGAAGCCCTCGGGGCCGCTGAAGCGGCGCACCTGCTGGATGCCCGGGTTCGAAGTCTTGGCCGCCTGCTCCGACACCTTGATGCGGTGGCGCCACGCGCCGCCCGGCTCGCGCAGCGCGCCGAGCTTGTATACGCCGCCGAGCGCGGCCTGGTCGCCGCCGGTGACGAGCCGCGTCCCCACGCCCCACACGTCGATGCGGGCGCCCTGCTCCTTGAGGCTCGCGATCAGGTGCTCGTCGAGGTCGTTGCTCGCGAGGATCTTGACCGACGAAAGCCCCGCCGCGTCGAGGATGCGGCGCGCCTCGATGCTCAGGTACGCGAGGTCGCCCGAGTCGAGGCGGATCGCGATCGCCTGGTGCCCGCTCGCGCGGAGCTCGAGCGCGGCCTTTGCGGCATGGCGTACTCCCTCGAGCGTGTCGTAGGTGTCGACCAGGAACACGCCGTTGTTGGGCTGCGCCCGCGCCCAGGCCGAGAACGCCTCGGTCTCGTCGTCGAAGGCCATCACCCAGCTGTGCGCGTGGGTGCCGCGCACCGGCAGGCCCAGCAGCCGGCCCGCGAGCGTGTTCGAGGTGGCGTTTGCGCCGCCCACGAACGCGGCACGCGTGGCCGACAGGCCGCCGTCTATGCCCTGCGCGCGCCGCAGCCCGAACTCGATCACCTCGTCGCCGCGAGCGGCGAGCGTCACGCGCGCCGCCTTGGTGGCGATCAGCGTCTCGAAGTTGACGAAGTTCAGGAGCGCCGTCTCGACGAGCTGGGCCTGCATCAAGGGGCCGCGGACGCGCACGAGCGGCTCGTAGGGGAAGACCACGGTCCCCTCGGGCACCGCGTCCACGTCGCAGGCGAGGCGCATCGAGGCGAGCTCGCGAAGCAGCGACGGCTGGAAGAGCGGCTGGCCGTCGTTGCCCGTGAGCGTCGCGAGGTAGGCGACGTCCTTCTCGCCGAAGCGGTAGCTCGTCAGGTAGTCGACGGCGCGCGCGAGGCCGCAGGCCACCGCGAAGCCGCCTCCGAACGGGTTGCGCCGGAAGAAGAGGTGGAACACCGCCTCGTGCTGCGCGCGTCCCGCGGTGGCGTAGGCCTGCGCCATCGTGAGCTGGTAGAGGTCCGTCAGCAGCGCGAGCGGCAGCGCGTAGACGTCGGCGAGGCTCCCCATGCGGCCCATCATGCGACAGGACCGGCCCGGAGGCGAGAGCGGCCCATGCTAGAATCCCGCGCTGCGAAAGCCCTTGGGCTCAGGGGCTTGGTGGGAAGGAAGACGCGCATGGCCGACCAGTACGACGAAGACCCTCACGACCAGGACGTCTTCGCCTCGGTGAGCGCCCCGACCTTCAAGAGCATCCTCGTCGACAGCGCGCAGGGCATCACGCGCATCACCCTCAACCGGCCGCCCGCGAACGTGCTGTCGGTCGACATGATGCAGGAACTCGCGACCGCGATCGAGTCGCTCGAGTACCAGAAGGACGTCAAGCTCGTGACGTTCTTCGCGAGCGGCAAGTACTTCTCGGCGGGTTTCGAGCTCACGGACCACCTGGGCGACCGCGGCTACCTGATGCTCGAGAGCTTCAGGCGCATCTTCGAGGCGCTCGGCAAGCTCGACAAGGCGACGCTCGCGGTGGTCGGCGGGCCCGCGCTCGGCGCCGGCTGCATCCTGGCCGCCGGCTGCGACATCGTGCTCGCCGCGCAGAGCGCCAAGCTGGGGCACCCCGAGATCCGCGGCGGCGTCTTCAACACCGTGGCGGCGGCGCTCTTGCCGCGCATCGTCGGCCGCAAGCGCGCCTTCGAGCTGCTGATGATGGGCACGAGCCTCGGTGCGGCCGACGCGGAGCGGATCGGGCTCGTCACGCGCGCCGTCCCCGACGACCGCATGGACGCCGAGGTGGCGGCCGTGGTGCAGCGCTTCCAGGAGTCGAGCGCGCCGATCGTGCAGCTGGCGCGCCGCGCGATCGTGGGCGGCCAGGACCTGTCGTACGAGGAGGCGGTCCGCCACGCGGAGGACGTCTACCTCAACCACCTGCTCGCGACGCAGGACGTCGAGGAAGGCCTGCGCGCCGTGGCCGAGAAGCGCAAGCCGGTCTGGAAGGACCGGTGAGCGAGGCAGAACCCTCGCACGGCGACTGGGACGTGGTGCTCGAGGCGAACCAGGTATTCGAAGCGGAGCTGGCGGCGCTGCGCCTGCGCGAGGCCGGCATCGACGCCCGCGTGATCGACCAGAGCTACCGGCAGGAGCCGCTGCCGCTCGTGCGCAGCTTCGCGGTGGTGCGCGTGCTGGTGATGGCGGAGCGGGCCGACGAGGCGCGCCGCCTGCTGCAGGAGCGCCACGACCTGCCGGAAGACGCGGACAGCGAGGAGTCATGATCGAGCTATCGCTGGGTGAGGAGCACAAGGCGCTCGTCGAGACGGTGCGCGAGTGGGCGGGGAAGGAGGTCCAGCCGCAGATCCACGACCTCGACCGCGCGCACCGCTTCAACCGCGATTTCCTGAAGGGCATGGGCGAGCTCCAGCTGCTGGGGATCTGCATCCCGGAGGAGTGGGGCGGCGCCGGCATGGACTACCTGAGCCTCGGGCTCGCCTGCGAGGAGCTCGAGTACGTCGACACCCACCTGCGCGTGATCATGTCGGTCCACGTCGGACTCAACTCGATGACGCTCTGGTGCTGGGGCACCGACGCGCAGAAGAAGAAGTACCTGGTGCCGCAGGCGAAGGGCGAGAAGATCGCGACCTACGGGCTCACCGAGCCGAACGCGGGCTCGGACGCCGTCGGCATCCAGTCGACGGCGGTCCGCAAGGGCGACCGCTACGTTCTGAACGGCGAGAAGATGTGGATCAGCCTCGCCGACGTCGCCGACAACTTCCTGGTGATCGCCTGGACCGACCAGGAGAAGAAGCAGCAGCGCGACCACTCCGGCATGTCGGCCTTCATCGTCGAGCGCGGCTTCAAGGGCTTCAGCTCCTTCACGATCAAGGAGAAGTGGGGGATCCTCGCCGGCAACACCGGCGGCTTCTCGATGCAGGACGTCGAGGTGCCGGTCGAGAACCGCGTGGGCGAGGAGGGCGAGGGCTTCAAGGTCGCGATGTTCGCGCTCGAGAACGGCCGCTACACCGTGGCGTCCGGAGCGACCGGTCTCATCCGCGCCTGCCTCGACGCCTCCGTGAGCTACGCCCAGGGCCGCAAGACCTTCGGCGTGCCGATCGGCCAGCACCAGCTCGTGAAGGAGATGATCGCGCAGATGGTCTCCGACTACGACGCCGCGCGGCTCTTGTGGCTGCGCGCCGGGTGGATGAAGAACCAGGGCGTGCGCAACACGCGCGAGACCTCGCTCGCCAAGTGGTTCGCGACGGTGGCGAGCGAGCGCGCCGCCGGCGACGCGGTGCAGATCCACGGCGCCAACGGCTACTCGGACGAGTACCCGGTCGGCCGCTTCTACCGGAACTGCAAGGCGGCCGTGATCTACGAGGGCAGCCGCGAGGTGCACAAGCTGATGCAGGCCGACTACGCCCTCGGCTACCGCCAGGACAAGCCGCGCCGCGTCGAGCTGCCGCCGTACCGCGTCTAGCCAGGGGATGAGCGCGGGCGACCGATCCGGGCTCCTCGTCAACGCCGCCCTCGTCCTCGTGACGGTGGCCGCTCTCGCCGCGGCCGGCCTCGCTCCGTCCTGGGGCTCGCTGCCGCTCTTCGCCGCCCTCGTCGCGCTGCTCGTCTGGCTGCCGGGAGTGGCGATTCTCGACCTAGCGCGTGTGCGGACCCGCGGGCTCGACGACCTGGCGCTCGCTCTCGTGCTGGGCATCGCCGGCAGCGCCGCCGCCTACTGGCTCGCGGCAAGGCTGGGCTTCCGGCCGCTCTTCCTGGCCTGGCCGGCCGCGGGTCTCGCCCTCGCCTACCGGAACCGCACGCGCCAGCGGGAGCGGCTCCGCGCCTTTGCCATTGCCTTCCAGCGTCCCACGACCGCGCTCGTGCTCGCGGTCGTCGCGCTGGCCCTCGTCCCCTACACGTTCCTTCCGCTCTTCTACTCCAACCTCCGCCCGCTGCCCGACGGCGGCTTCGCGTTCTACGCCATGCCGGACCTCGTCCTGCACGCATCGCTCTCGGGAGAGCTGACGCGCACGATCCCTCCTCTCTGGCCCTACTTCCCGGGACATCCCGCGACCTACCACTACGCGATGGACCTGCTCCCCGCGGTCTTCGCGGCGGGTGGGATGAGCGTCGTCGACGGCTGCGTGCGCTTCGTTCCCACCCTGCTCACCGCGAGCACGGCCCTCGCCCTCTTCGCCCTCGGTCGCGAGTGGCTCGGCTCTGCGCGCGCGGCGGCCGCCGCGACGGTGCTCGCCTTCTTCGGGGAAGACTTTTCCTGGATTCCGGGCGTCCTCGAAGGCCACGGAGTGCCCTGGGCCACCGCCTACTTCGCCATGCCCACGACGGTGTCGCTCTACATGCTGAACCCGATGCTCCCGGCGCTCGGGGCTCTCGCCGCCGTGCTGCTGTGCCTCCGCTGCGGGCTGCGCGGCGAGAAGGGAGCCTGGCTCGCTCTCGCCGCGGGCCTCGTGCTGGCGGTCGCCGAGTACAAGGTCTTCGCGGCGATGCACCTGCTCGCCGCGCTCGGCATCGCCGGGGCCGTGATGCTCTGGCGGCGCCACGACCGGCGGCTCCTCGCGTTCGTGGCGGTCTGCGGCCTGCTGCTCGTACCGACGGCGCTCGCGCTGTCGGGAGCAGAATCGGCGACGCGCGTGCAGATCCTGCTCCGGGCGTGGCCCTACGTGCCGCGCGCGCTCGTGCGCGTCGGCCTCTGGAACGCTCCGTGGCTTCAGCCCCTGCGCGCCGCCTGGGAAGGACGTTTCGACATCCTGGGCTTCGCGCAGTACCTCGTGGCCGCGCTCGGATTCGTGGTCGCCGCGATGGGGGTGCGCACGATCGCGCTCGGCGCCGTCGTTCGCGCGCTCCGCGAGGACGGGGTCCGCCTGGCACTCGCGGTGTTCGTGGGGCTCGGCCCGCTCCTCACCCTCGCCTGCTCGGTCGTGGTGCCCGGCCTCGCGCCCGCCGAGCAGTACAACAACGCCGTCTGGTTCTTCGTCCAGGCGAAGTACCTGGCCTGGCTCTTCGCGGTGGAGGTGCTCTGCCGCTGGGGCAGAGCACTCGCTCCCGCCGCCCGCACGCTTCTCTGGTCGGGAGCGCTCGCAGCCGCGCTCGCCTCGGGGGTGCAGTACCTCGGCTACCAGCTCGCCGTCCGCGAGGAGGCCCGGCTCACCCCCGCCATGATGGAGATCGTGCGCGCGCTCGCGAGCGCGCGGCCCGGCGAGGTCGTCTGGGCACCGGAGCACGTCACGCAGCCCGTGGTCGCGCTCACGGCCGCCCACGGCCTCTCGCTCGACATCTTTCCCTACGTCGTGCTCGCACCCGACGCGATCGCGCAGATGCGCGCCGCGCGGCAGAGGTTCTGGCAGCTGTGGCGGCGGGGGAGCTACGATCCCGAGCCCGTGGTGGCCTGGAAGGCGCGCTACGTGGTCGCCGACCGTCTCGACGGCACGCCGCCCAAAGGCCTCGCGACGGCGCCGAGGGCGGCCTTGCGCAAGCTCCTGGAGAACGGCGAGTACACCCTCTTCGAGGTGGTGCCGTAGACCCGCAGTATCATGCCTCGCTGCCTCTCGGAGGTGCGTCCATGATCCCGGTCGACCTTCCCCTCGAGTTCGTCAGGGTCGTCGAACGCGCGGCCATCGACTCCGCGCGCACCATGGGTCAGGGCGACCGCAAGGGCTCCGACCACGTCGCCGTCGAGGCGATGCGCCACGAGATGGAGACCGTCGACATCGACGGCAGCATCGTGATCGGCGAGGGCGAGCGGGACGAGGCGCCGATGCTCTACATCGGCGAGAAGGTCGGCACCGGCCGGGGCCCGGCCGTGGACATCGCGGTGGACCCGCTCGAGGGCACGAACCTGTGCGCCACCGGCGCCGCGGGGGCGATCGCCGTCCTGGCGGCGGCCGAGCGCGGCGGGCTGCTCCACGCGCCGGACATCTACATGGACAAGCTCGTCGTGCCCGGCCCGGCGCGCGGGCAGTGCGATCTCCAGGCGCCGGTCGCCGACAACCTGAAGGCGCTCGCGCGCGCGCTCAACCGGGACGTCGACGACCTCGTGATCATCGTGCTGGACCGGCCGCGGCACGAGAAGCTGATCGCCGACATCCGCAAGGCGGGGGCGCGCATCCGGCTGATCGGCGACGGCGACCTGTCGGCCGGCATCTCCGCCGCGGTGTCCGGCACCGGCGTCCACGCCGTGATGGGGATCGGCGGCGCTCCCGAGGGCGTGCTCACCGCCGCCGCCATGCGCTGCCTGAACGGCGAGATCCAGGGCCGGCTGGTGATGACGCGGCCCTCGGACGCCGACCGGATGCGCCGCATGGGCATCGCGGACCTCGAGCGCGTCTATCGCACCGAGGACCTCGCTCCCGGAAAGCACATCATCTTCGCCGCGGCGGGAGTCACCGAGGGCCCCCTGCTCAAAGCCGTGCGGTTCTTCCGCGACGGGATCCGCACCGAGTGCCTGGTCATGACCACCGAGCCCCATCGCGTCCGCTTCATCGACACGATCCACGCCGAGCCCAGCCCCGACGTCGTGATTAGGTTCTAGCGCCCTCGGGGGGTTCGGGGGGCGAGTAGCGCCCCATTCCCTCGGGGGGCTCGGGGGGCGAGTAGCGCCCCCGATAGCTCAGTCCGGGCCGCCGTTGGCTGTTGTCCGCTTCTGTTCCTTCAGCTGGTTCCTTCAGTCGTTTCTTTAGCTATTCCTTTAGCTGTTCCTTTTTTTCGCCAGTCCGGACGCTCGTTGCCTGTCATCTCCTCAAGTTCTATGGAGCTAGGTGGGAGAACGGCTCGGCTTCGCCCCCCAGACCCCCCCCCAAGTGGCTCGTGGGTCCCGTGGCCGTCCTGGGACTCGTGCTCTGGTGGTTCGCTGTGCGTTGGGGAGGGGATCGAAGTGTAGAGGTCAGCGACTGACGCGAGGGGTGATTGCCGTTCCTCGGGTCCTCAGTGGACGTGTCGAGCGCGCTTGGCGCGTTTGTCGGGAGCCGGAAAACGCGCTGTGACTGACGACACTGCTAATTCCGTTGCAAAAGGTGGTTAATGATTGGCTCGGAGGGAGGCCGCTGGATCTGAGCGGATAGGACAACCGCACCCCGCGCCGCAGTCTAGTCCTGTCGGGGGTTTACGTGCAGATCCTTCAATTTACGCTTGACAGGGTGGTGACTGTCTGTTAGCTTCACCCGGGACTTTAACTCTTCTTGGTAAGTGTGGACCGAAATTGAGTTCTGATACGAAGATGCGAGACGAGGTCGGCCGCGGACGCAGAGGGCGCAGTCGGATTGAGAACGGTCAGTAGAGGAGACCGCCCGTGGGCCTTTTCGGTAAGAAGAAGTCACTGGTCGGCGTCGACATCGGCTCGTCGGCC
>Ga0134127_10004490_pt1 | contig 10071 bp, 3 predicted proteins | sample KB31753_FD_96459 | JGI IMG/M metagenome (GOLD analysis project Ga0134127, IMG submission 96459) | Terrestrial soil microbial communities with excess Nitrogen fertilizer from Kellogg Biological Station, Michigan, USA - KB3-175-3 | ecosystem: Environmental > Terrestrial > Soil > Unclassified ...
GGACTGATGAAGTAGGTGCGGTGTCGTTGCACGTTCGGGAATGAATAGAAGCCATTTGCATCCGTGAACGTGGTGCCTTCCGGGAAGCCTCCGAAAGATGAGATCTTGATTCCGGGAAGTGGATTGCCGTTGTTGTCTTTCACGTGACCGGTGATGTTGGCCGGCACGAAGGTACCGGCAAAATCGAGGCCCGTTATGTTCGCGTTAGTGATCGTAACGGTACGGCTCGGCGGGTTGAAACTGTGAAAGATACTGACGGGCTCTACAAGGTATTCACCAGCGGGCAGGTTGACGAACTCATAGTTGCCGTTGTTGTCGCATTGGATCAGGGCGTTCACAATGCCGGTCAGCCTTACCTGCGCAACCAGGAATGTGTCAGCAGTTACCTTTCCTGATAGCGAGAAGGTCGGCGCGGGCGTGGGTGTTGGTGTCGGATTCGGATTCGGATTCGGCAGCTTCTGCCAGCTTGGTGTCGTGTCGGAGAAGTTATTGTTTGTAATGCATTTGAAGTTTGTGTTGTCGAGGTTAACCGTGCAGAGCTCGTTAAATTGAACCAGCACTACGGAGAGTCCGTCAGCCGACCAGTAAGGTGAGGTCGAGTTGAAGTTGAAGAGCTTCCTGAGATTTGTTCCGTCGGCGTTCATCACGTACGTGTTCTGGAAATTATTTGTGAATCGCGACAGGAGGATCTTAGTGCCGTCAGGCGACCAGCGCGGATCGTGATCGAAAGTAAATCCATCCGTGGTCTGCTGAGTAGTGGTTAGTTGTTTCTTGCCCGTACCATCTGCGTTTATGACGAAGATTTCCTGCCCGGTCGAGTACACGAACTTCGTTCCGTCAGGCGACCAGTCAACAGCCGTTAAGAACGAAGGACTGTTTGGCAGCCGGTAGCTGCCGCTCCCGTCAGTGTTGGCGATGTGTATGGTTCGTATGGTCTCGAGATTTGGTCCGCCTACGCCGATGTAGGCGATCTGAGATCCATTAGGGGCCCAGGTGATGTTGCGACCGAAATCCGAAACATTGTCAACGAGCTTCAAGAGGCCGGTGCCGTCAGCGTTGATGATGCTGATCTCATTAAGGAAAGAGCTGAAGTTAAAATTCGTTCGAAGGAATGCCAACTTGCTGCCGTCAGGAGACCATTCCGGTTGTCTTGCTCCCGCATTAGTAGGAATGTTGGGGAACAACTTCTCATCAGTTGCGTCGGGCTTCACGGTGTAGATGCCACTCGGTTGAGTGCTGTTTGAGACGTTGCGATCGCTTGCGAACGCGATGATGCCCTTGGACTTCTGAAGAACCGGGACTGCGGCCACGGTGACGTTTGCAGTCGCCGAGTTGTTTGACGTATTCGGATCCGGAACCGGCGAGCTTACTGACGCAGTGTTGCTGATGACGGTTCCGTTAGTTGCTGACCCACTCACGCTCACGGTCAACAGAATCGCTTCCGAAGCGCCCGCCGCCAGTTGTGAAAAGGTCACGCTTACGTTATTGCCGCTTCCGCCACAGACTCCGTTCCCCGTTGCCGCGCAGTTAGACAACGATAAGCCCGCGGGAAGATTGTCCGTCACGGTAACTGCCGCCGGGATCTCGCCCTTGTTTTTGACCACCAGCGAAAAGGTCGACGTGCCTCCGGCCGCAACGAGATCTTGAGCAGCTTTCTTTGTGATTGACAGGTCAGCGAAATCCACGAGTGTCTCGGTTGTTGCCGTGTTGTTGGCGGGAAACGCGTCGGCTTCATTGAGCGTAGCGGTTGCGGTGTTGACAATCGTTCTTACTGCCGGAGCAGTAATGACTATGGTGACCGTTACTGTTGCTCCAGCGTTCAGAGTTCCGATCCCGCAATTAATCGAAGTAGTTCCCGTACACGTCCCGGCTGTCGAGTTTGCGGAAACGAATGCGGCGCCTGCCGGGATCGTGTCAGTGAGAGTGACGCCGGTCGCTGCAAGTTCGCCGTTGTTCTTTACATCGATCGTGTAAGTCAGATTGCTGCCGAGGTTCACCGGATCGGGCGAGTCGCTCACGGTTACTACAACGTCAGGCGCCGGGCGCAGCTTCGACACGAACACATCTGTACTACCACCGATAGCCGGCTGTATCGCATTCAGTGTTGGAAAATTTCCGGAACCGGTTGAACCAACAACGTAGGTGTTCAGTGATGAATCGACTGCTATACCCAGCCCGCTGTCGTTCCCTGTTCCGCCGAGGAATGTCGAATAGACCAAACTCGAGCCACTCGGCGCAAACTTCGTAATAAATGCGTCACTGGAAAACCCGCTTCGCTCCGGCTGCAATGGCGCGAGTGTCGGGAAGTCAAACGAGCTGGTGCTTCCTGTGACATACGCGCTTCCAGCCGCATCGACTGCGATGGCAACACAGTCCTCGTTTAACTCGCCTCCGAGATACGTGGAGTAGGCAAGGGCAGAACCGGCGGCGTTTACCTTCGTAACGAACGCATCGTTTGAAAAGCTTGCATTGATCGGTTGAAAGGCGTTTACGACAGGGAAGAACAGTGAGCTGGTGTTTCCGCAGACGTAAGCATTGCCGCTTGCGTCGAGTGCAATCCCGCGGCCTAACTCATTCCCATCGGCGCCCAGAAAAGTTGAATAGACCAGGGCAGAGCCACTTGCATTGAGCTTCGTTATAAATGCATCGCTTCCGCCGTCGCTGTCTCCTTTTGCAGCCTGAAGCGCGTTTGCGGTCGGGAAGTTACTCGAGAAGGTAAACCCGGTGATGTAAGCATTGCCGGACGCGTCCAAAGCGATGCCCTGTCCTGAGTCGGTTAAATTGCCGCCCAGGAATGTCGAGTAAGTCTTCGAGGCCCCTCCGGCGCTCAACTTCGTTACGAACGCATCCGCTCCACTCGATGTGCCGATAAGAAGAGTTGAAGGCTGAGTGGGATTGACAACCAGTGAATTGATGGTGGTGTTTGGATATCCGGTGTTGGCAGGGTTCCAGGTAGTACCGCCGTCGGTGGTCTTCTGTGGCCCGAGAAATGTAGCTACGTAAAGTACCGAGGTGTTTGCGGGATCGAAGGCGACGATAGAAACACTAAACGCCATGTTGCCGTTGATGTTGGTCCAACTACTCGCGCCATTCGTGCTCTTGAAGATGCCGGCGACTGTGGCCGCATAGAGCAGGTTATTTGTCTTGTCGAATGCAATGCTGGTGGTCGGGATAGTGGGCGGAAGACCGTTGTTACTTGCCGTCCAGGTTGCGGCTGAATCTGTGCTCTTGAAGACGCCGCGGTTTGTGGCTGCGTAGAGCGTGGCCGGTGTATTCGGATCGATTATTAGTCCATTCACCGTGTTGACGTTATTTATGAAACCCGAGGTCCAGTTTGCTCCGCCGTCGATAGACTTGAAGATGAAGTTGTTTGAGGCTGTGCCATAAAGAGTTGTAGGCGTAACGGGGTCTACCACTATAGTCCGCGCGAGAGCAATGAACCCGTTATTGATGGCTTGGAAACTATTACCGCCGTCAATGCTCTTGGCCATTCCTCCGCCCGTCACCGCATAAATTATTGACGCGTTTGTTGGATCGAGTGCGATTTTGGAAATGGGGAGTGTTACTGAACCAGGCAGGAACGCCCAGTTGGCCCCGCCGTTTGTAGTTTTGAAAAGTCCCGTGTCAGTTGCGGCGTAGATGATCGATGAGTTGCCGGGTTGAAAAACGAGATCCAGCACCATGGACGCCAGCAAACCTGACTCGCTCACAGTCCAGTTGCCGGCGCTGTCAGTAGTCTTGAAGATCGAACTACCCGATCGATTTGCTTGCAGCGGATTGGTGGTTGGGAAGTCGGAAGACGCAGTGGAGCCCGTTATGTAAGCATTGCCCGCGCTGTCGACGGCAATTGAATTTCCGACGTCACTATTATGACCGCCGAGATATGTCGAGTAGACAAGAGCCGAGCCGGAACTATTCAACTCGGCGACGAACGCGTCGGTAGAACCAGTCAGCGTCGAATGCAACGCATTGAGCACGGGAAAATTACTCGAGCTCGTTTGGCCCGTTATGTAAGCATTGCCGGCGCTATCGATTGCTATGCTTCTGGCAATGTCGAGACTGCTTCCGCCGAGGAAAGTTGAATAGATGAGCGCCGAGCCATTCGCGTTCAGCTTCGCGACAAAAGCGTCTGTTAGACCACCGTTTGCGGCTTGTAACGGTGAGCTGGTTGGAAAGGCGGCTGAAGCGGTTTGACCCGCAATGTAAGCGTTGCCCGATGAATCGACGGCGATGCCGTTGCCTAGATCCTGACCAGTCCCTCCGAGGAAGGTCGAGTAGACCAACACCGGATCGATCACGAGTTGCTGGCTCTTATCATAGTTGCCGACTTGAAAGGCCACTTGACCGTGTGGCTTCAGCAAGTACCTGACGGACACTTCTCGTCGCTTGTTGTTTATCTCCTGGTAGGCAATCGGTCGCAGCAAGGTGATCTTGCGCGTGCCGGATTGGAGTATCAGATCCCCGCGACGGTTGAGCTTCAGCTTTCCTGCGCCGTCGAAAGCTAATCGTATCTGCTTGAAACTTGCGCCCGGCTCGATCACGAAGTCGTACTCGAGCTGTCTTTGATTTCCGTAATAGACCAGATCCACGCCTGGATAGATCTGCTCGTAGCGAACTCGCGCGTAAGTCGGGATGTTTGTGCGCCAGTCGTTTGATTTATTGCCGACGAGATAATTCACTTTGCCGGGCAATTGATCGACGCCCGTGATGCGGGGCGACGTTGCCGCGTCTTGAAGACGCATCTGCACCGCGGTTGAAGATCCGGTGAAGGAGAAAGCTGCTCCGTTGTCGGTCAGAAAAATCCCATAACCCTGACCGCGAGCTAGAAACTTGACGCGCGAATCGATCTGTCCCTGGTTGCGCTCGAAGCTCAGCGGCAAGCGGCCGAATGCGTCTCGCGGCGCTGGCGCTTCCGCGGTTTTAGTGTCGGGATTATCAACTGAAACTCCCGTCGAGTGTGGCGCAAAAAGGGCAGCAAGCCCCAGGGCCAGGAGGACCAGGAAACTGAAGGATTTCGCGGATTGTCTGTATAGAAATGAATGGGGGTTCATGCTGTGTTTTTACTGTAGAGCGCGTCGTGTTAGAGAGGCTGGGGAGCAGACGATTGGGACTAAAAAGACGGCTGGAACTATAAAGCATTTCGGGTGACGTAGGGAAGGGGACGTAATGAAGTGGTTTAATCCTGAGCCGCTTCCCAGTTTCAAACCGCGTCACTACCCGAAGTGAAGGTCACATTGACTTTCCCTTCGGAACCGGACTAACCTCGGGCTCCGTTCTCCACAAACTCACGTGCGGCCGTCGCTGCTCAACAGCGAGATGAAACTACCTTGGGGGACCAGAGGGGGGGTTCGAAAATGCGCTACTTCCTGCTCATCATCGTACTGATTGGCTCTTACGCGACTGTCCAAGCAGATCCAGTGGTCCTGGGTGACACCTCAGCTCTACACTTTGCAAACGGCACTGAGGATATTGAGGATTTTTTGAGGACCTCGCTGACCTTGCACCCGGACATTGTTGCGCAGCAGACTTTCGCCCCGGGCAACGTCAATGGTCTGGTTTCATTTTTAACCTTCTTACAAGGGCCGGCGGGCACTCTATTTCGCGTGGAGTTGATTTACGACAGCCAACTGGTAAGCACGACCGACTTCTTTCTGCCGTTTGATTTCGGAAGCGACACTGCGCTTATCTACACTCTGGAATTTCCACTCTCGTATCAAGCGAGGCCCGCAGTGCTTAACCTCTCCTTCGGCGGCCAGACCGCAAGTTACACCTTCACCGTGCGCGAGCCGATTCCTGAGCCTGCAACCATCGGACTCTTCGCGCTGGGTTCGCTTGCACTTGGCTATTTCAAGCGGCGAACGTGAACCTGTTCTCGAAGAGAGTTTAAGTTGGTTGGGGTAACAGAGTCCGTTTCTGAGTATTGACACACAGATCGTAACGGGACAGAGTCCCGCCGATCAAAATATCGTTCTTGCGCCTTAACGACACACTATTGATCAAGGTGTTAAAGAAGAAAAACGCGTCTCAACTGATCGTAAATTTAGGCGTCAGTCATTAGGCCCGTCACCTGGCCCACCAGACAGTTGTAGGGGTGGCCCTCCGTGGCCGCCCCCAGTTGTCGTTTCGACGATCCTAATGACTTTTAGGGCAAAGCCATCCATCACCTAAGTTTTGCTTGTAGGTTTCCAAAGAACATGATATCAGTGCACTGAATTTGTCACCTGATCACTGAAAACAGGGATAACCAAACGCCTCGACTTTCGGCCGCATCTCTCTCACGCTCTTTGCAGTTCTCAATCTCCTGGTAAATGCAACCACTTCCACGTCTCGTCACACATTGATAGGAGGTCACAGACAATGAGTTCCTCATCAGAATTTGGTTCTGTTGAACAGCATGATTCAACATCGATCTCAACCGGGCAACGATTGAAGCCCTTCCTGGCAATGTTCCAGGCTTTGCTCGTTGTGGCCCTCATCGTTATATGCAATGTCACGTCATTGGCCCAACCCAAAGAACCGCCAATTACCCTCGATAATCTCTTACGGTCAATTAAGGCGAGAATTACCTCACAAGCCCTAATTACAAGTTTAGATTCGAGAGGCGTCGATTTTCAGTTAGCTGAAGAGGACGAAAAGAGAATTCGTAGTGCCGGACCGCATTATCCAGCTACAACGATGGACCTCATCATTGCCGCAGTTCGGAGAAACTTTCGACCCGGTCCGCTGCAAGTGCAGTATCGTCTGTTCTTAGGGAATGCGCTGGATTTTTTCCTTCAAAACAAGACTCAGAAAGACTGGAAGCAGTTGGACATCGAGGGTGAAGTGAAAACTATTCCGAATAACACTTATAACACTCTCTACCGGCTTGCTCAGAGATACTCAGTTCCATTTCAAGGACAGTATTTTGATTTTCGGAATGATGATCCTTCAGGTAACGAGGCTGAGCCATCAGATTCGCGAGACATGGAAACAGCAACGAATTACAGTGAACAAAACCGCAAGATTTTTGTTGGCAGTGGAGGAGCAAACGAGTTCCCAAGTGTCTTTTCGAAAACCCCTGACTTGATTAATTCACTCGAGAATCCTGCTAAGCCCTGGAGGATTTACCTTCCGTCTGAAAAACGCCAGTTAGATGACCTCGGTTCTCCTTTACTTAAAAAAAGCGATATTGCTCAAATCAAGGAATTTTGTCGCGTCCTGAACGGCAGTGAAATTGAACGATTACCTGCAATCTACAATACGGAATTGAATCGGCGGGTTACATCGTATTTACGAGAACAGTTTAGTCAAACAACTAAAGATTTTCTCGACAAGGACTGTGTCGCCGCAACAAGTCGTCCGGCCAGACCCTCACGTAGAGGTCCATCATCTATCAGTTTCCCACCTTCTTTAGTTGAGGATCTAAATAGAATCCTGCTTGGTCCTTCCATGTCAGAGAGGTTCAAAAACGACCAAACGAGTTCACCCAGGGCGACGCCAAACCAAATTCCCACAGGCGACGAGTTGGTCCGGTCTAACAGAACGTTTCTGATCAAAACCTATCCCGATTTCATTCGCAATGAGAGTGAGTATGCTTTTGTTTTCCTCAAGCAATTAGAACGCGAAGATTTCAGTAGGCTTTACGAGTTGGGTGATTTTTATAAGTTCATTACCCAGGATAATCTACCCTCAGACTTTGGATATATCCACGTAAGCATTGATGCAGGCTCCAACTCGCTAGGAGGTTGTGCGGAAGGAATTCATCCCAAGGAAACAACTAAAGTTGTGGCGCCTTATCTTGCGCTATGGGCCGCCGTCTTTGAGAACACTAGCGACAAACCAATAATGGTCGGCAATTTTGCAGTGAGGGAAAACGTCTCCAACAAGTTGCGAACGCTCGAAGAGGATAAAAACATACTCAATGCACAGGCTGTACGAATGGATTCCTTGTACCGGACCGGCATGCTAAAACCAAACGAGAAGATCATAGTTCCTCTGCAGCTGGTTCTTAAGTATCCCAAAGGAATAAAAGAACTCGATCCAACTGAATTACAAGCAATCACGGATGTGGCAGATATCACGAGTACTCAATTAACCACAACCGAAGAGGAGAAAGTATTAAAAAAAACGTCGCAGATTACTTTGCCCCAGGGAAGAATCAACACCTCGACAATCGTGGATGTTTTGCGAAGACCATCCTTAACCTTTGCAGGCCGGGAAAAGTATTTATACGGGCCATCTATGACGATCGATAGTGTCGAAGTTGGTGGGATCCGTTCTCCTGTCAGACCATTTACTCCTGACAAACCAATCATAACCACCAGCGGATATCTTGGGGCTAGCTGTCCGTTCGTTCTCACTTACAACACGACGAAAAAATCATGGATCAATGAAGGCGTAGTCATGAAAGGGTTCGATGCGAAGGATAGGGAGTCGACCGACGTAAAGTTGTTGCAGAGGTTTGATGGCAGAATTCTGATCGATGAAAGAGAAGCCGAAGACTCGTACATTGACTTTCTTCAGGTACGGGTAAAGACCGTTGTTGGACAAGAGATCTTGTTACGTCCCAGGAACAAGCGACTCCTCAGTATTGATGGAGACTACGTGAAGCTGAAGCAAGGGCAACGACTGGTAGTTGATTTTGATATGCCCAGGGGATTACAGGCGTTGGAATATTACCTCGAAGTTTCGGGTTACTACGTTCCTTATAACAACACTTTGCCGAGGGGCACCCGTTAGCCTCGCTTAGTGCACTGAAGTTTGACCTTCAACATTTGCCGAGGAGCATGTCCTCAGCGGTGCAGCCCGGGCGTGGCCTCTGTCGTCTTCCGGTAGGTCGCGGGCTTGCCTGCGCGGTCGCAGGTGTTGGACTCGGTGAAGGTGCAGTGAGGCTAATCGGTTCGACACCAGTTCTCGAGAACTGTACATTGCGATCAAAATAATCATAGCCTTCCGCATCCACCCTGATACGAGCTACTCCAGTCGAGTCACGCAGGACCACGTGAAAAATCCCTTCAGAGTCTGTGTGCTGTATTTGGGGCACATTCTGATCGGCTTCAATAGCAACTTTTGCGTTATGTATCGGCTTGTTTGTGCGGGTGTCTGTTACTCTGCCTGTATAGTTCACCAGTTGCGCGCGGCCGGATTTATAGATGAATTGCCAGTAAGCTCCAGCGATCACTATCAGGCCGACAAATATTGCTGCCCCGATTGCGGGTGGAATCACTATGCGCCTATTTCCCGGCAGCCGTGGTGCGTTCGCTGGTCCTTCGGCTTTGCGGCGCCGGTTGTTGGGTAATTCTCTTTCAACACCAGGCTCTTTATCAGGCGAATAACCGAGTGCGTTCTCAATCGCCTCCGTCAAACTCACCAGGACCTGTTCTTGTTGGCCTTTTGATAATTCGACCAACGGCATTGAGGGGTCATTTATCGCTTGAAACTGAGCAAGTTCATCTATTCGAGAATACATTGACGGGCTGAGGATTAGTGGCAGGATTACTGTGCCGTCGGCTTCAGCAGCACGTAGGAGCGGTGGCAATTCACTCTTCTCGATGAAGTCTGAGGCGATGAAGTCCGCGCTTATCAGCAGTACAGCGACTTTAGCAGTCGCCAGTGCCCTCTCAATCTCGTCTCGCCACTTCGACCCCGGTTTGATGTCTGTATCAGCCCAAACATCCACACCATAGCGGCTCTCGAGTGGCTTTAGGTGAACACGGAGACGCTTCAGCCACTCCTTGTCCTGATGGCTATAACTCACAAAAACTTTGGTTCGTTGGATGAGGGTATCCGTCATGGTGAAAGCTAAACTGGACCCAGTCCTGCGAAGAGATCGGTAGACCTTCGCGAGTCGCGCCCAAGCGTACAACCCGCCAAGTCGTGATGCAACATTAATCTCGTCCTGTCCCTACCGGGCGCCAGTGGGGATTTGCAGCTTCCGAATGGCTGCGTGATACACTCGTTCGAGCATTCTCAAGCCGCAGCCGCGCTAGTTTCCCGAAGCGCAATCATTCGGCATTGTGCCCCTGTAGCTCAACGGTTAGAGCAGCAGACTCATAATCTGTTGGTTCGGGGTTCGAATCCCTGCGGGGGCAC
>Ga0134127_10004492_pt1 | contig 10069 bp, 9 predicted proteins | sample KB31753_FD_96459 | JGI IMG/M metagenome (GOLD analysis project Ga0134127, IMG submission 96459) | Terrestrial soil microbial communities with excess Nitrogen fertilizer from Kellogg Biological Station, Michigan, USA - KB3-175-3 | ecosystem: Environmental > Terrestrial > Soil > Unclassified ...
CCGCCGACATTGTGATGCGACTTGATGGTGACCGACGGCCCGCCTGTCGCCGAGACGCTTTCGATCACGTCGGGATAGAGCGTGCCTTGCGCCAGGAACTCCGCCCCGCCGACCTTCATCGCCTCGGCCTCGAACACTTCGATGAAGCCGGCGCCGATGATCTTGCGCTTCTTCTCGGGATCCTCGACGCCCGCCAGCCGCGAGAGAAAGAGTTCGGACGCATCCGAATGGATCAGCGGAATATTATAGTGGCCGCGGAAGAGCGAGACGACCTCGTCCGCCTCTCCTCTCCGCATCAGGCCGGTATCGACGAAGATGCAGGTGAGCTGATCGCCGACCGCTTCGTGGATGAGCACGGCCGCGACCGAGGAATCGACGCCGCCCGATAGCCCGCAGATCACCTTGCCCTTGCCGACCTGGGCGCGAATCTTCTCGATCTCGGCCTTGCGGAACGCACCCATGCTCCAGGTCGGTTTGATGCCGGCGATCTTGGTGACGAAATTCGCGATCATCTGCGCGCCATGCGGCGTGTGCACGACCTCGGGATGGAACTGGATGCCGTAGAGCCTGCGCTTTTCGTCGGCGATCATGGCGTAGGGAGAATTGTCCGAGGTCGCGACGACCTCGAAGCCGGGTGGGATGGCGGTGATCTTGTCGCCGTGATTCATCCAGACGGGTTCGGAGTCGCCGGCCTTCGCGATGCCGTCGAGGAGACGCGAATCCAGCGCGACCAGAATGTCGGCGCGGCCGAACTCGCGGTGATGCCCGGTCTCGACCTTGCCGCCGAGCTGTTCGCACATCGTCATTTCGCCGTAGCAGATGCCGAGCACGGGAACGCCGAGCGCGAAAACCTTCTCCGGCGCGCGCGGCGTGTGCGTTTCGGCGACGCTCGCCGGCCCGCCCGAAAGGATGATCGCCTGAGGCGTGTCATCGGCGAGCGCCTTATCCGCCTTGTCGTAAGGCACGATCTCGCAATAGACGCCGGCCTCGCGCACGCGCCGCGCGATCAGCTGGGTGACCTGCGAACCGAAATCGATGACGAGAACAGGAGCTGCCATGACGGGATTTACGGGTTACCTCCCTAGTGGAGTGGCTTTGACATTCGCTACCCTAGTTGGCGCAAACACCGAAAGCGAATGTCCAAGCCGAAACTCCACTAGAATCCTATAGTGGCTAGCGGTCCTTTGATTCCAACATTCGCAATAATGCCCGGCGCTGGCGGGTGTTGGAATCGGACCGCTAGCGCTTGTCCAGCGTTCAGGATTTCTTCGGTTCATAGCCGGGGACCCATGTCTCATGTTGCGGAAGCGTGTCGGTGATCGTCCACCACGGCGCGCGTGAGGAGGTGAAGACATGCAGCATCGGGCGAACGCCCGGATCGTCATCGAGCAAGCCGGCCGGAATGCTGACGGTCGGCAGATACGGCGCCTTTCCCGGGGCGTTGCAGCCGCAGATCCTGCAACGCTTGCGGACGCTGCCCGGCGTCGACTCATAGTCCGCCAACATGTCTTCGCCGGCGAGAAAACGAAATTTATCGGCGTCCACATGCGCATAGGTTCCGAACGCCGAGCCGCTGAGCTTGCGGCAGATGCTGCAGTGGCAGGTGGTGAGCGCGCGGACCTTGTCGATCTCGAAACGCACCGCACCGCAGGCACAACTTCCCCGAATCATGTCGACCTCTCCATGACGCAAATGAAAAATCCATCGGTTCCCGTGGTGCGCGGCGTGGCCTTGAAGAAGCGATCAAGGCCTGGCGGTGGCGTTGTTTGCACCGATTCGCGCCACACCTCGGCGCACGGCCGGATGGCGAATTCCGCATGGCGCGCGAGGAACGCCGCAATGCGGTCCTCATTCTCGCACGGCAGGATCGAACAGGTCGCATAGATCAACCGGCCGTTGGCGCGCACGCGCGTTGCGGCCTCGTCCAACAGGCGGTCCTGCGTCGCGATGCGTGCCGCAAGTATCTCCGGCGTCAGCCGCCAGCGCAGTTCCGGCTGGCGCCGCCACGTACCCGTGCCGCTGCAGGGCGCATCCACCAGAACGGTGTCGAACACGCCTTGCGGCGGCTCTGGATCGGATAGATGCGTGCGTATGATCGCGGCGCCGGCGCGCCTGGCGCGCAGCGCAAGCTGCTGCAGGGCGCTCTGGCGGATGTCGCATGCGACGATCACGCCATCGTTGCGCATCAGCGCCGCGAGGGCCAGGGACTTGCCCCCCGCGCCTGCCGCGATATCGAGCACGCGTTCGCCAGGCTTTGCCGCGCAAAGAAGAGTGGCGATCTGCGCCGCTTCGTCCTGAAACTCGAAAGCGCCACCCTCGAACAACGTGCTCGTGCCCAGTGCAGCCGACGCCGAAGCGAGGCGGATTCCAACCGACGAGTATGGCGATGGCTCCGCTGCAAAACCGCTGCCGCGCAGCTCGTCCAACACCTCATTGCGCTCGCGCTTCAACGTGTTGACACGCAGGTCGACCGGTGCCCTTGCCTGCAACGCTTGCATCTGCGCGAGCAGTTCGGCAGCGAAGGCGCGCGTCAGCTCCGGTTCGAGAAAGGGTGGAAACTCCCCTTGAACATGGCGTGGCGGTTTGCCTGTGGGAGGCGTTGCGATGGCCGCGCGTTCCGCCTCGTCCAAAGCGGACGGACCATAACCTTCGCCGCAGAAAAATGCTCCGGGCGCTTCGCCGTCCTGCAACAGCGACGCCATCACCAGCGCCCGCGGCGTCTCGCCTCCCATGCGCCATGAATACGAGGCGCGATGGCGAACGACGTCGAAGACACGCTCGGCGACCGCGGCGCGATCCTTGGAGCCGGCGAAGCGGCGGGAGCGGAACCAGTCGCGCAGGAAGCGGTCGAGCGGCTGATCCGTGCCCGCAAGCGCTTCCAGGATCTCGATGGCCATCTGCAGGCGCGCCGCCGGCCTCACAGGCCCGACGCCCTGACAGCGAGGAAAATCACCGCGGCACCCAGCAACGTCATGAAGGTCGTGGCCGCGCGCGGATGCTGGTGATGACTCTCCGGAATGAGATCGGACGCGCCGAGATAGAGAAACGAGCCCGCGAAGACAGCGAGCACCGGACCGATCTCCGTCGGCGGAATTCTGAACAACAATGTCGAGAGCGCGCCGAGCACGGGCGCGACGGCATCGGCGAGGAGCCAGGGCAATGCGCGCTGCCAGGTCCCGCCGCCCCGAACGATGAAGCTCACGGTGTTGATGCCGTCGGAAAAATCGTGCGCGATTACGGCGGCCGCGATGACGAGGCCGACGCCGGGCGAGGCCTGGAAGCCGATGCCGATGGCGATGCCGTCGAAGACGCTGTGGGTCGAGAGCGTGAGCGCGCCCGCAATGCCGCGCGCCGACACGTCGCCGTGACTGTGGCCGTCGCCGTGATCGTGGGGATGGATGAGGATGAGACGGTCGAGGATCAGATAGGCGAGAAAGCCGCCGGCGAGGAAGAGCGAGATCGTTGCCGGTCCGTACGACGCGCCCGACGACAGCGCTTCCGGCAGGAGATCGAACAAGGCGACCGCGACGACTGCGCCGGCCGAAAATCCGAGGATCAAATGCAGCCGGTCGCGAAAGCGCAGCGCGAACACGCCGCCGAGCATGGTGGCGGCGAATGCGATGGTTACGATGAGGAGAAGCTCGGCGGTCATTATCAAATGACCTCATCCTGAGCTCGTCGAAGGATGAGGGCCGACTTCAGTGGTCGGTGAATGCGGGCCTCGCCCTTCGACAGGCTCAGGGTGAGGCCCTCTTCACTGCCCACCGGGATAGTTCGGCGCCTCGCGCGTCACGGCGATGTCGTGGACATGGCTTTCGCGCAAGCCTGCGCCGGTGATGCGCACGAACTCGGCGCGCTTGTGGAAGTCGGCGATGGTCTTGCAACCGGTGTAGCCCATCGCCGCACGCAAGCCGCCGATGATCTGATGCACCACCGTCGCGACCGGACCCTTGTAGGCGACCTGGCCTTCGACGCCTTCGGGCACGAGCTTCAACGTGTCGCTGACTTCGGCCTGGAAGTAGCGGTCGGCGGAGCCGCGCGCCATCGCGCCCAACGAACCCATGCCGCGATAACCCTTGTACGACCGGCCCTGGTAGAGAAAGACCTCGCCCGGCGCTTCTTCGGTGCCGGCGAGAAGGGAACCGACCATCGCGACATGCGCGCCGGCGGCGATCGCCTTGGCGAGATCGCCCGAATATTTGATGCCGCCGTCTGCGATCACCGGCACGCCGGCTTTCTGAGCCGCCGACACGGCGTCCATGATGGCGGTCAGTTGCGGCACGCCGACACCGGCGACGATGCGGGTCGTGCAGATCGAGCCAGGTCCGATGCCGACCTTGACCGCATCCGCGCCGGCATCGATCAGCGCCTTGGCGCCGTCCGCCGTCGCAACGTTGCCCCCCACCACCTGGGTGTAGTTCGATTCCTTCTTGATGCGGCGAACCGCATCGAGCACGCCCCTGGAATGGCCCTGCGCGGTGTCGACCATGATGACGTCGCATTCCGCCTCGATCAGCGCCATGGCGCGCGCCAAACCGTCGGCGCCGACACCGGTCGCGGCGGCGACGCGCAAGCGGCCGCGCTCGTCCTTGCAGGCATTCGGAAATTTCTGCGCCTTCTCGATGTCCTTGACGGTGATGAGACCGACGCAGCGATAGGCGTCGTCGACGACGAGGATTTTTTCGATGCGACGCTGGTGCAGAAGGCGCTTGGCTTCGTCGGGCTTGACGCCTTCGCGCACCGTGACGAGCTTGTCCTTGGTCATGAGCTCGTGCACCGGTTGGCGCGGCTCGTTGGCAAAGCGCACGTCGCGATTGGTGAGGATGCCGACGAGTTTGCCGGCGCCCTTGCCGTTGGCACCCTCCACCACCGGAATGCCGGAGATGCGGTAGCGCTCCATCAAGGCCAAGGCATCGGCTAGCGTCGCATCGGGTGCGATGGTGACCGGATTGACGACCATGCCGCTCTCGAATCGCTTGACGCGGCGGACCTGCTCGGCCTGTTCCTCGTTGGTGAGATTCTTATGAATCACGCCCATGCCGCCCGCCTGGGCCATGGCGATGGCGAGGCCGGCCTCGGTGACAGTGTCCATCGCCGCAGAAATCAAGGGAATTCCGAGCTCTACGGTCTTGGTGAGCCTGGTTCTGGTATCGACTTGGCCGGGGAGGACTTCGGAAGCGGCAGGCACCAGGAGCACATCGTCGAAGGTTAAAGCTTCGCGGATGGTCATGTGCGGCCGCTCCATCTGGTTTGGAGCGCCGAGCCTTTAGCAGCGCGGAACTGATTCCGCAAGCCAGCAAAAAAAGCCCAAATCGGCACGTTTTGGGGTCACAAATTGGCCTTCTACGCTGTAGAGTGTGGCTTCCTCGGGACGGCCGGCGTGCTATGCCGTTCGCCTAACATCAGACAATACCCCTACGAAATAGGAGAATTTCGACCATGCAGAAGAATTTTCGCTTGATGATCGGCGCGGCCGCCTTGGCGATCGGCGCCGTGGCGCTCGCCGGCACAGCCGACGCTGCCCCCCATGGGATCAAAGTCGGCACGCTGACGTGCAACGTCGCCAGCGGTTGGGGCTTCGTGTTCGGATCCTCCAAGGACCTGCACTGCACGTTCCGTCCCAGCAACCGCGCGAGCGAGCACTATACCGGCTCGGTGAGTAAGTTCGGCGTCGACATCGGCTACACCGAAGGCGGCGTGCTCGTTTGGGCGGTGTTCGCACCCTCGTCCGATGTTCGTGCCGGCGCTCTTCAGGGCGACTATGCCGGCGCAACGGCAAGCGCCACAGTCGGCGTCGGTCTTGGCGCCAATGTGCTGATCGGCGGGTTGGACAAGTCGATCGCACTGCAACCCTTGAGCGTCGAAGGCAACAGAGGCTTGAACGTCGCCGCAGGTATCGGCGCGATCAGCCTGAAGTCTTCGCCGTAAGACGCGCAGCTTTGAGTTAAGCGAAAGCCCTGCCGGCGACGGCAGGGCTTTTGTTTTTATACCTCTCCCGCGAGCGGGAGCGGTTAGTTGGACGCTCGTCCTGTTCCTCGAAACCCCATCGCGACCAGATACAACTCAACCGACTCTGCGCGGCTGGCCGGCGGCTTGACGTGTTTGACCGTTCCGAATGACGTCTTCAGCCGCGTGAGCAATTCGCCGGTGGCGCCACCCTGAAAAACCTTTCCGACGAACACGCCGCCGGGCTTCAGGACGTCCTCAGCCACATCGAGCGCGGCTTCGAGCAACGCACTTGTGCGCAAGTGATCGGTTTCGCGGTGACCGGTGGTCGGTGCGGCCATGTCGGTCAGGACGACGTCGGCCGGTCCGTCGAGCGCTGCGCGCAACAATCCCGGTGTTGCAGAATCGAGAAGATCGGCACGCAGGATCGTCACGCCCGCAATCGGCTCCAACGGCGAAATATCGACGGCGACGACATAACCCTTCGCGCCGACGCGCTGGCGCGCGACCTGGCTCCAGCCGCCCGGTGCCGCACCGAGATCGAGAATGCGGCTGCCAGGCCTCAAGAAATGAAATTTGTCGTCGAGCGCGCTGAGCTTGAACGCCGCGCGCGAGCGATAGCCTTTGGTCTTGGCGGCGCGGACAAAGGGATCGTTGAGCTGGCGCTCGAGCCACTTGTTCGAGGACGCCTTGCGCGATTTCGGATTCTTCGGCTTCACGCGTTTCGCGCCGCGAACCGGCGTGCCTTTCGTCATGGCGCGCGCTCCGCAAGGAGTTCGCGCAGGATCGCCTCGCGCAAGCCGCGGTCGGCGACGCGAAGCTCCGTACACGGCCAATGTTCGAGGATCGCCGCGAAGATCGCGCAGCCCGGCAAAATGAGATCGGCGCGATCGGCGCCGACGCAGCCGAGCGCTGCGCGTCCCGCGAGATCGAGGCCGGCCACGCGATCGACCACGGCAACGATGTCGGCCGAGCGGTGCCAACTCGCATCGACGCGCGCGCGATCGTAGCGGGCAAGGCCGAGTGCAATTCCGGCAAGCGTCGTCACGGTGCCCGAGGTGCCGAGGAGATGATGCGTCGTGGCATCGAAGGCGCCGACTTCGTCCATCCTGGCGCGGATCGGACGGAAGCGGTCGATCATCGCCGCCCGCATCGCGGCGTAGCCGGCGCGATCGCTCCGCCTTTCCTTCCACAAATCGGCCAGTGCGACGACGCCGACCGGTTCCGATTGGGAGGCAATGACGCGCGGCACGCCGTTCGAATCGCGACGCATCCAGATGACTTCGGTCGAGCCGCCGCCAATGTCGAAGATCAAGCCGCCTTCAGCCTTTGGACCGATCAGCGGCGCGCAACCCATCGCTGCAAGCCTCGCCTCTTCCTCGGTGGTGATCACCGAGAGTTCGATGCCCGCTTCGTTACGGGCGCGCGCGAGCAGGAGCGACGTGTTGCTGGCGCGCCTGCAGGCCTCCGTCGCGATGGCGCGCACGCGGTCGACGCCCTTGGCGCGCATATGCTCGGCACAGATTTTGAGCGCGGCGATGGTGCGCTCGATCGCGGCGGGCGATAGCTCGCCGGTCTCAGCGACGCCCTCGCCCAAACGAACGATGCGCGAAAAGGAATCGATGATGTGCAAGTCCCCGCCGTGCTTCGGCGTCGCGATCAGAAGGCGGCAATTGTTGGTGCCGAGGTCGAGGGCGGCAACGCGGAGCGGCCGGCGCGGCCTTCGCCGGCGTCTGCGCTGCGTCCTGACAGCTCCCTCGCGCACGTGCGGCCTCCCCTCGACGCGATCACGCTAGCATGTTTGGGATCGCACAATAGTGTCCCACGCTGCGTCGCGAAAAGGGTACTGTTTGTGCTCGCTAGTTCGGTCGTCACCCTTCACATCATCCGGCGGAGCGAACCAGCAATGGAGCAAGCAATTTGACAACTTCCGCAATTGTCTCGTGGAGCGGGGGCAAGGACAGCTGCCTTGCGCTGGATGCGATCCTGGAGAAGCGCGACGTCCAGATAGAGGCCCTGGTCACGACGCTGACGCGCGACTTCGATCGCATCAGCATGCACGGCGTTCGACGCGCACTGTTGGAGCAGCAGGCAGAGCGCCTCGGCCTGCCGTTGCATCAAGTCCTGATCTCGAAAGGCGCGTCCAATGCCGAATACGAAGCCAACATGGGCGATGCATTCCAAACCTATCGCCGGCTGGGTGTCGATTCCGTGGTGTTTGGAGACCTGTTTCTCGAAGACATCCGCGCCTATCGCGCGCAACTGCTCGCCCGGCATGATTTAAGCGGCCTCTATCCCATCTGGGGAAGAGACACTTCGCAGTTGATTCGCGAATTCATCGCGCGCGATTTCAAGACGATCGTGGTCTGCGTCGATCCGGCAAAGCTCGATCGCTCCTTTGCCGGGCGGGTGATCGATCAGCGCTTTCTGGACGACCTTCCAGACACTGTCGATCCCTGCGGCGAGAACGGCGAATTTCACACCTTCGTGTTTGACGGTCCCATTTTCCGATCGCCCGTGCGCTTCACGCTTGGCGAAACTGTCCTGCGTGATGCATTCTACTTCGCCGATTTGCTTCCGGCATAGAACAGGATCTTTCATGCTCAAGCCCGGTCTCGTGAGCGAACCGTCGGAGAGTTCCGTATGATGAGCGAGACCGGCGCGCAACGGATCGTTTCGTTTCTGCCTTCGGCGACAGAGATGGTTTACGCGCTCGGCCTGGGCGATCGGCTGCTAGGCGTCACGCACGAATGCGACTTTCCAGACGAGGCGACGCGCAAGCCCGTCGTCGTGCGTAGCGTCCTGCCCGTCGAAGACATGAGCCAGCGCGACATCGATACCGCAGTCTCCCTGCGGCTGCGCGACGGACAGAGTCTCTATAAAGTGGATGAAGCGCTGATGCGCCAATTGGCACCGGACCTCATTCTCACTCAGGATCTCTGCCAGGTCTGCGCGCCATCCGGAAACGAAGTGACCCAGTTGCTCGCCTCGCTCGCGCACCCACCGCACATTCTGTGGCTGACGCCGCGATCGCTGGGGCAGATCTTCGGCAATCTCCGCGACATTGCCCAGGAGGCGGGCCGCGCGGGCGAGGCCGATCGGCTTATCGCGGGCGCGCAGGGACGACTGAATGCCATTGCGGAGAAGACGCGTTCGATCGCACGGCGGCCCCGAGTTTTCTGTATGGAGTGGCTGGATCCCATCTACTGCTGCGGTCATTGGGTGCCGGAAATGGTGCGTATTGCAGGGGGCGAGGATGCGCTTGGCCGCGCCGGCGCGGATTCCGTCCGCATTACCTGGGATGACGTTCGCAACTACGCTCCCGATGTCGTTGTCGTCATGCCGTGCGGATTTCATCTGGAGTCGGTGCTTGGACAGGCCGACCAACTCGCCGACTTTCCCGGCTGGTTCGATCTCCCCGCAGTCAGGAGCGGGCGCGTCTTCGCGGTTGATGCCAGTTCCTACTTTGCGCGACCGGGCCCGCGCGTCGTCGACGGCACGGAACTGCTCGCGCACCTCATTCATCCGCAACATTTCGGGTGGGAGGGGCCTGACGACGCGTTCCGGCGCCTGACGTTCGAACCGGGCCGGGCGCGCAAAGCATCCGCACGAGCCCTTTGAATGCGCGAACCGGCAGATCCGCCTTCGTCCGCCGCATCCGCGACGCAACGCGAAAAGCTGTGCTCGATGTGTGGCGCGGATTTTCTTTGCGGGCCAAGTCCGTCAAAAGCCACATGCTGGTGCAATGACTACCCGCCGGTCTGCCCGACAAGCGACGGCGCGGATTGTTTCTGCCCGACGTGTCTTGGTCTCGCCGGTTCCTGCCGCTGACGAAGCGCGGTTGGCGGCCGCGATCCTTGCGCGGTCGAAGCCCGTTCGCTAAAGGACTGCGACCGATCCGTTGGGGGATCGTCTAATGGTAGGACTGCAGACTCTGACTCTGCCTGTCTAGGTTCGAATCCTAGTCCCCCAGCCAGCGGAGGAATCAGCGCGTTTTTCCCGTAGCTTGGCGGGATGGCGAAGCGATGATACATTTCCTCGGATGAAACCGAAAGTAATCCGAGGAAATGTATCAAGGCCGCCACGCAGCCAGCGCGACCATCTGACGGCTTACCTCGAGCGA
>Ga0134127_10004493_pt1 | contig 10067 bp, 6 predicted proteins | sample KB31753_FD_96459 | JGI IMG/M metagenome (GOLD analysis project Ga0134127, IMG submission 96459) | Terrestrial soil microbial communities with excess Nitrogen fertilizer from Kellogg Biological Station, Michigan, USA - KB3-175-3 | ecosystem: Environmental > Terrestrial > Soil > Unclassified ...
GATCCCGGCTCGATCGCGCCTTGTCGCTGTTCACAGAGGTTCGAGATGGCGAGGGGGCACTTGCCCTCGTGATGCTCCTGAACATCTTTCTGCTCTTGGTTTGCTATTCCGTGATCAAGACGGTCCGCGAACCCCTCATCCTGCTGGGCGGCGGCGCAGAGCTCCGCTCGTATGCGGCCGCCGGCCAGGCCATCGTGCTCATCGCGTTCGTACCGCTCTATAGCTGGCTGGCGTCGCGCGTGGATCGCACGAAGCTGCTGGTCGGCGTTACGCTGTTCTTCGTTGCCTGCATCGAGCTGTTTGCGGTCGCCGTGACGCAGCGTGTCCCGTATGTGGGCGTCGCCTTCTTCATCTGGGTCGGAATCTTCAACATCTCGCTTGTCGCGCAGTTCTGGTCATTCGCCAACGACATCTATAACAAGGATGCGGCCGCCCGGCTCTTCCCAGTCATCGTGATCGGGATGACGGCGGGCGCTCCCCTCGGTTCGTTCGTGGCCGGGCGACTGTTCGGATTGGGAATTGCGCCGCAGACGATTCTCCAGATCGCGGCGGCTCTCCTCGTGCCGAGCATCGCGTTTTATCTCTGGATGCAGCGGCGCGATGCCCGTGCAACCGTGGCTCGCGAACCGATGTCGTCGCTGCACGGCGGGTTCACGCTCGTCCTCGGAAACAGATATCTACGCCTTGTTGCCCTCCTTGTCGTCCTGCTGAATGTGGTCAATACGACCGGCGAGTACCTCGTGGCTCGCATGCTCACCAACCATGTCGGCCAGCTTGCGCTGGCCGATCCCTCCTTCAACAAGCAGGCGTTCATAGGAGCCTTCAGCGGAAGCTACCAGTTCTGGGTCAACGTCGTGGCCCTGCTTCTTCAGGCGTTCTTCACATCGCGATTGCTGAAGCATCGTGGTCTTGCGGGCGTGCTGCTGGCGCTGCCGCTCATCGCGCTTGGTGGCTACGCGATCATCGCGGCCGGCGTCGGTTTCTCGGCGGTGCGCTTGATCAAGACGGCGGAGAATGCGACCGACTACTCGGTGATGAACACGGCGCGACAGCTGCTGTGGGTGCCGACGAGCCGCGAAGAGAAATACAAGGCAAAGCAGGCGATCGATACCTTCTTTGTTCGCGCCGGAGACGTGATCTCGGCAGGCGTGGTGTTGTTTGGCACGCAGCGGCTGCATCTGAATGTCCAGCAGTTCGCGGTCGCAAACATCGCGCTCACGATCCTATGGCTCGGCGTGGCCCTGCTGATTCTCCGGCCGGAGCGGGTGAGCAGGCCCGTGCTTCGGCCGCTGATGCCTGCGGCCGCAGTCATCGCGCTGCTGCTGATCGCGGCGCCGGCCTCCGCGCAGGACTCGCGTGAGGAGCATCTCGCCGCCCAGCGCGCAGAGAAGAGCCAGCGCCCAGCCGCGACGCGTTGTATCCCTACGTCGGTGGCGTGATGTCCGGCGGCGGAATGGCAATTGGTCCGTGGCGTCTTTATCAAAGTTCAACTGAGCGCGGCACGTAGCGGCCGGTACGTAGCGGCGGACCTTCAGGTCCGCCGGATTCATGGGAAACCGTGGATGCCTATTTCCGCCTCCGCGGTGGCGAGTGGCGTCGCGTAGGCTTCGAGCGGATGGCGGAAGGACAGTGATGACGCGCAGATCGATGGTCCGGATGTTGTGCACGTGCGCGACGGTCGTGGCGGCGACGGTCGCCAGCGCACGACCCGCGGCGGCGCAAATCAATGGTTTCGAGACGTCGCCGTGCGGTACGCCGCAGAGCACCGGGAGCCTGTTCAGCGGAGCCGCGAGCGACCTGCGACGACTGCCGTCGCGCGGTTCGCTCGGAATCGCATCGATTGGAGCGGCCGCTGCATTCGGCGTTCATTCGGAGGACAGGAGCACGAGCCGATCGTTCTCGGGTGAGACGGAATTACGGTCCACCTTCAAGTCCGGCGCAGTCCTGGGGGGAGCGCCCCTGCAGATGGGTGCCGCATTTGCGAGCTACGCCATCGGTCGCGCGCTTCACAAGCCGTGTGCCGCACGCGTCGGTGCCGCCCTGTTCCGGGCACAACTCATCGCGCAGGGACTCACACTCGCGCTCAAGGAGACGTCGCGACGATCGCGCCCGGCGGGCGGCGGCTTCTCGTTCCCATCCGGCCACACGGCGATGACGTTCGCGTCTGCCACCGTGCTCCAGCAGGAATTTGGATGGAAAGTCGGCATACCAGCCTATGCGGTGGCGTCATATGTCGCGGCATCGCGCGTTCAGATGAAGCGTCACTACTTGAGCGATGTCACCTTTGGTGCCGCGCTCGGCATTGTGGCAGGACGCACCGTGTCAATAGGACACGGACGCCGCCTGCTCGTAACCCCCATTGCCACACCGTCAGGGGCGGCGGCGGGATTCACCTTCATCGGAAAACGATAGCGTTCAAGGCACGTGCTACGATCCGTTCCATCCAGAACATGGCTGTATGGAACGGATTACGCGCGTGGTTGGTCGCGCTCCTTGTCGCTTTACCTGTAGCGGCATGGGCGGCGGACACTGGAACCATCTCGGGTGCAGTGTTCGATCGGAGCGGACAGCCGGTATCCGGAGCAGTGGTGAAGGCGTCCGGTGCAAACCTTCCGACCGGTCGCACCGTGATGACCGGCGCGAACGGCACCTTCAGGTTTGAATACCTGCTCGCGGGCGAGTACGACGTCGTTATCGAGAGCGGCGCAGATGGCAGCCCGGCGCGGAAGGCAGTCGTCGAGGTCGGTAAGGACACGCAGGTCGACTTCGTCACCGGCCTTGGTCTGAACGAACAGGTAACCGTTACGGCGGCCACGCCAATCGTGGACGTGAAATCGACCGAGGTCAGCTTCAACTTCAAAGCGGATGCACTCGGCTTCCTGCCGTTGGAGCGAACCTACCGCGGCATGTTCCAGTTGATTCCCGGCGTCGCCGAGAATCGGTCCGCCGTCGGGCAGGCGGCGGGCGGGACACGCCAGGACAACACCTATCTCATAGACGGCGCCAACATCACCAACCCGGCGTACGGCTACCTGACCACCGAGGTCAATCAGCTCGATATCGCAGAGGTGAATGTCAAACGCGCGGCCGTCAGCGCCGAGTTTGGCCGCGCCGGCGGCGTGGTCACCAATGCGGTGAGCCGGAGCGGATCGAATCAATTTGCCGGCATCGCGCGCTTCGACTGGCTGCCCGAGCCCTTCGTGAGCGCGTACAAGCTGCCATCCGACCTGCGCGGGCTCGGCGTCAGGCCCGGCGCGTTTCGCGATCCTTCGTTGACGAGCGACGTGATTCCGGCAATCGGGTTCGGCGGTCCGATCGTGAGAAACCGGGCGTTCTTCTACGGGTCAGCGCGCTATGGACACCAGGCCAAATGGGCGCGTGTCAACAAGGTCGGCGTGCCGCTTCCTGACGAAGTGCGGACAGGTTCCGAGTTCTATGGAAAGTTGACGGCGGTCCCTAATGCCGCCCACCAGCTCACCGTCAGCTTTCGTACCCGTCCCGATCATCAGGAGAACATCGGGCTCAATTCGGATTACGCCCCTGGCGGCGGCTCGTCGTCGGACAACAAGAGTCGTATCGCCACGGCTGAATGGGCGAACTTCATCACCACGACGACGGTGCTGAACATCCGATATGTGTACTTCAACGAGATCAACGAAGACGAGCCGGTCACCCAGCTCGGACTCCTTCCGGCGTTTGACCCGTCCAGGCTCTCGACCATGGGGCAGTACTCGGATCCCGCCCAGGCGAACCTGTTGGTCGGCGGTGCGCCTTTCAGCAACACGCAGAACTACCGGCGCCACGAGCTCCGCGGCACCGTAAACAGGTTTTTCGACGTCGGCCGCACGAGCCACGCCGCGAAGATGGGAGCGGGCTTCGAATTCACCGAAGAGGAATTCAATCGTCTGGCAAACGGGTGGGGCACGGTCGCAAACCTCAACCAGGGTGCCGTTCCTGTACTCCGAGCCCGCTACTTCACAGCGCAACCGGCGCAGCTCGGTCGGGGCCGCACCTATTCGCTGTTCGTCCAGGACGACATCAGTCTCGGGACGCGACTGTTCGTCAATGCCGGACTGCTTCTGAACCGCGATGATTTCTCACAGGCGGTCAAAGGCAGCCGGGGATGCCCTGTGACGGTCCTGCTGAAAGGCGGGGCCGCGCCATTTGAATCACACGGAGACAGCTGCACGTTTCTCCGCTTTGGTTTTAGCGACGAAGTGCAGCCGCGCCTCGGGCTCAGCTATCAGCTGCGGCAGGGAAAGAACGACAAGGCGTATGCGAACTGGGGACGGTATTACACGATGGACCAGAAATCGACCGCCCGCAGTCTCGCGCCCACCCGCATCTTCCAGACGGAGACAATTTTCGATTTGTCGGGCAACGCACTGTCGACAGGACCCCTCGCGAACACCACGGGAAAATTGATCGATCCGTCACTCGAGCCGACCTATAACGACGAGTTCGTCATCGGGTACGCGACACCCCTCGGCCGTCGATATGGTCTCGACCTGTTTTTCCTGTCGCGGACGACCCACAACTTCATCGAAGACGTGCCGACGCGGAGGAATGGCACCGCGCCGACGAGCGGCCCGTACGCTGCCGCGAACCTTCCATGCGCCGCGTTCGAGTCGTGCCGGTCGGCCAATGCTCGGCGGTCGTATCGAGCCGTCACCGCGGCGGTGCGCCGGCAGTTTGCGGATCGGTTGTCCACCGACGTCAGCTACACCTGGAGCCGCTTCGAAGGGAACTTCGATCTCGATTACTCGACAGTTGCCGTGTTCAACACGTCGTCCTTCATTCAAGATGCCCCCGGCACGAACGTCGAGGACCCGAACAGATTCGGCCCCCTCGGAGAAGACCGGCCCCACGTCTTCAAGGTGTTCGCTGTGTATCAGGCGAACAGCAGCATCACGGCGTCGACCTACGTGCGCGTTCAAAGCGGAAGTCCATGGGCGGCGCGTGGCCGCGACTGGGCAGGCGTGGCGCTCAATTATCTGGAGCCGGCGGGTAGTCATCGGAATCCGACGTGGGCGAATCTCGACCTGATGGCGGCGTACCGGTTGCCGCTCCAAGGGCGCGCGAGGGTGTCGCTCGAAGCGCGCCTGCTGAATGTCTTCAACAATCAGACGCGGCTGCAGACCGACGCGCAGAAATACCTCGACTTGCGACAGATTCCCACTCCTCCGTACTTCGCACCGTACGAACAGCCCAATCCGTTCTTTGCCACGGGCAACGCCTTCGCGCCGCCGCGACGGCTGTATATCAGCTTCGTCGCGCAGTTTTAGGGTCTTTGCAGCAATTCAAAATTCAAAATTCAAACACGGTGATATCCGCAGCCATCGGGTGAAGGCGGAACGATGTTCACCGCGTTGCCATAAACACGTCGTGTTTGCAATTTGAATTTCGCATTTTGAATGCGGGCGTTTCGTCCCCATGTCGCGTTCTCCTAGTGAAGGGTTGTACGTCCACAGGGGGGAACGACATGTCGAAGCATTTGTCCCGCGCGTTTATTGGCGCGGCGTTGTTACTCGGAGCGGCCGCATGTATGAAGCCCGCGGCCGACAGTGAGGTGAGCGCTGCGCGCGCTCGCATCGAGCGTGGCAGGTACCTCGTGACGATTGGCGGCTGCAACGATTGCCATACGCCGCTGAAGGTGGGCCCGAAGGGACCCGAGCCGGATATGGCGCGGATGCTGTCGGGACATCCTGAGTCGGTTCCGATTACCGGCGGCACTGCGGCGCCGTCGGTGAACTGGCTGATGACCATGGCGGCGACCGGAACCGCGTTTTCCGGACCGTGGGGCGTCAGCTTCGCCGCGAATCTGACACCGGACGACAACACGGGACTCGGCATCTGGACCGAGGAGATGTTCGTCCAGGCCGTACGGACCGGACGCCACATGGGAGTGTCGCGGCCGATTCTTCCCCCGATGCCGTGGCCGAACGTCGGCGCGATGAATGACGAGGACCTGAAGGCGGTCAGCGAGTGACTAAGTTCTTCTTTTTTCTTTGATCGCGATCAACAACGAGCCGGTCATGTTGGTCTTAGCATTTCCGTCCGGTGCCCCCTCCGCGTCCGCGACGTCCACATCCATCAAGTACTCGTGGGTGTCGCGGCGAGTGATCCACTGGATCTGGAGAGTTCTATCGCGAATCACGGTGTGGACACGCAGCCCGTCGCGACGGCCTGACGATTCACGGATACGGGCGCGCGACGGAGCGCTGATGGATCGACGTGAGGTGGTGTTAACCGCTCACGACTGTCTCACTCTGCTGGCCATCATGGTGAGATGCACAGACGCCATGCGGCATCCCGAGGCAGAAGACGATTTCCTCGAATTTCGACGCGCTGCCGAACGCATGGAGCACGTTGCGCAGCACTTGATCTCTCCTCAACCCGCGGAGATGGCCACGCTCGAGCCGATTGAGCTCAACCGTGTTGTTGCGGAATCGGAGGGGATGCTCAAACGGGCGGTCGCGCCGAGAATCTCGTTGCGATTGCAGCTTCGCGCCATCCAGGGGTCACGCGTTCGAGCCCCGCGGTGGGACCTCGAGCGCATCCTCCTGAACCTGGTACTGAACACCGCGCGCAACATGGCCGCGGGAGGCATCCTCGTCGTCGAAACGGCATCGGTGCGGGACGTCGGACCGTTTGTCCGGCTCACCGTCAGCGATGCAGGCGCGGTGTCGCCACGATCGGCGCGAGTCATTCCGCGGTTTGCCTCGACTCAACAGGGCAGCGGGCTCGGGCTCGCGGCGGTTGCGCAGTTGGTGCAGCGACTGAACGGAATGCTGCAGTTCGAGAGCGATTCGGAGCGCCGAACGCGGATTCAGGTTGATCTGCCGTTGGCTCCCGGCGACTTGCCGCGCAACGCGGCGTGAAATCAGCTGGCGATGTTGCTGGCCTGGGACTGCCGAGTGCGAAAGGGCACCGTGACCTCGAGACGGGTTCCGGCGCCTTTACGAGACATCACCTTCAGCGTTCCTCCGACGCTTTCCGCGCGTTCATGCATGCTGATCAGCCCAAGCCCTTTTCCCGCCGCGCTGCTGACATCAAACCCGGCCCCGTCATCGATGATCGTCAACGCGATCACCTGGTTGTTGCCGTCCAGCTGAATTCTGATCGTTCGCGCGCCGCTGTGCTTGAGGGCGTTCTGCATCGCTTCCTGGGCGATCCGAAAAAGACAGAGTGCGACATCGTCTGGCAGCACCGGGGCGACGTTCTCTGACGATACGGTGATGGTGACGCCTGGACGCGACAGGTCGCGCTGCAGCTGACCCAGAGCACCCAGAAGGCCGACCAGCCGCAGGTTGGCGGGGTGCAGCCGATGCGACAGGTCGTGCACGCTTTTCAACAGGCTTTTCACCCGCTTTTGCGCGTCGCGCACGATCTTGTGAGCGGTGCCAGGTGAGCAATCGTTAATCCGTTGCAAATCGATTGAGAGCGCGACGGCTTGCTGGCTGACGTCGTCGTGAAGTTCGAGAGCAATCCGCGAACGCTCCTCTTCCTGCGCCTTGAGCAGCCGCCGGCCGAGATCGCGCAGGCGGTCCTCGAGGCGGATCTTGCCGAACGGGCTGTCCTGCGCCTCGCCAGTCGTCTTCCGTCGCCGGTGCGTCCATACCGCCATCGCGGCAATCACTGCGGCCGCAATTGGTACCGGCCAGAGGGCAGTCAACACATGCCCATCGTCAATCGACAATGGATCCTGGCGAAACAAGACAGACGTTCCGGACGGCACCTGCGACTCGTCGATCCGCCAGCGTCGCAGTTGTCGCGAATCGACCTGGGCGACGGTCACATCGATTGCGGAGATCGGAATGGTGTCGGCACGAGTTCCTTTGAGAATCAGGACAGCGGTGTCAGCGACCGCCTGAATCAACGACGCCTGATCCTCCAGCTGACCTCCGACGACACCGTGGTCGATGGTGGAGTCGACCCATGAATAGATCGGCCGGTTCGAGATGGCGCTGAGACGGGCAACAAACTCCAGCGGATTCTGGTTCTCACCATTCGCGTCCTGATAGAACAACAGGTAGTAGACGATCGACGCTTCGGGCAGTGTCGCGACGCGCCTCTCGAGGTCCGCGCGCGGCAATCCTGACAGATAGGTGAGCGTGACCCGTGGCTCGAACGCACGAAGTTGCGCGCGCGCGAGGTTCTCATAGACCTTGTCGCGGTTCGACGCACCAGTGACGACGAAAACTTGCTGCGTGTCCGGCTGCAGCGTCAACGCGAAGTCGATCGTTCCGCGCAGATTGATTTCGGAGACCACGCCCGTCGAATTGGCCGGGCGAGGCACGTTGCGGTTCCTGGAGGCAAAGACGATCGGCGTTCCTGGAAACAGCGCGCTGCGATATTTGCGCACGAAGTCCCACGCGACATCCTGCATCGCGATGACCAGGTCGAAGCGCTGATGGCTGTACTTCGTGCGCAGAAAATCGCGGAACGCGCGCTCATGCTGGGACGTGGGAATCCGTGCCGCGTCGATGTACTCGGCGTAGTAATCAACCGCTCGTGACAAGCGGCTGCCCAGGATGCGCGGGAGATCGCGGTCCGTGAGGAGCGGCAGCTGCGTATCCTGCCGTGTCGAGTGCACGACGAGCACTCGTGGTTGTCCTGATGCCGCCCAAGCGGTGTCGGACGGGTGGAGTCCCGTCGCCAAGAGTAAGACCACCACCCACGGCTGCCGCTTGAGCATACGACCAAGCTCCGAAGGCGGACCATTATGAGACTTAGGACTTCATTTGAGGCCGCACATTTTTGTCTAATTGCACACGATCGTGCACGAGTGATTCGATTTCGAACAGATGGGCCGCGCGCGTTTACCCCGAGGCGGTACCTATACACGGCGGCGTCAGCGCGGTGCGCGCTCGGACGGCACGCACGCCTGAGGGACGACGGTCATCACCGTGCGTGGAGCGCGGAGGAGATCCTGCTCGAGACGCGCGAACATGTTGTTCAACACCGTGAGCGCGTAATCGACCTGTGCCGTGTTCGCCTGCCACTCGTACTTTAGGGGGTTTGGCGCAATCGTGCCGGCAAAAACGCTGCGATCCTGCTCGAACGCGGAGAGCAGATCGACGAGGCGCTGGTCTCGAGCCGTAAACGCGCTGCGGAGCTCCGTCAGTTCGACCCGGCTGGCGGGATCCGACTCGTTCGAATCGGCAAGGAACACGGCATAGCAGGTCCTCAGCACGTTGTCGCGGATGTTGATGATTCGCAGCCCAGACACTCCCGCGACGTCGCTGCGATCGGTCGCCTCGTAGCGCGATTGTCCGCCGTCAACGGTCGCGGCAATCGCGAGAGCGGCGATAAGTCCTGCACCAATCAAACGCCCCGTCATGCCGCCGACCAACGCAAGCGCTATACCGTGCGATCAACACACCCGCACGTGATCGTCGCGTTCACGACTCCCGGCATTCAGGGATTACGTCACGGTATTCCGCCAAGGAAAGTTCAGGCCGTGACGTGCCGCACTTCCCGAAATATCGGACGCGACACTGGTCCTGTTCTTGCGCGCCCGCATCGAGCGTGGACCCGGGAGCCCTTGCCGTGAAGGTGTCCATAGATAGGGTGGTTACAGGTATGGAAGGTAGTCGCACGCGACGGATCGCCGTCGTTTTCTCGATCGTCGCCGCGGTTCTAGGGATCTCCTTCGCGGCGCTCGCCGCCGCACACGTTCGCGGCGTGGTCACAGGACGTGCAGCGGATGGTTCATTGATCGTCCGCACCGACGATGCGGACATCGCCATCGTGCTGAGCGAGAATACGAAAGTGCGCGAAACGTCTGGGATGCGGGCGATCAAAGTGGATGTGGCGTCGCTGATTCCAGGCCTTCGCGTCGATGTCGAAGGAACATACCAGAGCACGACCCACTTCCTCGCCGACCGGACCACGTTTACCAGATACGACCTGAAGATCGCGCGCAACATTCAGGCTGGCCTCACGCCGACAAACGAGTCGGTCCTGAGCACGCGCGTCCTCGTCGATACGAATCAGCAGCAGAACAATCTTCGCTTCAACCAGCAGCAGGAAGCGATCGAGCAGCAGAGCCGGAGAATCGCGGC
>Ga0134127_10004494_pt1 | contig 10067 bp, 8 predicted proteins | sample KB31753_FD_96459 | JGI IMG/M metagenome (GOLD analysis project Ga0134127, IMG submission 96459) | Terrestrial soil microbial communities with excess Nitrogen fertilizer from Kellogg Biological Station, Michigan, USA - KB3-175-3 | ecosystem: Environmental > Terrestrial > Soil > Unclassified ...
CATCCGGGCGCGCCGGTCGAGATCCTGCTGGTCGAGGACAACCCGGCCGACGTGCGCCTCACCAAGGAGGCGCTGAAGGAAGGCAAAGTCTTCAACAACCTGCACTGGGCCAAGGACGGCGTCGAGGCGATCGAGTTCCTGCGCCGCAAGGGCAAGCACGCGGACGCGCCGCGGCCCGACATCATCCTGCTCGACCTCAACCTGCCGAAAAAGGACGGGCGCGAGGTGCTGCAGGATATCAAGAACGACGAGAAGCTGAAGCGCATCCCGGTGGTGATCCTCACGACCTCCAAGGCCGAGGAGGATGTGCTGCGCAGCTACAACCTGCACGCCAACTGCTACGTCACCAAGCCCGTGGACCTGGAGAAATTCATCGTGGTGGTGAAGTCGATCGACATGTTCTGGCTCACCATCGTGACCCTGCCGAACGGCAAATAAGCCTGCCGTGAGCGCGCTGCCGCCCAACGGCGATCGCCACAGCGTCCTCCTGATCGAGGACAACCCGGGCGATGCGCGCCTGATCCGCGAGATGATCGCGGAGGACCCGGATGCGCCCTTCGAGCTGCACTGCGCCGATCGGCTGTCGCACGGCCTGGATTTCCTCGCCAGCCGGCCCGCCGGCCTGGTGCTGCTGGATCTCTCGCTGCCCGACAGCCTCGGGCTGGAGACTTTCGCGCGGGTGTTCGAGCATTCGCCGGCGGTGCCGATCATCGTGCTCACGGGCACCGACGACTCGACGGTCGCGCTGAAGGCGGTGCAGGGCGGCGCGCAGGACTACCTGGTCAAGGGCAAGCTCGACCGCGAGCTGCTGGTGCGCTCGATGCAGTACTCGATCGAGCGCAAGCGCTACCAGGTGCAGATCGAGCACCAGGCCAACTACGACGCGCTCACCGGCCTGCCGAACCGCACGCTGCTGCACGACCGCCTGCGCCAGGCCGTGTTCGCGCAGCGCCACGTGCGCGCGATCGCGGTGGTGTTCATCGACCTGGACCACTTCAAGTTCATCAACGACAGCCTCGGCCACAGCGCCGGCGACGAGCTGCTCAAGCAGATGGCCGAGCGGCTGCGCCTGGTGCTGCGCGACGGCGACACGGTGGCGCGGCTGGGCGGCGACGAGTTCGTGCTGATCCTCAACGACCAGAACAACGAGGAGATCGTGTTCCGCGCGATGCAGCGCATCGTCGCCAGCATCAACCGGCCGATCATGATCGACGGCAAGGAGCTCTACCTGACCTGCAGCGCCGGCATCAGCCTGCACCCGCAGGACGGGCCGGACGTCGACACGCTGCTGAAGAACGCCGACGTGGCGATGTACCGCGCCAAGGAGGCCGGGCGCAACAACTTCCAGTTCTTCACCACCGAGATGAACCAGCTGGTGAACGACCGCCTGCAGCTCGAAATCAGCCTGCGGCGCGCGCTCGAGCGCAAGGAATTCCTGCTGCACTACCAGCAGAAGGTGAACCTGAAGACCGGCGCGCTGGTCGGCTCGGAAGCGCTGCTGCGCTGGCTGCACCCGGAGTGGGGCCTGGTGCGGCCCGCACGCTTCATCCCGCTCGCGGAGGAGACCGGCCTGATCGTGCAGATCGGCGAATGGGTGGTGGAGGAGGCCTGCCGGCAGAACCGCGCCTGGCAGGTCGAGGGCCTCGACCCGGGCGTGGTGTCGGTCAACCTGTCGGCGCGGCAGTTCCGGCAGGAGGGACTGGTGCGCGCGGTGTCGCGCATCCTCGGCGCCACGGGGCTCGATCCCTCGGCGCTGGAAATGGAAATGACCGAGAGCATGGTGATGCACAACGCGGAGGCGGCGATCGCCATCCTGCAGGGGCTGAAATCGCTCGGCATCGCGCTGTCGGTGGACGACTTCGGCACCGGCTATTCGAGCCTCGCCTACCTGAAGGACCTGCCGATCGACACGCTGAAGATCGACCGCTCGTTCGTGCGCGACATCAAGGCGGGCGGCGACCCGGGCGAAGGGGTGCTGGCGCAGGCGATCATCTCGCTCGGCCACGCGCTCAATCTCAAGGTGATCGCCGAGGGCGTGGAGACCGACGCGCAGGTGCGCTTCCTCGCCAAGCACCGCTGCGACGAGGTGCAGGGCTTCTACTACGGCGAGCCGGTGGCGCCGGAGGCCTTCGCCAAGCTGCTCGCCAAAAACCGGCGCAAGGCGAAGAAAGGCTGAAAAGAAAAAGGCCCGCGGCAGCGGGCCTTTTCTTTACTTCTGCAAGCGCCCGTTAGAGCGGCTTGATGTTCGTCGCCTGGTCGCCTTTCGGCCCCGTGGTGATGTCGAACGATACCTTCTGGTTTTCCTTCAGGCTCTTGAAGCCCGAACCCTGGATCGCGGAGAAGTGCGCGAATACGTCCTTGCCGCCGCCATCGGGGGTGATGAAGCCAAAGCCTTTCGCATCGTTAAACCACTTGACGGTTCCGGTTGCCATGTCTGTTGCCTCTCAAATATTAATTAGTAATTTGGGCATTAAGCCCGCCGTGCCGGTACCACCAAGAGAGATTAGCGCAGGGTTTGTTACTTTGAACCAGCGGGAACTCATTGAGGAATCCAGCGGGGGCGATATTACACCAAAGGTAAAATCGGGCGCAAATATGGAACTGCGGCGCATCTGCATCTTCGGCGCCGGGGCCGTGGGCGGGCACCTGGCGGCCAAATTTGCCGCGGCCGGCCTCGAGGTATCGGCGGTGGCGCGCGGGCCGAATCTCGCGGCGCTGCGGAGGGGCGGTATTGCACTGCGGGAAGGCGAGCGCAGCTACGCGGGGCGCGTGCGCGCGAGCGAAAATGCCGCTGAGCTCGGCGCGCAGGATGCCGTTTTCGTGACTGTCAAGGCGACCGCCCTGGCGTCGCTGGAAAACGCGGCGCGCCCGTTGTGCGACCCCGACACCGTGTTCGTGTTTGTGCAGAACGGCATCCCCTGGTGGTACGCGCAGGGCATCGATAGCGGACCCCGCGCCGGACGTCCCCGGCCGCCCGACTTGTCGCCGCTCGATCCGGGCGGCGTGCTCGCGCGCGCGATCGCGCCGGAGCGCGTGATCGGCGCGGTGGTGTATTCCTCCAATAATCTGGACAGGCCCGGCGAGGTAACCAACTTCAGCGTGGGCCGCAACATGCTGGTGGTAGGGGAGACCGATGACCGGCAGTCGCCCCGCATCGCCGCGCTGCGCGCGCTGCTCGGCGCGGTCGGCCTGTACTCGCCCGAGGCGCCCGACCTGCGGGCGGCGGTGTGGGACAAGCTGCTGCTGAACTTCGGTTCGGCGCTGTGCGTGCCGCTCGGTGAGCCGATCGGTGCCCTGTCCGAGGACCCGCGCCTGCGCGGGGCGCGCGAGCGCCTGTCCGCCGAAGGCCTCGCGATTGCGCACGCGCACGGTGTGCGGCCCGCGGATGCGCCGCGGCGGCTGGGCGGCGTTCAGGCCGCGGGCGCAACGCAGCACAAGCCGTCGATGCTGCAGGACTACGAGCTCGGCCGGCCGATGGAAGTCGAGGCCATCCTGGCGATGCCCTGTGCCTTCGCGCGCGCTGCGGGGGTCGAGGCGCCTGCGCTCGAGCAACTCGCCGCGGTCACCGCGCGGCTTGCCGCGCGCAAGGGTTTATATTCCCCGCCATGAGCAATATTCTCGACCAGCTGAAGCGCGCGGAGGAGGAGCGCCAGCGCATCGTCGAAGAGCGCAAACGCCTCGAAGCCGAGGCCGACGCGGCGCTGGATGCGCGGGAGCGCGAGGAGCACGGCCTGAAGCCGCGCGCCGCGCCCGCGGCGCCGGCGCCACCGCCGCCGACCGCTGTCCCGGACGCCGAACGCCAGCGTGCCGAAGCCAAGCAGCTCGAGCTGGCGCGGGAACGCAGGCTGGCCGAGGACATTCTGCGGCGCGAGGCCGAGGCGCGTGCCGCGGCTGAGCTGACGGCCCTGAAGCGCGCGCAAGAATTGGAGGAGGCAGAGGCCGCGGCGCGAGCAGCCGCGGAAGCCCGCGCGGCGGCGGATGCGGAGGCGACGCGGCTCGCCGAGGCGCGTCGCGAGGCGGAAGCGCGCGCCGAGCGCGAGGGCAGGGGCCGCCGGCACGCCGAGGATCGGGCGCAGGCGCAGGCCGCGGCGCGCAGCAAGGCCGAGCAGGGCCCGCCGGTCCCCGCGCCGAGCCGCGCGCGCTGGCTGCGCGCCGGCGTACTGCTGGCGGTCATCGTGGCGCTCGCGCTTATCCTGCCTGCGGAAAAGGAAAAACCCGAGGCGCCGCGAAGCGCGCAAAAACCTGAAGCGTCGGCGACCGGGAAAATATCCGAAGCCCCGAAAGCCGATCCGGTCGACCTCAAGCTGGATCGCGACAGCGAGGGCTTTGCCGAGCGCGCGCGCGCGAAGGGGTCGGAATGATCGGCGACGGCCACAAGGGCAAGCTGGTCGACCTGCGCTCGGACACCGTGACGCGTCCCTCCGAAGGCATGCGGCGCGCGATGGCCGCCGCCGAGCTGGGCGACGACGTGTTCGGCGACGATCCGACCGTCAACCGCCTGCAGGCCTACGCGGCCGAGCTGCTCGGTTTCGAGCAGGCGCTGCTGTTTCCCTCCGGCACGCAATCCAACCTCGCCGCGCTGATGAGCCACTGCGGCCGCGGCGACGAATACCTGGTCGGGCAGGATGCGCACACCTACCGCTTCGAGGCGGGCGGCGGCGCGGTGCTCGGCTCGATCCAGCCGCAGCCGATCGCCAACCGGCCCGACGGCACGATGGACCTCGCCGACGTGGAGGCGGCGATCAAGCCCGACGACCCGCATTTCGCGCGCACGCGGCTGCTTGCTCTAGAAAACACCATAGGGGGAAAAGCAGTTCCCCGCTCCTATATTGAAAATGCTTTGCAACTTGCAAAAAAGAAAGGGCTCTCCACTCACCTTGATGGCGCCCGCATCTTCAACGCGGCGGTCAAGCTGGGCGTGCCGGCGAAAGAGCTGTGCCGGGGTTTCGATTCGGTGTCGGTATGCCTATCAAAGGGTCTTGGCGCACCCGCGGGAACCCTGCTTCTCGGAAAAGCGGATTTCATCGCGAAAGCCCTGCGCGCGAGAAAAATGCTCGGCGGCGCGATGCGCCAGGCCGGCGTGCTCGCGGCGGCGGGCCTGTATGCGCTCGAGCACAACATCGAGCGGCTGGCGGAGGACCACGCCAACGCCGAGCGCCTGGCGAAGGGCTTGCGCGACGCAGGCTACGCGGTGGAGGGTCCGCATACCAACATGGTGTTCGTGAAGGTCCCGCCGGGCTTCGCCGACCACCTGGTGAACAACGAGGTTCTCGTGCTGGCGGGCCCGCGCCTGCGCCTGGTTACGCATCTGGATGCGGGCGCCGCGGCGGTCGACCGCGCGCTCGCGGCAGCGCGCAGCTTTGCGGGAAAACCGGCCTAGAAGAGGTGTATCGCGGTCGGGAACCAGAAGCCGACCACGCAGAAGCCGATGCCCACGAGGCCCAGGGTGCAGGCCAGCCAGACCAGCGCCGGCACTGACGCGACGATCGACGCCGACGCGAGCACGATCGCGATCTGCACCGCGGCCGACGACATCTCGTAGTGGTGGTAGGCGGCGAGCGCCAGGTCGCGTTTTTTCTCCGCGGCCACGGCGCGCTCGGCGAGCTCCTTGCGCCCTTCGCCCTTGTCGGGCTCGCTCTCGTAGCGCTCGGCGGTCTTCTTCCAGGCGTCGATCTGCTTCTTGGCTTTTTCCGAATCGGCCGCCACCGCGAGCTGGTCGGCGGCTGTGCGCAAGGTGGTCTGGCGGAGCGTCTTCGCCTGGTAGAAGGCCCACAGGTTCGAGGCCTGGATGTTGTAGCTGAGGCCGTTGGTCTGCGCCGCCTTGCCGAGTGTTTCGGAAAACGCCAGCACCAGCGCGAGGATGGAGATCAGCAGCGCTACGCCCTTGTTGCCGCCGTGATCGACGTGTCCGTGCCCGCCCGCCATGCTTCACCTCGTTGCTGTAAATTTGGAAAATCGGGGTCAGAGCCCGATTTCCTGCAGAGCGGAAAATTCTAGCTTGGATCGAACGAAATCGGGCTCTGACCCCGATTTTCTTGCTGTAAATTCGTTCTCGATGATCGCCGCGCGTCCCGCCGTCCGTTCCCTCTCCGCCTCGAAGATCCGCGAGCTGTTCAATTCCGGGCTCGGCCGTACGGACATCCTCCCGTTCTGGGTGGGCGAGCCCGACGAGCCGACGCCGCAGTTCATCCGCCAGGCCGGCATGGACTCGATCGCCGCCGGCGAGACTTTCTACACGCACAACCTCGGCATCCCCGAAATCCGCGAGGCGCTCGCCGCATACCTGAAGGGCTTGCATCGCGGCTTTCAATCCCAGGACGTGGTCGTGACCAGTGCCGGCGTAAACGCGCTCATGCTCGCGACGCAGCTGCTGGTCGAGCCCGGCGAGCGCGTCGTGGAAGTGGTGCCGCTATGGCCCAACCTGCAGGAGATTCCCCGCATTCTCGGAGCGCACGTGGAGACCGTGGCTCTGGGGTTTTCGCCGGATGGGTGGCGATTGGATCTTGATCTTCTTTTGAAAACCCTTACCCCGAAAACGAAAGCGCTCTACATCAACTCCCCCAACAATCCCACCGGCTGGACGGTGAGCCGGGACGAGCAGAAGGTGATCCTCGAGCATTGCCGGCGCCACGGGATCTGGATTTTCGCGGATGATGCATACGAAAGGCTTTACTACGAAGCTGGCGGCGTCGCGCCGTCCTTCCTCGACATCGGCGAGCCGGGTGACCGCGTCATCAGCACCAACACCTTTTCGAAGACCTGGCTGATGCCGGGCTGGCGCCTGGGCTGGCTGGTGGTGCCGCGCGAGCTCACCGCGGACCTGGGCAAGCTCATCGAGTACAACACCTCCTGCGCTCCCGTATTCGTGCAGCGCGCCGGCGTCGCTGCACTGAAACAGGGCGAGCCCGTCATCGCGCGCACCGTGGAGCGCTTCCGGCGGGCGCGCGATTTCCTGGTGCGGGAACTGCGGGCGATCGACGGCATCGAGGCGGCCGTGCCGACCGGGACCATGTACGCGTTCTTCCGCGTGCGCGGCGTCACGGACAGTCTTGAATTCTGCAAGCGGCTGGTGCGCGAAGTCGGCCTCGGGCTTGCGCCCGGATCGGCTTTCGGAGCCGACGGAGAGGGCTTCGTGCGCTGGTGCTTCGCCTCCAGCGAGGAACGGCTCGCCGACGGGATCGAAAGGCTGCGCCGCGCCTTGGTGCACCATTCTGGGCAATCGCACCAATCCAGTGCGCGATAGTTCAGCTGTTACAGTTAAATCGATATAATTCAATGGGTTGATATCGGGCACAGACGTTGCATTGTTCCTCCCAGCTTCGCTCATCACACCACACGCACACGGGAGAGTTCATGAAACGTCGCAACTTCGTTAAGCAGTTGGCCCTGTCGGCGGCGGTTGCCGCCATCGGCTTCGGTTCCACCGGCCTCTGGGCCCAGGGCAAGGAAGTCAAGATCGGCGTGCTGCATTCGTTGTCGGGCACGATGGCAATCAGCGAAACGGTCCTCAAGGACACGGTGCTGATGGCGGTCGACGAAATCAACGCCAAGGGCGGCGTGATGGGCCACAAGATCGTGCCCGTGGTGGTCGACCCGGCCTCCAACTGGCCGCTGTTCGCCGAGAAGGCGCGCCAGCTGATCACCCAGGACAAAGTGGCCGTGACCTTCGGCTGCTGGACCTCGGTGTCGCGCAAATCGGTGCTGCCGGTGTTCGAAGAGACGAACGCGCTGCTCTTCTACCCGGTGCAGTACGAGGGCGAAGAGATCTCGCGCAACGTGTTCTACACGGGCGCCGCGCCCAACCAGCAGGCGATCCCGGCGGTGGAATACCTGATGTCCAAGGAAGGCGGCAACGCCAAGCGCTGGGTGCTGCTCGGCACGGACTACGTCTATCCGCGCACGACCAACAAGATCCTGCGCGCGTTCCTGAAGAAGCAGGGCGTCGCCGAGGCCGACATCATGGAGGAGTACACGCCGTTCGGGCACTCCGACTACCAGACCATCATCGCCAAGATCAAGAAGTTCGCCTCGGAAGGCAAGAAGACCGCGGTGGTCTCGACCATCAACGGCGACTCGAACGTGCCGTTCTACAAGGAACTGGGCAACCAGGGCCTGAAGGCGACCGATGTGCCGGTGGTGGCGTTCTCGGTGGGTGAAGAGGAGTTGCGCGGCGTGGATACCAAGCCGCTGGTCGGCCACCTGGCCGCCTGGAACTACTTCATGTCGATCAAGGCGCCGGCCAACGACCAGTTCATCAAGGCCTGGAGCGCCTACGCCAAGGCGAAGAACATCGCCGGCCACAAGGACAAGCCGCTGACCAACGATCCGATGGAAGCAACCTACATCGGCATCTACATGTGGAAGCAGGCGGTGGAGAAGGCCAAGAGCTTCGATGTCGCCAAGGTGAGCGCGGCGATGGGGGGCCAGACTTTCAAGGCGCCCTCCGGCATCACTTCCACGATGGATGCGAAGAATCATCACCTGCACAAGGCGGTGTTCATCGGCGAGGTCAAGGCGGACGGCCAGTTCAACGTCGTCTGGAAGACCAAGGGCCCGGTCAAGGCGCAGCCCTGGAGCCCGTTCATCGCCGGCAACGACAAGAAGAAGGACGAGCCGGCACTGATGGCTGAGAAGAAAAAATAAGTTGCAGTAACTTTGAGAGAATAAGGGGCCGCCGGGGTTAGCTTCGGCGGCCCTTTTCTTATGCGCCTCATCCTGCTCCTCTTGTTCCTCGCGGCGTCCCCGGTCCTGGCGATCGACAAGGCCGCGGTCGAGAAGCTCGCCTTCGGCGATGCCGAGGAGCGCAGCGCCGCGATCGCGGTGCTGCTCGCCGAGGGCGACCCGCGCGCCGCCGCCCTGCTCGAGGCGGTATCGGAGGGCGAGATGCAGACGGTTGAGGGCAAAAGCGGCAAGCGCGTGCTGCTCGTCAAGGGCGAGGAAGCGACCGACGCGGTCACCGGCGAGAAGGTTGCGCCGCTGCCGGCCGAGCGCGAGGACGTGGTGGCCAACAACCGCCTGCGGCGCGAGATCGAAGGCGCGCTGGCGGCTTTCAAGCTGCTCTCGCCCGAGCGCGCGGTGCGCCTCGCCGCGGCCAAGGCGCTCGCGGGCGGCGCCGAGGCGTCGATGCTGCCGCTCGTCAGGAAAGCGCTGGAGAAGGAGAGCGACGCGGAGATCAAGCCGCTGCTCGAGCTGACCGCTTCCTCGATGGAGATGAAGAGCGGCGACAAGCAGGCGCGGCTCGCGGCGATCCGGCGGCTGGGCGAATCGAGCAGCCCGAACAGCCGCACGCTGCTTTCCGAGGCCGTTACCGACACGGACGAGGACATCCGCATCGCCGCGCAGAAGAGCCTGCGCCAGGTGCAGGGCGGGCTCGCCTGGGGCGAGCGCGCCGGGCTGCTGTTCGCGGGGATCTCGCTCGGTTCCATATTGCTGCTGGCGGCGCTCGGCCTCGCCATCACCTACGGCCTGATGGGCGTCATCAACATGGCGCATGGCGAGCTCATCATGATCGGCGCCTACACCACCTATGTCGTGCAGGTCTATTTCAGGAAGACAGCCTATTTCGATTGGTACCTGCTGGCCGCGGTGCCGGCCTCCTTCGTCATCTCGGCGGCGGTCGGCATGCTGCTCGAGCGCGTGGTGATCCGCTGGCTCTACGGCCGGCCGCTGGAAACGCTGCTCGCCACCTGGGGCATCAGCCTGATGCTGATCCAGGCCGTGCGCACGCAGTTCGGCGCGCAAAACGTGCAGGTCGAGAACCCCGCGTTCATGTCAGGCGGCATCGAGGCCTTCTCGGGCGTGGTGCTGCCGTGGAGCCGGATCTACATCATCGCCTTCGCCGCCCTGGTGCTGGTCGCCATGTATTTGCTGCTCACCAGGACGCGCCTCGGCCTGTTCGTGCGCGGCGTGACACAGAACCGCGACATGGCTTCCTGCGTCGGCGTGCCCACCGGCCGCGTCGACATGTGGGCCTTCGGGCTGGGCTCGGGTATCGCCGGACTCGCCGGCTGCGCACTTTCGCAGCTCGGCAACGTCGGCCCCGACCTCGGCCAGGGCTACATCGTCGA
>Ga0134127_10004498_pt1 | contig 10063 bp, 6 predicted proteins | sample KB31753_FD_96459 | JGI IMG/M metagenome (GOLD analysis project Ga0134127, IMG submission 96459) | Terrestrial soil microbial communities with excess Nitrogen fertilizer from Kellogg Biological Station, Michigan, USA - KB3-175-3 | ecosystem: Environmental > Terrestrial > Soil > Unclassified ...
AGGAGCTTCAGTCAAGGATCTGCAGCAGAACATGTGGTACATGTATAAGGGCAAGCCAGTGCTGGTGATCGGCACGAAGGGTTATACGGAAGAGGAACTGGCGGCGATGGATGATGACGAGAAGGAGGCTCTCGGCCTCGACGATGATGAAGATGAGGATAACGAAGAAGCCAAGGAATAGTCATGCCGATCGAACTCTCAGCTTTAGTGTCCACGCCTGGGGACTCTCTCCCGAAGCCTGCGCAGCCTCCTTCACCTGACGCAAGCTCGGGTTCTCCGGGCGTGGACCTCTCGAAGCTCATTGATGACGCGAATCCGACTCCGCCGAAGCCGAAGCCGGGCGCCGGCAAGGCCGCGACGAAGGAGATGAAGGGGCTCGGGCATGATGCAGCGAAGAAGGTTGAAGGAGTTATCTGGGCGAATACAGTCGGCCCTTACCTTGACGACATGAACCGTTCGGCACAGGCATATTCGGATGTACTACATTCAGATGCAAAAGCCTATCCAGCTGGCACTGGAGATCAAGTGCTGCATTCGCTCAAATCAGCGAATGACATTCTGAATTATGTCTTCACGCCAATTACTAGCCCAGTTTACACCGGGGTAATTAATCCACTGAAGGTTGGAATCGCGAAGCTGGGGAAGCTCGTCGAGGCACATGCAGCGGAAGATGTCTATGACGCAGAGGCACGTCGAGAAGGGGACACCGGGCAGAAGTATCCAAAGGGCTTTGATCTGGCGATCCACAAGGCGGACGTGAAGCGCACAGTAGAAGGTCTGCAGGATGCCTCCGAGGCCTTTATAAATGCTGCTGTAGGAGTGGTCGCAGGAGAGAAGCTGAAGGCTCCTGAACGACCTGTCGCAGATACTCGAGCCGCAGTGAAGGATCTCAAGAGCGCACTCGAGCCTGTGGCGCCGCCGAAGCTGACTCCTGTGTCGATCGCCCTGGATAAGACCATGGGCTTCGGGAAGGTTGCAGATGTCGTAGGGAAGGAGCTTCAGGGCTTGCCGGCGGGTTCTACCCGCACGGCGGCGGCGGTGCTGGATAGTATGCTCCCGCACGCGGAGGGATATGCGAAGAGCTTTCTGATAAAGCTTGCTGAGCATATTGATCCTGCGATTCCTATTCTATTCAAGGATCAGACGATCAGCAAGAACCCGAAAGCGCTAGGAGTTTGGATTCCAGCTTGGGATCAGATTCAGATCAAGGTTGGCGGCGCTGACATGATCCATACCGCTGTGCATGAGATGGTGCATGCTGCGACTACGAATATAATGGACACTTTAATCGAGGGGGAGCTGAAGGAAGCAAAAGCGCAGCTAGGCCGAGACTTAACTCCTCAGGAACAAGTTCTCATTGTAGCTAAGCCGAAGTCTCCGCTATTGAAAGAACTGGATCAGATTATCAAGGAAGCTAGGATTAGGGCGCAGAAAGCAGGGAGAGACTTCTACGGTCTTAGGATGAAGCAGTTCCCAGTTACGGATGCTTCGGCTGGAGTCTACGCCGACCGCATAATGACTCCTAGGAGAGAGTTTATTGCTGAGCTGTTCTCTAGTCCAGATCTACAAGAATTCCTCGCCAATTCTGAGAAGTACGCTTCTGCCGGTTACAAGTTCAAGAATATGCTCAATCAGTTCGGACTGATGGTTGCGAAGCATCTTGGACTGGAGAACCCGAGCGAAAAACAGCTGCTGAACCAAGCTATGTCGGTCGGTAGTCGGCTGATGAAGATGCAAGCAGAGGAAAAGCCACCGAAGTATCGGGATATCTATCAGATCGTAGCTAGGACCGAGGACGGTGGAACGATCACGAGAGGGGATATCCAGAGGTCGACCTCGGAGCGGCTTGCCGACGAGCAGGGCGTTCGGCGCGCGAAGGACGCTCTGAAGATCTCTGTCGAGCAGATCCTGCGAGCGGTCTCTCCAGAGTCCCTCGGCCGTAACGCGAAGCTCGCCGCCTCGGTAGTATCGAGCCGAATCTCGGAGCAGATGCAGAAGGCCTCGGCCTGGCACTATGGGTCGGATACGAGGCGGAAGTTCTGGCGGGCTCGCCCGGATATGGTGAAGGAATTCATCAACAAGTTCGAGAGAGGAGAGAGCTTCTCGGACCCGGTTCTACAAAAGCTCGCCGACAAGTATCGGAGCTGGGGGGCGAAGATCTATGAAGGGGACAAGAAGGCTGGCTTCGATTATGAGCCACGGGATAACTACCTCTATCATGTGTTCGAGGACCAAGAGGCAGTAGCTAACTACTTCCAGAAGAAGTACGGATCGAAGTGGGGAGATCCAAGGTTTATCAAGGAACGCAGCTTCGACCTCTATAAAGAAGCCGTCGCCGCTGGCTTCCGACCGCTGTTCGACAATCCGGAAGATATCATGCTCGCCCGTCAGCAAGCCTCGGACATCGCCCGGATGCACTCGGGGATTCTTGAGGATCTGGCGAGCTTCGGCCTGGCGACTCTGAAGGTCAAGGGGAAGGAAGAGATCGTTAAGTCGATCGATGCCGATCAGAAGGTCCGCTTCGACGTAGTGAAGACAGAAGGAAACTCCCAGCCCGAGGGGACCGTTAGATGGAGAGCGCCAAACGGGGATGTGTTCTGGGTGGATTCGCAAGCTGACCAGATCCTGCAGAACGCTTTTAAGTCGTACAGTCTGTGGGGAGACAAGGGCGGTATCGGGCTGGGATTCAGAGGGATGATGGCGCTGAAGAATGCGATCGTGCCGATCAGGCTGGCGATTTCTCTGTTCCATCCACTGCACGTGGTAGGGATTGATATCGCAGCGGGGTTGACTAGAGGAGCGGCGGATCTTCTTTCCGGGAACAATCCAGGCAAGGCTCTGGGCGACATGCTCAAGAGCTTCCCGAATGCATTCTACTCTGGTCCGAAGTCGGGGTGGAGAGTAATGCAGGCTTGGAGAGGTAAGGTACCAGAGAATCTTCTGAACGAGGCTGATACAGAAGCACTACATCTGATCACTGAGGGAGGGATGATTCCTGAGATGTCCTCGCAGTTCCGTACGAACGCGAGACAGAGTTTTACGAATGCCCTTCTAGACGCCAGAGGTAGCTGGCGGCAGGGAAAGGCCCTTGGTCTCGCCGGCGATGCACTGCGGGCCACTTGGCACCTACCCTGGGCACTCTTAAGCGCGGTGTCGAAGCCGATCTTCGAAGACTGGATCCCCGCTCTCAAGACCGCCTCCTATCTCAAAGACGCCAAGGCTCTGCTTGGCAGAAACCCGGAGTTATCTGAAGATGCAGCAGCTCGTCAACTCGCCCTCAGACGCCTGGCAAAGTCCGTTGATAATCGCTACGGCGAAATGTCCTACAACACCCTCTTCTGGAAGCGTTGGGTCAAGGATATTGCGGTCCTCGATACGCTTAGCCTTGGCTGGCAGCTTGGGTTCCTTCGAGAATATGGTGGGGGAGCCCTTGATCTTGGCCGGATGGCTACGCAGGCAGGAAAGCTGGAAAAGGTTCGTAAAGGAGAGCTTGACCGGGCCATCTTCGTCGGAGCTTATACGACGCTTGGGGCCGGTGTCGCTGGTCTGATGACCTGGGGGATGACCGGCGAGCAGCCCTCTAGCCTCTTGGATTACATCAGCCCCCGGACAGGCGAGAAGAACCCTGATGGCAGCGATCAGCGCGTCAGCACCATGTTCTACTCCAGAGAATTTGCCTCGATCTATAAACATATGCAGAACGAGGGGGTAGTCTCTGGTATCAGCCAGACGGTGCTGAATAAAGGGTCCGGCCTGTTCGGGCTTATGCATGAGTGGGCGACTGGAGTGAATGGGTTTGGGCAGGAGATCAGAGATCCGGATTCGAGTGCTTTTGCGAAGGTAGAGCAGACCCTCGCCTATACGCTCTCTGATCTGGAGCCGATCTCCATGAAGTCGCTGGCGAATAGCGCCTCGGATAAGCCAGTGAAGACAGGGGTGCTCTCGGTGCTGGGGTTCACGCCGGCACCCAAGTACCTAACCGAGTCGAAGACTGAGGCTTCGGTCAAACAGGCCTATGATAAATACGTGCAGCCGAGAGAGACGCCGTTCGACAAGGCTGAGTACTCGAAAGAGTACAAGTCACTTCGGGATGCCTATCAGTCTGGATCGGAGAAGTACGGCGACATCCTGGACAAGATGATAGATCAGTACGATCTCTCTGGCCAGGACCAGCGCCGGCTGATCCGGAGTCTGAACTCCGACATCCCACCGAACGTCAGAATGTTCATGCGACTGCCTTGGCAGGAGCAGAAAAAGCTGCTGGATAAGATGACTCCGGAAGAGCGAGACGACTATCTCCCGCATGCGAACAAAGAACACGTTCGGAACGTCTACGAGGCGCCGCAATGAAAGTTCTGATCTACGACAACACAGGTGAGGGGAGGGGGCTGGACCTCGCGGTGCGAGCGCAGGATACCGGACATGATGTCCGGTTCTGGCTCCCTCCCTTCCCGACCGGCAAGCCGCGTCCCTATGGGGATGGGATGGTGGACAAGCCGAGAGAGTGGAAGAACTCAATGGACTGGGCGGAGTTGATCGTGCTGACATGGAATGCCGATCACGTCTCGGAGCTCGCCGAGTACTTCGGCAAGGGCTATCCGATCTTCGGCACGAACGCAAAGGCAGCGGAACTGGAGGCAAATCGTGAACTCGGTCAGAAGGTGCTCAAAGAGGCCGGAGTCAAAACTGCTCCTTTCCAGATTGTCAGCTCAGCAGAAGAGGCTATTGACCTCATCGTCAAGACAGGTAAGGCGTATGCCATCAAACCCTGGGGTGGGGAATCTAACAAAGCTCTGTCATACGTTGCATCTAGCCCTGACGACGCCTTATTCACCATGCTTCGCTGGAAGAGGGAGGGATTGGTCTCAGGACAGCTGATGATGCAGGAGAAGATCGAGGGGGTGGAGGTTGGTATCTCGGGGATGTTCGGACCAGGAGGATGGTGCAGGGTGCTGGAGGAGTCGTTCGAGCATAAGAAATTCATGAACGGCGACCTGGGGGAGAATACCGGAGAGATGGGGACTGTTATCCGGCATGTGATCCGGAGCAAGCTCTTTGACGAGGTGCTGGAGCCGATCTCGGACTACCTGCACTCGGTGAACTACGTTGGGGACTGTTCAGTGAACTGTATTGTGGACAAGGCGGGGAGAGCCTTGCCGCTCGAGTTCACGATGCGGCTGGGCTGGCCGGACTTCTGCATCCGACAGGCAGTTCTCAAAACCGATCCGGTAGAGTGGATGGCGAACCTGCTGAATGGAGAGGATTCATTCCTGACGACTCCGGACATAGCAGTGGGTGTCTGCATGGTCCACGGGGACTTCCCGAGAGGAGGTGACAGCCGGCCGAAGGACCCGATCGGGACCTGGGAAGGTTATCCGATCTACGGCATGACTGGCAAGTTCGAGGACAATGTGCATTGGCAGCAGGTCTGCGATGGGAAGGTGCCAATGCTGAGACAAGGGAAAGTGGAGAATGTCTCGATGACTGTGACAGCAGGGAACTACCCACTGGTGGTGACCGGGACGGGAGATACAGTGAAGCAGGCCTCGGAGGCGGCGTATAAGATTGCGCATTCGCTGAAGATGCCTTCGAATACAATGTTCAGGACGGATATTGGAGATAGGCTCAAGGAAGACTTGCCGGCGTTGCAGAAGCATGGGTTCTGCAAAGGTATGCGTTATGGGTAGCCCGCCGAGTCGAGGTCCAGAGGACTACTTCAAGCCGGGCGACTGGAACATAGATTGTTCCATTTGCGGGATGAAGATGAAGGCAGGGGAGGCCGTGCAGAACTGGCAAGGGACCTGGAGGCACGTGAAGTGCAATGAGCCTCGGCCGGCACAGGACTTTGTCCACGCAATTAACACGAAGGAGATGCAGGTGCCGTTTTCCCAGAAGGCCGGATCGACCTTCGCACAGATTTGCACCTTCAACGGTATGAGCGCAGTACCTGGTTATGCTCTGCCAGGTTGTATGCTTCCGGGTAGGACTATGGTAGATCCTCTCGACCCACCGACAGACTTGGGGTAGAATATGGCACTCTTTGGACCTTTTGTAGACAAGCAGGGGCCGGCAGTATCAGCAGCGTTGCTGAATTTGTTGGATAAGATCCAGCAGGCTATCGTAGCCTCGGCGGCGGGGAATGTTACTATAGGACCGCCGACAGCTGGGCTATCACTGACGGTAGAAGGACTCGCTGGAGTTGCCGGGGCGATCTGCGAGATGATAGGTAACTCTAACGCGAGCATTGACCTGGTTGTTCAGAATTTGACCAACGGCATTAACGCTACTACAGTGATAGCCGTTCAGGACAATACTGGAAACAACTTTGGATTCATGGAGCTTCAGTGCGCAGCGGCGAACCCACAGTTGGCAGCTGGAGGGCTGGCTGGCCTAGCGCTGAATTTCGGTACCAATCTCAACTTTCCTCTGATTCTGGCTACGAACGACACCGCCAGAATGATCATTAATGGAGTTGGCAGCGTCACCATTAACGCAGCCTCGGCGGGAGACACGCTAGATATATTAGGGACGGTGAAGGCTAGGGGGCCAACTCTTGGCGCCTTGGTGGATATGACTCCGGATTCAGGAACCTTTGTCGGGGTAGGAACTGGATTCTCCGGTACGCCGCCTTCAGGGAATATATTCTGGACTCGGAACGGCAATCAGGTGATTTTGAGTATCGCCGGCATCCCGCTGGGGACTAGCAACGCTACGAACTTTGGGATCTCTGGCCTGCCGGCAAATCTGCAGCCAGCTACAATAGCAACGCAGATAAGCCCAGTGGTGAGTATCTTTAACAATGGAGTGCAGGAGTTCACCGGACAGATAGTTGTCAGTGCAGGGAGTGGAACACTGCAGATATTCAGGAATCAGAGCGCAGCTGGCTGGACAGCCGGTGGGCAGAAAGCTCTGAATAACTGCGTGATCTGCTATAGCCTGACCTAATCTAAGAAGAGGGTGACGGTGTGGATGCCGGCGCCCTTAGCTCCGCTGGGAGTCCAACCTGTTTGGCTACCGCGCAGATTGAAGTGCAGCACAGAATCGCCTGAGAATATCTCCACGCTCAGCGGCTGAACTTCCACGCCGTTGTCGAATCCTCCGATAATGGCTTCCTGTGCTGGGATGCTGGCTGGAATGAGGAAGGAAGGGAGAGGCGAGGCGGTGAAGGAAGTAGAATTACTGGTGCCGGCCAGACCAGGGAGAAGAATAAAGGCAATCGCCTCTGTCGGGCAGTAGCGGTAATAAGCCAGACCGTGAGGGGCAGCGCCATCGAAGCCACTGGCTGTGAGCATGAAGGTACCAGTCTCGCAATCGGACGAGGGGATTGAGGTAGCCTTCTGGACGAGTGGCTTGGGAGTAGCTGCGGCTGGAGAAGGCGAGGAGGCTTCGCCGCCGCAAGCGGAAAGAAGAGCAGCGATGCAGGTTGAGGTAATTAGATTGGTTTTCATGTTGAAGGCTCCGGTTATGTGATCGGATTACGGGCGATGTAACCCGATCGGGTTTAATCCTTCTTAATCGCTACCAGCTCGAACCCGCCTGGTACCTGAACGAGCTGAATATAGCCGGCACGAGCGGCGCCGGCGACAATATCTTCGAAGTTCTTCGCACTTGGAAAGGCTGAGTGGATGAACTGATAGGCTACCGAGTAGGGAACTCGGCCGCGCTTCTGCACAAAGCGGATAAACCGCTCGGCCTGGACAGAGGTCGCCGTCCGCCCGATCCGGGCGAAGACTTTAGTCATATCTCGTTCCAGCGCCATCACCGCCGTCGTGGCGTCCTGGAGGTCCCGTAGAGAGATCTCCATTTCATCATGAGATGCCGCCGCAAGGCACATTGCTGTCTTGTGAGTGTGGGTTTGTTTTCTAGCCAGGTAACCAGAAAATCTATCATCGTCGAGCTCGTCGGGCTTTTGTTTCCAGTGGGAGTTGTACCACTCTTCACCCCAGTCGACTGCTTCCTTGGACATTGCATAGGGACCTCTCAGTTGAGCTATGTGTTCTAGATCTTGGATCAGGGCAGTCTGGACCTCGAACATCTCCGGCGGCATATGTCGAGCTGGGTATGCAATAAACTTCTCTTTATCCTCGGCGTAAACGAATAGACAACGAGAAGTAAAGCCGCCGCCAATAACGTACTCAGGAAAATTGCCAGCAATCCAAGCAGGAGTAGTACAGGCGATAAGATTGATAAAAGGATTTTCGACAGCATTGACGCCGCTCGCTTTAGTGACCTTCTCGGACATGCCCTTCTTGCAGTCCCAGAGGTCGACCAGATAGTCGATTTGCTCCCGATTGGAAGGATCGACAAGGTTGCCGAACTCACTTGACTCGATAGTGATAGCGCTCTGAATGTAGTGGGTGTCGCCGATCTGATAGGATTCGGTTGCCGACTCGAGCACGCCGGCGAGTGCCTGCCAGGTGATGGCCTGGGGGCCGAACTTCACACCAGGGACTTTTCGGAGGAGGTTCATCGAGATCGAGGCGGTTGTGGACTTGTTAACCACACCTGGGGGAGCCACGAGAATAATGTAGAAATTGGGATACCACTGGAAGTAACCCATGTCGAGCCAGACATGCCGACGGAGGGCGCCGGCGAGGGCGCTGATTCCTGACCAGTAATGCATGCGGCGAGGGGCTTCGGAGAAGCCCGCGTATTGGACATAGGCAGAGATCCAGTCCGGGAAGTTACGCACATTAATCCTTCTTGAAGAGATCTGGATACTCTTCTGGAAGTTGCTTGTAAGCTTCTTCCCAGCGCTTGAGCAATCCTCCTGGCCAGCGATCGGTAGATTTACCGCATGTCTGACAATAATCCTGGGTGTGGACGGGCCTGCCAGATATTGTTTCTACGCGGCTGACGATAATATGCCGGCCACGAAGCCAGCAGATTAATCTCCTGAGATTCATCAGCAATGCCCCCAGGACTTTTCAGAAGTCTTGATCGAGACCGGGATGATAAGAGGATCATCGTAAGGCACGACTATCTTCGAGCATTCGCGGATCTTCGGCAGCAACTCCCCCGCTCGCGCGGTAGGGAACTGCCCAGGGAGAGAGTCGTGGACCTGCATCAGGATCTGGACTTCCGGGATCTCGGTGTCAATCCTTTCCCAGATCTTGTTGATGACGTTCGAGACCGTGGACTGGGGTTGCCAGGCGATAGCTTCCGGAAGGATCGAAGCAATTCGATCGAAGATGTACCACCGATAGCCAAGACGGTTCTCGACAAAATGGTGTTGGGTGATTTGAGTCTCAACACGATTGTGCCATCTCTTAATACCAGGATGCGCACCGAACCAAATTCGCTGGGCTCGATCAATTTCGTGTATAGTTCGTCCGGTATGCGCAGCCATAGTTGCGGCTCCGCCGACGTAGTTCGTGCCATGGCAGAATACCTTTGCGAATTCGCGGATTAGCTTCATTGGACCGCGATGGTCGCGGTACTTGGGGTGGGTCTCGACTAGTTCTTCGAGCGGCGGGGGCTCTCGGTTTGTGATGACGAATGCGTTAAGTAGGTGGATATCGACACCGAGTCGCATCGCAGCCTTAAGCTGCTCATCCTCGGCTTCCCAGCAGACGACGAAGAGGTCTGCACGCTCAAGATCCAAGTCGAACCAGGTGTATCCAACATCGGGGATGAAAATCTCCCTGATATTGGGAAACTGATAAGGATCTCCCAGCCCGTCAATCCCCCCGCGTGCAGCAGCTTTTCCCAAGCTCTTAGACTTTTCGGAAGGGATATTCTGGAGATTTGTTCCCGACCCGAAAGCATTCTCCGACGAAGATAAACGATAGGTTTTCGGCGCCGACTTGCCACTTTCGGATCCCCCTACGTTGAAAGCACAGCGCATACGATCGTCGATGTCAAGAGGGCGGCAGAGAAAGTTACTAAGAAACTTCCCAAGCGTTCGGATATCAGCGATCGCATTAATAATAGGACGCAGAAGAGGCTCAATGCGAGCGAGCTTGTTAAGAGCGTCATCGTCAAGTGTTGGGCGGGAGGGCTCACCTTTCTTACCTCGCTTCATCTGCTTTGGCAGGCCGAAGTCTTCGTAGAAGAGAGCATG
>Ga0134127_10004499_pt1 | contig 10062 bp, 7 predicted proteins | sample KB31753_FD_96459 | JGI IMG/M metagenome (GOLD analysis project Ga0134127, IMG submission 96459) | Terrestrial soil microbial communities with excess Nitrogen fertilizer from Kellogg Biological Station, Michigan, USA - KB3-175-3 | ecosystem: Environmental > Terrestrial > Soil > Unclassified ...
CCTCGGCGTCGGCGCCATGCTGGTCGGTGGCGTCTGGGCGCTGATCAGCTTGCGGCAGTCCATCGTTTCGGGCGTGAAGAGCGGTCTCGCCGCGGCGCGCGCCGGCAGCGACACGCTCATCGCGCACACCGAGCGCGACCTGCCGATGAAGTGGGTACTGATCGGCGTGGTGCTGTTCACCATTCCGCTGGCCATCCTCTACTACAGCATCGTCGGCAGCGTGGGCGTGGGCCTGGCGATGTCGGTGATCATGGTGGTCGCGGGCTTCCTGTTCTGCTCGGTGTCCGCCTACATGGCCGGCCTCGTCGGGTCGTCCAACAACCCCGTGTCAGGCATCACCATCGCGACCATCCTGTTCGCGGCGCTGGTATTGCTGGGTTTCCTCGGCAAGAGCTCGACCATCGGGCCGGTCGCCGCCGTCATGATCGGCGCGGTAGTTTGCTGCGCCGCCTGCGTGGCCGGCGACAACCTGCAGGACCTCAAGGCCGGCTACCTGGTCGGCGCCACGCCGTGGCGCCAGCAGGTGATGCTGGCCATCGGCTCCGTGTCCTGCGCGCTCATCATGTCCTGGGTACTCAACGTTCTGGCGCACAGCTACGGGATCGGGCCGCGTTCGCCCGAGCATCCTCAGTCGCTCGAAGCGGCGCAGGCCAACCTCATGGCGTCCGTGGCCAGCGGCATGTTCGGCGGCCATCTGCCCTGGGGCATGATCGCCATCGGCGGCCTCATCGGCATCGCGGTGATCATTTTCGACCAGGTCCTGAAGGCAAGGAATGCGCCATTCCGCGTGCCCGTGCTCGCGGCCGCCATCGGCATCTACCTGCCGCTCGAGACCATGGTGCCAATCTTCATCGGCGGTCTGCTGAATTACCTGGTGACGCGCACCTTCGGGACAGGCTTGAGCGAAGAGCAACTCGAGAAGCGCAATCGCACGGGCACGCTGTTCGCCGCCGGCCTGATCACGGGCGAAGCGCTGATGGGAATTTTCATGGGCTTCGCCATCTACTACGCGAACCGCGGCCTGGCCGTACCGGACCCCGAAGTGCTGGCGCTGCCCGCAGGCTTCCAGCTTCACGGGTCGCTGGCGGAATGGGTGGGACTGATGTTCCTCGCGGCGATCGGCTGGTGGCTGTACCGCGTCGGAGCGCGCAAAGCGGCCAGTTGATCGCCCGGAGGGCGCCGTACAATGGCGCCCTCCATGTCCTCCGACTCCTCGCATCGCGCGAAGCTCATCGTCTGCTTCGCGATCATCTATCTCGTGTGGGGTTCGACCTACCTCGTGGCGAGCATCGGCGTGCACGCGCTGCCGCCGCTGCTGTTCGGCGGCATCCGGTTCCTGTGCGCCGGGACCTTGCTGGGGATCGTTGCGCTGGCGCTCGGCCAGCGCTTCAGGCTGGACTCCACCGAGTGGCGGCAGATGATCGTGGTGGCCATCGGCAGCGTGTTGATCCCGAACGGCTGCACCAACTGGGCCATGCAGACCGTGGCCTCGAACCAGACGGCCATCCTCAACGCCTCGGCCGCATTGTGGATCGCGCTGTTCGCGACGCGCGGCCGGCGGGCGCACGCGCTGGATCGCCGCACGCTCACCGGTCTCGTGATCGGGTTCGGCGGCACGCTGCTGCTGATCTGGCCGCGCGAGTCGCTGCAGACCAGTCACTTCGGCATGCAGGCCCTGATCCTGTTCGCGGTGTTCGTGTGGTCGATGACCACGGTCTACATCCGCAACATCCATTCGAAGCTGGACCTGCTGCCGTTCTCGGCCATCCAGATGTTCCTGGGTGGATTGTTCATGACGGCCGCAGGCCTGGTGCGCGGCGAGGCCGGAATGTGGCACTGGTCCGGCACCGGGCTCGGCGCGATGGTGTACCTGACCATTGCGAGTTCCTGCATCGCCTACACCGCCTACTCCTGGCTGGCGAAGAACACCACGCCCGCCATGGTCGGCACCTATTCCTACGTGAATCCCGCGATCGCGGCGCTGCTCGGCTGGTGGTTCCTGGGCGAACAGTTAGGCGCCAACCAGCTCATCGGCATGGCGGTGATGTTCGCCGGCGTGGCGCTGGTGAGCTGGCCGCAGAAAGAGGTGAAGCGCCTGGACGAGGATCAGAAGAAGGATCCGTCGACCGCGGGATGCGGATGATCAGGTAATCCGGAGAGACACGTGAAGAGACTCGCCGCCACGATCCTGTATGTCCTGCCTGCAGTCGCCGCCGTGGGTGCCGACCGAACCGATGTGGAAGGGCGGATCCGGCGCGTGGAACGGCAAATCGCGCCGGCGGTGCTGGTTCAGGGCGAGCCGCCGGCAACGCAGTCCCTGGCATCGCGGATGAGCGATCTCAAGGTGCCGGGCGTGAGCATCGCGGTCATCCACCAGGGACGAATCGAATGGGCGCGCGGTTATGGCGTGACGCGCGTGGGTGGCCCCCCGGTGTCCGCCGATACGCTTTTCCAGGCCGCCTCGATCAGCAAACCGGTGTTCGCACTCGCGGTGCTGCACCTCGTCGAGGGCAAGAAGCTCGATCTGGACACAGACGTGAACACGTACCTGAAGCAGTGGAAGCTGCCGGAGAACGAATTCACTCGCCAGAAAAAGGTGACTCTGCGCGAGCTGCTCTCGCACTCGGCCGGCACGACGGTGGGCGGCTTTCCCGGATACGCAGCGGACGCGCCGATACCCTCACTACTTCAGGTACTCGATGGCCGCCCGCCGGCAAATTCGGCCGAGATACGCGTCGACACCGTTCCCGGATCGAGGTGGCGCTATTCCGGCGGCGGCTACGTGGTCGCGCAACAGATTCTGCAGGACGTGAGCGGCAAACCACTGCCCCTGCTCATGCGCGAGACCGTGCTGGCACCGCTGGGCATGGAGCGAAGCACCTATGAGCAGCCGCTGCCCGTGGCAAGACAGGGCGAAATCGCCTGGCCGTATCACGGCGATGGAACCGCCATCGAAGGCGGGCCGCACATCTATCCGGAGATGGCGCCGGCCGGGCTTTGGACCACCCCGTCGGATCTCGCGCGTTACGCGTTGGGGGTGCAATCCGCGCTCGCCGGAAAGTCCAGCAAGGTGATTTCGGCCGCGACCGCGCGCGAAATGCTGACGCCCGTGATCGGCCACCAGGGTCTCGGCCCGGTGCTTGGCGGCTCCGCGGCGAGAGGGTATTTCATGCACGACGGCGCGAACGAGGGATACCGCTGTTCGCTGGTTTCGTACACGGAGGGCGATGGTGCCGTGGTCATGGCCAGTTCGGACAGCGGCGGCGAGCTCACGCACGAGATCATGCGCACCATTGCGCAGGTCTACGGATGGCCCGACTTCGCACCACCGGTACGCGTACTCCGCGCGATCAAACCAGAACTGCTGGATCGCCTCGCCGGGGCCTACCAGATGAGTGACGGAAGGCAGCTGGTGGTCCGAAGGGTCGGCGACCAGCTCGTCAGCCAGGAGATCGGCACCGCGCCGCTGACCTTGTACCCGTCGTCCGATCACGAATTCTTCGCGCGCGACATCGACGTCACGCTGGACTTCGAGGTCGTCGCAGGCCAGCCGGTCACGGCGCTCCGGCACCACTACCACTCCTGGGAAAGAACCGCCACGCGCATGGACGCGGCGAGCGAACGCCAGTTGCTCGCCAGGGTCGAACGCACGGCGCTGCGCGTCAAGGAAAACAAGCCCCTCGCCGGATCCGAAGCCATCGTGCGCGAGACACTCGAGGGACTCGCACGAGGGGAACCAAACTACTCGCGCATGAATCCCGCCTTCGCGGACCTGACGCGCCAGCAACTGTCCGGCCTGCAGAAGTTCATGGGCACTTTCGGCGCGCTCAGGAAGCTCGAATTCGACAGCGTGACCCCCGAAGGCGGAGATCTGTACCGGGCGGAATTCGAGAACGGCAGGATGCGCGTCCAGCTGCGATTGAGCGAGGACGGCAGGATCGACGGAGTCGACTTCCTGCCGCCCTGATACTCAATTCTTGTGCCGGATAACTTCGACCTTGCCGCGCGGGCCGATGAACCACGACCCCACCCAGCTCACGAGGCTGACGATCAGCGCGCCGCCGATCGCAGTCCAGAAGCCGTCGATCCTGAAACCGGGCAGCATCAGCGCCACCAGGCCGAGCATGGCGGCGTTCACCACGATCAGGAACAGTCCGAGCGACAACAACAGCGCCGGCAACGACAGCAGCAGCGCGAAGGGACGCACGATGGCGTTGACCACGCCGAGCAGCAAGCCGGCGAGCACCAGCGTCATCGGCGAATTGATGGTGAAGCCGTCGAGGATTTCGGTGGCGGCCCACAGGCCGAGTGCGGCGATGAGTCCGCGAAGTATGAATCCCGCCATGTGCGTTATTCCTGGTTGGTCCGTTCCTGGTCGAGACCCTTCTTGAGGAATACCTTGAGCCGGGTGAGCGCCAGCTCCCAGTAGCGGCGCTTGTTGAGATAGTACGTCACCCAAACCGGCGCCGCCGGTACTCCGCTCGACAACAACCGCAGGACGGTGCTCGTCTTGGCGCGCTCGAACAGAAAGTCCTCGACGATCACCGCGTCGGAGCTGGGCATGCCCGGGGTGGGGAGCAGTATCAGCCGGATACGCTGTGGCGTGACCAGCACGTCGATGTGCGCGTCGAGCTCGATGTCGGCGCCGAACGGCACGCGCATGCGGCCCTTCTCGCGCGCCGTGATGCTGGCATTGTCCGCGGCCCAGCGCGCCAGCACTCGGGTGTCGGTGAACGCGCGCCACACCCGCTCCACCGCCACGTCGATGTCGACGCGATAGGCGAAGCTGCGATACTTGCCGCTCACTTGCGCAGCGCCGCCCACGCGACCGGCAACGTCGAGACGACGATGATGCCGATGGTCACAATTCCGAAGTTGTTCCTGATGACGGGCAGGTTGCCGAAGAAGAAACCCGCCCAGGTGAACGCCAGCACCCAGGCGAGTCCGCCGCCGAGGTTGTACGCCTGGAAACGGCCGTACGGCATGCTGCCGATGCCGGCGACGAACGGCGCGCAGGTGCGGATGATGGGCACGAAACGCGACAGCACGATGGTCATGGCGCCGTGCCGGTTGAAGAACGCCTCGGTGCGCCGCAGGTACTCCACCTTGAGGAAACGGTACTTGCCGCTGAACGCCGGCGGTCCTATCCACTTGCCGATATGGTAGTTGGTGGTATTGCCGGTGACCGCGGCGGCGGTCAGCACCAGGCACAGCAGCGGCGCGGACAATGTGCCGCTGCTGTCGACCGCGGCGAGCGCGCCGGCGGCGAACAGCAGCGAATCTCCCGGCAGGAACGGTGTGATCACGAATCCGGTCTCCGCGAACACGATGGCGAACAGGATCAGGTAGATCCAGAAACCGTAGTCACGCAGCAGCTCGACCAGGTGGGCGTCGAGATGCAGGATGAGGTCGATGAGCCATGCGATCAGATCCATGCGCCGTCATTTCCGCACGGCGTGTGCGGTGCTGGCGGTCATGCCCGGCGGCGCGGCGTGGCCCTTGCGTCCCTTGAGCAGTTCGAGCGCCGTGCGCACGCCCGGGTCGCGGGCGGCGAGCGTCTGCCGCACGCGCGCGTCGTCGAGGTCGAGCGGCTCGAGGTCCGTGGCATCGAGTGTTTCGTCCGGTTCGATGCCGCGACCCTGGATGGAGCGGCCCGAGGGCGTGAAGTAGCGCGAGGTGGTGAGCTTGATGGCGCGGCCGGATGACAGCGGCATGACCGTCTGCACCGATCCCTTGCCGTAGGTGCGCTGGCCGAGCAGCACCGCGCGGTGATGGTCCTGCAGGGCGCCGGCCAGGATTTCCGCGGCCGAAGCCGTCGCGCCGTTCACCAGCACCACCACCGGCACGCTGGTCAGCAGCTCGCCGGGAGTGGCCGTCATGCTGAAACGGGCCGCCGGCGTGCGTCCGTTGGCCGTGACGATCACGCCCGTCTCCAGCAACTGGTCGGCCACTTCGACCGCCGATTCGAGCACGCCACCCGGGTTGTTGCGCAGATCGATGATCACGCCGCGCGGCTTCGCGCCCATGTCGCGCCGCAGCCGGGTGAGCCCGGCGGCGAAATCCAGCGCCGTGGTATCGCTGAAGGTGGTGATGCGGGCATACACGAAACCGCCTTCGAGCCGCACCAGCGCGACGCTGTGCACGTCCACCTGCGCGCGTTCGACGGTGAATTCCAGCGGCAGCTCGGAGCCGGCGCGCAGCACGGCGAGCACCACCCGCGAGCCGCTCGGCCCGCGCATGCGCGCCATCGCCGCGTCGAGATCGCCGCCGACCGGCATGCCGTCGATGGCGGCGATCATGTCGCCGCTGCGGATCCCGGCGGCCGCGGCCGGCGAATCACGGAACGGCCGCACCACGCGCAGCGCGCGATCGGCGGTCGACACCTCGATGCCGATGCCGGCGTACGTGCCCGCGGTGCTGACCCGCAGGTCGGCGTACTCCTCGGCGTCGAGATAAGAAGAATAGGGATCGAGCCCGCCCACCATGCCGCGCAGCGCATCGTCGATGAGTTGCGGGCCCTGGACCGTGTCGACGTATTCGCGCTCCACGCGCTCGAGCACCTCGGCAATCTGCGCGGAGTCGGCCGGTGTCAGCGGCGATTTCGCCGCGGGTGTGACGGCGACCGCGGCGGGTGCGGCGGCGGGCGGATCGCGATGTGCGAACACGGCGCCCATCAGGGCAATGAATACGCCGAGCACGATTCCGATGCCGATCAGCTTCATGGGTCCGGATCGTAACCCATTGGAGAGAAAGGCTCAGCCAGCTTGCGACACGCTGTCTTCCGACAGGAAGGCGCCGGGCGTGGCGGCAGCCAGCACCGGCAATACCTCGAGCACCTCGCCCACGGGAACGGGACGGGCAATGGCAAATCCCTGCCCGTAGTCCACGCCGAGCGCGCGGATGCGGGTGCGGATCTCCTCGGTCTCCACGTATTCGGCCACCGTGGTGATGTCCATGGCGCGCGCCAGCTGCGCGATGGCGCGCACCATCGATTCGGCGCGTTCATCCTTCAGTATGTCGCGCACGAACGAGCCGTCGATCTTCAGCATCGAAACCGGCATCGAACGTAGATAGGACAACGACGACAGGCCGGTGCCGAAGTCGTCGAGCGCAACGCCGCAACCGAGCTTGCGCAGGCGCAGCATGAGTTTCTCGGCGTCGTTGATGCTCGCGACCGCGGCGCTCTCGGTGAGCTCGAAGCAGAACACCGCCGGGTTGATGCGGCTGTTCTCGAGGCTGCGGATCACGTAGTCGGCGAACTCGTCGTCGTGCAGCGACTGCCCGGAGAAGTTGATGGTGAACACCACCGGCGCGTGCGCCAGCAGCTCGCGGTGCGGCCGCAGCAGGTCGATCACGGTGGAGATCACCCAGCGATCGATGGTCGGCATCATCTGGTAACGCAGTGCCGCCGACAGGAAGCGGTCCGGTCCGATGGTGTTGCCCTCCGGATCGAGCATGCGCAGCAGCAGCTCGTAGTGCGGACGGGCGTGCGCATGGTCGGTGAACGGCGCGATCATCTGCGCCACCAGTCGCAGGCGATTCTCGGCGAGGGCGGCGCGCACGTCGGTGGCGACGTTGATGTCGGTGAAACGCCGGATGATGCTGACGTCGTTTTCCTGGAAGGTCTCGAGGCGGTTGCGCCCGCGATCCTTGGCGGCCTTGCAGGCGGTCTCGGCCTCGGCCAGCGAGCGGCCGAATTCACCGTCGCGGCCGTTGAAGGGCGTGACGCCGAGACTGATCGACAGCCGGAATCGCGCGTCCATGCCGGCGGTGGACAGCCGCGTGACGCCCTCGCGCAATCCTTCGCCGAACATCGCCGCTTCGTCGATATCCGACGGCATGGCGACGGCGAACCGGTCGCCGGAAATACGCGCCGCCACGGAATTCGGCGGCAGATGCTTGCGCAGCAGTTCACCGATCTGCGTGATGGCCTGGTCGCCGACGTGCATGCCGAAGTTTTCGTTGATGACGTGCAGCTCGTCGATGTCGACGTACAGCAGGCTCCAGCGCTGCGTGCGTGTGTCGGGCTCGCTGAAGATCAGCTTGAGCCGCTGCTCCAGCGCCGCGCGGGTCAGCAGGCCGGAGATGGTGTCGTAGCTGGTCTCGATGCTCGCGGCGACACGGCGCGCCAGGAGGTCGGCGAGATGCACGTCGCGGCCGACGAACTCCGGCGCGTCGAGCTTGCGGAACAGGGCGAGCACGCCGGAGGTGCGGCCCGATCCCTGGCGCAGCGGACACGCCAGGATGCGATACGGGATCGCGACCTGTCCGGCCTGCGTGGCGATCTTGTTGATCACCAGCGGATCGCGGCGCGTCTGCGTGATGGCCAGCAGCTGCTTCTGCGTGCGCGTGAGGATCATCGCGTCGCCGCTTTCGGGCCAGGTGAGCGTCAGGCCCTTGTCGGGCACCACGATGCCGGCGAGCACGCACTTGAGATGACCGGCGGCGTTGGACAGCAACGACTGCAGGTCGTCCGAACCCGACGCCTGCGGATGACTGCCGGTGACGGACAACAACAGTTCGAGGTCCTTGTCGCGCGCGGTGAGGTGTTCGTTGAGCTTCTCGATGTCGGCGCGCGCCAGCAGGTCGCGGCGCAGCAGCTCGAGCGTCGGCCGCAGGTGGTCGTGCACGTAGGAAAACGGCAGCACGTTGGCGTCCGACTGCAGGCGGTTGCAGACCACCGCCACGACCGCGGCGAGCGCGCCGCGTTCGTCACGCAGCCAGAATAGATAGGCCGGCGCCTCGTCGGGCAGCGCGCAATGCTGGCCGACACCGCGGTTGCCTTCGTCGGGCGGACCGTCGAGCTGCGCGATGGACTGCAGCACCAGTGCGAACAGCTCGGCGTCGGGGCTGGCCACGCTCGACCACAGCAGCTTGCCGGTGTGATCGAAGAGGCACAGCGCCGCGGCGCGCGGCAGCAGCGAGCGCACCAGCTGGGCGTACGGGTCCATGGAGGCTTCGAAGGACATCAACACGGGACCATGGCCGAAAGCGCGCCGTAAGACGTTGATGCAGTTGGCGGATTTACCTTAAGGGCGTCCCTACGGAGCGGCGGTCTTGAACCACGGCCGGGGGTCGACGGGTTTGCCCGCCTTGCGGATTTCGAAATACAGCTCGGGGCGCGGCTGGCCGCCCGAATCTCCCAGCGTGGCGATGGTGTCGCCCGCCGTCACCCGTTCGCCGACTTCCTTGAAGAGCCGTTCGTTGTGGCCGTACAGGCTCAGGTATCCGTCGCCGTGGTCGATGATGGTCAGCAGCCCCAGCCCCGAGAGCCAGTCGGCGTACACCACGCGCCCGTGGTACACGGCGCGCACCGGTGTGCCCTGCGTCCCGGCCAGCAACACGCCGTCCCACTTGAGGCCGCCGGCGCGGGTCTGACCCCAGGTGGCGACCACGCGGCCGGCCACCGGCCAGGCGAGCTTGCCGCGCAGCTTTGCGAAGGCGTCCTTGCTGTCCGTGGGGAACTTGTCGATGCGTTCGAGCGCGCGCCGCAGCTCGCGCACCAGCTTTTCGAGTCCGCCCTGCTGGTCCTTGAGCCGCTCGAGCTCTTTCGCGCGGCCCTTCGATTCACTGTCGAGCGACACCAGCGCGCGGCCGCGCCGTTCGCGCGCGCCCTGCAGTTTCGCGAGCTCGCCCTGTTGCTGCTCCTCGAGCGCCGCCAGGCGCTGTTCCTCGGCGGCGAGCCCGCCGTCGAGCGTCGAGAGTTCGTCGAGATGCGCATCGATGGCGGCGATCTGGCTGGCGCGCGCGCGGCCGAAATACTGGTAATAGACCAGCACGCGGCCCACCTGCGAGGGATCGCGCTGGTTCAGAAGTAGTTTGATCGGTTCCTGCCGGCCGATCATGGAGGCGGCGCGGATCTGCCCGGCGAGTGCGCCGCGGTCGCGGGCCAGCTCGGCTTCTTCCTTCTGGCGCTCGGCGGCCAGCTCCGCGCGGCGCGCGGCATGCACCGCGCGTTCGCGGCGCAGCTTGTCGAGCTCGCCGCGCACGCTGCCGACGGTTTTCTCCGACTCTTCCAGCTCGCGCGTCAGCTTGTCGCGGCGGCCGGCGTCCCGGGCACGC
>Ga0134127_10004503_pt1 | contig 10058 bp, 8 predicted proteins | sample KB31753_FD_96459 | JGI IMG/M metagenome (GOLD analysis project Ga0134127, IMG submission 96459) | Terrestrial soil microbial communities with excess Nitrogen fertilizer from Kellogg Biological Station, Michigan, USA - KB3-175-3 | ecosystem: Environmental > Terrestrial > Soil > Unclassified ...
GGCGGGCGCCGCATCGACCTTCGCGATCGGGGTCGGGCCAACAGCCCGCACGACGTAACCGTCTACCTGCCCGATGAGCGCGTGCTGTTCAGCGGCGACATCCTGGTGCAGGCGCCCCTCCCGTACGTGGGCGCGTCGTGGCCGGTGCCCTGGATCGAGGTATTGCGTCAGGTCGAGGCGATCCCCGTCACCGCTCTGGTTCCGGGACACGGGCCGGTGATGCACGACCACAGCTACACGCGACAGGTGCGCGAGCTGCTCGAGGCAGCCACCTCACGGGTGACCGCTATGGCCCGTGAAGGAAAGACATTGGATCAGATTCAGAGTGCCATCAGTCTCGATGATATCCGGGCCAAAACCCCCGCATGGCGGCCAACCGAACTGAACGACGACTGGGCGGCCAACACGAAGGCGTTAGTCGAGCGAGCCTGGCGAGGAGTTCGGGGACAGGGAGGCTGAGTCGGCTCTTCAATCCGAAAGTGGTGCCGGTTGGTGACACGAGTCACCGGGAATCGCCCAAGGCTGTGAGCCCGCCCACGCCGCACAGCACAGCCGCTCAGCCAAATTCGGGCGGTGAGAATACGGGCACCGCTCATTTTGAGAATGTTCTGGGCCGCGCTCAAAGCCTGGTGGGACGACAACGTGCCCCGGCTCGGCGCATCGCTCGCGTTTTACACTCTCTTCGCCATCGCTCCCGTCTTGCTCGTCGCCATCGCGATGGCCGGGGCGGTGTACGGGGGCGACGCAGTACGCGGGCAGATCGTTGGCCAGATAGACGGGCTGGTCGGACGGGCGGGCGCGCGCGCCGTCCAGAGCCTGCTCGAGGGAGCGACCAAGCCGAAGGAAAACCTCATCGCAACCGCGGTCGGTGGCATCACCTTCATCCTCACCTCCACCGGCGCTTTCCTCGAGCTGCAGGCCGCCCTCAATACCATCTGGCGGGTGAAGCCGAAACCGGGGCTCGACCTCAAGGGGTTCCTGATCGACCGAATCCGCTCCTTTGGCCTGGTCATCTCGATGGGCTTCCTCCTTACCGTATCGCTCGCGGTCAGCGCCGCCCTCGCTGCCCTGGCGGGGTGGCTCGAGCAGTGGGCCCCCGGCGTGCCGCTGCTGTTGGGCGCCCTCGACCTCATCCTTTCGGTCGCCGTAATTACTGCGCTGTTCGCGATCCTGTACCGGTTCCTTCCCGACGTCCAGCTCAACTGGCACGACGTGACCACTGGAGCGTTCGTCACCGCCCTGCTCTTCACCATCGGGAAGCAGCTCATCGGGCTGTATCTGGGCCAGGGCAGCACGGCATCCAGTTATGGTGCCGCCGGCTCGGTCATGGTGCTCCTGCTGTGGGTGTACTACGCCTCGCAGGTCATATTGCTCGGGGCCGAATTCACTCGCGTCTACACTCGGCGCGAGGGATCCAAGCCGGAGCCCGAGACCTTCGCCGAAAAAAATCTGAACGCGCCGCGAAAGGTCGGGTAACCGAGGCCCATTGACGGCCGTCTCGCATCAGCCGAATATCTTGTGACCCATGCCCCTGCCGGTGGGTGTGCCGCACTCCCCCTCAAACACGGCTCACTGCTCAAAGTGTCACTCGCTTCCGCACGGCAGCCCGCGGCACTACTGGCCTGGCTGACCATCTGGGCAGCCGGGTCGGCCGCGGCGCAGAATACCCCGCCGGACTGGCGCGTGGACTGGGCGGTCGCCGATAGCTTCACGCTTCGGCGGGACGCGACCGGCTTTCGTTTCCCGACCGCAATTGCCTTCGTGCCTCACCCGGGGCCGCGCCCGGGTGACCCCTTCTACTTCGTGACCGAGCTGCAGGGAACGATCAAGGTCGTCACCAATGACCGTTCGGTGCACGAGTTCGCCTCTGTTTCCGCCCCCACCGACGACACGCTGCCCGCCCAGACGGCCGAGGTAGGCTTGGCGGGCATATGCCTGGAGCCCGCGCATGGGTATGTCTTCGCGACCTACGCGTATCGCGACTCGACCGGTGTGCTCAGGAATGCGCTCGTGCGGTATCAGACGACCCCCGGCCGGTTCGACGTGCGGCCGCGCAAGACCGTGTCGTTCCTGGAGCCGTTCGCGCGCGACACCTCTGCACCATCGCACCAGATCGGGCCATGCCAGGCCACAACCCGCGAAATCTTCATCAGCGTGGGCGACGGCGAGCAGGCGACGAGTCAGGACCTGACTTCCACGCTCGGGAAGATCCTGCGCCTCCGCCACGACGGGAGGCCGGCGGCGACGAACCCGTTCTATGGCAAGGGGGGAGTCGCGGCGTACGTCTGGGCCCGAGGGGTCCGCAATCCATTCGGATTGAAGCTCGTGGGCGACCGGCTCATGGCCGCTGACAATGGTGACGCGATGGATCGTTTTGTCGAGATCGAGCGAGGACGCAATTACCTGTGGGATGGGACCGATCGCGGAATCGGTGCGGCAGCAGCACAATCATTTGCTCCCGCGATATCGCCGGTTCAGCTGGATTACTGCACCGGGTCGGGGCTGCCGCTACGCTGGCGGGACCGATTCTTCGTCGCCGTCTCCGGACGGCCGGCAGATACCGGTCCGAACCTGATCCGGAGAATGAGGGGGGTCATAGCACTGGATTATGGCTTGCGCGAGCGCCGCATGCGGTCAGTTCCCGAGAATTTGATACGCTACCGCGGAACGCACCACCAGTCTGTGGTGGGGCTCGGGTGCGGGCCAGACGGGATTTACTTCGTCCCGATCTTCCCGGATACCACGGGTGAAACCGCCGTGCTGGTGGCCCAATACGCGCCCGATTCCGCGTATCCCTATCCGTTGTTCGGCGACGACGAGCCGCTTGCCTTCATGGAGCGCACCCGTTGCTTCGGCTGCCACACCTTGAACGGTAAGGGTGGTACCGTCGGCCCGGTGCTCGACTACGACAGCCTGCTGCCCCGGCTTCGAGCCCGCCTCGAGTCGGAGGAATATCGGACTCGCGTTCACGCAGTAGACTCGCTGACGGCGCCGGTATTCGCCAAGTACCGAGCCGCGCGCACCGCAATGCTCGCCGCTCCAGGCGATCGGCGCCTCTTCACCTGGCTTCGCTATCACCTGCAGGAGCCCAAATTCGACAATCCAAACGCCCAGATGCCCAATCTCGGCCTCTCGGACGCTGATGCAGTCTCGGTTGCGCAATTTCTGCTCACACCTCCGCCACCACCTGCAGTACCGCCTCCGCCGCCACGGAAGGTCAAGCCCCAGCCCCAGGGGCCGGTGGCACGGCTGTTATACCGCCTGCCGCTTCCACGACGGGTTCAGCTCGCGATCGCCTTCGCCAGCGGATTGCTCATCGGCGGAGGCCTCGCTCTCGCCGCTGACCGGCGCCGACGCCGGCCGTCACCGAATACCGGAACACCATGAGCGTTCCCCGGCCGTCGCCGGCGGGCCAACCGATCGTGTGCATCAGGCTGAGGTGGAGTGAGACTGGCCCAACAGCGGCATCTTTCGTTGCCGGCCCGAGCCCGAGCAGGTGCGTGAAACGCGACCCGGACAGAGCAATGAGAACGCCACGGCGGTGCCCTGCGAGAAACGCGGCCAGCGTATCCGAGGCGATCTGCTGATTGGGCGCGCCCGGCGCCAGAAAGATCTGCCGCCGAGGGAGCCGAGACAGCAAGGCCACGTAGTGGGTGGCGCCCCAACCATAGTGATCGCTGACGAGCGACTCTCCTGGCTGCAGCTCCCTCCCTAGCGAATCTGCCAACGCGAGCCCGACTTCCTGGTTTTCGATACGGGGAATCGGCGATGGGCCGGCCAACCAACCCAACCGGACCCGGGCAAGGCACGGGCTGCACGAGAACAGCAGGTTGACAAGAGGAAGCACGATGGCAGCCACCGCTACGCGCTCGGGGCGCCACGTTGCAATTCGGAATCGCCGGTAGGTAAGGGCCGAAAAGGGGAACAGGAGCGTTCCGGCGATCTCGGTGTAGTTCACCTTGGGGACCAGAGCGCCGCGCGCGATACCGATGCCCCAGAGGGCAAGGACTCCCACCACCGGGAGCAGCCACACTCTGGCCGGGTGTCTGATCATCAGAGCGATCGCCGCACCCGCAACACAGAGAAGCCCGACCGGCAGGCTCATTCCGGCGATGATAACGCCCGGATATCGCGTCGCCTCAGCGCCGAGTATTCGCGAGGCCAGCTGACTGCGTCCCATGCTTTGAAGCTCCCAGCGGCCGGCGGCGGTGAACCCGTACAAGGGGTCTCCGCTGTGAACCCAGTTCCCCACGCTCCAGAAGATCGGGTGCAGCAGCGCACACGCTACGAAAACCGCGAGGAGCCTCGGCTTCGGCCGAAGCAACAGGCCGAAGAGGGGAATCAGGACCCACGCTTCGTAGCGAAGCATCGAGGCCAGGGTGAGAGCGACGCCGGCCGCAGCCGCCGAACGCCATGAGCCAGCCTCGGCCCGGGCCTGCACGAGCGCGATCATGCTCAGCAGCATGAAGAACACGAACGGCGTCTCGGCTCTGACCGAGACACCGTTCCGGATCGCGACCGGATACACCGCGTAGGTCAATCCGACCAGCAGGGCAGCACGCGGATCTTGAAATTCGATCCGGGTGAACCAGTACACGGCGCCCGCACTGGCAACCGAGAACAGCACGCTCAAGGCGATCGGCGCATACACCGGGTCGGGCACGATCCACAGCGAGAGCGCAACCAGATAGGTGTGAAGCGGACCCCAGACGCCATAGGTCAGCAGTCGTGGATGATCGACCCACTCCCAACCAGCCCACACTCGGGAGGCAGCGTCACCACCATCGCTGGTCGCGAAGGGCAACACCGCCAGTCGGACGGCCAAGGCCAGCACCATGATTGCGACGGCCGGCCCGCAGTCCTGGCGTCGGTTGACACTCATGCGCCTTCTCCCGAGAGTGCCGCCATTGACACTCTGCCGGCAGCGCTCAAATATCCCTCTGGTTCGCGCATTCGCTGGCCAGGTCCACTCCGATCAGGTGCCGCGGGTCTCCGCGACGCCGGGTACTAGTCATGGCACATGCCAGGCTTCCGCTGGTGCAACGGCAGTTCGGCGAAACCATGCGGCGCGACGCGTGGTGGGTGCAGCCACTCGTCGTCTTCGTCATCCTCTCATCATTCGTCGTCTACGCCACCTGGGCTGCGTTGCAGGGCGATCACTACACCTTCGGGCCGTACCTGTCGCCCTTTTACTCGCCGGAGCTGTTCGGCAGCTCACCGCATGCCTGGTTCGGACCCAAGCCCGCGTGGTGGCCGCACTGGCTGGTGTTCTCCCCCGCCCTCCTGATCTTGCCGTTCCCGGGACTGTTCAGGCTGACCTGCTACTACTACCGCGGCGCTTACTACAAGGCGTTCTGGGCCGATCCGCCGGCCTGCGCCGTCGGTGAGCCACGCAAGGAATACTGCGGAGAGGCTGCGTTTCCGCTGATCATGCAGAATATCCACCGCTACTTCCTCTATATCGCGGTCGGATTCCTGGTCGTGCTTCTCCACGACGTGTACCAGGCGCTCTGGTTCACCGACCCGGCCAGCGGCCGCACGACGTTCGGGATCGGTGTCGGGACCCTCGTGCTCGCCGCCAATGTGACCGCCCTGGGTTGCTACACGCTAGGCTGCCACTCGATGCGGCATGTGGTGGGCGGTTATCTCGACCAGCTTTCCCGGTCGCCGGTTCAGAAGCGCGCCTACGACTGCTCCAGCTGCCTCAACCGCGCCCATATGCGGTGGGGATGGACCAGCCTCATCCTGGTCGCGTTCGCCGATCTGTACGTGCGGATGTGCTCAATGGGTATCTGGACGGATTGGCGGATTCTATGAGCGCTATCAGTTATCCGCTATCCGCTGTCCGCTCCGATGGCTGACTATCAGACTTTCGAACACGATGTCCTGGTGATCGGGGCCGGAGGCGCCGGCCTCCGCGCCGCGATCGCCGCCTCGGCAGCCGGCGTCTCCGTCGGATTGGTCTGCAAGTCGCTCCTGGGAAAAGCCCACACCGTGATGGCCGAGGGCGGAATCGCCGCGGCGCTCGCCAACGTGGACGACCGCGACAGCTGGCGGGTTCATTTTGCCGATACGATGCGCGGCGGCCAGTACGTCAACAACTGGCGCATGGCTGAGCTTCATGCCAAGGAGGCGCCCGATCGAGTCCGCGAGCTGGAAGCGTGGGGCGCGCTGTTCGACCGAACGCCCGACGGGCGGATCCTCCAGCGCAACTTCGGCGGCCACAAGTATCCGCGTCTCGCTCACGTGGGCGACCGTACCGGACTGGAGATGATTCGCACGCTCCAGGACTACACCATCCATCGACCCATCGACATCCATATGGAGTGCACGGTGCTCCAGCTGTTCACCGACGGCAGCCGGATTACCGGAGCATTTGGTTACGATCGCGAGCGGGGGCGATTCCGGCTGTACCGCTGCAAGGCGGTTGTTCTTGCGACCGGGGGTGTCGGTCGAGCGTACTCGATTACCAGCAACAGCTGGGAATACACCGGAGACGGCCATGCACTCGCCTACCAGGCAGGCGCTGCGCTCCAGGACATGGAGTTCGTGCAGTTCCACCCCACCGGCATGATCTGGCCCCCGAGCGTGCGCGGGATCCTGGTGACCGAAGGCGTGCGGGGTGAGGGCGGTGTTCTGCTCAACAACCAGGGCCGCCGCTTCATGTTCGATGACATTCCGGAGAACTACCGGAGCCAGACCGCCGACAACGAAGAGGAAGGCTGGCGGTACACCCAGGGCGACAAGAGCGCGCGCCGCCCACCCGAGCTGCTGACCCGGGATCACGTCGCCCGCTGCATCATGCGCGAGGTTCGCGAGGGTCGGGGAAGCCCGCACGGCGGGGTGTTCCTCGATATTTCCTGGATCAAGCAGCGGCTGCCCGACGCTCCGAAGCACATCATCAAGAAGCTGCCGAGCATGTATCATCAGTTCAAGCAGCTCGCCGACATCGACATCACCACGACCCCGATGGAAGTCGGCCCGACGACGCACTACATCATGGGCGGGATCAGGGTGGACGGCGACAGTCAGATGTCCACCCTGCCTGGCCTCTTCGCTGCCGGCGAGTGCGCCGCGGGTCTGCATGGGGCCAATCGCCTCGGTGGCAATTCGCTCTCGGACCTGCTGGTGTTTGGTAAGCGCGCGGGCGACTACGCGGCCCGGTTCGCGCGAGAGCACGACCCCGCACGCCTCGACCCAGCCCGGGCAGATGAGGCCGCCCGCGCCGCGCTGGCACCGTTCGAGCGAGCCACGTCCACCAACGGCACCGGCCCCTATCAGGTCCAGCAGGAGCTGCAGACTTTGATGCAGGACCTGGTCGGTATCGTGCGACGCGAGCCCGAAATGAAACGCGCTCTGGACAACATCGAGAGGCTCGCCATTCAGGCTCGGACGGTGGGCGTCACAGGCAACCGCGAGTACAATCCGGGCTGGCACACGGCGCTCGACCTCGACAACCTCCTCACGATCGCGCAGGCCATCGCGCGGGCCGCCATCGAGCGGAAGGAGAGCCGGGGCGGCCACTTTCGGGACGACCACCCGGAGAAGGACCCGGCCTACGGCCGATTCAACATCGTCATCCGAAAAGGACCCGACAGCACGATGCAGCTCACCCGCGAGCCGATTCCCGAGATGCCGGCGGAGCTGAAGCAGGTCATCGAGGAGCAGACGTAAGGGCCATGACCGACACTGCGACATTCCGCGTGTGGCGGAGCGAAGGAACCGCCGGCAAGCTGGTTGACTACACCACGCGTGTTTCGCCCGGCATGGTAGTGCTCGACGCCATCCATCAGATCCAGGCCGAGCAGGCCAACGACCTCGCCGTCCGGTGGAACTGCAAGGCCGGCAAGTGCGGCTCCTGCTCGGCCGAAGTGAACGGCACGCCCAAGCTCATGTGCATGACCCGGCTGAGCGAGCTCCCGCTCGACAAGCCGGTCACCGTCGAGCCGATGCGCAGCTTCCCCCCGGTGAAGGACCTGGTCACCGACGTCTCCTGGAACTTTCGGGTGAAGAAGAAGATCAAGCCGTTCAAGCCGCGGAAACCCGATGCGCCCGACGGCACCTGGCGCATGGACCAGGCGGACGTAGATCGGGTACAGGAATTTCGCAAGTGCATCGAGTGCTTCCTCTGCCAGGACGTGTGCCACGTGCTCCGGGATCATCAGCTGCACGAGCAGTTCATCGGCCCAAGGTCCCTGGTTTACGTGGCCGCGCTCGAGATGCACCCGCTCGACGTCGAAGACCGGGTGGCAGACCTAAGACGCTCCGAGGGCATCGGCTATTGCAACATTACGAAGTGCTGCACCAAGGTCTGCCCTGAGCACATTACGATTACGGACAACGCAATCATTCCGCTCAAGGAGCGGGTGGTCGATGAGTTCTACGATCCGCTGGGGCGCCTGCTCAAGGTGTTCAGCCGCCGATCAGGGGCGTGACCGCATGGACGAGCTCAAGCCGATCTCGAGGGAGGCGATCCCGCTGGCGCTCCAGAAAGCGGAGCGCTACCGGATCATCGCCGACCCGTCGTCCGCCGAGAGCATCTGCCTCGACGTGCTCGGTGTGGAGCCCGGCAATCAGCAGGCACTCATGACACTGCTGCTCGCAATCACTGATCAGTTCGAGGGGGGGCCGACGGAGGGGGTGCGCCGGGCGCGGGAGCTGCTTCCGCGGCTCAACGATCGGTACCGGCAGGCGTATTACGCCGGCATCATTTGCGAGCGCTGCGCCAAGGCTCTCCTGCGGCGGGACACGCCCGGGTCTGAGGAATTGGCGTATCCGTGGTTCCGGGATGCAATGACCTGGTATGAGAAGGCCGAGTCGCTCCGGCCGGCCGGGAACGATGAATCGATTCTGCGGTGGAATACCTGCGCCCGCATTCTTGCGAGCAACGACCAACTCCGGCCGCGGGAGGAAGAAGCCCCGGTCGAACCAAGCCTGGAGTAGGAGGAGCACATGGCAGACGTGAAGGTGATCGCGGTAGTGGGCGCTACCGGTGCGCAAGGTGGCGGGCTGGTTCGCGCGATCCAGCGGGATAAGAACGATGGGTTTCGGGCTCGGGGGCTTACCCGGAAGCCCAACTCGGACCAGGCAAAGGAACTTGTGAAGCTGGGCGCGGAAGTCGTTACTGCAGAATTAGATGACCAGGCGAGCCTCGAGCGTGCCTTCAAGGGTGCGGCGGCCGCCTTCTGCGTCACCAACTTCTGGGAGCACTTCTCGCCCGAGAAGGAATTGGCCCAGGCCACCAATCTGGCCCGCGCCGCGAAGCAGGCCGGCGTGCCGCACGTAATGTGGTCGACGCTGGAAGACACCCGCCGCTGGGTGCCCCTGGGCGACAACCGGATGCCGACGCTGAAGGAGAAGTACAAAGTCCCCCATTTCGACGCCAAGGGCGAGGCGGACAAGGTCTTCAGCGATCTGGTCCCCACCACGCTTCTCCTGACCTCCTTCTATTGGGACAACTTTATTTACTTCGGAGCCGGGCCGAAGCCAGGACCCGACGGCGTGCTCGCGCTCACGTTCCCCCTCGGAGACAAGAAGCTCCCGGGCATTGCGGTGGAAGACATCGGGAAGTGCGCCTACGGAATCTTCAAGCGCGGGCCGGAGTTTATCGGGAAGAAGGTCGGCATTGCGGGCGAGCACCTGACCGGCGCCCAGATGGCCGCGAAGATGAGCAAGGCCCTGGGACGCGAAGTACGCTATAACGACGTGCCCGCCGATGTGTACCGCAGCTTCGACTTCCCCGGCGCGGACGACCTGGGGAACATGTTCCAGTTCAAGCGCGATTTTCAGGAAGCATTTTGCGGTCCGCGCAGCGTCGAGTTCTCCCGCAGCGTAAACCCTGAGCTCCAGACGTTCGACCAGTGGCTCGCGCGGAACAAGGATAAGATCCCGCTGGACTGAGGGGCCGGACCCGCGCTCAGGTCGCGTGGGCCCAGCGAAGCTCTCGGTAGAACAGCTCGTACTCCAACCGCCCCGACTCGTCGTGCCACGGCGGCTCCGGCTCCCGCGCCGTGGCAAAGGCGACCACCTCCCGCATCACCGCCGGCGCTCGCACGACA
>Ga0134127_10004504_pt1 | contig 10057 bp, 15 predicted proteins | sample KB31753_FD_96459 | JGI IMG/M metagenome (GOLD analysis project Ga0134127, IMG submission 96459) | Terrestrial soil microbial communities with excess Nitrogen fertilizer from Kellogg Biological Station, Michigan, USA - KB3-175-3 | ecosystem: Environmental > Terrestrial > Soil > Unclassified ...
AATCAAGCCGACCGCGTGCGCGGCCGCGCCGTCGTGATGCAGCCGGAGGACGGCCCCTCGTACTGGCAGCCCGTCCCCGCCAACGGTCACGCCGACCCCAAGCTCTACCCGGCGCGCACCGGCTTCGCGGGCCACTCCATGGGCTTCCAGACCATCGCCCCCGGCAGCCGCGTGCGCGAGCACTCGCACGGCGACCAGATCGAGCTGCAGATCTGCTTCCGCGGCAAGGGCCGCGTGATGGTGGACGGCCAGAGCCACCCGCTGGTGCCGGGCACCGCGTGCTTCCTGGGCTACGACGTCAAGCACGAGCTCATCAACGAGAGCACGCAGGACGACCTCGTGATGCTGTGGGTCATCACCCCGCACGGCCTCGAGAACTTCTTCGAGGCCATCGGCCGGCCCCGCTCGTCGGGCGATCCCGCGCCGGTGCCGTTCGAGCGGCCGACCGACGTCATCGCCATCGAGCGCCGCCTGGGGATGAACGACACCAAGTAGCCGCGGCATGCCGCACGTCTCCATCGGCGACGCCGACATCTACTACGAGGAGCAGGGCCAGGGGCCCGCCCTGATGCTCGTCCCCGGCCTCGGCGGCCAGGGTTCCTTCTGGGCTCCCCAGGTCCGCGACTTCGCCCGGGACTTCCGGGTGATCGTGCACGATCACCGCGGCGCGGGGCGCAGCACCCACTCGCGCATCCAGTACTCGGTGGACCAGATGGCCGCCGACACCGTCGCCCTGATGAATCGTCTCGGGGTGGCATCCGCGCACTACGTCGGCCACTCGACCGGCGGCGCCATCGGCCAGACCATCGCACAGGATCATCCGGGCCGGATCACGAGCCTGGTGCTGAGCGCCACGTGGGCCGGCCACGACGCGTACTTCCGCCGCTGCTTCGAGACCCGCAAGGAGCTGCTGCTGCACCGCGGCTTCGAGAGCTACTGGCGCGCGTCGGTCGTGATGCTGCGGCCGCCCCAGTGGATCAGCGAGCACGACGCGCTCCTCGAGGAGGAGATGAAGCGCCTGGCCGCCACGCCGCCGCCGACGGAAGTCCTGGCCAGCCGCATCGACGCCATCGTGCGCTTCGACCGGCGCGCGCGACTGGGCGAGATCCGTTGCCCCACCCTGGTGGTCGTGGCGGGTGACGACGCGCTGACCCCGGCGTTCTACTCGGAAGAGCTGGCCGCCCGCATCCCCGGCGCGAAGCTCGCGGTGCTCCGCACCGGCGGCCACTTCGCGCCGGTGCTGGTCCCCGAGGAGTACAACGCGGCGGTGGGCGGGTTCCTGCGCGACCAGCTCCGCTCGTGAGCGCGGCCCGCACGCCCCGGGCGCGCCCATTCGCGCATCCGGATGTCGCGCGCGTCTTCCAGGCCTACCCCGCGCCCACCCGCCGCCGCCTCCTGCGGCTGCGCCGGCTGATCTTCGACACCGCGGCGAAGGCGGGGGTCGGCCGCCTGGAGGAGACGCTCCGGTGGGGCGAGCCGGCCTACGTGACCGCGACGGGCGGCGGCAGCACCATTCGCATCGACCGCCGGCGAAAGAACCCGGACCAGTACGCCATGTACTTCCACTGCCGGACGAGCCTCGTGGACACGTTCCGGATCGCCTTCCCCGACACGTTCACGTTCGAGGGCAACCGCGCCATCGTCTTCGACGCGGGCGATCGCGTGCCGGTCCGGGAGCTGGCCGTCTGCATCGAGACCGCGCTCACCTACCATCGCAAGGCCTGGCGCGGGCGGGCGAGAAAGAGGCGGCCGTGACCGACGCCCGCGCCGTCCTCGAGCGAACCTACGCGGCCTTCAACGCGCGCGACATCGACGGGGTCCTGGCCGTGATGCGTGCCGACGTGATCTGGCCCAACGGCATGGAGGGCGGAACCGTGATCGGGCACGCCGCGGTCCGTGCCTACTGGACGCGCCAGTGGGGCCTCATCGATCCGCGCGTGGAGCCGCGCGGCTTCACCGTGGAAGCCGACGGGCGCGTGACGGTGACGGTGCATCAGGTGGTGCGCGATCTGGCCGGAACCCTCCTCAAGGAGGCCACCGTCCAGCACGTCTACGCGCTCGATCACGGGCTGATCGTGTCCATGGAGATCCGCTCGTGATCCGGGCCATCGGCCTCGCCGCGGCCGTCGCCCTGGGCCTCCCGCTCGCGGGCAGCGCACTCGAGGCCGATCTCGATCCGGCGCTCGTCCGCCTTGCCGAGCAGAGCGGATGCGGGAGCCGGCCGCTCGGCTACGTGACGGGCTACTTCGAGGCGGCGGATCGGGCCAGTGGCATCTTCTGGTGCAGGCGCGACGAGGGACACGCGCGGGACGGCCGGGTGCTCATCGTGGTGGTGGACCGCCACCCGACGACGCGCCTGTCGTGTCCGAGCGTGATCGTCGCCATCAACGAGCCGGCCGAGCTCCGGGTGCGGCACGAGCCCGCGCTCCCGCTCTCCGCGTTCGTGGTGCGGGACGAGCCGTGGCGGACGGGCCCCCCGGGTCAGGTCACCGCCGGGCCGATCGTGGACGCGGTCGACGGCGCGGTCGGCGAGCAGTGGGTATGCCACCAGGGCGCGTGGCTGGTCCGCGTCCATCACTGAGGCGCGCAGGAGCCATGCGGCTGCAGAGCTTCTACCCGATCGTGGTCACCGAACACCTGACCGCCTGCCGCGACTTCTACCGGCGCTGGTTCGGCCTCGAGGTCGTCTTCGAGGCCTCCTGGTTCCTCCTGCTCAGCGCCGGCGACGCCGGCTCGGTCAGCCTCGCGTTCATGCATCCAGGACACCCGTCGGCGCCCCCCGGCCCCGAACCCTTCAACGGCCGGGGCATGTGCCTGGAGTTCCAGGTGGAGGACGCGCGGACCGAGCACGAGCGCTTCGCGCGCGAGGGCGCACCGATCACCCTGTCGCTCCGCGACGAGCCCTTCGGCCAGCGGCGCTTCGGTCTCTTCGACCCGGCCGGGCTGTGGATCGACGTGGTCGAGCAGATCGAGCCCGCGGCGGGCTGGTGGGATCGGTACCTGGTACCGGACCAGACTCCGGATCCTCGGTGACCGGCTGGCTCCGCTGGCTCGCGCTTCCGCTCGCGATAGCGGTGCTCGTGGGCGCGTCCTCGCCCTCGATCGCCCAGCGGACGCCGCGGTTCCTCTTCCCCGCGCTCGCGATGGCCGGCGCCGCGCTGCTCGGCCTCTCCGTGATCCGGGCGGTCCGCGACCTGGTCCACCGCGGGCGCGGTGTCACCTTCCGGCTGGTCGTGCTCGTCGTCGCCACGATCCTGTTCGTGGTGCTGCCCTTCGCGCGGTTCGTCTACATGATGGCGCCCTCGACGGTCGCCGCGCCGCGTATCCTCACCGGTTTCGGCGACTGGCGCGGGGCCGAGGGCTATCCCCGGCTCGACCCGCACCGCGGCATCGACGTCAAGAGCCGCGTCGGCGCCGACGTGCTCGCCGCGGCGGCGGGCCGGATCACGGTGGCGCGCGACAGCCAGGGTCTCTGTGGTCTCATCATGGTGGTGGTCCACGACCCGCACGGCTATCGGACCGTCTACTGCCACCTCGCGACGATGGCGGTGAAGGTCGGCGAGACGGTCGCCCGCGGCCAGCGGATCGGCACCCTCGGCACCACCGGACAGCGCGCGTGGCCCGGCTACGAGCACGTGCATCTGGAGCTGCAGCGCGGCGCCGACCCCCGCGATGTGGAGGACCCGCTCCCGCGAATCGTCGGCTGCTTCGCCGCGACCGCGCGATACCCTGAAGATCGGCTGGTTCTCACCTATCCCGTGCCCTGCTGATCCGGAGGAGACGAGACCGTGCCCATCGTCGGCGTCGATCACGTGCAGCTTGCGATGCCGGCCGGCCGCGAGGCGGAGGCGCGCGCCTTCTACACCGGCCTCCTCGGGATGCCCGAGCTCACCAAGCCGCCGGCGCTCGCGGCGCGCGGCGGAGTCTGGTTCGAGCGCGGACCGGTCAAGGTCCACCTGGGCGTGGACGCCGACTTCCAGCCCGCGCGCAAGGCGCACCCGGGCCTGCTGGTCAGCGGGCTCGACGCCCTGATCGCCGAGCTCCGTCGCGCCGGGTACGACGTCACCACCGACGAGCCCCTCGAGGGCTACCTCCGCGTCTACGTCAACGACCCGTTCGGCAACCGTCTCGAGCTGATGGAGCCGCGCTCAGCCGGTTGACGTGGTGGCGAGGATCCGCTTCTCGAAGAGCGCGGACAGGATCTCGTCCACGCACGCGGCGGCCCACAGGTCGAAGAACGGACCGGCCTGCATAGCCGTGAACTCCCGCATCCCCCGGTCCCGCGCCTGGTCCGGGGTCTCCCCGCTCCGCGCGGCCTGCTGGTGGGCGCGCACCGGGTCCTTGTGGTAGATGGCCGGGTACTCCATGTAGCGATGCAGCTCCTGGAGATCCTTGGTGTAGACCACGACCACCGGCACCGACGCCCACTCCGCGCCGTCCTTGCCGTTGAGGAACTCGAGGATGATGTCGTAGTTGGCGTCGGGCGCGACCGCCGGGTCGGGACGCCGCGTGCCGAGGACCTTGGCGCCGTCGCGGTTGAAGATCCGCAGCTCGAGCCCGCCCGCCTCGGCGAGCCGCGCGAGCCACGGCAGGTCGCGCCGACAATCGGAGGACCAGTCCTCCGAGATCACGAGGATCTTCGCGGGGCCGCCCGGCTGGGCCGCGAGCCACTTGATCGCGGCGGCCTGGTGGTCGCTCAGGCGCGCGCGCGCGTAGCGCTCGCGGAACACCGCGCTGTTGTCCTTGCGCGGGGCGGGCCGGGCTCCGCCGTCCGGGAAGTAGCTGCCGAACGCCTCGCGGGCGAGGTTCTCGGGGGTGCCGACGTATCGCATGTACTCGTCGAAGGTCCTGCCCTTGGCGAACCGCTCGGACGTCACCACGCTCTTGGCCATCTCCTCCTCCTGGGCTCGGGTGCTATGCTCGTCACGCGAAAGGAGACTATACATGCTGGAGCTGCGGCCGGGCTGTGAATGCTGCGATCGCGACCTGCCGCCGGACTCGGAGGACGCGCGCATCTGCTCCTTCGAGTGCACCTTCTGCCGCGCCTGCGCGGACGCCGTGCTCCACGGCCGCTGCCCCAACTGCGGCGGCGAGCTGCTGCCGCGGCCCCGCCGGCCCGCGGACAAGCTCGTGAAGTTCCCGGCCTCGACGGCCCGCGTGCACAAGCCGGCGGGCTGCCGGAGCTGACGCGGGGCGCACCCGATGCCCGCGCGCGTCCTGCACTATGACGCCTTCGCGCCGCGGCCCGGCATGGGCAACCCGGCCGGGGTCGTGCTCGACGCGGGCGAGCTCTCCGACGCCGTGATGCAGGCGATCGCGCGCGCGGTCGGCTTCAACGAGACCGCCTTCGTGCTGCCCTCCACCGTCGCCGACCTGCGCCTGCGCTACTTCACCCCCGGCCACGAGATGGACCTGTGCGGCCACGCCACCGTCGGCTCCTTGATCGCGCTCCACCAGCACGGCCGCCTGCCCGGCGCCGGCCTTCCGCGGCGGCTCACCCTGGAGACGCGCGCCGGGGTGCTGCCGGTCACGGTGGAGGCGGGCGGCACCGGGGAGCCGGTGGTGATCATGGCCCAGCCGCCCGCGCGCTTCGAATCCTTCGAGGGCGACCGCGGGGGGCTCGCGCGCGCGCTCGGCCTCGGGCCGGACGATCTGCGCACCGATCTCCCGATCCTCTACGGCAACACCGGGATCTGGACCCTGGTGGTGCCGGTGCGCGGACTCGGCACGATGCGACGCATGAGGCCGCTCACCGCCGAGTTCCCCTCGGTGCTGGCCGGGCGGCCGGGCGCGTCCATCCATCCGTTCTGCCTCGAGACGATTCACCCGGACGCGCACCTGCACGCGCGGCACTTCTCCTCGCCCCGATCGGGCACGGTGGAGGATCCGGTCACCGGCACCGCCTCCGGCGTCCTCGGCGCATATCATCTCGAGTTCATCGACCCGGACGCGCCCGCGCCGCTGGTGATCGAGCAGGGCCAGGAGCTCGGCCGCGACGGGCGCGTGCGGGTCTGGGTCGAGCGGCGCGACGGCCGATGCCTCCCGCGCGTGGGGGGCACCGGCTGCTTCGTGCGCGAGCTCGTGATCGACGTGACGCATGCCTGAGAGCGCGCCGACGTTCCGGCGGGCCCGCGCGGACGACGTGCTCGACATCGTGCGCCTGCTCGCGGACGATCCGCTCGGCGCCACCCGGGAGCGCTACGTGCGCCCGCTGCCCGAATCCTACGCCCGCGCCTTTCGCGCCATCGAGCAGGACGCCAGCAACGAGCTCGTGGTGGCGTGCCGGGGCGAGCGGGTGGTGGGCGTGCTGCAGCTCACCTATATCCCCTCGCTCACCTACCAGGGCGGCTGGCGGGCCCTGATCGAGGGCGTGCGGGTGGACAGCGGCGAGCGGTCGCAGGGGCTCGGGAAGGCTCTTTTCGAGTGGGCGATCGCGCGGGCCCGCGAGCGCGGCTGCCACATGGTGCAGCTCACCACCGACAAAGCCCGGCCCGACGCGAAGCGCTTCTACGAAGGCCTGGGCTTCGTGGCCTCGCACGAGGGGATGAAGCTCCACCTGAAGGCCCGGTAGCGCCTCAGATCGCCACCAGCCCGCGGCGCATGCCGATGCTCACGGCCTCGGTACGGCTGCCCGCGCCCAGCTTGGACAGGATCGAGGCGACGTGGAACTTCACGGTGTGGGTCGAGATGCCGAGCCTCGCCGCAATGACCTTGTTGCCGAGCCCCTCGGCCAGCATGCCCAGGACCTCGATCTCGCGGCCGGTCAGTGGCTGCGCCCGATCCGGCTCGGCGCGGACGGGGCGGGGCGCGCGGCGGAGTGCATCCGGATGCAAGGCCACGAGACCGGCCGCGACCGCGTTCACCGCGGCAAGCAGCTCGCCGGCGGTGGCGTCACTGGGCAGCACCGCCCGGACCGGGCCACGTCCGAGCCGCTCATCGACGACCACCTGGCGCGGCTCCGCGGTGAGCACGATGAGCGCGGCCCGGCTCGCGCCCCACGGGCCTTCGAGCACGGTCTCGAGTCGCTCGCCCTCCAGATCCAGCAGGACCAGATCGGGGCGTAGCTCATCCAGCTGTCGGGCCACCGGCGCCCCGAGCAACGCCGGCACCAGCCGCAGGGCGGGCGCGCCCGCCACCACCGCCTCGAGGCGAGCTCGAGCGGCCGCACGCCGCGCCGCCACCAGCACCCGAGTCACCCGGCGAGCCGCTCCCGGACGAATCGCCAGCCCGCGCGGCTCGGCACCGCCACCGCGAGCCCGCCCACGATCATCGCGTTGAGCCCGACGACCCGGCCGCGCGCATCAGCCAGCGGGCCGCCGGAGTTGCCCGGCGCGAGGCGCAGATCGGCCTCGATGAAGCGCCGCCCCGTCGCGTGCACCAGACCGGCCGAGAGCGCGCGGACGATCCCGAGCGGGTTACCGACGGCCAGCACCAGCTCGCCGACCCGCAGGGCGTCGGAGTCGCCGATCTCCGCGGCGGACAACCCGGTGGCCTCCACCACGAGGGCCGCCAGATCCTGCTCGACGTCACGCGCGACGAGCCGGGCGGGGAGGACGCGCCGGTCCGGCAAGACGATCGAGACGGCGCCCTTCGCCACGTGGGCGTTCGTGAGGATCAGCCCGTCGGCGCGCCACACCACGCCCGCCCCCGCCGGCGCGCCGGCGGAGGAGTCGCGGCCGCGCCCGCGCACCTCGACCGTGACGCCGGCCAGCCGTGCCGCGAGCCCAGTCGCCGCGGCCGCGACCGGCTCCGCCGTCAGCGCGCCCATCAGCCGCGCCGCCGCGGCTGCTCGCCCACCGTGATCCGCAGGTCGGTGCGGACCCCGCCGCGCAGCACGATAGCGGGGATCTCCACGCCGACCCGGTCGGATCCGAGCCGAGCTTGCACGTCGTCGAGATCGCCCACCGGCGCCCCGTTCAGCGCCACGAGCACGTCGCCGAGCAGCACGCCGGCGCGCGCCGCCGGGCCAGAGGGCTCCACCATCACGACGATCAGGCCGCCGGGGCCCAGGCCAAGCTGGGCGGCGAGTGGCTCGGGGAGGCGGACCGGCTGCATGCCCAGCCCCAGGTAACCGCGCGAGACGTGCCCCTTGCGCAACAGCTCGTCGGTCACCCGCTTCACCAGCGTCACCGGCAGCGCCAGCCGCGTCTCCCGAGCGAGACCCGAGGTATTCAGGCCGACCACCCGGCCGGCCGCGTCGACGAGCGGCCCCCCTGAGAAGCCCGGATAGAGGACCAGGTCCAGCCGGACGAGGCGGTCGATGTCTCCGCCCCGCCAGCTTCGCCACCGCGGACCGAGGGCGCTGATCACGCCCCAGCTCGCACGGGGACCGTAGCCGACCGCCAGCACCATATGACCGACCCTCAGCGCGGCGTCGTCACCGGGCACCGCGGTGACCGAGCCCGCGTCCGCCACCCGGAGCACGGCCAGGTCGGTTCCCGGGTCGCGGCCCGCGAGCACGGCGGGCAGCGAGCGTCCATCCGCCATCGTGACCGTGATGTCCTCCGCAGTCCTCACGGTGTGCTCGGCGGTGACGACGACGCCGGGCTGCCAGTGGATGCCGGTGGAGGGCAGCCGGCGGCGCGCGTGCACCGCCACGACGGCGGGCGCCACTCGCTCCACGGCGGCCGCCAGATCATTCGAGAGTGACTGCAGGGTGTCCATTCGGTTCCTCCTCGCGGGTGATGGTCTCGCCCCAGCATGCGCCGGACGAGATGCCACGGGAATCAGCCGAATGGCTAGGTGAGAACCGGCCGGATCTCCTGGGCCCTACCGGGCCGACGTCGAGAGCCGGGGCCGGGCCGCGACCCGATCCAGCGCATCGAAGAAGCGCTCCACATCGTCGCGGTCGTCGTGTACGTGGGGCGAAACCCGGATCCGTCCTTCCCCGCCCCAGACGAGGACGCGCAGGGCCGCCAGCTTCGCGGCGAGCCCGCCCGCGTCCTCCGCAAGGAAGCAGACGTTGCCGCCGCGCTCCTCGGGCGCCTCCGGGGTGATCACCGGCCAGCCGCGCGACCGGAGCCCCGCGATCAGCTCGGCCCCGAGCGCCTGCGCGTGGCGTTCCACGTCGACCGGCACGAGCCGCTCGAGCCGCGTCAGCGCGCTGTCGAGCACGGCCAGGCCGAGCAGGCTCGGGTTGCCCGCCTCGAGGCGCGAGGCATCCGGCCGCCACGGCATCGCGAGCGGATCGTCGAGGCCGCTGCGATGGCCGACGCTGTGCCAGCCGACGGTGGCCGGCTGAAGCTCGCCCACCCGCCGGGCGCTGTAGGCGAAGAGTCCGACCCCGTGGGTGGCCAGCAGCCACTTGTAGCAGCTCGACACCACGAAGTCGCAGAGCGCGCCGGGCACCGGCACCACGCCGGCCGCGTGGGTGGCGTCCACCGCGAGCCGCGCGCCCGCGCCGTGCGCCAGCTCCGCGCAGCGGGCCAGGTCGAGGCGCTGGCCGGTGAGGTAGCTCACCTGGCTGACCAGCAGGAGCCGGGTCCGCCGGTCCACCTGGGCGGCCAGATCGTCCATCGCCACGTAGTAGCCGCGCGCGCGGACCACGCGGGGCTCCACGCCCCGCTCGCGCAGCAGGGCCGCCGGGTAGATCAGCGAGGGGTACTCGACGTCCGCGAAGACGACATTGTCGCCCGCGCGCCACTCCACCGAGCGCACCGCCTGGTTCAGGCCCTCCGAGGAGTGGGCGAGGAACGCGAGCTCGCCGGGGGCGACGCCCAGCAGCCGCGCCGCGCGAGCGCGCGCCCGCTCGCCGGTGACGAACATCTCCTCGCGTCCCGCCATCCCCGCGCTCTTGAGCGCGCCGAACCGCTCGCAGGCCGCGGTGTGAGACCGGAGCCACGGCGCCTCGCCCCCGGTGCAGAGGTGCGCCACACCCTCGAGGCCGACGAACTCGCTCTTGTCGATCAGGGCCACGATCCGTTCCTCCTCTTCTTTGGCGGGTAGCCTAGCACCCGGGTGGGCGGCAAACTACCCGGTAAGAGTTTCTGAGCCCGAGCCCTCGGCGTGACCTGAGCGCAGGAATCCGGGGGCCGGGCGCGGGAAAGTGGTGGCACCG
>Ga0134127_10004506_pt1 | contig 10055 bp, 8 predicted proteins | sample KB31753_FD_96459 | JGI IMG/M metagenome (GOLD analysis project Ga0134127, IMG submission 96459) | Terrestrial soil microbial communities with excess Nitrogen fertilizer from Kellogg Biological Station, Michigan, USA - KB3-175-3 | ecosystem: Environmental > Terrestrial > Soil > Unclassified ...
CGAGCGGAGAGCTGTCGGTCGGCGGCTTCGTCGCCTTCAACCTCTACCTCGGCATGCTCGTGATGCCGCTGCGGTCGCTCGGGATGTGGATCGGCCAGGCCCAGCGGGCGACGGCGTCGGGCGAGCGCATCTTCCAGGTGATGGACGAGCCGGAGGAGATCGCCGAACGGCCGGGTGCGGTCGCGCTGCCGCCGGGCGACGGCGACCTGCGCTTCGAGGGCGTGCAGTTCGAGTACCTCGAGGGGCGGCCGGTGCTGGACGGCGTGACGCTCGACGTCCCGGCCGGCCGGACGATCGCGCTGATCGGGCAGACCGGCTCGGGCAAGACGACACTGACCTCGCTGGTGCCGCGCTTCTACGACGCAACGGGCGGCCGCGTGCTGGTCGACGGCGTCGACGTCCGTGACCTGACCCTGACCTCGCTGCGGCACGCGATCGGGGTCATCTCGCAGGATCCCTTCCTGTTCTCCGCGAGCGTGCGCGACAACATCACCTTCGGCGCGCCGGACCTCGACGACGACGAGGTCGAGCGGATCGCTCGGCTCGCGCAGGCGCACGAGTTCGTCGAGCGGCTGCCCGACGGCTACGACACGATCATCGGCGAGCGCGGGATCACGCTCTCGGGCGGCCAGCGCCAGCGGCTCGCGATCGCGCGCGTGCTCGCGGTCGACCCGCGGATCCTGATCCTCGACGACGCGACGGCGTCGGTGGACGCCTCGACCGAGGCGCGGATCCGCGTCGGCCTGCGCGAGGCGATGCAGGACCGGACGACGCTGATCATCGCCCACCGCCTCTCGACGATCGCGCTCGCGGACGAGATCGTCGTCCTCGACGAGGGTCGCATCGCCGCACGCGGCACGCACGACGAGCTGCTCGAGACGAGCCCCGTGTACCGCGACATCTACGAGCACGGCCTGCTGGAACGGCAGTTCGCGGACGCGGTCGAGGCGCGCGCAGGCGATGCCCTGGAGGCCGCGTCATGAGGGTCTGGCAGCCCGGCGGGCACCTCATGCGCGACCGCACCGCCCAGGTCGACGACTGGTCCTGGCGGCAGACGCGACGCCGGCTCGGGATGCTCGTCCGCTTCACCCGGCCCTACCGCACGCGGACGATCCTCTCGATCGCCTCGCTGCTGCTGGCGACCGCCTTCGCGCTCGCGCCGCCGCTGCTGGCCAAGTACGCCGTCGACGACGGGATCCGCCAGCACGACCTGACCAAGCTCTGGTGGATCGTCGGCGCCTTCCTGCTGTTCGGGCTCCTCAACTGGGGCATGAGCTACGTCCAGACCTACCTCACCGGCTGGGTCGGCGAGCGGATCCTGGCCGACCTGCGCAATCGCCTCTTCGACCATCTTCAGCGCCTCTCGCTCGGCTTCTTCGAGCGGAACCGGGCGGGCGTGATCATCAGCCGGCTGACGAACGACGTCGAGGCGATCGACCAGCTCGTCACCGACGGCGTCACGAGCCTCGTGCAGAACTCGCTGACGCTGCTCGGCACGGCGATCCTGCTCTTCGTCCTCGACTGGCGCCTCGCGCTCGCGACGCTCGTCGTGGTCCCGTTCATGAGCCTCGCCACGGCGATCTTCCGCAAGCGCTCGGCGCGGGCCTACGCCTCGGTGCGCGAGCGGCTCGGCCTCGTCACGGCCACCCTGGCCGAGGACATCGCCGGAATGCGGATCGTCCAGGCCTTCACGCGCGAGCAGACCAACATGCGCAACTTCCGCGAGGTGACCGAGCGCTACCGCGAGTCGAACCTCGAGACCGTGTACCTGAACGGCATGTACTTCCCGTTCGTCGACCTGCTCTCGACCGTCGCGCTCGCAGTCGTGCTCGGTTACGGCGGCCATCTCTACTTCCACGACGCGATCACGCTCGGGACGCTGTTCGCCTTCATGCTCTACGTGCAGAACTTCTTCGACCCGGTGCAGCAGCTGTCGCAGCTCTACGGCACGTTTCTCTCGGCCACTGCGGCGCTCGACAAGATCGTCGACGTGCTCGACCAGGAGCCCGAGGTGACTGACCGCCCCGGCGTCGCCGAGCTACCGCGGGTCGAGGGTCACGTCACCTTCGAGGACGTGCGCTTCGGTTACGGCGACGGGCCCGAGGTGCTGCACGGCCTCGACCTCGACGTGCCGGCGGGGACGACCGTCGCCCTCGTCGGGCACACCGGCGCGGGCAAGTCGACGATCGCGAAGCTGCTCGCCCGCTTCTACGACCCGCGCGACGGCCGGATCACGATCGACGGCCACGACCTGCGCGACGTGTCGCAGGCCTCGCTCCGCAGCCAGCTGGGGATCGTCCCCCAGGAGGGCTTCCTCTTCGCCGGAACGGTGCACGACAACATCGCCTTCGGCCGGCCGGACGCGCCGCCCGAGGACGTGATCCGCGCGGCCGAGACGATCGGCGCGAACGACTTCATCCTGCGGCTCGAGGACGGCTACGAGACCGAGCTGCGGGAGCGCGGCACGCGGCTCTCGCTGGGCCAGCGGCAGCTGGTCGCGCTCGCTCGCGCGCTGCTCGCCGACCCGCGCATCCTGATCCTCGACGAGGCCACCTCGTCGGTCGACATCGGCACCGAGCGCAAGATCGAGCGGGCGCTGCGGACGCTGCTCGCGGGCCGGACGGCGTTCGTGATCGCCCACCGCCTCTCGACGATTCGCGACGCCGACCTGATCGTCGTGCTCGAGCACGGCCGGGTCGTCGAGCAGGGCACGCACGACGAGCTGATGCAGCTCAGCGGCCTCTACACGTCGCTGTACGGCGACTGGGCCGCGGATGCCGCTTAGCGCCGACTTCGTGACTTAAGCGTCGACTCACTGAAACGAGGGATCGGAGCGCCCCTCGAGCGTCCCGATCCTCGGCTCGGTGACCCGCGCTCGCATCGCCCTGCTCGCGGCCGTCTCGGCCCTCGCTGCTGCGGTCTTCGTGCCCGCTGCGCTCGCCTGCCCGAAGGGCTACTCCTACGCGGGCCTCTACAGCCCGACGGCGGCCTCCGGCATCGCGGCGACGATCAGCATGCTCGAGACACCCGCGGCGTTCGGCGGCTCGAACCACGTGGCCGGCTGGGTCGGCGTCGGCGGGCCGGGGCTCGGACCCCACGGGACGGACGAATGGCTGCAGGTCGGCCTCGCCACCTTCGGCGACACGAACGAGGGCCGCCTCTACTACGAGCTGGCGCTGCCGGGCAAGGCGCCCGAGTACGTCGAGCTCGCGACCGGGATCGTCCCCGGGGTGAAGGTCCGGGTCGCGGTGATGGAGCTCCAGTTCGCGCGCGACGCCTGGATCGTCGTCTCGGCCGTGGGGATCGCGGGGCCGTTCTACCTCCCGCACAGCCACCGCGCGTGGGCGCCGGTCGCCACGGCCGAGAGCTACGCCGAGTCGAGGCAGTGCAATCGCTACGCCTACCGCTTCGGCGGGCTCCAGCTGGCGCGCGACGACGGCACGTGGCGGACGATGCGCCGCGCCGAGACGCTGCAGGACCCCGGCTGGCGCCTGCGCCGCCACGGCGCCGCTGCGTTCAGCGCCACCGCAGCCTGACCGGGGCTACACTTCGGGCGCCGCAACGGCTCGTTGCGGGGTCGTCTAACGGTAGGACGCTCGGCTCTGGACCGAGTAGTCTAGGTTCGAATCCTAGCCCCGCAGCCTCTCCGAACCCGCTGGAAAACGGCGGGTTCTGTCGTTCCGGAGCAACTCCGGAGCCCACTTTCCCGTTGCTTCTTGGATGACCACCGTCGAGCAGCGGCTGCGGCAACCGGCCGAGGAGGCACGGCAGCGGGGCCGCAGCGGGAGCGGCTGGTACGCGTGGCTCGCGCGCGCCGGCCTCGTCGCGAAGGGCGTCTCCTTCGCGATCGTCGCCGTGCTCGCGATCAAGCTCGCGATCGGCCACGGAGGCGACGCGACGAGCCGTGAGGGCGCGCTGCACGCGCTGGCCGGCAAGAGCTTCGGCGTCGTCGTGCTGGTTCTGCTCGCGATCGGGTTCGCGGCGTACGCGATCTGGCGGTTCGTCGAGGCGTGGGCGGCACCGGGCGAGGACGCGAAGAAGTGGGCGAAGCGCGCCGGCTCGGTCGGCCGCGGCCTGGTCTACGCGGCGCTCGCGTACTCGACCGTGAAGCTCCTGGTCGGCGAGGGTGGCGGCGGCTCGCAGAACGAGCGGGCGCGCGAGACCGCGGGCACGCTGTTCTCCTGGCCCGCAGGGACGTGGCTCGTAGGCATCGCGGGCGCGATCGTGATCGGCGTCGGCCTCTGGAACCTCTACCGCGGTCTCGCCCGGAAGTTCGAGAAGCGCTGGCGCACAGGCGAGATGGGCGCGACCGCGCGGAGATGGGCGAGTCGCGTGGGCGCCCTCGGGCACGTCGCGCGCGGCGTGGTCTTCGGCCTGATCGGCGTCTTCGTGATCAAGGCCGCGCTGGAGTACGACCCGAAGGAGGCGATCGGCCTCGACGGCGCGTTGCAGAAGCTGGCGAGCGCCGCCTACGGCCCGTACCTGCTGGGCCTCACCGCCGCCGGGCTGCTCGCGTACGGCGTCTACTGCCTGGTCGACGCGCGCTACCGCGACGTCTCGGCCGGCTAGCTCTCGCGGTCGCGCTCGCGACGTTCCTGCGGCGAGAGCCCCTCTCGCGGCGCTCCGCCGGGCCCGCTCATCACGACGCCGTCGACCTCGACGACCTCGGTCGGCTCGGCGTTGCGGTACTCGTCGCCCTGCAGGCCGCCTCGCGGGTCGCCCTCGACCTCGAGCGCTTCTGGATCGGCCTGCTGCTTGTTCGCGCGATGCTTCTCGCCGCGCTTGCGCCATCGTCCGAGCATGACTCCGTTCTGCCCGCTCGTCGCTACACTAAGCCTCCGCCGCGGCGCATTCGTCTAGTGGCCTAGGACACCGCCCTCTCACGGCGGCGGCACGGGTTCGAATCCCGTATGCGCCTTCGAAGTCAAGCCACGTCCAAGCTCGACCCGTCCACGTAGTAGCGAGCGGTCTCATTCCAGGCAACTTTGAGGAACGTCGACTCTGCGTTCTTGATGCGGTCGAGGTACGGCTGTGCGGCCGCGAGGGCCTCGGGCGTCTCCCATAGCGTCAGAATCGCGAAGCGGCGTTCGTCGATTCCGCTCAAGACCATCATCCCCTTGAAGCCCTCGAGCTGTTGAACGGCCGGGAGGGTCCGATCGTAGCCCGACCGCATAGGGGTCCGTTCGTCCCCGAATACAACCGTCGTTAGGCGCGCGTACATCCGCTTGACGCCGACCCTAACGGGCCGGGCGGAACCAGGCTAGTGGCCGGCCGCGGTCAGCGCTGCACGTTGAACCACGTGCCGCCGGGCCCCGTGTAGCTGAAGCCCTCGCCCCACGTGGCGAACGTCTTCCCGGCGCTCGTGACGGCGATCTCGCCGTAGTCGCCGTAGACCTCCGCGAAGCCGTTCGCGCCCACGTAGCCCGTGGCTCCTGCCGGTGCGTCCGAGATCCTGACCGGGGCCGACCAGGTCGCGCCGCCGTCCGACGAGCTGCGGTACCAGACGTTCCACGCGTCGGCATCGTCGCCGCCGGCGGTCTGCATGTACCAGAGCCGCAGCGTCCCGCCGTACGAGGCGAGGCGCGGGCCCGTCGCGTCCTCACCCGCGACCGACAGTGGCGTCCCCGCGCTCCAGGTTCGACCCGAGTCCGAGGAGCTCGCGACGTAGACCCGTTGCGGCCCGAGGTCGGTCGTCGGGCCCTCGTACGCGAAGACGAGGTGACCCGGCGCGTCCGAGGCCACGGACGTCTGGCCGATGTAGAAGTCCGGCTTGCAGCCGTCGGCGACGCAGTTCTCGCCGACCGGCACCTTCGCCACGACGCGGTCCTCCCAGGTGGCGCCGCCGTCGCGTGAGATGACGGCGTGGTGCCAGACCTCGCCTTCGACGGCCTTGGAGCCCGAGTACTGGAGGCTGCTTTCCGAGAACACGACGGTTCCCTCGGCGAGGACGCGTCCGTCGTAGGCGTAGTAGTAGCGCTTCGAGTCGCTCAGCTGCTGCTGCGTCCAGGTCGCGCCGTAGTCGTGCGACTGGCCGACGTAGAGGTCGCCGCCCTGGGGCCCGTTCCAGGAGACGTAGACGTCCTTGCCCGACGCGCTGGTGACGATCTCCGGCTTGTCCGTCCACGCGACGTTGCCGAAGACGTGCACCGGCGCCGACCACGTTCGCCCGTGGTCGGTCGACTTCGTGAACGAGGTCGAGAAGCCGTTGTGCCGGTCGCCGTTCAGGAGCGCCGCGTAGACCGCGCCGGTGTCCGGGACGACCTCGATCACCGGGTCGTACTGCGCCTTGACGCCGAGGCAGAGGCAGAGCGGCACCTGGGGCCCGAACGTCGATCCGCCGTCGGAGGAGGTCGTCAGCGCGATGAACGGCGTCGGGCAGTGGCTCGTGCAACCCGGCGGGACGACGCCGTACCGCGTCGTCAGGAGATAGACGTACGGCGCCTTCGGGTCGGTCGCGACCGCCGGCTCCCAGTCGTCCGTGTTGGAGCTGAGGAGGCGCGAGCCGACCCAGCCGTTCGCCGGCTGCTTCGTCGGCTTCGCCGGCGCGCCGAAGCCACGGGAGACCGCCTGGACGAACGCGTCGACGCGCTGCGCCGCCAGCTGGCCGTCGTCCTGTGCTTCTTGCGAGCCCGCGCGTCCGGCCGCAGCGGGAACCGCCGCGCCGCGCGGATGCGCCAGCAGGCCGGCGGCGGCGGCGAGCGCCACGGCGATACCCACGATCGCTACCCCACGCCTCCCCATTGGCACGCCGATCGTACGACCGCCGGCCGGGGCGGTCAACGGGGGCTACGCGCCGAGCTCGGTGCGCAGCGGGCCGGTGTCGAGCGGCTCGAAGCCGATCCGGCCGGCGATCTCCTCGCTCGAGGGCTTCGTGCCCTCGCGGAAGAGCTCGCGCAGGTGGTCGCCCGTCTGCGGGCTCGCCCACCACTCCTCGCCCACCTCGCGCTCGAGGTACGTGCGCAGCTGGGCGGCGCGGATCCACGCCCGCAGGTAGTCCGCCGAGTAGAACCCTGCGTCCATGTCGGCGAGGTAGCCCTCGCGCCGGTACTCCATCCCGGTCGCGGCGGTGAGGCGCTCGGCGTAGCCCGCGTCCGTGCCGCCGTCCTCGGCGAAGCGGCCCCAGAAGTCGAGCTCGAAGGCCAGCTTGGCGGCGTAGCGGCGGAAGAGCAGCGCCTCCATGAAGACGGTCGCCTCGGCGTTCTGGGCCGCCTCCTCGTCCGAGAGGCCGAAGTAGCGGGCGTGCCAGCCCGGCTGGCGCGAGATCGCCTCGACGATGTACGAGTAGATCTCGGTCAGGCCGTGGTCGCGCGAGATGTTGCGGAAGGTGTAGGGCAGCGACGGGTCGCAGCCGGCGTAGTGGAGCGCGTGCCCGGCCTCGTGCAGGAACGCCTGGTAGTCGTGCAGCCCGCCCTGCGCGCGCGTGATCAGATGGACGACCTGCGGCGGGTCGGCGGGGATCACGCAGGCCCGCGGCGACTTCTGCGGCCGGTCGTCGAGGTCGAGCTTGATGTTCGGCTCGTTCTCGAGGTCGAAGCCGAGCCGAGCGAGCGTGTCCATGCAGGTCGGGACGGCCTGCTCCTTGGTGTAGATCGCCTCGAGCGGCGAGAGCCGGCGCAGGTAGGCGACGTGCGACGAGCTCGGCACCGGCTCGTGGTCCGGGCCGAGCAGCCGGTCGAGCCAGCGGTCCTTCAGGCGCTCGTAGACGTCGGTGACGGCCTCGCTCGCGGACGCCAGCGCCTGCTCGAGCTCGCGGATCGAGATGCCCTTCTCCTCCTCGTTCCGCTCGACCGCGTCGGCGATCCCGCTGACGTCGGCCTCGAGCTTCTCGCCCGCGCGGAGCACCTCGAGCCGTTCCTCGTTGAACGTCGCCGAGACCTCGTTGGCCAGGCGGCCGAGCTCGTCCCGGTCCTCGTAGGCGGTCAGCACGGCGAGCTGTGCCTGGGCGGTCCGCAGCGGCAGCTGCTCGCCCTTGAACTCGACACGCGCGGCCAGCACGGCGTTCTCGAGCGCGTCCTCGCGCTCGGCCAGCTCCGCCGAGATCAGCCCCGCCTCGCAGGTCTTGCGGAGGCGGTAGAGCCGCTCGCGCTCGTCGCCCTCGGGAGCCTCGGACTCCGCCTCGCGCAACGCGGCGAGCTGCTCGCGCGTGAAGAGCTCGGCGTAGCGGGCGACGATCTCGGCGCGCTCGGAGACCTCCTTCTCGCCCACCCGCACCGCGCGGCCCTCCTCGGCGCGCTCGGCGAGATAGCGCTGCAGGCTCGACTCGTAGTCGGCCGGGCGCAGGACGGCGGGGGTCACGCTCATCGGGGGCGGAATCTACCTGCGAGGCGCGAGCTCGCGCACGACGTCCAGCAGCTGCTCGAGCTGGAACGGCTTCGGGACCACGCCGTCGGCCTCGCGGATCGTCGCGGCGTCGAGCTGGGCGCTGCCCGTGAACAGCACGACCGGCGCGACGTGCTTCCGATCGCGCAGCGAGCGCATCAGGGCGAGGCCGTCGTCGGCGCCGATGTGCACGTCGAGCAGGAACAGATCGACCACGTCCACGGCCAGCGCGTCCTCTGCGGCAGCAACGCTCGGCGCCTCCAGCACGTTGTACCCATCGAGCTCGAGGTTGACCCGACAGAGCAAGCGCAGCGAGGCGTCGTCGTCGACGATCAGCACCGTCGGCATTTCGGGCGCGGAGGCTCCGCTCACGCGTATCCCTTTACCCCGTTGAACCGTTTTATCACTCAGAAATGGTAAGCGCTGCAGACGGCTTCCCTCGCCCGACGCCGATCTTCCGCCGGCGGGCCTGGCTGATCTTTCAGCGGGCGCTCGACCCGCTCGCGCCGCCGCGCCGGCTGCCGGCGAGCCGGGCGAGCGACTCCTCGCGCCCCAGCAGCTCGAGGCTCTCGAAGAGGCCGGGCGACACTTTCGACCCGGTCACCGCCAGGCGAATGGGCTGAAACGCGTCGCGCGGCTTGAGCCCGAGCCGCTCGGCCAGTTCGCGTAGCGCCGCCTCGATCGGCTCCGCCTCGAACGGCTCGACGCGCTCGAGCGCCTCGGCCGCCGCTGGCAGCACCGCGCCGTCGACGGCGCCAGGCTCCGGCCGCGCGAAGAGGAACCCGGCGAACGCCGGGAACTCCCCGAGCCTCGCGATCTTCTCCTGCACGAGCGGCGCCGCCTTCGCGATCAGCTCGGGGTCCCAGTCGTACCCCTGCTCGCGCAGGTAGGCAACGAGCGTCCGGGCGTACTCCTCGGGCGGCAGCGCCCGCAGGTAGACGCCGTTCATCCAGTCGAGCTTCTGGTAGTCGAACGCCGCCGGGCTCGGCTGCACGCGCCCGAGATCGAACCGCGCGACGAGCTCCTCGGGCGACATGATCGTCGTCTCGCCGTCCGGCGCCCAGCCGAGCAGCGCGAGGAAGTTCATCAGCGCAGGCGGGATGTAGCCGGCGTCGTGAAACTCCTTCACGGTCACGGCGCCGTGGCGCTTCGAAAGCTTCTTGTTGTCGGTGCCGTTCACGTTCGGGACGTGCGCGTACACCGGGACGTCGGCGCCGACCGCGCGGATGATGTTGATCTGCTTCGGCGTGTTCGAGATGTGGTCCTCGCCGCGGATGACGTGGGTAATCCCGTCCCACACGTCCTCCATCGGGGACGCGAAGTTGTACGTCGGCCGGCCGTCCGAGCGGACGAGCACGAGATCCTCGATCGTCTCGTTGGGGATCTCGACGCGGCCGCGGACGACGTCGTCCCACCCGGTCGTGCCCTCGTCGGGCATCCGGAAGCGGATCGCGCCCTCGTCCTCGTACGCCTTCCCGTCCGCGACGAGCTGCTCGGCGAGGCGGCGGCAGTCGTCCATCCGGTCGAGCTGGAAGGTGACCTCGCCGTCCCAGTCGAGGCCGAGCCACCCGAGCGAGTCCTGGATCTGCGCGGTTGCCTCCTCGACCTCGCGGCTCGTGTCGGTGTTCTCGATCCGGAGGCGGAACTCGCCGCCCTCGTGGCGCGCGAAGAGCCAGTTGAAGAGCGCCGTGTGGACGCCGCCGATATGGAGGAACCCGGTTGGGCTCGGCGCGAAA
>Ga0134127_10004510_pt1 | contig 10052 bp, 11 predicted proteins | sample KB31753_FD_96459 | JGI IMG/M metagenome (GOLD analysis project Ga0134127, IMG submission 96459) | Terrestrial soil microbial communities with excess Nitrogen fertilizer from Kellogg Biological Station, Michigan, USA - KB3-175-3 | ecosystem: Environmental > Terrestrial > Soil > Unclassified ...
TGGCCTTTGTGCTTGACGTTCTTCCAGGCGCCCGAATGAGCCATGACGTAATCATCGGCGCATTGTTTGAACGTGACCGCCCTCGCCCGCTCAAGTCGCGCAGCCTTGCGGGCCTCGTGCTTCACGTCGATCGGGTCGAAACCGTCGAGCAGCACTTGGCGGGCTTGTCGCGCCCTGGCGCGGGCTTCTTGGAGGCTCACCGTGTGCAGAGCCCCGAGGCCCATCTCGCGGGCGCGCCCGTTCAACATGTAACGGAAGAGCCACGCCTTCTGGCCTTGCTCCGAGACTTGCAGCCAAAGACCCTGGCCATCACCGTAGCGGCCCTTCATCTTGACCCGCGCTACCTTGATCGGTGAAAGCTTGTTTGCTTCGCGCATCCTTTTTGCCCTCCCACAATCCAACCCACAAACAGTTAGCGGATTGTGCCGGAAGGCTTCGTACTATGCTAGACAAAAGTGAGGCTGTAAGAGCAAGAACCCACAGGGGATTTTGGATTGTCTCGGAACATAACGGACGGTTTAGAAGCGGACTCCCATCCGCGCACGCTTTCTCGCGCGCCTCCCAAGAAACGCGAGGGCGCCGGCTTCGGCCGGCGCCCCTTTAAGGCAGAAACGCTCACTTCACGTGGTTTTTGATCCAGTCTTCAAGCAGATCGGCGATCTGCTCGTTATTTAACTCCGCCATCATCGTGTGACCGTTGCCGTGAATTCCCACGTCCGGCAGGTATACGGTTGTCGAGTCGCCACCGAGACCGTTGATCGTAGCGGACCATGCTTGTTGGTTGGTTGGGTTGCTATGGTCGCCTATTACCGTAAGCTGCGGTATGGTCTTCACCACATTAGGATCGCCACCACTACTAGCTTGGAATCCTTCGATCCCAATGAGTCCCTTAACTTTTGGTGCGTAGGAAGGCGAGGATGCTGCCTGCATGACGTTAGTAGAGCCCGTCGACCAACCAAGGAGGATACAGGGTCCGATCCTGTCGACGAGGGCGCGCAAGTCATCCCTCATGGCATTATTTTCGACTTGCACCGCTGGCGCCGGCAAATTGCGGTAAGCCGGCTGGATCTGTTTTATATAGGCCTCCACATAGTCCTTCGGGAACTGCGTGTTGTCGTAAAAGGTCCCTGGTGTTGGTCCCCAGCGGAATCCCGTCCAAGCGCCTTCCTCGGTATAAATGTTCACGCCCTGCATAAACGGTGCCTGTGTCGGGTCTAAGGTAGCCTGGATCCTAGCGGTCGGATCCCAGCCGGATCGACCGCGATTAGGTCCATCGACGGCGTAGACGGCAAATCCACGCCGCGTGAGACTGGTAAACCAATCCTCGCGCCCATCCGGGGTTGACATAAAGATGTTTGCGGTGTGGCCGCCGCCATGCATTAGGACAATTGGGTACTTGTACTTCTGGGCAACAGGAATTTGATATTGGACGTTGGCTTGATAAACCGCGATATGCCCTGCAGCAGTTCCGTCGCCTGGTAGCGCAGCATTGGTGGTGTTGGGGCTGCGCAACTCAATGCGGCCGCCGACGTAGAAATTACCTTGCTCCTTCAACACGAGTGGATTGTTTGCTTTAGTCGGCGGATCCGCCGATGCGCTCGCGACCATGCTCAGCAGGAACAAAGCGGCAGGTAAGCCAACTATCAAATGGGCTTCATGTTTGCCTCCCTTTGTAGTTCTTGATTAGAGAGGACTCTTCGGATGACCGTCTTCCATGAAGGCGCCATTCTTTGCAGATTTCTGCCGCGAAAGCTGCGTCAGCCTGACGCGCTTGGCAACTAGTCAGGCGCTTCTTGGGGGCCGCCGATTGGGTAGCTTCAAGAGCGAAGGCGAGCTTAGGTTGGATTGTTTAAGCGATCACGGGCGCTCGCTAACGGCTACAATGGCGCCGGGGGAAAGCGCGATGGCCGAGACCAAGGATCGCGACAAGCTGTTCGCCGACCTCGAGGCGCTCACCGAGGAGCAGATCGAGGTGGGCCTTGCGGCCGGTGTATGGAGCGAGCAGGTTCGCCCTCTAGTTCAGTATTATCTCTACGACCTCAAGCTGAAGCGGGTCGAAACCGCCGCCGAATATCTTGATGAGATGCGCGAAGCGGCGCGAGTGGCGGCAACAGAGGCTATCAAGTCGAAGACGCGCGCAACCGCCGCACTTATCATCTCTGGCGGTGCCATGCTGGCGGCGATGCTCGCGGCGTTCGTTGCGTTTCTAGCTTTGCAGCATTGGACGTGGTGACATCTCGACGAGACAACACAACAGCGCGGCCTCATGCCCGCGCATCATGAGGCCCACCGTAGCGCTTCAACGATTGTCTTTGTGCCCGGAAGCAGTCCCGTCCGGAACCTGCGAAGAGGAACGTTCGTCTACTCGACGACGCCCTTGCATTTTTTGGTCATATCCTTGAGCACTTTGCTGGCCGCGTCGGAGGAGCTGTAGCCTCCTTTGTCGCCGACGATCTTCAGCCCGGAGGACTGGCCCGGCGTGGAGTCGACCACCGATCAATTGCCCACCGTGTCGGTTACCACGAAGTACCGGGCGTCAGCTGCAAGCGCCGTGGTTGCAAATGCGCCAAGCAAAAGTGCCATTGCGAAGCGTTTCATGTTGCTCTCCCTTGCCTTCCCCATCACGAGGACGGCCAGTTTGAGAATTCCACAGCGGATGACGGCAATCAATTAAAGTCGCAGCGACCGATTTACGCGCTCCGTGACACGGCGTCCCCATCGCTCTGCATCAAGCTCGATCCGTTATTGCGGGAGCTTGCCTAAGTTTTGCTCGGGTCGGCGCCTCCGTTTGAGGCAATCCGGCCAGCGGATGGGTAAGGGACAGCTTCTTCAGGCATGACCTCGTCAGTGACCACGTTGAAATCCACCAGCGTGTGGGGGCCGAACGAGGTGACGATTGCGACGTCGGTCGCGTCGCGCCCATGCGCGATCAGGATGCGGCCGATGCGCGGTGTGTTGTGGCGAGCGTCGAAGGTGTACCAGCGGCCGCCAAGATAAGCCTCGAACCAGGCGCTGAAATCCATCGGAAGGTCTTCCGGGGGCACACCGATATCCCCGAGATAGCCGGTGCAATAGCGCGCAGGAATGTTCATGCAGCGGCAGAGCGTGATGGCGAGGTGGGCGAAGTCGCGGCACACCCCTCGCCTTTCCTTGTTGTCAAAGGCTGTCCTCGCCACGCTCGCGTGCTCATAGCCGAACATGACCTCCTGATGCACGAAGTCGCAAATCGCCTGCACCAGCGCGCCGCCCTTGGGAAAGGTCCCGAACCTCGCCCAGGCAAACTCCGACAGCCGGTCGGTCTCGCAATAACGGCTACCGAGAAGATAGACGAGCGTCTCGACCGGCAGTTTCTCGAGCGCGTGGTCGACGATGTCCGGCGCGATCTCATCAGGCTTGCCGCTGTCCTCGATAAGAAAATCCGAGAACATCGTGATCTCGCCCTTGGGCGCCTTGGTCACTTGGCAGATATTTCCGAAGCCGTCGCGATATTGCTTGATCGGAACAGGTGGTTCCAGGCGAATGGCGTCTGGTGTGATGAGGTCGCTGCGCCTGATCGGATGGACGCTCAACTCGACGATCATCGGCGTTGGTTGTGGGCAGTCATAGGTGATCTCGTAGCCTGCACGGATTTTGACCGTAATCCCCTGAAGACACGCCTCAAGGTTTGGCGCCGCCGGGCAAATAGCCCGGACTTTACGTGACTCTGCTGGGTTCGTATCCCACTCTACAGCAACGCTCGTGCCAAGAAGGCCCGGCGGTCAGCGGCTGCGGATCAAGACAGGCATAGGCTCGACGAAGAGCACGTTGAGGTCGCTATCCGGTGCGTAGTTGTCAGCCGACATGGTGAACGTGGTTGGGCTCGCGCGCTTTATGCCATCGGCGCAGAGGGAGACGAGCGCCTTCTCCGACGGCTTCTCCACCGTGAGATTGAATTTCTTTATGGGTCCAAGCCAATTGCCGCCGGTCACCAACACGTATTTCAGCTCGGTGCCGGCAAGTATGGCTGTCGAGGATTGTTTCAATGCAGCCTGGGCGGCACTCGCGAAGGACTGGTCGATGCAATAGAGCTTCCGCGTCTCCGGATTGGCGAGCTCCTCCTTGCTGAAGAAGAAGTGCCGCGGCACGGGCTTGTAATGGTGCGTCACCTCGATGGTGCGCCCGGCGGGGAAGGTCTGGAACCAGTAGTAGGTGATGTGCCTGTCCCAATGGGTGCTTGCGAGCGGCTTATCCGCTGCGCCGAAAGCCGTGTTCCAGTCGATCACGCCGTAACGCGTGAGCTCGTTCCTAGCATCTTGCGGCAAGTCGTCGAGGCGATCGTTCAATGCACTTCTCGCTCCCTCGCCTGAGGCGATCATCGTCGGCGGAATGTCATAGCGTTTCAGCACGTCGGTTACGTCGACGCCGAACCGCGTCGCCCTGATCTCGACCTTGGGCTCCACCGTCTTGCCTTCGGCCGTGACCTTGAAATCCATTAGATCGACCGGGTCCCTTCCCTCTAGGTCATAGTTCCCCTGCTCGCCTATGGTCATGACCGGGAGAGGAAAGGCGACCAGAGTGGCAATGTCGTGATTGCTCGTGTTGTGAAAGCGGTAAACCACCCTCACCTCGCCCGGGCTGAGGTAAAGGTCCTCCGATTCCATGCTGATGTCCGGATTCAAAGTGAGCGTGAGCCCGCCTGTGTCGAGGCTTGCCGTCGAATCGTGGGCGAAGGCCGAGCCTTGGTAGGAGAAAACCCTTTGAATAAAGGGTTAGCATCGAGCCGAAAGGTATTATCGCGGGGTGTGGTTAGCTTGCCGATAATGCTAGACGGTGCGCCCCGTAGGCGATGGAGGAGCTTCTTGCGCTGCGTCCCGCTTGGAACGCGGCCCGCCCACCAGCCCCGAACCTAATTTCGACCCGCTTCGGCGCGACCACACCGTTCAATCCGAGCGCATGGAACTCGCTCCGGGTCTGATAATCGCTGACCGGCGAGACGCTACCGGTCCAGGCGGCAGACCGCGCGAGATGCGCCGGCAGGACGGTCGAGGAATTGCCCATAGCCTCGTCAATCTGGGCCTGGGTCAGGTTGCGTGCCTCAAGCAGGCTTGCGCTCGAGAGATTAGCGCCGGCGAGCTTTGTGCCCGCAAAATCGGCGCGGTCGAGAAGCGCGTCGCTGAGGTCGGCGCCCGCGAGATTGACGCGGTCAAGTCGCGCATCGCTCAAATCTGCGTCCCACAGATCTGCTTCGCTGAGGCCGGCGCCTGTCAGCGTGGCAAAGCACAACGAGGCGTGCCTCAGCCGCGTCGAGGAGAGATTGATGGGTCCGCCGTTGATCGGACCCATCTGCCGTTGGCCGACCCTCAAGGTAAGGCCGCTTAGGTTCGGAACGACCTCGGGATTCTCCGAGCGCCATGCCTTCCAGGCCCTTGGGCCGCGGCGCAAAAATTTCGATATGGCTGGAGTCTTGAGACAAGGCTTCCACGTAACGAGGGAACGCAAAACGAATCGCGACGTGACGATTAGAGCACGGTAATGCAAACTTTGCGTTACCGACAAGCGTTTGGCGATCGATGCAGAGTCACTCTGTGTACGGCGATGCTCTCTTGCAACAATTAAGCGTGCAGTGATCGAGGCTTGGGCATCGCGCCCTATCAGGATGCACTGCAGGAGTTGTGGAAAAACGAGAGCCGCCCGAAGGCGGCTCTACCTGAAAGATTAGGAGATTGCGGTCAGCCGCTGATTCGTGCGGTGCCAGAGCGGCCGTCGTTCCTCACCCACTGCACGGTCGAGCCGTTGCGCGTGAGCTTGTAGCAATAGGTCTTGCCATCCATCCAGCTCAACCATTGCTGGCAGAGTTGGTCGTCAGCTACCCACCACTTGCCGGAGTCCGAGGCCCCGTCGCCACGCGAGAAGCTCGCGGCGACCGTGCTCATCCTGCCAAACATGCGGCCGTTGGCGGCATAGCGGATCGGCAGCTCGAAACCCGAGACGTTGAGATACACGGTCTTGCCGCTGATCGCCTTGCGCAGCTCGTCGCCGGCGAGGGTGGACTGCGCGGCGAGAGCGGCTGAGGCCGGGAGGACGAGACCCGCGGCGACAACAAATGTTCCAATTTTCATTGCTTCCCCTTTTTTCTTGAATTGACCCATGAAAGCACGGATAGCGCCGGTCAAACGCGGTCAATTTTGGGCTAACCTGAGGGGTTTACATGACGAAGTTGAGATCGTCCAGGAACTTCGCACGCTTAGGCATTCGGTGTCCGCTTTGCCCGCGACGCCTTCAGCCGCTGGCGCCTGCGCAAGGCCAGCACGTTAACCGCCTCGACCGCGGCGGCAAACGCCATGGCGAAATAGATGTAGCCGCGCGGAATGTGGAAATGCATGCCATCCGCGACCAGGGCTGCGCCAATCAGGAGTAGAAAGGAAAGCGCTAGCATCTTCGTAGTCGGATGGCGCTCGATGAAGCGGGCCACCGGCTCGGAGGCAAAATACATTACGAGGATGGCGACGGCGACAGCGGCGATCATCACCTCGACATGGTCGGCCATGCCGACCGCCGTGATGATCGAGTCGATCGAGAAGACGAGGTCGATGACCGCGATCTGAATAATGGCCGAGGTCATCGAGTTGACCATGTGGTTCGTCGCGCCCGTTTCGTGAGCGCCGCCCTCGATATCTTCGTGGATCTCGCGCGTGCCCTTGAACAGGAGGAACAACCCTCCGGCGATGAGAATGAGGTCCCGCCAGGAGAAATCGTAGCCCCCGATGCTAAAGATCGGCGTGGTGAGATGGATGATATAGGCGATGCCGCCCAACATGATGACGCGGAAGATGAGCGCGAGCGACAGCCCGATGCGCCGGGCCGTCAGCCGCTGCTCGGGCGGCATGCGGGAGACCAGAAGCGAGATGAACACGACGTTGTCGATGCCGAGCACGATCTCCATCGCGCTCAGCGTGATGAAGCTCGCCCAAACATGCGGGTCGGTCAGGAAGTCAATGAACATGGGCGCCGAAATGTGGGTGGGAATGGCGGGCGGAATGCGGGAAACTCGCCTGGAGCTAATAGCTTAGCCACAAACAGGGGTCCATGGCGAATGCGCCGATTGGGCGCCAACCCTCATCGCATCAGCCAGCGATAGAGCCCGACGCCAGTGAAATAGGCGGCGCTGAGGAGAAGGAGAATCTGGATCCAAAGCGGCGACGGAAATGGATTAGCGACAGCAATTGCGGCGGTTCCCGTCCAAACAAGCGTGACGAGGCAACTCAGCGGGCGAAGCCGCTCCACGCGGAAGGGATGGACCGCAAGGAGCGGCACGAAGGTGAAGGCCACGAAGAAGGCGACAATGAGGAGCGAGACGAGCGGCGCGGGCTCAAGCACGAAGAGATAGAGCAGGACGATGTTCCAAATGGCCGGGAACCCGACGAAATACCCCTCCTCGGTCTTGCTGTTGAGATCCGCGACATGAAACAGGCTGGACAGCAGGATGGCGATGGTGGCGGGCAGACGTGTGCCTTCCGGTAAAAGCGTCGCCTCGGTCAGCGCGAAGGCCGGAACCACCACGTAGGCCAGATAATCGACGATCAGGTCGAGGCGTTCGCCGCTGAAGCGCGGCAACACCTCTTTTACCCCGACCCAGCGGGCGAGAGGTCCATCGATTGCGTCGACAACGAGTGCGATCCCGAGCCAGACGAACATCATCTGCCAATCGTGGGTTTCCACGGCCCGCAGCGCGAGAAATGCAAGCACCGCACCTGTCGCGGTGAGGAGATGCACTGAGGCGGCGCCAAGGCGCGCGTTCATGTGACTAGTTTTATTAGAAGCGGCGCTTGACCTTGCCGAGAACCGTCACGTCGCGGTTCTCGTCTTCGAAGCTCGGCCCCGCTTGCTGCAGGTCTAATTGCGGTTGGCCATCGCCGTAAAGGAGCTCAAGCCCGAAATTCAGCTTCGGCATGACCGTATAGCCGAACATTTTCAGCCCTCCGCTCTCGGACTTGGAATCGAGCGCAGAAGTGCCGGGAGTGCCGAGCTGGAGCGCTGGCGCATTGGTCTGCGGCGTGCCTTGGGCTTCGGGTGGCGGCGGCGTTTCCTGCTGGAACGCGAATGCGGGGCCGCAACCGAGCAAGAGCCCGGCCGCCAAGCCGGCAATGGCAAAGGACCTCCGCATGGTACTTCTCCGCACGACTAGGATGGCTTCCCGGCTAAGCCAATGCAAGCCTAACGGAATCGTGGTTAACACTCTGCTAGGCTTAAAGATTCCTGCAAGCCCGATGAATCCTGTGGCTGCGGTGCAACATCGACTCGGGACGCGCCCCAGCTCGAAAAAAGCCGCCCCCGAAGGGGCGGCTCGCTCAGCTCCTGGGAACGGGGAGCCTCTGCTTAGAAACAAATGCGTGCGCCCGCATAGAAGAGCTGGAAGTCATCGAGCGGCGCGGCGACGTGGTTCAAGCTCGCGTCGACCAGGTCCACATCGGCGGTGAAGTGCTGATAGACCGCGTAGAGGTGCATATTGGCCGAGTCGAGCGCCTGTTCGACGCCAACGGCCCAGCGATCAACGTCAGCGCCGGTAATCTCGGCACCGACGGTGACGTTGTTGAAGGTGCCGGCCGGGAGGAAACGGGTGGGCCCAATGCGGCCAAGGCCGGTTCCGGCGCCGAGACCGTTATGAATGTTGCTGATGCTGCCGAAGACCGAGGTTTCGCCGAGCTTGTCGAGATTGAACCACGGCACGCCACGCTGAATGCCGAACTCGATGTCCCCGGCGCTCATTTGCGGATCGCTGGTTCCGGTGAAGATGCCGGCATGCTTCGTGTTGGAGTCGTCGTTGTCGGAGAAGCTGAAGGCGCCCATCACGAAGAGACCGGTCGGCTTATGCTTGATCGAGGCCGAACCCGCCCAATCCTGAATGTCGCGCCGGAAGCCGGCCAAGCCGCCACCGCCAGTCAGCAACCGCTCGTCGGTCGTCTTCTCGTAACCGATGCCAGCGCCGACGTCCCAGTTCTCGCCCCACTCTTTCTTGTAGCGGAGGGCGCCGCCCCACATGTCGTCTTCGAACTAGCCCCATGAGGCGGTGAAGCCGTACCATTCGGGCGACCAATACGCGACGCCGTTCTTGCGCGTCGAGCATACGATGCGTTGCTCGAGTCATAGCACCGGGAGATGTCCGACCATCGCAAGTTGGAAAGACCAGCTTCGGTGTTGGAGCCCTTCGGGCGTAAGAAGAACGCCTGATTCATCCGGTTGTCCGAATGCATCGTGTCCTCGAGCTCGGTGACGTTCGTGTCCTTGGTGATGTTGTAGATCGGGGTTGCGGTCAGGCCCCAGCGCACCTGACCCCATCTCTTGTTGTCGAGATACATGTAGCTGTGGCGGACGTTCAGGAGACCGAAGCTCGGATCGTCACCGGGATTGAACTGGTTCACCAAGTTCGATTGCGCGGTGATGGTCTCGATCTCCATGCGATAACCAGCCGACCAGTCGCCGCCGATCTTGGCTGAACCTTTGAAGCCGAAGCGCGACGACTCGTAGTTGTTGTCGACGACGTAGGTATTCTTCTCCGCCCCGTCATCCCACCAGAGCACGGACTTGTTGACCTGGCCGTAGAGGGTCACCGAGACCTTTTTGTTGCCCTTGCGCGCCCTCGTGGCTTCGGACTCGGCGACGCGCTCCTCGAGATCGGAGCAGCAGTCGCCGCCGAGATCGGCGGCCTTGGCGGGCGCATCCGAATATGCGCCCATGATTACAGCGACCCCGGCGGCAGCAAGCAGGCGCGATCGTAGTCCTAATCCCCAAACCATGATTCGACCCCCGTTTTATGTGGCTAAACCCTACCAAACGGTTCGTGTTGGGCAATGTGCCTGCTCTTCTTTATTTGCCTGGTCCTTAGAAGGACTTTTCACCGTGACACATGTGCAACATGCTCAGTTTCCTGCTGGTGATGTACCCCTGTCCGGGAGCTGAGACCCAACCGACAAAGCCGGTGGTTCCCCCATGGCGCGCTCCGTAGGACGAAGCTACAGTGAGCAATCAACTCTCTTTCTTCTCTCGGGATTTCAAAGCCGTAATGAACGCGGCAA
>Ga0134127_10004512_pt1 | contig 10051 bp, 8 predicted proteins | sample KB31753_FD_96459 | JGI IMG/M metagenome (GOLD analysis project Ga0134127, IMG submission 96459) | Terrestrial soil microbial communities with excess Nitrogen fertilizer from Kellogg Biological Station, Michigan, USA - KB3-175-3 | ecosystem: Environmental > Terrestrial > Soil > Unclassified ...
CGAAGAACTACATCACGCCCGCCGGCCTGCAGCGGCTGAAGGACGAACACAAGTTCCTGCTGAACAAGGAGCGGCCGGCGGTCACGAAGGTGGTCACGTGGGCGGCGAGCAACGGCGACCGCAGCGAAAACGCCGACTATCAGTACGGCAAACGCCGGCTGCGCGAGATCGACCGCCGGATTCGCTTTCTCGTGAAACGGATCGATGCCGCGGAAGTGGTCGACCCCGAAGCACCGCGAAGTGGGCGGGCCGCGACGCGGGTTTTCTTCGGAGCGACCGTGCGCTACGCCGACGCCAGTTCAACGGAGCGGCAGGTCAGCATTGTCGGCGTCGACGAAATCGATTTGGATCGCAACCATATCAGCTGGGTGTCGCCGCTGGCGCGTGCGTTGATGAAGTCGGCGCCAGGCGACTCCGTCGTTCTCCATGCGCCGGGCGGCAGCGAGCAGCTGCGGATCCTGGACGTACGTTACGAGCGGATCGAGGTCGACCCCTTTAGCGAACCAGCTCGAGCCGAGGCCGCGGTCAAGAAGCGAAGATAGGGAGATGAATCCACGCTATCGGAGCATGTGATTCACAAATTGATCGTGAAGAACGACCCACCAGAACGCCGCATGGCCGAGCACAAGGAGCGCAGCGCTTGCGATGCTTGCGCGCAGTGACGCCGACGACACCCACAGCAGTGCGAATACCGCGGGAAACAGCGCCACGATCATATCCATCTCGATCGCGATGCCCTGCGGCGGCCAGAAGAGCAGGAACGCGATCACGCACGGGACGGAAAACGCCAGCGCCAGCCGCGCCTCACGCGGTGATTGGCTTCTGACAATCAGCGTGGCGAGGACAAGCGGCAAGCCGGCGATCACGCCACTAAAGAACAGGTCGCGCGCCGTAACGATCGAGAACAACGGATAAAGAATCCGGCTCTCCGCTTCGCGTACCTGCCACACTGGTCTCAAGATGAACCCGCCGGCCGCGTGACCCGGGATGACGTCGAGTCCCAGGACGGCGAGGTAGTACCACACCCAAATCAGTGCCGCGGCGATGGCAATTCCGCTCAGAGCGGTCGCGGCGACGAGACGACGACGAATCGGGATGTCACTGGCGATCACCGCGATGAAGAGCGCTGCAACGCTGAGATACCCAATCCCGTGCATCGCCGCTCCGAGCCCGTAGAGGATGGCTCCGACCAGCATCCCGGCCGTCAGCTCACCGCCTTTCAGCAGATCCCGGGAGATGAACGGGAATGCCGCGGCTGAAAGCGACAAGTAGCCCACCTCGAGATAACCGAAGTACATCAGCGTCGCCGGAGCCATGAGCGCCAGCGCGATGTATCGAACGGAGCGGGAACTCCAGTGATCCGCGGCCGCCAAGCACCAGAGGGACACGGCGAAGACGACGCCGGCCAGCCATGAGAGCATGCGGTACGCTTCGACGGGAGACGTCGCCGTTGAACCGAGCGCCGCGTCGAATCGACCGAGCAACCGGTACGCGAGGTGCGCTGAAAAGCGAACGACCCGTCCATGGGCAACGAGGTCGTCGAAGTTGCTTCGGTCCTGAACGATGCTGGAGCCGTCGCCCATCACGAACCGATCACTGGGGATCGGCGCCACGAGCGCGAGTGCCAGGAATGCGGTCAATGCCGTCGTTACCGCGACGCTGCGCCACCGCGACGACTTCACACTCGCCGCGACGAGCAGCGATGCGCCCAACACACAAGAGATGACGGATTGCACGCGTCACTATTCTGCCAGCGACTCAACGCTTCTTTGCTGTTTTAACTGGGTAGCATACAGACCATGGAATCCGAGTTGGTACTGCGACTTCCACGAGAGGACGAGGAAGAAGAATTTCTGCAGGCTCACCGGGCGACGTCACCCGAGGTCCCCACGTTCCTTCATCACTACCGGGAGGGAATGCCGTTCGGGCGATATCTGCAGGTACTCGAGGATCAACGCCGTGGCATCAACCTTCCCCCGAGGTATGTGCCGACGACCTTTCTGTTTGCATTTCTCGAATCGAGGATCGTTGGCCGGATCTCAATCCGGCACCGGCTCAATGAGTTCCTGATGCGAATCGGAGGACACATCGGCTACGTCGTCGTGCCCGAGTTCAGGCGACGTGGTCACGCGACGACGCTGCTCGGCATGGCGCTCGGGATCGCCCGCGGCCAACTCGGGATCTCTCGCGTTCTGGTGACCTGCGCCGATGACAATGTCGGCTCGATTCGCGCCATCGAAAAAAATGGCGGAATCCTCGAGAACACCGTTCGCGGCCTGGACGGGCGGCCCCTGCGCAGGTATTGGATTGAATCGCCTGGTGACGCTGACCGCACGAGTTCAGGTACTATCTGGCGCGGATCAACATGAGCAGCAAAGCAAAGAAACGACGCCCGTCGAGGGTCGCGCCCGAAGTCGTCCATGCGAGCCGGACCACGCCTAACTGGGCGCTCCTGGCGGTGAGCTGCCTCGGCATCGCGTTGACGGGTTACTTGTCATGGGTCGCGTACAGCGGCGGCGGCGTACGCGGGTGTCCGGCTGGTGGAGGATGTGACCTTGTCCTCACGAGTCGCTGGGCGACCCTCCTCGGTCTGCCGACCTCGCTCTGGGGACTGTTCGCGTACCTCACGCTCGCAGCCATCTCGTTCGTCAAGCGAGCGGACAGACACTGGTCGTATGCGTGGACCGTCGCATTCTTCGGCGTCTGCTACAGCGTCTACCTGACGGTGGTGTCGCTGACGATTCTGGGTTCCGCGTGCCCGTACTGCCTCACGTCGCTCGGACTCATGTCCGCCACGCTGGCGCTCGTGGTGGTGCAACGCCCTACCGAGATGGCTCATCGCTCCTGGCTGCAGCTGGTTGCCGTTCGTGGCGCGATCGCGGCCATCGTGATTCTGCTGGTCCATGGCAACTACGTGGCGCCGCAAGCCGAGGCCCAAGGCCCGGAAGACCCGAACATCCGCGCGCTCGCGGAACACCTGGCGGACCAGGGCGCAGAGTTTTACGGCGCCTCGTGGTGTCCGCATTGCCAGGAGCAGAAGCGCCTGTTCGGCGCCTCAGCACGTCGTCTTCCGTACATTGAATGCAGCCCGGCGGGGCCCAATGCCCCACAGGCGCCGTCATGCAACATCGCCGGCGTGCAGAGCTACCCAACATGGAAGATCAATGGCCGGACGATCGTCGGCCAGGTCTTGACGCTCGCTCAACTCGCCGACGCCTCGGGCTTTCCGGGAAAAGCGAACTTCAACTAACTGTCCTATGACCATAGCTGTCACGCTCGTCAGCGAAAGCGACTCGCTACTTCGTCTCGTTCGCGATTTTGCGCACGGCCTCGGCTGTCGGGTCGATACGGCGCCGACATCTTCAGGACAAAGCATTCGGATCGCGCTGAACGATGACGACGATCACAATCTCGTGGAGTTGCTGACACACGTAGCGCTGTGCGCCGCCAAGGCTGGTGTCGACGTCGGAGAGCCGCTCTGCCATGTGACGTACCAGCACCGAAGCGTCACTTCCGAAGTGACGCTCACGCTGCGCATCGCCGAGTTCCGCATCGATAAGGCCGCCGGTATAGGCGCTTAGCTCGTCACGATCCCACGATCGCGGTATCAGCCGGCGAGCGGTCGCCGAACGCCGAGGACCGGTATTCCCGGTTTCTCGATGAGCCGACAGCGATCGCCACTGGCATAAACGGTGCCGCCGCCTCGGCTATGACTGTTTCAGGCGCTGAACGGGTTGCACAGCACCTCTCCGCGATTGTCTCCTCGTCGGACGACGCAATCATCGGAAAAGATCTCAACGGTATCGTCCTGTCGTGGAACGCCGCCGCCGAGCGCATGTTTGGGTACACCGCAAAGGAAGTGATTGGGCAGTCCATTCGCTTGATCATTCCGGCCGGCCGGCAAAGCGAAGAGGACGAAGTCCTGGACAGAATCCGCGCTGGCAAGTCGGTGAAGCACTTTGAAACCGAGCGCCTTCGCAAGGATGGCTCGTTGATTCCGATCTTGCTGATCGTCTCACCTATTCTGGATGCTGCAGGACGGGTCGTTGGCGCTTCAACCATCGCCAGCGACATCAGCGAACGCAAGGAACGCGAGGCACGGCTCACGGCCACTGAAGCGGTCCGCGACGACCTCCACGATCGTCTGCTGATGCTCGTCGGCGCATCAACGAAGCTGTTCGAAACACCACACCTGTCCGCCGTCGTCGCCTCCGCATTGAACGTCGCCCAGGATCTGGTGCCCGCGGATGCGTATGTGATCTGGCGCCTTAAACCGGAAACGGGCTGGGAGCCGCTCGCCGTCGACGGCGTGTCCGCAGAATTCGCCACCGTCACTGGTGCGAAGGGAAAGACGGAGTTGGAGTTCACCGAGCCGATCACCGTCGAAGATGTGCTGACGTGGCCCGCTGGCGCTCCGCGACGCCAGGCATATATGGACGAAGGCATCGCATCGATGCTCATCGTTCCGCTGGTACTGCGCGGCCTTCGGCAAGGCGCGTTCGTGTTCTATCACCGGATGCGGCATCGCTATTCCGAAGTGGACGTGAACGTCGGAGCCGCCTTGGGCAATCTCACCGCCGCGGCCATCAGCAATGCCGAGTCGTTCGATGAGCACCAACGCGTGGTGCGTGCCGGCGTGCTCGCGGACGTGCTGCGGTGCCTCGCCACGCCGCTCAACTACCAGGAGATGCTGACCGATATTGCGACCGTGATGGTGCCTCGGATCGCCGACTGGTGCGTCGTCGATCTGGTCGGCAAAGACAACAAAGTCGAACGGTTTCCAGCGGCACACGTCGACAGCTCGAAGCGCGAGATGAATCACGTGCTGAAGCCATGCTTCCCGGAGAACCAGTTCACGCCGGGCGCGTCAGAATCGGTGATTGCGTCGGGGCAATCAGTACTCATTCGGATCGTCACCGATGACATGCTCGTCAAAGCCCTTTCCGACAATGAGAAACATCTGCAGCTGATACGCGCCCTGGGCATCGTGTCCTACATGTGCGTGCCGCTCGTCGGGCAACGCGGCGTCATTGGCGCGATCACACTTGCCATGGGAGGGTCAGGTCGTCACTTCGTGGACGACGACCTCCGACTGACCGAGGAACTGGCACATCGCACAGGGTCTTCGATCGAAAGCGCGCAGGCGTACGAAGAGGCGCAGCGCGCGAACCGGCTGAAGGACAATTTTCTCGCGACGCTGTCGCACGAGCTGCGAACGCCGTTGAACGCGATCCTCGGTTACACCTGGATGCTGCGCTCCAATGTGGTCACCAATGACCGACGCGCACATGCGCTCGAGACGGTGGAGCGCAACGCCAAGACGGTGTCGCAGATGCTCTACGACCTGCTCGACGTCTCCCGCATCGCGTCAGGGAAGCTCACGCTGACGATGCAGCCCATCGATCTTCGCCGACTCGTGCTCGAAAGCGTCGAGTCCGTTGCGCCGAAAGCGGCGGACAAACGCTTGTCGCTGCACGTGGACGCCGACGGGGATCCGTTGGTGATACAAGGCGATCGCGCGCGCCTGCAGCAGGTGTTCGGAAATCTTCTGACCAACGCGGTGAAGTTCACCCCCGAGGACGGACGGATCAATGTGACGCTCAAGAGCAGCCAGACGGCGGCCACGGTCGCCGTCGCGGACTCAGGAATTGGAATACCGACCGCCTTCCAATCGAAGGTATTTGAACCGTTCGAGCAGGTCCGATTGAAATCGACACCGCAAATCGGCGGCCTTGGTCTGGGGTTGGCGATCGTGCGTCAGATCGTCGAATTGCACGGTGGTACCGTGACGCTCGAAAGCGAAGGCGAGGGTAAGGGCTCCACGTTCACGGTACAGGTGCCGAGACGCGGATCGCCCGATCACGAGGGCGTTGAAAAACCACCAGCCGAATCCACATCAGTAGCGATACGACACTGATCGTCATCCCGATCCACACGCTCGTCGGCCAGATCGACAGCCGGACTCGGTGGATGCCTCGCGGAATCGGCACCCCGATCATCGCGTAGTTCACGCGCGAGACGCGCACGGACGTGTCGTCAACCGATGCCCGCCACCAGGGGTAGTACTGTTCGCTGACGATCAGCACGCACGGCGTGCGCGTGCTGACCCGGTACACGTGGTCGCGTGAGTTCGCGTTGACGACGGGCGTCTCGCCGGAACGCGTTCCATCCGTCCAATCCGTCAGCGAATCTGGCTCGGTCAATACCATCGTCGCAGGATCGAACGGACGTCCGTCGGGAAGCCGCCCTTCCTTGATGGCGGCGAACACATTTCCCGCGCTGGTCGTGAATGCGGACTCGACACACCATGCGGGGGGACGCGCGTGCGCATTGCGCAACAACGAATACCGTGACTCGGGATCGTCTTCGTCGTACTGCATTGCATCGACACGCGACCAACGCTCCGGCTCCGAGAGCAAGTCTGCTTCGACGGACGAACCCGCTGGCACCATCGCGTATCGGATTGCGAACAGATCGAGTGCGTGGTGGTCGTGCTGCAGCGGCTCGGGACCGACGCCAAGATCGCCCATGCTGAACAGATCGAGGTATCGCGCCGTCGCCAGCTGACCGCTGCCACCCGCCGCGCGAACATTCCACGGATGCGTGAGGTTTGGCAGAAGCAACGGGTCATGGGTGCCGTCCACGCCAAGCACCCGTTCGCCGGTGCGAAGCAATTCGTCTCGGAGCGCCGCAATGCGAGGACGCGGCGTGGTGTCCGACAGCGGGACATCTGCATACCGGAACCTGTAACCGGGAACCCGGTAATGCGTCTGTGCGAGATCGACGACCTGCGCTGCGACGAGCAGCGTACCGACAGCAAGCGGCTTCAGGTGCCCCGGCATCCAGCGCGTCGGCAAGAGCAACCCGCTCACCACGGCCGTCACCGCGAGAGGCCAGCCGAGCGCCCACGCCACATACGTCCACCCTGCGTTGACGAGGTCGCGCACGTGCGGTGTGAACGACGCAAATGTGGCGAACGCGACGATGGCCAGGGCGAGCAGGAGGGCGATCGCTTTCTGAATCGCGGTCCCAATCGTCGGTCGCCGACTCAACTCGGCGAGAGCGTAGCTGGAGGCGACAGCAATACAGAGCGCGACCAGGAAGAGGTGCCGCGAGGGAACACGAAATCGCGCGTATCCCGGCGCGTAATAGAACAGGTATCCGAGCGGCGTGTGTGGCCCGAGGCAGAGCAGCGCGGCGATGACGGCGAGGATGACCCACAATCGCGCGTCGCGCCGGAATTTGTCGGATAGAACCAGAGGTGCCGCCAGCGCGAGTGCGAGCGGCACGACACCGACGTAGGCGAGATTTTCTCCGGGGGCGCCATCACCGAAGTACGACACCGTGCGGCCATTGTCGGCCCAGAAGCCCAATGAGAAAGGAAGCGCCACCGTCAGGAGCTGCGAGGGCGGCATCGCCTTGCCGATGTACAGCTCCCATTTGGAAGCAGCTCGCTGGCTCAATCCGCTCAGTTCGACGAGCGGCACGAGGGCCACCGCCGCGATGCCGAGTCCAAGGGCGATGCCGAGAGCCGACCACTTGATGCGGGCAGCTCGCGTCGCCGCATCCGGCCGATCCAGGACGAGGCTGCCAATCAGCAACGCGGCGGAGAGGTAAGAGGTGTAGAGGGGTAGCTGCGGGTGGCCCGCGAGCCACATCATCGCCACGGCGATTGCGGTGACCGCCGCCCCGGACCGGTGCAGACCCTCACGAATGCGCTGCAATCCGTAGGGGACGAGCGGCGCCCACGCGATCGAATGCAGCTGGTTGAAGTGGCCGATGTTGCCGAGCATCGGGCCGCTGAATCCGAACACGACTCCGCCAAAGATGCCTGCGATCGTCGAGCCCGTCAGCCGCCGAACGAGCAGGAAACACGCGGCGCTCGCCACGACATACGGCGCGACCATGAACACATTCCAGCCAGCGCCAAGCATTCGAAACAGATGGAGGAGCGGGTACCAGGTCATGGATTGCGGGTCGGCGGCGATCGCGTAGCCGGAATACAGACCTTCCGTCCAGAAGGAGGGGGCGGCCAGGTAGTCGGCAACCCCCAGATCGAGCGCGTCCCCGGGAGCGATCAAATAGTCAGCGCTCCGGAGACCCTGGAAGAAAACGAGGCTGAAGAACAGGGAGAACAGCGCCAGTGCCAGTGTGAACGCCCGCCCGTCGTTCCGCGTCATGTTCGCAACGCAGTCTACCGTGCTGGCTTTCCCTTTGCGTTCGCGTCCGGGCTGCGGCGCTTGTCGACGCTCGACCACCATTTTTCGTGAGCCCGATCACATTCCTGTCGCCTCCTCCCGCGGGGATACGGACAGGCGGGATTGCTGAACGTGCGGGATCGTGAGTGTGAACAAACAATGGAATCAACCCGACCGAAGACGCGTCGGCAGCTGAGAAGCTGGATTCGGGTCGCTGTCCTCGCACTGGCAGCGGTTGCCCTGGTGGGGACGCTCGTCCGCGGCAGCAATGCCGAATATGAATGGTTCAAGGCGAAGTACGGCCCATCACGCAACTCCGAGCACGCGGAGGAATGGATCATCCGCGACTTCTTCCACGATCGCCGTGGCGGCACGTTCGTGGACGTCGGGTCGTATGAGTACCGCAGGTACAGCAATACCTACTACCTGGATCAGATGCTCGGCTGGTCCGGCGTCGCCGTGGACGCGCAGGAGGAGTTCGCGGCTGATTACGCGAAGTACCGGCCACGCACCAGGTTCTTCTCGTATTTCGTCAGCGATCGGTCCGACACCGTCGAGTCGTTATTCGTGCCGCGGTTGAACAACCTCGTCGCCTCGTCCAACAAAGCTTTTTCCGAGCGCGACGAGTCCTCGGGTCGCGAACGGAAGGTTCACACGATCACACTGAATGATCTATTGCCCCGTGCGGGGATCTCGAAGGTCGACTTCATGTCGATGGATATCGAGCTGGCAGAGCCGAAGGCGCTGGCCGGCTTCGACATCGAGCGGTTCTCGCCTCGTCTCGTGGTGGTCGAAGCCCATCCCGAAGTACGCCAGCAGCTGCTCGACTACTTCGCGCAGCATCGTTATCGCGTCGTCGGGCGCTACCTGCGCGCCGATCCCGAGAACCTCTGGTTTGCGCCGTCGGATGCAGTGGTCCCGGGCGGTGTGGAGGACGGAAGCGAATAGTCGCGCTTCACGCACCTTGTAAGCTGATTACGTGTCCGTCCCGCCGGACACGCACACGCGAAAACCAGAGGCGCGGTAGCGCCGTCAGAAAAGAATCACCCCAGGAGGTTGGGAATGGCCACCGTGCGGCTGCCGGTGTCTCCGGCCGCGGCGATATTGTTGCTCCTTGCGCTGCCTGCCACGTCACGCGCACAAACACCACCCGATGGGGTGTATATGCTCGACCGCGCCGCAAGCACGGTCGGGTTCACGATGTACGGCTCAGCAATTTTCAAGTTCAAGAAAGACGGCTACTTCAAGGACTTCAGCGGACTCGTTTCATTCAACCCCGCCCGTCCTGCCGAGACCCATGTGGATTTGACGGTCGACGCGGCCAGCATCGACACAGACAATTCAGAGCACGACCAACTGCTACGGTCCGACGAATTTTTCGACGTCGAGCACTATCCAACCATCCACTTCGCGAGCGAGGCCGCGAGTCTGCGGCCGGATGGCACGCTCTCGGTCATCGGTGACATGACCATCCGCGGCATTACCCGACGGATGACGATTCCAGTGACGCTGCGGCAAACAACGCAGGCCGGATCGACGCCGGGTGCGATATTCGAATCGACCTTTCAAATCGATCGCACAGCATTCGGTTTGAACGGAAGTGCCAGTCGATACGGATTCCCTGTGTCGATTTCCAAGAAGGTGCAGATTCATATCGCCATCGCGACACGGCCCAACGCGCCGCCATTCTCGCAGTAGGGGTCGAGCGTCGAGACGTATCGAAACTCGCGACTCTAGAAGGCAACCATCTGGGTCACCTTCGCAACGAGTGCCCGGTCGAGCAGGCCGCCGGTACTTGAATCGCGACGTTCGTTGAAGACCAGAAAGAAGTCGCTGAGGCGATGGTGGATGAC
>Ga0134127_10004517_pt1 | contig 10049 bp, 9 predicted proteins | sample KB31753_FD_96459 | JGI IMG/M metagenome (GOLD analysis project Ga0134127, IMG submission 96459) | Terrestrial soil microbial communities with excess Nitrogen fertilizer from Kellogg Biological Station, Michigan, USA - KB3-175-3 | ecosystem: Environmental > Terrestrial > Soil > Unclassified ...
ATTACTAGCGCTGGCGGCAAGCCCTCGAGCTGGTCGAGGGACGCCCGGAGCGGTGAGGCTGTCGGACGCACCCGCGCCGCCTCGTCCGGCAGATAGCGGGTCCAGAACCACTTCATCGTGTCGCGTGTCAACCAACCGCTCAGACTGAACTGTTGATAGGTCTGGGTCTCGAAGTCTGCGTCGGTCACCGGATACAGGAGCAGTTGAACGGAGATGGGGGGGCCGCGCCTCTCCTTGGCCAGCAGCGTTACGCCGGCCGCGAGATTTCCACCGGTATCATCGCCCCCTACTCCGATGCGGGTTGGGTCGAGACTGTGTTCGTGGCCGTGTTCCGCAACCCACCGTGTAGCAGCATACGCCTGTTCCAGGGCAACCGGATACTGTGCCTCGGGAGCCCTGGTGAAATCCACGAATACGACCGCCACGCCGGCGCCACTCGCGAGATCGCGGACCAGCCGATCGTGGGTGTCGCGGTCGCCGAGCATCCACCCGCCGCCGTGAAAGTAGAGCAGGGCCGGGAGGCGATCAGGGTGATGAGGGGGACGGACGATACGGATCGATACGCTGCCGGTCGGGCCGCCCGGGACCGTCAAGTCTTCTACATCTGCAGGAAGGGTTACGACGTCCACCGCCTGTGTCAGAGCCCAGAACCGCCGTGCTTCTCCCGGCGTCAATTCGTGGATCTTCGGCCCAGTCGCGCCACGGAGCGCATCCAGAAAACGCTGCGTCTTCCGTTCCACGAACATCGGGACCTCCTATGGTGATCGCGGCGGCGCCCCTGACCAGCTGTTGTTGCTGCGATCGATGTCGGGCAATACGTCGTCCGGGTCGATCCGTACCGCAGTGACGTCGCCGGGCACGGCCGCTACGTATGTGTTCCCCAAGTACCATACCTCCACCGGCAGTCGGATGCGCGAGGTCTTCCCACCGGCCAGGGTGACGGCCAGCTCGACCGGCATCGGCATGGCGCCTGCACTCCGAAGGTGGATTCGCGAGACGACCCCCGCCGTGTCGGACAGCACCACAGAATCCACCGCCTGGTCGATCGTGGCGGTGGTATAGAACCAGCCACGCCAGAACCAGCTCAAGTCCTCCCCGGAGACGTCCTCGATGGTGCGGAAGAAGTCGGCCGGGGTGGGATGCTTGTACGCCCACCTCCGAATGTACTCCCGAAACGCGGGATCGAAGCGACTCGCCCCGAGGATGTAATCCCTGAGGAGGCGGAGGCCCAGCCCGGGCTTGTTGTAGCCGACTTGATGCAGATCCGCGTACGGCACCTGGTCCGGCCGCGTCATGAGCGGCAGCTCGTGACCGGAGCGGGCATACTCGAGATATCCGTCGGCTGTCCCCCGATGGGTTGGGACATCCGGGTACTGTTGCTTCCAGTTGTAGTAGTTCATGAAGGTGTTGAAGCCTTCATCCATCCAGGCGTACAGCCGCTCGTTGCTGCCCACCAGCATGGGAAACCAGGTGTGGCCGAACTCGTGATCGGTTACTCCATATAGACCCTGTGCACTCTCCCGATTGTGGCAGAAAACGATCATGGGGTACTCCATCCCGCCCTCGACGCCGTTCACATTCACGGCGGAGGGATACGGGTAGGGCCACCATTGCTTCGAGTATCGTTCGATGGCGAGCTTCCCGTACTCCGACGCCCGATTCCAGAGCGAATCGGCCGCGGGAGGATAGAAGCTCTGCACCAGGACCTTGCCCTGGTTGGCCGACACGGCGTCCCAGATGAAGTTGGGGGCCGCGGCCCAGGCAAAGTCGCGAACGCTGTCCGCGGTGAATCGCCAGATCCGGGTGCCGGACGGCGCCGCGGACCCCCCCGTGCCGATCTCATCCTTGCCCCGAATGACCACGGTTCGGTCGCTGCGGCGCGCGTCCGCCAGGCGTTGGCGCTGCGTGGCGGTCAGAACCTGCTCGGGGTTGCGCAGGGTCCCCGTCGCCGCAACCAGCATGTTGGCAGGGACGGTCAGGCTTACGTCGAAGCTGCCGTATTCGAGGTAGAACTCGCCCTCTCCCAGGTACTGCTCGGTATTCCAGCCGCGCACATCGTCATACACGGCGAGTCGCGGGTACCATTGCGCGACCTCGTAGATGGTCGCCTTGTCCACGGTCTCTACGCCCATGCGGTTCCGCAGCGGGCCGAACCGGAAGGTCCACGAGAGACCGAGCCGCTGGCGTCCCCCCGGCGGTAGCGGTTGCTCGAGATCCACCCGCATCATGGTGCCGTTCACGACGTAACTGAGTGGCGAGGCCGACTGGGCCTTGCGCCCCTTTGCCGGGGTGGCCGCAGGTACGCCGACCCACACGAGGTGGTCGCCTCCGTCGGTGCCATTGAATTCCGGGAATAACGCCCGGCCTCGACTGCTGTCAGTGAACACATTCTGGTCTACCTGGAGCCAGAGATAGCGCAGCGTGTCGGGCGAGTTGTTGAGGTAGGTGATCTCCTCGTCTCCGAGGATCGCATTTGCGGCCGTATCGAGCGTTGCCTTGATCACGTAGTCCGCTCGCTGCTGCCAGTACCCTCGCCCGGGGGCCCCGCTTCCAGTCCGAGTCGCGTTTGGCGTGGGCCAGTCGAGCCGGCGGAACATCGATTGGTCGCCGGCAGGGCGGCCAGTGCCGTCCTGGGCCGCTACCGCGCGACCGATGGTGAGCAGCGCAACGATCAGGCAGGAAAGTGCACGCACGAAGCGACCCCTGGGAAAAGTGTCGGGCGGTGAACAGACGGAAGCGTTAGAGGCGGGGCAGGGTCACGCCTTGCTGGCCCTGATACTTGCCGGCCTTGTCCTTGTAGCTGACCTCGCAGATGTCGTCATCGTCCGCTTCGAAGAAGAGGACCTGACAGATGCCTTCGTTGGCGTAGATTTTCGCCGGCAGCGGTGTCGTGTTGCTGATCTCCAGCGTGACATAGCCTTCCCACTCCGGCTCGAACGGCGTCACGTTGGTAATGATGCCACACCGGGCGTAGGTGGACTTGCCTACGCAGATCGTGAGCACGTTGCGCGGAATCCGGAAATACTCTACCGAGCGCGCCAGTGCGAAGCTGTTGGGCGGCACGATGCACACGTCGCCCTGGAATTCGACGAAGCTCTTCGAATCGAAGTTCTTGGGGTCCACGATTGCCGACAGAACGTTGGTGAAAATCCGGAACTCCGGCGCCACCCGCATGTCGTATCCGTAGGACGATACACCGAAGGAGATGCACTTCCGCCCCTCCTTGTCGACCCGGCCCATCTGGGAGTCGACGAAGGGATCGATCATGCGCTGCTCCCGCGCCATGCGCCGGATCCAGCGATCGGACTTGATGGACAAGGATTCCTCTGGCTTTGGACGGGCGGGAATATAAGGGGGCGCACCAGGGTTGAAGTGCCTCCGGGGCGCGGTTAGCTTTTCTCTCGAAGAACGTGAAATTTTTCACGAGGGGAGAGAGCGGCATGCTCCAGCCCTACATCCCGATCCTCATTCTGATCGCGTTCGTGATCGCGAACGCCATCCTCATGCTCGGGTTGTCGCACGTTCTCTCCACCTATCGCCGGACCCCCACGAAGATTGCCCCGTACGAATCCGGCATGCCCATCCTGGGCGATGCCCGGGAGCGGTTCTCGGTCAAGTTCTACCTCGTGGCCATGCTGTTCATCGTCTTCGACATCGAGGTGGTCTTCATGATTCCCTGGGCCGTGGCCTTCTTCCAGGCCCGGGAGAACGAGCTGCCGTTGAGCCCGGGTCTGGTGATCCTTGACATGGTTGTGTTCATGCTGATACTGGCCGTCGGCTACGTGTACGCATGGAAGCGAGGAGCGTTGCAGTGGGATTGAGTGAGAAGGAAGCCGGGCTGGAGGAGAATCAGCTCTCGACGGTCTCGTCGGTCTCGCCCAACTGGGTGACCACCAGACTGGATTTTCTGGTCAACTGGGCCCGCAAGAACTCGCTGTGGCCGATGCCGTTCGGGACTGCCTGCTGCGCCATCGAATACATGGCCACCGCCGCCAGCCGGTTCGACATCGCGCGCTTCGGCATGGAGCGACAGAGCTTCTCGCCGCGGCAGGCCGACGTGCTCATCTGTGCCGGCCGGTTGCCTTTCAAGCTGGCCCCGGTGATCCGGCGCATCTGGGATCAAATGCCGCAGCCCAAGTGGTCGATCTCCATGGGCGCCTGCGCGTCCTCGGGCGGGATCTTCGACAATTACGCGATGGTCCAGGGGATCGACACCATCATTCCGGTGGACGTGTACGTCCCGGGCTGCCCGCCGCGACCGGAAGGGTTGATGTACGGCATCCAGCTGCTGCAGAAAAAAATCGAGGGGGAGAGTATCACTGACGACGACCTTCGGGAGGAGCATCTGGTCGGCCCCTCTGGCCTCTTTCTACCTGCCCAGCGGGTGGATGAGCTGTCGGAGCCCTTCGGCAACTCTGTGCAACAGACTCGAAACGCATGAGCCAGTTGTCTTCCAGCGTGGCCGCCCTGCGCACCGCGTTCGGCGAGGCGGTGGAGCGCGTGCATGTGTCCTGCGGTGACTCCATCGTGTTCGTGCGCCCCGACCGCACTCACGACGTCCTGCAATGGCTCAAGACCGAGCCGAGCCAGACCTTCGACTATCTCACCGACATTACCGCGGTCGAGTATCGGGATCCCGAGCTGCCGCTCGAGGTCGTCTGGCAGCTGCGCTCGCTCGAGCGGAAGGCCGACCTTCGGGTGAAGGCGGCGCTCGACAAGAGCGGCCCCCTCGAGGTGCGATCGGTGTACGATCTTTGGCGCGGCGCCGACTGGCTCGAGCGCGAGGTGTACGACATGTTCGGGGTGGTCTTCGCCGGCCATCCCGACCTTCGGCGAATCCTGATGTGGGAGACGTACGCTGAAGGCTACCCGTTGCGCAAAGACTTCCCGCTCCGAGGCCACTTCAGCCGCGCAGAGCAGACCCGACAGGCGCTCGCGGCCAGCCCCGAGGCCCACTACTCGCTCACCGAGCTCTCCATCGCCTCGGCCTATCACGAGCTGCCGAAGGACATGCGAGAGCGGCTGCGCCGCGGCGAACGGGGGTTTCTCAAATGAGCCGCCGCACCGTCGAGTACACCCTCACCACGCCGGGGCTCAACGACCAGGCCGAGGTGACCCAGATTCCCCTCGGCATCAACCTCCGAGATACCGGCGAGTACAAGGTACCCGGCGAGTTCGACGAGGGGTTCGGCGCCGAGCACATGCTGATCAACATCGGTCCCCAGCACCCGGCGACGCACGGCGTGTTGCGGTTGGTGATCGAGCTGGACGGCGAGACGGTGATCCGGGTGATTCCTCACGTCGGCTATCTCCACTCCGGCTTCGAGAAGCTGGGTGAGTACCGCCAGTACAATCAGATCATCCCCCTCACCGACCGGACCGACTACCTCTCGCCGATGGCGAACAACGTCGGGTTCGCGCTTGGGGTCGAGAAGCTGATGGGTCTCGAGATCACCGAGCGCTGCCAGGTCCTGCGGGTGATCGCCTGTGAGCTGAGCCGGATTATCTCGCACCTGGTCTGGCTCGGTACCACCGGTATCGATCTCGGTGCGTACACGCCGTTTCTCTGGTCCTTTCAGGAACGGGAGCGGGTGTACAACCTCCAGGAGGCGTGGACCGGCGCCCGGCTCACGACCAGCGTCACCCGGGTGGGCGGAATGATGGCCGACGTCCCGACCGGCTGGACCGATGGACTGCGGGAATTTTGTCGGACGTTCCCAAACACGCTGAAGGAAGTGGACACGATGTTCACCCGCAACGCGGTCTGGTGCGGGCGAACCCAGGACGTCGGGGTGATGTCGCGCGACGAGGCGATCAACTACTCGCTGTCCGGTCCGATGCTCCGCGCGAGTGGCGTCGCCTATGATGTGCGGAAGGATCGCCCGTACCTCGGATACGAGACCTACGACTTCGACGTCCCCGTTGGCGAGCACGGCGACATGTACGATCGTTATCGGGTTCGACTGGAAGAGATGTGGCAGGCCACGCGGATCCTGGACCAGGCAGTTGCCCGGTTGGAGAAGCTCAAGGGCGCCCCGCTCAATGTGTCCGATCCCCGTGTCATTCTGCCCCCGAAGTCGCGCGCGATGAGCGACATGGAGGCGATGATCTTCCACTTCAAGCAAGTGATGGAAGGGGTGAAGCCCCCGGCCGGCGAGGCGTACATGGGCGTGGAAAACCCCAAGGGCGAGTTGGGCACCTACCTTGTGTCCGATGGAACCGCCAAGCCGGTCCGCTGGCGCATTCGGCCGCCGGCGTTCATCAACCTCGCGGCTCTTCCGCGGATGTGCGAGGGCGCGCTCCTCTCCGACGTCATCGCCATCAATGCCAGCGTCGACATCGTCATGGGCGAGGTGGATCGATGAGTCAGCCCCTCACCCAGCTGGAGCCACGTCCAGGTCAAGGGGCGGGCGGGGGGCATGCGGTAGCGCACGAGCCCGTGTTCGTAGGCGCCACCAGGACGGAACTGGAGAGCCTGTTCTCCAAGTATCCCACCAGGCAGGCCTGTCTCCTGCCGGCGCTCTGGATGGTGCAGCGTGAGCGGGGCTGGATTTCCGAGCCCGCGATGGCGGAGGTGGCAAAGGTGCTCGCGCTGACGACGGCATTCGTGAAGGGCGTCGTCACGTTCTACACGATGTATCACACCCACCCGGTCGGTCGCCATTTCATCCAGGTCTGCACCACGTCTCCGTGCGGTCTCTGTGGTGCCGAGGATACCGTGCGCGCCCTGCTCGAGGCGACCGGGTGCCGCGAGCTGGGAGCGACGAGCCCCGACGGCCGCTTCACCGTAATCGAGGTTGAATGTCTGGGAGCCTGCGGGTTCCCGACGCCGATTCTGGTGGACGACGACTTCATCGAGAGCGTGACGCCGGAGCGCGTGGCCAAGATCCTCGAGGGGTATCCCTGATGGGCTTCCCCCACCCGAGCCACCCCAGAGAGACCGTCGTCCTCTCGAAACACTTCGGGGACGCCGGTGCGCGCAGCTACCAGGGCTGGGTCGAGCGCGGCGGTTACGCGGGGCTGCGTCAAGCGCTGGGGATGGTCCCGGACGAGGTCACAAACGCGGTCAAGGAATCGGGGCTAAGAGGCCGTGGCGGCGCGGGTTTCCCCACTGGGCTCAAGTGGTCCTTCATGCCCAAGCCGAGCGGTAAACCGCACTACCTCGTGTGCAACGCCGACGAATCCGAGCCCGGCACGTTCAAGGACCGCGAGATCATGCGTTGGACTCCCCATGCGCTGATCGAGGGCTGCGCCATCGCGTCGTACGCCATCGGTGCCCATACCTGCTACATCTACATCCGCGGCGAGTTCACCGAGCCGCTTCGCATCATGGAAGACGCGGTCGCCGAGGCGTACGCCAACGGCGCGCTGGGGCCCAATGTCCTGAGCAGCGGAAAGCGGATCGACATGGTGCTCCACCGTGGGGCCGGGGCCTACATCTGCGGCGAAGAGACCGGCCTCATGAACTCGCTCGAGGGAAAGCGCGGCAACCCGAGAATCAAGCCGCCGTTTCCCGCGCAGGCCGGCGTATTCGGTCTCCCGACCACGGTGAACAACGTCGAGACCCTGGCCGCGGTGCCGCACATCATCGTGCGCGGTGCGGCGTGGTATAAGGGCCTGGTGATGGGCAGCCCCAAGAGCCCAGGGACCAAGCTCATCTCGGTCTGCGGTCACGTACAGAAGCCCGGCAACTACGAGATCACGCTCGGCTTTCCGATGAAGGACCTGGTCTTTGAGCTGGCAGGCGGCATGCGGCCCGGCCGGACGCTCAAAGCGGTCATCCCGGGCGGTTCCTCGGTCCCCATCATGAGCGCCGCCGAAGTCGAGAACTGCCCCACCGACTACGAGAACATTCAGGCCAATGGCTCTATGCTCGGCTCGGGTGGAATGATCGTGATGGACGACTCGACCGACATGGTCTATCAGATCTGGCGGCTGGCGCGATTCTACGCCCACGAGTCCTGTGCCCAATGCACTCAGTGTCGCGAGGGGACCGCGTGGACCACGAAGATTCTCGAGCGGATCTTGGCGGGGAAGGGGAAGGAAGAGGATCTGGATCTTCTGCTCGACCTGTCGGAGCAGATGACCGGGAAGACCATCTGCGTCCTGAGCGACTCGTGCGCGGCCCCGGTGGTGAGCGGGATCCAGAAATTCCGCTCGGAGTTCGAAGCGTACATCTCCAAGGCGCGGAAGCCGGCGCTGGTTGCGGTATGACGAGAAGTAAACAACCAGGGATCCATCTGAGATGACCCAGGAAACGGTCACGGTCACGATTGAAGGAACCCGGATCGCAGTGCCGAATGGCACGACGATCATCGAAGCCGCCAAGCAGGCCGGCATCGTCGTGCCGCATTACTGCTACCATCCGTCGCTGCCGTCCCCTGCCGTATGCCGGATGTGCCTGGTCGAGGTCGAGAAACAACCCAAGCTCATGCCGGCGTGTGTGACGACCGTGACGGACGGGCAGGTGGTCCTGGTGGAGAGCCCCAAGGCCAAGGCCGCGCGCCAGAGTGTGCTCGAGTTTCTCCTCATCAATCACCCGCTCGACTGCCCCATTTGCGACCAGGCCGGCGAATGTGAGCTCCAGGACTATGTGTTCCAGGAAGGACGCTCCAGCACCCGTTACTCCGAGTATGCCAAGCGGTACAGCCCGGTGGAGGACTTCGGGCCTGACATTCTGTACGTGCCCAACCGCTGCATCCTCTGCACTCGATGCGTCCGATTCATGGAGAGCGTGGCCGAAGATCCGATCCTGAATGTCTCCGAGCGGGGCGACCGCGCCTACATCGGGATTTCGGAAGACCAGTTGCTGGATCACCCGTGGTCCGGCAACGTCGTGGACCTGTGTCCGGTAGGCTCGCTTCTCTCCAAGGACTTCCTGCACAAGGCGCGAGCCTGGGATCTCGACAAGACGGCCAGCGTCTGCCCCGGCTGCACCCAGGGCTGTAACATCACGATCGACACCCGGGATGACGTCGTCGTCCGGCTTCGGCCTCGGCCGAACCTCGAGGTCAACCGGCATTTCATGTGCGATCACGGGCGGATGAATTACCGCTGGATGAATCGCGGGGACCGGATCGAGGCTCCGCTGGTGCGAGACGGTGCGCGCCACGTGGCGACGGACTGGGACGCCGCACTGGACCGCTTCGGCGAGATCCTGCGGGGTACCCGAGGCTCCGCGGTGATTCTCGCGTCGGGCCTAGCCTCCACCGAGTCGTTGGGGCTCATTCGCCGGCTGGTCGAGGGTCGCGACGTCACGGCCGCGGTCCAGGTTCCGGTTGGAGACGAAGCCCCGCTGACGGGTATCCCCAGTCTCGCGCTCCGTCGCGACCGCGCGCCCAACGTCGCTGGCGCCGAGCTGTTGGGATACGGCCGCGACTGGGCCGGCGCCATGGCGGCTGTCGCGAACGCGGCGGTGGTGATCGTGCTCGATGCCGAATTGTCGCCCGACGACCAGGCGCTTCTCGCTCGGGCGCCCGGTCTCCTCGTGCTGCTGGGCACCGTGCCCTACGAGGGCATCCGGAACGCAACGCTGGTACTGCCGGTGACCAGCATGGCAGAGGAAAACGGTACCTACGTGAACCGCGATCTCAGAGCGCAGCGATACAATCAGGCCCGGTCGCAACCTGGTATGGCTCGACCCGCCTGGTGGGTGGCCGGCGAGGTGCTCGCAGGGCCGGGACCGGACGCCGACGCTCCGGCCACCGCCGCGCAGGCCTTTGCCATGTTAGGCGCGACCTGGGACGTCTTCACCGGGCTCACCTACGCGGATGTTGGGTTTACCGGTCACGTTCTCAAGCCCAATGCGCCCGCGGGGGCGGCTCGATGACTCCCGAAATGAAGGGGTTTGTGCTCCTCAGCGTCATCAAGCTGCTGTTCGTCTTCACGGTGGTGATGGTGGGCGTGGCTCTCCTCACATTGATGGAGCGAAAGGTCTCAGCGTGGATGCAGAACCGGTTGGGCCCGAATCGAGTCGGGCCGGGCGGGCTGCTCCAACCGGCGGCCGACGGTCTCAAGAACATTCTGAAGGAGGAGACCTTCCCGGCCGA
>Ga0134127_10004518_pt1 | contig 10048 bp, 8 predicted proteins | sample KB31753_FD_96459 | JGI IMG/M metagenome (GOLD analysis project Ga0134127, IMG submission 96459) | Terrestrial soil microbial communities with excess Nitrogen fertilizer from Kellogg Biological Station, Michigan, USA - KB3-175-3 | ecosystem: Environmental > Terrestrial > Soil > Unclassified ...
AATTCGTGAAGGCGACATCTTTATTCCTCGTATTCCGGCCGTGGAACCGCTCGCGGCCGAGTTGACGCATTTTGTCCGCGCCGCGCAGGGTCGGGAAACACCGCGCGCGAGCGCCGAGGACGGCGTTCGCGTCGTCCGCGTGTTGGAAGCTGCTTCGCGCTCGCTGGCGCGCGGCGGCGCTCCGGAGGCTCCATGACTGCGACAGTTGCTGCCCCCTCGATGGTCGATACCCTGCTCGGCAAAGCCAAGGATCGCACGGCGGTCTTCGGCGTGGTCGGGCTCGGCTACGTTGGTCTGCCGCTCGCGATGGAAATCGTGCGCGCCGGCTATCGGGTCGTCGGGTTCGACGTCAATTCGCGTGTGGTCGACCTGCTGAACGGCGGCCGCTCGCATATTCAGGACGTACCGGGCGCGACGGTCGCCGACGCGGTCAAGATCGGGAAGTTTTCCGCGACCGCCGACCTCTCCCGCTTGAAAGAGCCGGACGTCATCTCGATCAGCGTGCCGACGCCGCTCTCCAAGACCAAGGACCCCGACGTGAGCTACGTGCTCGCCGCGACGGAGTCCGTGAAAAAAGTGCTGCGCAAGGGCCAGCTCGTCGTGCTGGAATCGACCACCTATCCCGGGACGACGCGCGAGCTGATGCTGCCCGCGCTCGAGGCGACCGGTCTCAAGGTGGGCGAGGATTTCTTCCTCGCGTTTTCGCCGGAGCGCGTCGATCCCGGCAACGAGCGGTTCAATACGCGGAATACGCCCAAGGTCGTGGGCGGCATCACGCCGAACTGCCTGAAGGTCGCGCTGGCCCTGTACCAGCCCGCGATCGACACGCTCGTTCCCGTCTCGTCCCCCGAGGCGGCGGAGCTGGTGAAAATCCTCGAGAACACCTTCCGCAGCGTGAACATCGGGCTCGTCAACGAAATGGCGATCGTGTGCGACAAGCTCGGCGTGGACGTGTGGGAAGTGATCGAGGCCGCCTCGACCAAGCCGTTCGGGTTCATGAAATTCACGCCCGGCCCCGGCGTCGGTGGCCACTGCATCCCGCTCGATCCGCATTACCTCGCGTGGAAGATGCGCACGCTGAACTACAAGACGCGCTTCATCGAGCTCGCGGGTGAGCTGAACGCCGAGATGCCCGAGTTCTGGGTCGGCAAAGTGGTGGACGCGCTCAACGAGCAGGGCAAGGCGGTGCGGAGCAGCAAGGTGCTGCTGCTGGGCGTCGCCTACAAGAAGAACATCGACGACATCCGCGAGAGTCCCGCGCTCGACGTCATCAGGCTGCTGCAGCAGCGCGGCGCGAAGGTGTCGTATCACGATCCGCATGTGGCCACGATCAAGGAAGACCACATCGTGCTCAGTTCGGTGCCGCTCACGGAGCAGACGCTGCGCGATGCCGACTGCGTCATGATCATCACCGATCACAACGCCGTCGACTACAAGCTCGTGCAGCGGCACGCGCGCGCGACGGTGGATACGCGCCACATCCTGCCGCGTGAGCCCAAGGGCGGGGCTCGTTCGTGAAGGTCGCCGTCGTCGGAACGGGGTACGTCGGTCTGGTCGTCGGCGCGTGCCTCGCGGAGACGGGCAATGACGTGATCTGCGCGGACGTCGACGCCGGCAAGATCAACTCGCTCAAGCAGAACAAGCTCCCGATTTACGAGCCGGGCCTCGAGCCCATGGTCGTCAAGAATCAGCGCGACGGCCGTCTCACGTTCACGACCGACGTGGGGCAGGCCGTCGAGCGGTCGGAAGTGATCTTCATCGCCGTCGGCACGCCGCCGGACGAAGACGGCTCCGCCGATCTCCAGCACGTGCTGTCGGTGGCGCGCACGATCGGCGACCACATGAACGAGACGAAGCTGGTCGTCACCAAGAGCACCGTGCCGGTCGGCACGGCCGAGAAGGTGCGCGCCGAAGTCGCCAGCCGGACCAAGACGCCGTTTCATGTTTGCTCGAATCCGGAGTTCCTGAAGGAAGGCGCCGCGGTCGAGGATTTCATGAAGCCCGATCGCGTCGTCGTGGGCGTGGATTCAGACGACGCGGCGAAGGTGATCGAAGAGCTGTACGCGCCGTTCGTGCGCACCGGTAATCCGCTCATCGTCATGGACATTCCGTCGGCGGAGATGACGAAGTACGCCGCGAACGCGATGCTCGCGACGCGGATCTCGTTCATGAATCAGATCGCGCAGCTGTGCGAGGCCGTCGGCGCCAACGTGACGCACGTGCGGCGCGGCATCGGCAGCGACCGGCGCATCGGCCAGGCGTTCCTGTTTCCCGGCCCCGGCTACGGCGGATCGTGTTTTCCCAAGGACGTGAAGGCGTTGATCCGCACCGCGCGCGAGCGCGAGGTGCCGTTCGACATCATGCGGGCCGTCGAATCGGCCAACGACGCGCAGAAGACGATTTTATTCGAGAAGCTGAAGCGCCATCTAGGAGCGATGAAGGGCAAGACGGTGGCGGTGTGGGGCCTCGCGTTCAAGGCGGAGACGGACGACGTGCGGGAGAGTCCGGCGCTCGTCCTGGTGGAAGCGCTGCTGTGCGAGGGGGTGCACGTGCACGTGCACGATCCGGCGGCCATGAAGACGGCGGCGCGCCAGCTCGGCGCCCGCGTGAAGTACGCGCCGCACGCGTATGACGCGCTCGAGGGCGCCGACGCGCTCGCGATCGTCACCGAGTGGCTCGAGTACCGCAATCCCGATTTCGGCAAGATCAAAAGTCTCATGGCGCAACCGTTGATCGTCGATGGACGGAACCTCTACGACCCGGTGAAGCTGGGCCGCCTCGGGTTTACCTACGACAGTATCGGTCGTCCGCTCGGATGCGCGTCCTCGTAACGGGCGCGGCAGGCTTTCTCGGTTCACATCTCGTCGACAAGTTCCTGGCCCTCGGGTACGAGGTCCTGGGGATCGATAATCACATCACCGGGAACCCGGTGAACCTCGAGCATCTCAGCGCGCACGCGCGGTTCCGCTTCGTCAATCAGGACGTCACCCGCTACATCGAAGTCGAAGGCCCGCTCGACGGCGTGCTCCACTTCGCGAGCCCCGCGAGCCCCGTCGATTATCTCGAGCTGCCGATTCAGACGCTCAAGGTCGGCGCGCTCGGCACGCATAAGGCGCTCGGCCTCGCGATGGCGAAGGAGTCGCGCTTTCTGCTCGCCTCCACGTCGGAAGTGTACGGCGACCCCCTGGTGCATCCGCAGCCCGAGTCGTACTGGGGGAACGTGAATCCCGTTGGGCCGCGCGGCGTGTACGACGAAGCGAAGCGCTTCGCCGAGGCGCTCACCATGGCCTATCACCGCTTCCACAAGCTCGACACGCGGATCGTGCGGATCTTCAACACGTACGGCCCGCGGATGCGTCCGAACGACGGCCGCGTCGTGTCGAACTTCATCGTGCAGGCGCTGCGCGGCGAGCCCCTGACGGTCTATGGGGACGGATCACAGACGCGCTCGTTCTGCTACGTGGACGACCTGATCGACGGGATCGTGCGGCTGTACGAGAAGGGCACTGCCGAGCCGACGAACATCGGCAACCCGCACGAGTTCACGGTGCGGCAGCTGGCCGAGCGCGTGCTCGCGCTCACCGGGAGCAGGAGCGCCATCGTCGAGCGCCCGCTGCCGATCGACGACCCGCAGGTTCGCCAACCCGACATCAGCCACGCGCGCGCCACGCTCGAGTGGGAGCCGACCATCAGTCTCGACGACGGCCTCAAGCGCACGATCGAATATTTTCGCGGCGTCGTTGCGCGCCAGGGAGCCGGAACGCGGTGAGTCCACAGCATCATTATCTCGTCACCGGAGCCGCCGGGTTCATCGGCTCCCATCTGAGCGAAGCGTTGATCCGGCGCGGCGACGCCGTGACCGGCGTCGACAACTTCGACGCGTTCTACGCGCGTGCCGTGAAGGAGCGGAATCTGACGGCGCTGCGCAAGCTCGCCGACTTTCGGTTTGTCGAAGCCGACGTCGCCCGCGATCCGCTGCCGCTGGACGGCATCGAAGCGATCATCCATCTCGCCGCCAAGCCGGGCGTGCGCCCTTCGCTCGAGGATCCCGGGGCCTACATGGAGGCCAACGTCACGGCGACGGCCCGGCTGATCGATGCCGCGCGGCGCAGGGGCATCATGCGGATTGTGTTCGGATCGTCGTCGTCCGTGTATGGCAACGCGACGCCGGCGCCGTTTGCCGAGGACAAGCCGGCGGTGTCGCCGATCTCGCCCTATGCGGCCAGCAAACGGGCCGGGGAGCTGCTGGCGCACGCGTTCGGCCATCTCTACCCGGTGAAGATCATCAACCTCCGGTTCTTCACGGTCTACGGCCCCCGCCAGCGTCCCGACCTCGCGATCCACAAGTTCACGGACCTGATCGCGCGGGGTCATCCGGTCCGGATGCACGGGGATGGGTCGAGCGAGCGCGACTATACCTATATTACCGACTGCCTGGACGGTGTCCTGGCGGCGCTGGCCTGGACGGCGACCGCGACGCCGGGAACGGTCGAGACGGTCAATCTGGGCGGCGGCGAGCGCGTGCGGCTCGATCGGTTGATCGCGCTCATCGCCAAAACGCTGGGGATCGAAGCGCGTATCGAGCGCCACCCTGATCAGCCCGGCGACGTCCGGCTGACGGATGCCGATCTCACGCACGCCGGCGGCGTGCTGGGCTTCAAGCCGCGCGTCGGAATCGAAGAAGGCATCCGGAAGTTCGTCGATTGGTACGAGGAGATTCATGGACGTCAGCCCCGAACGTCTGGTCGAGCAGGCTAACGAGCGTTTTCAGCTGCAGGACTACTACGGCGCGATTCACCTCCTCGAGGAGGTCGTCGCGACGGGCCGCGCGTTTGCCGATGCGCACCATTTGCTCGGGCTATCGTACTCGCTCGTCGGACAGCCGGACAAGGCGCTGGAGCAGCTCGACCGCGCGCTCGCGCTCAACCCCAATTACATCGAAGCCCTGATTCACCGCGCGCTGGTGTTGAACGACCTGGGCCGCGAGGAGGAAGCCAACGCGGTCCTGCGCCGGGCCCGCAAGGTCAGCACGGAGCGCCGCGCCGGATTTCACGGACATGTCGCGGCGAAGCTCGCGAATCAGCACGCGGCGCTGGGCAACGCGTACTACGAAGCCGGTGGGTTGAACGAAGCGATCGCACAGTACGAGTCCGCGCTCACGCTCGGCCCCGGGTTTCACGACCTGCGCTACAAGCTGGGTCGCATGCTGCTCGAGGCGGGACGCGCCCTCGATGCGCACGAGCATTTTCAGATCATCGTGCGCGACCGCCCGTCGTTCCTCGATGCGGCCGCGATGCTGGGCCTCGCGAGCTATCTCGCGGGAGACGGGCTGGCCGCGCGCTCGGTGTGGGAAGAGCTGCGGGCCCGCCGGCCCGAAGATCCGCGCGTCGAGGCTTACCTCGCGCTGCTCTCACGCTCCGACGTGGAGCCGGTTCCCGTGGCGGTGCCCGCTTCCGGAAAGAAGAAAAAGCAGTGAGACGGGTCGCCCTCCTTGCTGGGGCGCTGGTGCTCGTCCTGCTGTCCTGTACCCGTTCCGCCGCCAATCACGAGGAGCTGGGGGATCGCGCCTACTCGGCGGGGCAATATGCGGATGCGCTGGCCGAGTACCAGCTCGGGCGGCGCGCGAGTCCGGGGAATGCGACGCTGCTCGCGAAGGTGGGGGCGGCGGCGCTGCACGCGGAAGACTTCGGGCTGGCCGCGGAGGCCTATCGGACGCTGGCGCGGCGCGATCGCTCGCGGGCGGACGAAGCAGCCGACGGGCTCGATCGCGTCGCGCGCGCCGCGTTGGCCGCCAACGACCGTTCCGCGCTCGCCAGCGCGCTCACCGGCCTGCGGGAGGCCGCGCCGCGCCGTCCGCTGGGACGCTATGTCGTGCTCGCGGCGCTGGATGCGGTGGATCGCGGCGATACCGCGGCAGCGGTAGCGTTGCTTCCGGTGGCGGCCGCCTCGGCCCCCGACGCGGCGCGCGCGGACTCGTTACTGTTCGTGTACGGCCGGGCGCTGGTCCGGGTCCGCGACTGCAGCACGGCGGTACGCGTCTTTGAAGGCGTCATCCGGCGGCAGCGGGCGGCGGTGGTGGTGGAGGAGGCGCGGGAAGGCCTCGGGCTGTGCGCGCTGGTCGAGGGCCAGCGGGCGCTCGAGCAGGGACATCCCGACGATGCCGAAGCGTGGTTCCGCCGCGCGACCGCGCCCGGCGCATCCACCGATGTGGCGCGCGCGGCATTTCTCGGCCTCGGCGACGTGCGCATGTCGCAGGGGGACGTCCCCGGAGCCATGGAGAGTTATCAGCAGGCGCTGCTCGGCGGAACGCCGGGCGATACGATTTCGCAGCGCGCCCAGGAGAAGCTCAACGCATTGGGAAAGGCTGAACCGTAATGAAGAAGCGGCAGTTCGTCGGCATTCTCGCCGGCTGTCTGATGCTCGCCAGCGGAGCGGCATGCGGCGGGAAGAAAAATGAAAGCACCGCGCCCCAGGTTCAGCCCGAAGTCGAGATCGCCAAGGCGATGCAGCTGTTCCGGCACGGGCAGTACCGGAAGGCGCAGGTCATCTTCCAGCGGCTGACGTTCGAGTTCAGCGTGACGCAGGAAGAGCTGTCGCAGGCGCGCTATTACGTGGCGGAGTGCAATTACCAGCTCGGCGACTACGTGCAGGCGGCGTCCGATTTCCGCAAAGTGGCGGACGAGTTCTCGACGACCGAGTACGCCCCGACCGCGCTGCTGCGGGCGGGCGATTCCAACCTGAAATTGTGGCACCGTCCCGAGCTCGATCCCAGTTACGGAGAAACCGCGCTCGCGATCTATCAGGAGCTCGCCGGGCGCTATCCTGAAAGTGATGCCGCCGCGCGCGCGCGGCTGCACGTGCGCAAGCTGGAAAGCCAGTTTGCCGAGAAGGCGTACAAGACCGGCATCTTCTACATGCGCCGCAAGGCCTTCGATTCGGCGATCATTTATTTCAAGGACGTCATCGCGAATTATCCCAGCGCGCAGCGGGCGCCCGACGCCCTGCTGCGGCTGGTCGACGCGTACAGGGCCATCGGGTACACGCAGGAGATGCAGGAGACCTGTGAGCACCTGCGGCGCTTCTATCCGAACGCCACCCGACTCGACGCCAGCTGTCCCGCCGCTACCTCCGCGGCTCCCTCGACTCCCACCTGAGCGGTGTGACACGCGAAGCGTTGTTCGGGGGCTCGTTCGACCCCGTGCACATCGCGCATTTGATGGTGGCGGAAGCGGCGGCCGACGAGCTCGGCGCGACGATCCGCTTCCTGCCGGCGCGCGAGCAACCGTTCAAACGGGCCGCCCACCAGGCGAGCGCCGAGCAGCGCGCGGCCATGCTCGATCTGGCGGTTCACGGCAATCCGCGTTTGGGCGTGGAACGAATCGAGCTGGACCTCCCGACGCCGTCCTATACGGTCCGCACGCTGCGAGCCCTGGCGGAACGGAAGCCCGCAGCCGGGAACCGCTTCATGTTATTGTTAGGGGCCGACGCCGCGCGCGACCTGGCGGCGTGGTGGGAAGTCGAAGCGCTTCCGGGACTTGCCGACATCGTCATCTTCGCGCGGCCGGGCACCTCCGTGCCGCGGCATCCCCTGATCAGCCGGGTGATTCCGGTGCCGTCGATCGACCTGTCGGCGACGCAGATCCGTGAGCGGGTCCAGCAGGGACATTCGATTCGCTATTTAGTGCCCGACGCGGTGCGCGAGTATATCGCGACGCACGGGCTGTATCGCTAGAGGACTCATGGCGCAACGCTGGTTCACCAAAATCTTCGGGACGCGGTTCGACCGTGATCTGAAACGCATCCAGCCGACCGTGGACGCGATTCACGAGCACGAGACGCGCCTCAAGGATCTTTCCGAGAGCGAGCTGCAGGGGCAGACCGCGAAATTCCGCGCCGCCATCGGCGAGCGCACCGGTCAGCTCCACGCCGAAGTCGAGCGCCTCAAGCAGGCGAAGCACGACTGTCCCGATCCCGAGGAGCGTGCCAACCTCAGCGAGCAGCTGCGCCGGGCCGAGCAGGCCCACGTCACCGAGCTCCAGGCCACCCTCGACGATCTCCTGCCCGAAGCGTTCGCGACGGTGCGCGAGGCGGCGCGCCGGCTCATGGGCAGCGATGTCGTCGTCACGGGGCACACGCTCAAGTGGGAGATGGTGCCCTACGATGTGCAGCTCATCGGCGGCATCGTGCTGCACCAGGGCAAGATCGCCGAAATGGCGACGGGTGAGGGCAAGACGCTGGTTGCGACGCTGCCGCTGTATCTCAACGCCCTGGCCGGCCGCGGCACGCATCTGGTGACCGTCAACAACTATCTCGCGCGGCGCGATTCGCAGTGGATGGGCCACTTGTTCAAGTGGCTCGGTCTCACCGTGGGGTGCATCGACGATTCCCAGCCCGGCAGTCCCGAGCGCCGCGCCGCGTATCTGTGCGACATCACGTACGGCACGAACAACGAGTTCGGCTTCGACTATCTGCGCGACAACATGGTGGGCAGCCTGGAGCATCGGGTCCAGCGCGGCCACATCTACGCCATCATCGACGAAGTCGACTCGATTCTGATCGACGAGGCCCGCACGCCCCTGATCATCTCGGGCGCGGTGGGAGCGGAGTCGGACGAGAAGTACGCGCAGTTCAACGCCCAGGTCGTGCAGCTCGTCCGCAAGCAGACGGCCATCGTCAACGATTTGATCGCGAAGAGCGAGCCGTTGCTCGCGAATCCGGACACCTCGTACGACGGGGCGCAGCTGCTGTACAAGGCGCAGCTGGGCATCCCCAAGAACAAGAAGCTGCTCAAGCTGCTCAACGAGCAGGGCGTCAAGCAGCAGGTGCAGCGCGTCGAGCTCGACCGGCTCGCCGACCGCAAGCTGCCGGCGCGCGATCAGAAGATGCGCGACATCGAAGACGACCTGTACTTCGTCATGGACGAGCGCGGGCGTTCGGTGCACCTCACCGACAAGGGCGTCGAGGCGATGTCGCCGCAGGATCCGACGCTGTTCGTCGTGCCCGACATCTCCCACGCGGTCCACGAGCTGGAGCACGACAGCGAGCTGACGCCGACGCAGAAGATCGAGCGGCGGCGCGCGGTGGAAGCGGAATACGCCACCAAGAGTGAGACGCTGCACATCATTCACAAGCTGCTGCAGGCGCACGCGCTGTACGAAAAATACGTGGAGTACGTGGTCCAGGACGGGCAGGTCTTCATCGTGGACGAGTTCACGGGCCGGTTGATGCCGGGGCGGCGCTGGTCCGACGGCCTGCATCAGGCCGTGGAAGCGAAGGAAGGCGTGGCGGTGCGCGAGGAGACGCAGACCCTCGCCACCATCACGATCCAGAACTACTTCCGCATGTACGAGAAGATCGCCGGCATGACCGGCACGGCCGAGACGGAGGAGACCGAATTCCACCAGATCTACAAGCTCGACGTCTCCGTCATTCCGACCAACCGGCCGGTGCGGCGCGTCGACAAGCACGACCTCGTCTACAAGACGCGCAAAGAGAAGTACGACGCGATCATGGAAGAGGTCGAGCGCCAGCACAAGCGCGGCCTGCCGATCCTCGTGGGGACCACCAACGTCGAAGTGTCGGAGACGCTGGCGCGCCTGCTGAAACGGCGCGGGCTCAAGCACGAGGTGCTGAACGCGAAGTATCACGAACGCGAAGCCGAGATCGTGGCGCAGGCCGGTCAGCCGGGATCCATCACGATCGCCACGAACATGGCTGGGCGCGGCACGGACATTAAGCTCGGCCCGGGCGTCAAGAAGTGTCAGATCTGCGGCATCAAGGCGCGCGAAGCGCCGTTCGGCCAGATGGTCGAGAAGCCCGATTTCAGCGACGCCCAGCTGAAAGAGCACAAGTGCAACGAGGATCCGCCGTGCGGGCTCGTGATCATCGGCACCGAGCGCCACGAAGCGCGGCGCATCGACCGGCAGCTACGCGGCCGCTCGGGACGTCAGGGCGATCCGGGGCAGAGCATCTTCTATCTGTCACTCGAAGACGACTTGATGCGCCTGTTCGGCTCCGATCGCATCGCGCGCATCATGGACCGCACCGG
>Ga0134127_10004519_pt1 | contig 10048 bp, 5 predicted proteins | sample KB31753_FD_96459 | JGI IMG/M metagenome (GOLD analysis project Ga0134127, IMG submission 96459) | Terrestrial soil microbial communities with excess Nitrogen fertilizer from Kellogg Biological Station, Michigan, USA - KB3-175-3 | ecosystem: Environmental > Terrestrial > Soil > Unclassified ...
GTCGAGGTCGTAGAGCTCCGGGCGCGGCGCCTCGATCAGCTTGTGCCTTGCCGTCCGCCACGCGAAGAGCGGAGCCCAGCCGTACTGGAGCTGCGGGTGGAGCGACTCGGAGTAGGCGGGCTCGTCGCTCATCCGCTCGCCCGCGGCCGCGCGCAGCAGCGACCGGCCCATCGTGGTGCGCGCCGCGAGGCCCGCGTAGTCGAGCAGCGTCGGCGTCACGTCGATGCCACGGGCGACGGTCTGCGAGACGACGCCCCCGCGGACGTCGGGTCCGGCGACGATCAGCGGCACCCGCACGGTCGCGTCGTAGAGGAAGATCCCATGGGTGTCCTCGCCGTGCTCGCCGAGGCTCTCGCCGTGGTCGGCGGTCACGAGCACCACGAGCGGCGCCTGCGGCCGCGACTCGAGCCGCTGCAACAAGCGCCCGAGCTGCGCGTCCACGAACGCGATCTCGCCGTCGTAGGGTGAGGCCGCGCCGGCCATCGCCTCGGCCGGCGCCTCGTAGGGCGCGTGCGGGTCGAAGTAGTGGACCCAGGCGAAGAGCGGCTTGCGGGTTTCACCGGCAGCCCCCGAAGCGTCGAGCCAGGCGAGCGCCGCGTCGGTCGTGCGATCGGCGGTGCGCTCGACGTAGGCGGTGCGGCGAGCGTCCTTGCCGCGCGGCAGGTGGTCGTCGTACGAGTCGAAGCCGCGGTCGAATCCGAAGCGGCGCTTGAGCGGGAACCCGGACACGAAGGCCGCGGTCCGGTAGCCCGCCTGGCGGAAGTCCTCGGCCAGCGTCCGCGCCGAAGACGGCAGCACGTACGCGCCGTTGTCCCGGACGCCGTGTCCGAGCGGCGTGACACCGGTCAGGATCGAGGCGTGCGATGGAGCCGTGAGGGGGGCGTGGGCCACGGCGACGGCGAAGCGGGCGCCTCGGCGCGCGAGCGCGTCGAGGTTCGGCGTGTGCGCCGCCGCATATCCGTAGCAGCCGAGACGGTCGGCCCGCAGGGTGTCGATCGTCACGAGCAGCACATCAGGGGTCGCGTGGGTCGTCCCGCCAGGGGCCTTCGCCCGACCGCATGCCATCGCGAGCGTGAGGGCGATCGCGAAAGCGAATGGCCCGCGAGGTCTTCCGAACGGCTTCATGAGTCATCCACCTTACGACAGGCCAGAGGCTCCGGCGACGCCTTCAGGGAGGAAAAAAGAGGTTGACACACGAAAAGAAAAGCACTAGAAACCTCTCTACGCTGTCGTTTTCTTTCGTATCGGGTCGCGCGTGGCCAGGGGCGAGCTTGCCGTCTGGCGCGGCGATCGGTGCCGCTGGGGGCGCCGGGGGCCCGGCGGCCATGGCTCGAGAGGCCGAGGAGGAGACATGCGACGAGATCCGTACACGGACGCTGCCAAGGCTGGTGCGTGCCCGCCCTGGCGTGCGTTCCTTCCCGTGCTCCTGTCGATCGTTGCGGCGGTGGGTCCGGCGAACGCCCAGTCGACCCTCGGCACCGTTCGCGGCACCGTCACCGACCCCCAGGGAGCCGCGGTCCGCGCCGCAGCGGTCCTCGTGGTCGATGAGGCAACGGGTGTTCCCCGGAGCATCGAGACCGACCAGGAGGGGCGCTTCGAGGCGAACAACCTGCGGCCCGGCAGCTACCGCGTCGAGGTCGTGACGACCAATTTCAAGAAGTTCGAGCGAACCGGTTTGGTGGTCAGAACCGGCGGCGTCGCTTTCGTCGAGGCCAAGCTCGAGCTCGGCGGCGTCTCGGAGACCGTGACCGTCTCGTCCGATGCCGTCAACAACCTCGTCACCGAGAGCCCCGCGGTTTCCATCGCAATGGACAGCCAGCAGCTCCGCGACCTGCCCCGGAACAGCCGCGACATGCAGGACTTCCTCCTGCTGAATCCGAACGTCCTCGGAGGCAGCGACGACATCCAGTTCCTGGGCGGGCGGACCTACGGAGTGTCCTACGTCCAGGACGGCCAGGCCTCGACGAACGCGATCTTCGGCACCGTCGGCAACTCAGCCCCGGGCCTCGACGCCATCGGCGAGATCCAGGTGCTGTCGAACTCCTACAGCGCCGAGTACGGTGGCCTCGCCGGAGTGGTGGTCACCACGAAGCGCGGCGGCAACAACTACAACGGCAGCGCGTTCTACGACTACAACAGCGACGGCCTGAACGCCCTGACCTACAACCAGAAGCAGGCGGGCGCCCTGCGGGACGACCCCAACGCCGACACGCACGCGCACCGCTGGGGAGCCAGCCTCGGCGGCCCGATCGCCCAGAACAAGACCTTCTTCTTCGCGAACTACGAGGGGTCGACCCAGAAGGAGATCTACGGGGGCACCCGCGCCAACGTCCCGACCGCCGCGATGCGCGCCGGCGACTTCTCGGCCGCGAACTTCGTGATCCGCGATCCGCTCACGGGCCAGCCGTTCCCCGGAAACGTGATCCCGGCGGGCCGCATCGATCCGACCGCGCAGCGGATGCTGAACTTCTACTACCCGCTCCCGAACGTGGGCACGCTCTCGAGCGGCATGGGCGTCTACCAGCAGTTCGTGCCCGAGACGCGCGACCGGCACCGCGCCGATCTTCGGATCGACCACGAGGCCTCGAAGAACGACTCGCTGTTCCTGCGCGCCAGCTATCAGTACCGCAACCCGGGCAGCATCTCTTTCGAGTCGGGCAACGCGCTCACCAACCTCGGGATCCGTGACACGAAGCTCACGACCGCCACCGGCGTATTGGGGTGGACGAAGATCCTGTCGCCGACGATGATCAACGAGTTCCGGATCGGCTACAACTACGACCAGAGAGAGCAGCAGAGCCACTTCCTGGTCGCCGAGGCGAACGCGGCAATGGGGCTCGAGACGGCTCCGAGCCTCGGACCCGGCCAGGTCGGGTTCCCCACGCTCAACTTCGCGGGCGGCTCTGGGGCGACGCGTCCGACGAACGTCGCGGACGGCGGCCGGAACGCGGATCGCACGGTCAAGCAGAACTCGTTCACGATCGCCAACAACCTGAGCTGGATCCTCGGCGGACACTCGCTCAAGCTGGGCGGGCTCTTCACGCGCAACGCCGCCGTCGACGGCTTCGGCAAGGGCTCGAACTACCACGGCCAGTACCGCTTCAACACGGCCCGCACCGGGAACGCGCTCGGCGACATGCTGCTCGGCTACACCCGTGACGCCGGCGACTACATCAGCACGCGCGGCGACCTCGACGGCCACTCCTACGACTGGGCGCTTTTCGCGCAGGACGACTGGAGGGTCAACGACAACCTGACGGTGTTCCTGGGAGTGCGCTGGGAGCTCGTCGGGAACTGGAGCGAGAACAACGGTGCGCTCGCCAACTTCATCCCCGAGGGCCAGGGCTACCACGTCGTGCCGAACCAGGAGATCCTGAACCTGATGCCGCCCGGTGTCATCGCGCTCGGCCTCTACAAGTTCGCGGACCAGGTCGGCGTCGACGAGCACCTGCTCCATACCGACAAGAACAACTTCAGCCCGCGCGTCGGCTTCGCGTATCGGTTCGGAGGCGGGCAGAACACGGTGCTGCGCGGCGGTTTCGGGATCTTCCACCCGACCGTGGCGATCCAGGGCCTGCGCGACCTGATGGCCACCAACCAGTTCCGCTATGCACTGTCCTACACCGGCGGCGGGCTGGCCCACGCCTACTCGCAGGGCACGACGACCATCCCGCTCGACTTCTTCGGAACCGACGGCGTCGACCCGAACATCAAGGCTCCGGACATCTACCAGTACAACCTGAGCCTGGAGCAGCTGCTCCCGGGCGACCTGGGGCTGCGCGTCAGCTACATCGGCTCCACGATGCGGAAGCTCATCAACAACCGCGACTTCAACACGATCGCGCCGAGCACCGACTTCTGGACGCAGGAGGACCCCGACACCTCGCGGCTGCCGTTCCCGCTGTACGGCTTCTACATGGACAACACGGCCAACCGCGGCGAGGGCCAGCTCCACGCGCTGCAGCTGGAGCTGCGGCGCCGCTGGAAGGGCGGCCTCGCCGCGAACGTGGCCTACACCCTCGCCCACTCGGACGGCACCGTGCCCGACACCGGCTTCGCCAGCCTGGGCCCGGTGATGTTCGACAAGGACGACATCGAGAAGGACCGCGGCCCGGACCCGAGTGTCGTGAAGCACCGCCTGCTGGCGAACGCGACCTGGGACATCCCGTTCGGCAAGGGACGCAAGCACGGCGCAAACATGGCCGGCTGGGCGGACGCGCTGTTCGGCGGCTGGACGGTGTCGACGATCTTCCAGGCGCGCAGCGGCAACAACCTGACGCCGTTCTTCTCGAGCTTCTACACGACGAGCCCCTGGAACACCGGCAAGCCGCTCGACGGGCTCGGCACGAGCTTCTGCTGCGCGTGGCGGCCGGACCAGGTCAAGGATCCGAACGTCGGCGGCTCGCGCGACGCCTTCTACGATCCGACGGCGTACGCGCTGCCCGCTCCCGGCGTGCTCGGCAACGCCAAGAAGGGCAGCCTGCTCGGCCCCGGCACCTGGGTCGTGAACTTCGGGATCTACAAGGACATCGTCACTCGCGGCCGGCTGCGGTTGCAGCTGTCGGCCATCATGGACAACGCCTTCAACCACCCGCAGTTCTACCCGTTCTACGGCGACGCGTTCTCCCAGGTCGACTCCTGGGTCATCGACGCCGAGCCCGACAACGGGTCGATGGCCAACCTCGGATCCGGCTCAATCGCAAACCAGGAGGGCTTCTCCCCTGGCAGAGTCATCCGCATAGGTTTACGAGCCACCTTCTAACGAGCGACCCCATGGCGGCGTGGTTCCCGCCCCGACGCACGGGAGCGGGGGCCACGCCGCTTTTCGTTTCTCATCGCCTAGCCCAGGCACCGTCATGAGCCCTCCCCGACCGACCTGGCCCAGCGCCGTCGCCGACGAGACCGAGCTCGAGGAGCTGCTCTCGCGCCCCTCCGCGGCCGACGTCGAGTTCGCGCGCTCGCTCGAGGGCGACGTGGTCGTGCTGGGCGCCGGCGGCAAGATGGGGCCGTCGCTCGCGCGAAGAGTGCGGCGCGCGTTCTCCGAGGCGGGCGTGGCGCGGCGCGTGACGGCCGTCGCGCGCTTCTCCGAGCCGGGTCTCGCCGAGCGGCTGGCCGAGGACGGCATCGAGCCGATCTCGTGCGACCTGCTCGACCCGGCGCAGGTCGCGCGGTTGCCCAGGGCCGCGAACGTGCTGTTCCTGGCGGGCCGCAAGTTCGGCTCGAGCGGCCGCCCCGACCTCACCTGGTCCCAGAACGTCGTCGTGCCGGCGCTCGTCGCGCCCCACTTCGCCGAGAGCCGGATCGTCGTCTTCTCGAGCGGCAACGTGTACCCGCTCGCGGCGCCGGGAGCGCGCGGCTCGACCGAGGACGACCCCGTGGGACCCGTCGGCGAGTACGCGCAGACCTGCGTCGGGCGCGAGCGCATCTTCGAGCACGCGGCCCGCGAGCGCGGCACACCCTGCCTGCTGTTCCGGCTGTTCTACGCGGTCGACCTGCGCTACGGCACGCTCGTGGACCTCGCGCGCACGGTGCTCGCGGGCGACCCGGTGGACCTGCGCGCGGCGCACGTCAACGCGATCTGGCAGGGCGACGCGAACTCGTACGCTCTGCGGGCGCTCTCGCTCTGCGAAAGCCCACCGCTGTCGTTGGTGGTGACGGGGCCGGAGATCGTCTCCGTCCGGACCGTCGCGGAAGCTTTCGGGCGGCGCTTCGGGCGTCCCGTCCGCTTCACGGGCACTCCGGGGCCAGCCGTTCTCGGCGATTCGTCGCGCTGCACCTAGCTCCTCGGCCCTCCGGAGGTGGACCTCGAACGCCTGTGCGACTGGGTCGCGAGCTGGGTCTCGCGCGGCGGCCGCAGCCTCGGCAAGCCGACGCACTTCGAGTCGACCGATGGCCGCTTCTGAGGCGCTGCGCCGGACGCTGCTCGAGGGGCTCGTCATCCCCGCGCACCCGCTCGCGCTCACCGCGGAGCGGAAGCTCGACGAGCGGCGCCAGGTCGCGCTCACGCGCTACTACGCCGAGGCCGGCGCCGGAGGAGTCGCCGTCGGCGTCCACTCGACGCAGTTCGCGATCCGCAGCGCGGGTCTCTACGAGCCGGTCTTGAGCCTGGCGGCTCGGACGGCCGACGAGGGCGGGCGCGCGCTCGTCAAGATCGCCGGCGCGATCGGGCCGACGGCGCAGGCGGTGAGCGAAGCCGAGACGGCCTGCGGCCTCGGCTACGACGCGGTGCTGCTGAGCCTCGGGGCGCTGCGCGACGCGAGCGAGGACGAGCTCGTCCTTCACTGCCGCCGCGTGGCCGAGGTGCTTCCGCTCGTCGGCTTCTACCTGCAGCCGGCCGTGGGCGGCCGGCCGCTCGCAGAGGCGTTCTGGCGCCGCTTCCTCGAGACCCCGAACGTCGTGGCCGTGAAGGTCGCGCCGTTCAACCGCTACCAGACGCTCGACGTCGTGCGCGCGCTCGCCGCGAGCGGCCGGGCCGGAGAGGTCGCTCTCTACACCGGGAACGACGACGCGATCGTGCTCGACCTGCTCGCCGACTTCCCCGCCGAGCCGCGCGTGCGCTTCGTCGGCGGCCTGCTCGGCCAGTGGGGCGTCTGGACGCGCCGCGCGGTCGAGCTGCTGGAGTCGGTCAAGCGCTGCCGGCGCGAAGGCGGCGCCTCGAGCCTCGAGCTGCTCGCGCTCGGCCAGCAGCTCACCGACGCCAATGCCGCTCTCTTCGACGCGCGGAACGGCTTCCGCGGCTGCATCCCGGGCATCCACGAGGCGCTGCGGCGCGTGGGCCTCATGGCCGGCCGCTACTGCCTCGATCCGGCCGAGGAGCTGTCGCCCGGCCAGCGCCAGGAGGTCGACCGCGTGATCGCCGACTACCCGCACCTGACCGACGACGCCTTCGTGCTCGAGAACCGGGACCGATGGCTGCGCTGAGCGAGGTCGTGCGCGAGCAGAAGCGGGGCGTCGCCCGCGGAATCGCATCGGTCTGCTCCGCGCACCCGCTCGTGCTCCAGGCCGCGTTCGAGCAGGCCCTCGCCGACGGCTCGAGCGTGCTCGTCGAGTCGACCTCGAACCAGGTGAACCAAGATGGCGGCTATACCGGGGTGACGCCGAAGGAGTTCGTGGCCTTCGTCGCGCGCCTGGCGGCCGAGGCGGGGCTGCCCACGGAGCGCGTCGTGCTCGGCGGCGACCACCTGGGACCGCACCCGTTCGCGTCGGACCGGGGTGCTCTCGCGATGGAGCGCGCCGCCGAGATGGTGCGGCAGTACGTGCACGCCGGCTACGAGAAGATCCACCTCGACGCGAGCATGCGCTGCGCCGACGATCCGCCCGGCCCGCTGTCGGACGAGGTCGCCGCCGAACGAACGGCCGAGCTGGCCGCCGCGGCGGAGACGGCGACCGTCGAGCGGCCGGCTCGGGTTCCGCTGCCGGTCTACGTGATCGGCACGGAGGTCCCGACCCCGGGCGGGCAGGCGGGCGAGCACGAAGGCCCCGTCCCGACGCGCGTGGAAGACGCGCGACGCGGGCTCGAGCTCACGCGCGCGGCGTTCGCCCGCAAGGGCCTCGACGCCGCGTGGCAGCGAGTCCTGGCACAAGTGGTCCAGCCCGGCGTCGAGTTCGGGGACGACGTCGTTTACCGCTACGAGCCCCGGGCGGCGGCCCAGCTGCGCGCGTTCTCCGAAGGCCAGGAGCGCCTCGTGTTCGAGGCGCACTCGACCGACTACCAGACGGAGGCGGCGCTCGGCGCGCTCGTCGCCGACCACTTCGCGATCCTCAAGGTCGGGCCGGAGCTCACGTTCGCGCTGCGCGAGGCGCTCTTCGCGCTCGAGGCGATCGAGCGGGAGCTCTTCGAAGGGCGGAAGCCCGAGCGGCTGTCGGGCCTGCGGCAGACGCTCGAGCACGCCATGACCGGCGAGCCCCGCCACTGGAAGGCGCACTACGGCGAGGCGGACGAGCAGACGCTGCGTCTGCGGCGCGCCTTCAGCCTCTCCGACCGCGCGCGCTATTACTGGCCGCTGCCCGAGGTGCGGCGAGCCGTGGAGCGGCTGTTCGCCAACCTGGACGCCGAGCACGTCCCGAGCGGGGTCCTGCGCCAGCACTTCCCCGCCGAGGCCGACCGCGACTCGCTGCGGCCCGAAGCGGGGAACGCCGCGGGCCTCGCGCGCGCCCACGTCCGCCGCGTGCTCGCCCGCTACGCGCGCGCCTGCGGTTCCGCGGCCGGCTCCCTCGCGCCGCGCGCGAGCTTGCCCTTATGATCCCCGCGATGCGGAAGGGCAAACGCGAGGCCTCCGGTCCCGGCAAGGGACGCGCGACGCGGTTGCTGGTGGAGGAGCGTCGGCGCCGGATCCTCGAGCTGCTCGACGACCAGGAGCGCGTCACGGTCGAGGAGCTGGTCGCGCGCTTCTCGGTCTCGGCAGTCACGATCCGCGGCGACCTCGACGCGCTCGCCGACCTGGGCGCGGTGGTGCGCTCGCACGGCGGCGCGCTCAAGCGCGGCGACGCGCCCGAGGACGTGCCGATCACCGTGAAGGAGACGCTGCACCACGCCGAGAAGGTGCGGATCGGGCACGCGGCCGCGCAGATGATCCAGGACGGCGAGACGATCATGCTCGACTCGGGCACGACCACGGCCGAGATCGCGCGCCAGATCCGCTTCCTCAGGCTGCGCTCGCTCAACGTGATCACGAACGCGCTCAACATCGCGATGGAGCTCGCGAACCTGCCGCACATCCGGCTGATCATGATCGGCGGCGTGCTGCGCCAGATGTCCTACTCGCTCGCGGGGCCTCCCGCCGAGGCGACGCTGCGCGGGCTGCACGCGGACCGCCTGTTCCTGGGCGTCGACGGCCTCGATCCCGAGATCGGGCTGATGACGCCCGACGTGGTCGAGGCCCAGCTCAACGCCGTGATGATCCAGGTCTCGCGCGAGGTGGTGGTGGTGGCCGACACCTCGAAGTTCCAGCGCCGCAGCCTCTCGGTGATCGCGAAGCTCGACGCGGTGCACAAGGTGATCACCGACTCCGGCGCCAACCCCGAGGTGCTCCAGGCGCTACGCGCCCGCAACATCGAGGTGATCGTCGTCTGAGCCGGAGACGGCTCAGGCCGTCTGCGCCGAGGCTCGGGCCGGCGGCGTGGTCGAAGGCAGCGGCGACGGCGGCTGCGGCGCCTGCGCGAGCGCCCGGTTCTCCCGGAGGATCGCGACGGCGACGACGAGCCACCCGAGCGTCAGCAGGACGTTGACGACCGCGAAGCCCCGCACGCTCAGCAACAGCCAGTGCGTGCCAGCGTAGACCAGCGCCGCCTGCAGCAGGTCGCCGGCCCGCACGAAGAAGGTGTCGACGGCCTGCTTGCCCTTGTACTTCTCCTCGCGCGACGTCGGCAGCCAGAGCAGCCCGCGCGCGGTGTTCATGATCGAGTAGTCGGTCGCGTTCTCCGCGGTCTTGACCCAGCGCACGACCGCGAAGCTCACGCCGAGCGCCACGATCGAGTAGCCTCCCAGCGCGATCAGCGGCAGGGCCAGCAGAGCGCCGCGCAGGCCCGCGTACTTCACGAGCCGCGAGGTCACGAAGAACTGCAGCAGCAGCGCCACGACGTTCACCCAGAACTGGTAGCTCCCGGCGAAGGCGCCGATCCAGGCCTCCTGGTTGAAGGTGCTGTCGGCCGCCGCGGCGTCGCGGGCGTGCAGCTCGACGAGGTGCGCGATCAGGTACTCGCCGGTGGTGTTGACGACGTTCAGCAGCACGATCAAGAGCGCGATCAGGCGCAGGTATCGGCTCTTGAGCACCAGCGCAAACCCGTTGCCGGCCGCGAGGGCGCCCTGCTCCTGCGTCCGCGGCGCGCGCAGCGTCTCGCGGGCGTTCACGGCCAGGTAGAGGCCGAGGCTCAAGAGCAGCAGGGCCGCCGAGACCTGCAGGATCATCTGCGGCGCGACGTGCGCCGCCGAGAGCCGGCCCGCCACGAGCGAGCCGAGCGGCGCGCCCGCCGTCATGCCAATCGCGATGATCGGGAACAGCCGGTCCCCGGCAGGCTTCGTGTAGATGTCGTTGGCGTACGACCAGAA
>Ga0134127_10004520_pt1 | contig 10047 bp, 8 predicted proteins | sample KB31753_FD_96459 | JGI IMG/M metagenome (GOLD analysis project Ga0134127, IMG submission 96459) | Terrestrial soil microbial communities with excess Nitrogen fertilizer from Kellogg Biological Station, Michigan, USA - KB3-175-3 | ecosystem: Environmental > Terrestrial > Soil > Unclassified ...
CCGCACGCGCGCCATCCGGCGTCGAATGTCCGACCGTGTCGCAAACGCAAACTGCTTTCGCGCCACAGCGAATCGCAGTTGTGTAGAGCGCGCGAATCGTTTCCGGTTTGGCGCGAGTCGTGTCTTCGGTGACGTACATAACCGGCAGTCCCTCGCCTACCGCAAACGAGACTGCTTCCTCGGTCATCTGTAACAACTTTTCGAGAGTCCAGTCTTCAGCAAAAAATCGGACCGCCGAAGAACCAATAAAGGTACACGCTTCGATCGGAATTCCGGCGCGTTGCGAGATCTCGACGATGGGCGCGATGTCGTTGCGATGTGTGCGAGCGGCGCAGTTAGGACGAATCTTCAGTTTCTTATCGGCGATCTCGCGGGCCAGTCGTTCCACTCCGGCAGCGTGTGTTCCGCCTGCGCCGGGCAGTCCGATATCGGCGGTGTCGATGCTGAGTGCTTCCATCAGGTGAAGCAGCTCGAGCTTCTGTTCGACTGGCGGCTCGCAAACAGATGGCGACTGCAAACCATCGCGCAGCGTTTCGTCGTCAATGCCGATGTGACGATTGGGCGCGGTAAGAGAAGGTTCGATTGTATTCCAGTCGTAAACGAGCTCGTCGATGGTCATGTGCCATAGTATAAGCCACGTCTGAAACAGAACCGAGCGCGGTAGCGCCGGGTGAACTCTACCATCAAGCTCCTTTGGAAAATTTCACCCGGCGCTCCTGCGCGCGGTTCTGTATACTACGTTTACCTTTGTCTTTCTCTTAGGAGAGCGTCAACCATCAACGAAGAATCGTTCGAAGCCCTGTTAGCCTGGCTTGATCCAGACCGCGAAACAGCCGGGCAAAAATACGAAGTAATCCGCGCTGGTTTAATCAGGATATTTGTGTCCAAAGGATTCAGCGACGCGGAGGATCTTGCCGACGAGACGATCAACCGCGTGGCGAAGAAGGTGCCTGAGATCCGCGACACGTATGTCGGCGATCCCGTCCGTTACTTCCATGGTGTCGCGCGTTACATCATTCGCGAGATGATTCGACGCAAGGAAATCGCGGTTGAAGTGGTGCCGGGATTTTCAAGCGAGACTGAGGTCCACAGCGACGAATACGACTGTCTACTGAAGTGCCTGCGGTTCCTGCAGGCAGACAAGCGCGAACTGATTCTGGACTATTACATCTACAACGGGCGTGACAAAATCGCCCAGCACCGGCGGATGGCGAACGAGCTTGGGATTACGGAAGGCGCCCTCCGTGGCCGGGCGCACCACATTCGCGGAAACCTCGAAAAATGCATACAGGAGTGTATCGAGCGGCTGAAGGCAAACAAAAATTAGTGTTCCGGTCATAACTTGTAGGCGGGGGTTTTAGTGGGGGGCTCATCATCATTACTCAAACAGAAAAAACTGAATTAAAAGACTATCTTCTAGGCCGGCTCAGGGAAGAAGACGAAGAACGAGTGGAAATCCGGCTGCTGAGTGACGAGGTTTACGGGGAAGAGTTTGACATTGTTGTCGATGAATTAACGGATCAATACGTTACGGGAGAAGTTCAGGGCGCGGAGCGCGAGCAGATGGAGCGGTATTTCTTCGCCTCGCCCGCGCGGCGCGAAAAGTTACGAATTGCTGCGGCCTTAAAAGAACGCCAACCTTCCGTTGTGACAAAGCCCTGGGTGCCGTCGCGGGAGTTGCGCATTGCGGCTTCGATTTTGATTGTGGTTGGGCTGGCTTTCGGAATCTGGTGGGCGCTTGCGGGCGGCGATTCCGAGTTTGACAAAGGACTCGCGGCACTGCAAACCGCTTACGCCGGGCAAAGACCTTTCGAACCGCGTGTTTCTGCACTTCCTTACTCGACGTTTTCGCAAACGCGCGGCGCGGCCGATAACGATCAAAGCAAAGATAATCTCAGACGTGCCCAGTTGCATCTCGAGGAAGCTGTACGAACCAAGCCAACGCCGGAAGCACATCACGCGCTCGGCAAGGTATATTTAGCGCAAGGCAAGTTTGACGACGCGATCAAAGAATTCGAACAGTCGCTCAGCGGCAACAAAAACCAGGCGCAGATTTATAACGATCTCGGTGTCGTCTGGCTGCAGAAGGGAGACTCCAGTCGCAGTATCGATAGTTTCAATAAAGCGCTCCAGCTCGACGGCAACTTGCTGGAAGCGCTTTTTAATCGCGCCCTTGCTTACCAAAAGCAATCCCGGTTCGAAGAGGCGAAGGCAGACTGGAACGAATACCTGAAACGCGACTCGACTTCGCCCTGGGCAGACGAAGCACGCCGGCATCTGGTAGCCTCTTAGTCCTAATCTCTTTTCTTCTTTGCGCCTCTGCGTCTTCCTTTGCGCCTTTGCGTGAAACGTATTTTCCACGCAAAGACGCAAAGGAAGACGCAAAGGCGCAAAGAACTCGGCCCAAGTTCGACTACTGCTATACTGGCTGCCCGTGAAGACAATCGCTCTCGGCTCCGATCGTGCGTCGAAGATTATGGCTGTGCGCGCCAGCGTCGCACGTGTTGCAGCTATCGATCCAGATTGGGCAAATGCAAACGTAGTCGCGCGCCGCGTTGAGTCAAACGTCCCTTCGATGCCACTGACTGACTGGCAGTTGATGCAGGGCGCGCAGGAAAGAGCTTTCGCAGTACGAGAAACACTCAAGAGTCGTCGACTCGAAGCGGATATTTATGTCGGACTGGAAGGTGGGTTTCACTCGGTCTCGATTGAGGGCGAGTGGCACACGTTTCTGCGTGGCTGGGCTTATGCGACAAACGGCGAGCGCGGTGCATTTGGCGCCGCACCGTCGATTTCCGTGCCGCCTGAGATCGTGAAGAAGGTTGTCGAAGGCCGGCGTGAGCTCGGCGTGGTTATTGACGAAGTCACAGGTGGTCGAGATTTACGAAGTAAACAAGGCGCGTGGGGCGTGCTCTCGCGCGATTTGGTCACACGATCGATGAGTTTTGAAATCGCACTGGTCGCTGCTTTTGCACCGTTTTACAATCCAAAGTTCTATTCCTAAATTCAATCCCATCAACGGCAGTTTGTTGATACTTTCAGATCCCTTCTATGGATGAACTAGTCACACAAGTGAACCCCGAAGAACCACTGCCACATACGCGTGGTAATGCCGGTTGGGTAGAAGTGATTGCGGGCTCGATGTTTTCCGGAAAGTCGGAAGAGCTCATTCGCCGGCTGCGGCGCGCCAAGATCGCGCGGCAGAAGGTGCAGGTATTCAAACCCGAATTAGACTCGAGATTTCAGACAACCAGATCGTATCTCACTCCGAGATGCGTCACGATTCGGCGAACAGTCGCTCGGCTTCTGAGATTCTCGCGAAAGTCGATCCTGATACTGAGGTTGTCGGCATCGACGAGGGACAGTTTTTTGACAACGACCTGGTGACGGTGGCGAACGAACTGGCGCGCCGCGGTGTGCGCGTGATCATTGCCGGGCTCGATCAGGATTACACCGGTAAGCCCTGGGAGCCGATGCCACAACTACTCGCGATTGCCGAGTACATCACGAAGACTCATGCGATCTGCATGAAGTGTGGCCAGCCGGCGAATTACTCACAGCGCACTTTCGAATCCGAAGAGCGTGTTGCGGTTGGTGCTTCAGACAAATACGAGGCACGTTGCCGCAGTTGCTTCGTGCCCCACGCCGACGCCCCGACAGTGCACGCGGGTTAGATAGTACTCACGCAAAGACGCAAAGGCGCAAAAAAAGCCGCAAAGAAGATTTTGACCAGCCTTTGCGTTTCCTTTGCGCCTTTGCATCTTTGCGTGAGACAACTGATTGAAACGTTTTCACGCGGAAACATCATACTAAGTAGGTCCCGTATGAACATCCGCCACACTTCCCGACATCAGTGGTTTACGTCGTCGCGGCTCTCACGTCGCGTCCTGCTCATCCTCGTACCGATTGCGCTCATCGTCGCCGGGTGGAGTTTCCGCTCTTTCTATTTAAGGAAGTCAGCCGTAACAACCGGACTCGAAGCGTTAGTCGCGGCATACGAGGGTCGCCGGCCGCTTCAGGCGCGTATCTCTGGACTTGCGTATGCCCCGTACATCTCCCGTCGGGGCGAACCTGACGATTTCGATCCAGTCAATCGTGACCTTGCCGAACGGTTGCTGCTAGAAGCGGTCGCTGAGAAACCCACACCTTCGGCGCGTCAGGCGCTTGCCCAGTTCTATCTGATGTCGGGAAGCCCCGCCAAAGCGGTGCTGCAACTCGAAGAAGCTCTCAAGCCCGATTACAAAAATTCTGCGCTTCACAATGACTACGGTGTCGCGCTGCTCGAAGTCGGAAAGTCCGCCCGGAAGGACGATGAGACGAACGCGCTGCACTACTTCGCGCGCAGCTTCGAAGAAGTAGAACTCGCGCTTCAGCTCAATACGGCAAACGTCGAAGCGCTGCACAATCGCGCCCTCGTTCTCGAGCAACTGAAATTGCCGGAACAGCAAAAGAAGGCGTGGCAGGAATACCTCGCGCAGGAAACCAATCCTTCGTGGACGGCCGAGGCACGACGAAACCTGGAAACTCTTTCGACAACCGGTTCCTATGCAGCAGCGCCACTGAGTACGCGGGACGAATTCGTAGCGGCAATGGGCGCGCAAGGCGATCGGCATGCATGGCAAGTGCTGACCGCCAACAAGGAAATGATCACGGAAAAATTCATCCCGCTGGAGTTGACGAACTCGTTTTTGAAAGCTTCCGCGAATGGTGATCAGGAGAGTGCAAACAAGTTTCTTGGGGCCCTACGTTTTGCAGGCAAACTTGAGCTTGCCAACGCGCGCGATCCATTTGTTTCTGACCTTGCAAACTACTACGCGCGTACCTCTCCAGCCCAACGCAAAACTCTCCAGGATGCGCACGCACTTCTCCGCAAAGGTTATGTCGCCTGTTTGAACGCAGACTACGACCAGACGATCTTTGTCGAGGCGCAAAAACTGTTTCTGCGCGCCGGCGACATTTGGGAAGGAAGGATTTGCGATTACTGGATTGCTTACTGTCTCGGCCAGGATGTTCAAATTGCGAAGAGCACGCAGTTGTTAGAGTCGCTGGCGCAGTTTTCGAAGTCGAAGAATTATCACTGGCTCGCAGGCATGGCGACATGCTGGATCGCAAACAACTATACGGATCTCGGTGAGTACTCAAAATCGATCGAGAGTTATGACCTCGCGCTCAACACTGCTTCGTCAATCAACGACGTCTACCACGAACAGAAGATTCTTTCGCAGTGGGGCAACACTTACATGTTGCTCAACCAACCCGAGCGGGCGCTGCAATATAACTGGCGGGCGTTGCAACTCATCGATCCGGGCTCGAGCAGTTTCAGGCAGACCTGGAGAATTTATCTCTACACCGCGCGTGCTCTCATGGCGCTGAATCTGTTTGAAGCAGCCAATCAATACGAACAAGAGATGCTGGGCCTCGCGCTGAACGTGATCAAGGATCCGGCCGTGAGCCATTTCTCTTATCTGTATCTCGCGCAGATGGAAGGTGGCAGGAAAAACTTTTCGAAAGCGATTCAGTTCACGTCCGAAAGTCTGAAGTTCGCGGACGCTGTCGCCGATGCGGAAAACCGGCAGAAGCTTCGCACTGGCGCGCTCCTGTCGCTGGCCCAGTTGCAACGCCAGTCAGGCGCAGTCGCAGAAGCGTTGAAGACTTATAACGACGTCGTCGCAAGCGCCGGTAAGATGGAGTTGCAGCTCTTCCAACTCGACGCGTACAAAGGACTGCTGCTCTGCTATACCACGTTAAAAGATAACGCAAACTTCGAAGCGCAACTGCCGACCGTCCTCAAAGAGTTTGAGAAGAATCGACAACGAATCGTCGAGGAACAGAACCGCAACACGTTCTTCGATCTCCAGCAGAACGTTTACGATCTCGCGATCAATCACTCGGTCGAGCGGCAGGATTACCTCGGCGCCCTCAACTACTCGGAACAATCACGCGCGCGCTCGCTGTTTCAAGCGCTGAAGCATAACGACACCACGAGTGTCGTGACTCTAAACCCGGCAGAAATTCAACGACAACTGCCTCCGGATCTTCAGGTGCTTCAGTACGCGGTTCTCGACGATAAAGTCGTGGCGTGGCTGATCACCAAAAACTCGATCACGGGCCGCGTGAAAGAGATTCGCGCCGACGAGCTCCGATCTTTGACGTCTGAATATGTGAAGGGCATCGCGAGTGGTCCCGGCCAGGCTGATAAGTTGCGACCGGTTTCAAACCAGCTTTACGACATTCTTATTGGACCATTCTCAAAAAATCTCGATCCGCGCAAGGCGCTCTGCATCATTCCTGATAAGACACTCAGCTACGTGCCTTTCACAGCTTTGATCTCTTCGACCTCGCAACGGTATCTGGTCAGCGATTTTTTGCTGCTCACTTCGCCCAGTCTGAACGTGCTGGTGCATTGCACTTCGGACATGAAAAACCAGGCGAGCAAAATTGACGAAGCGCTTTTGGCAATCGGCAATCCATCATTCGATCGCCACGATCATCCGGAGCTCGACGATCTGCCGGCGGCGACGCGAGAAGCTGCCGGAATTGCTGCGAAGTATCCGCGCGCGGTAACGCTGATCGGCGCGGAGGCAATTAAACCGTCAATTGTGAAGCGATTGCCCGCTGCGGATGTCATTCACTTCGCCGGCCACTACGTTTCCAATCAACGTGAGCCACTACTCTCAAAACTCGTCCTCGCAAAACAAAAAGGCGCGACGAACGTCGACCTGACGATCGGCGAGTTGCTCAACATGCGATTGCCACGCGCGAAGCTGGTCGTGTTGTCTGCATGTGAAACGAGTGGCCGAGACTACTACAAAGGCGAGGGCCTCGCCGGCATCGCCAGAACGTTTCTCGAGCTCGGCGTTCCCCTGGTAGTGGCCAGCCAGTGGTCTGTCGAATCGGAGTCGACAGCGCGGCTGATGTTGAAGTTTCACGAGTTCAGAAAAACAGGACAGTCGAGCATCGAGGCGCTGCACAACGCGCAGCTCGCAATGCTCAATGATCAAGACACCACGTTCCGCGATCCGTACTACTGGGCGGCATTCACGCCGCTCGGCGGCTACGTTCAATATTAACTTCTAGCCCGGAAAGGATTAACGCCATGCCCCTCGACCATAGTAAAGCTACAGCAACAATTTCAGTCACAGGACTAGCGCTCGGTTGTCTTAACCGGACAACTCGCAATTGGGAAGTTGCCATACTTCGCGCTCCAGGACATGTCCTGCGAATTACCGTAAACAAAGTGCAAGCCGATGGCTCGTCTTCAACCATGACGTGTGAGATCGACGAGAACCATCGCATCTTTATCGCTGCCGCGAATGCGGTTGTGCCTCCGGAGCAGCTTTTCATGGGTCAGCATTTCGATCGGCTCAACCCGGGAGCAAGCGACCTCGAAGACATTCGTTTCCTGGTGGATTTTGGAACAGAGTTTGAGGGCAGCGATCAGCTCCAGTTAATGGCGCCCAACGGCAACACCCGCGTCACGCAAATGTTTGTCTCTCAACCAATTGTGTATGCCGACCCGGACAGGCAACTCGACAACATGCGGTTGCTGAACCTGACAAACAACACGGAACGGCCATTCGGCACGGTGGCACAGTTTTGTAATGCCGACATCGTTTGTAATGAAGGCGGTGCGGTGATTCTCCAGATTGAAGGTCCACTCGGCTACTCAATCAATCTGCCGCGTGTTGAAGGCCGCAGACATCACATTCGCGTCGACAACTCGTGTCCGGCTGGTGCCGTTCCGACCGGCCAGCCTACTGACTTCAATCAATATTTTTCAGTAGTGAGATTGCCCAGCGGTAACACATTCGATCTCAGAACCGTTGAAGGTCCCCAAGGGTCGGGTGCAGTCTGTAATAAGGGTATCGTTACTACGGCCGATGACTTGTCGGCGGTTGGCGGACACTGAGAGTTCGCCTCACCAATGAAGGAGGATTTATGGATTGGACGTTTAACGTTCGCGGGAACCCGTTTACGGTTACCTCGATTGAATCACTCAGGGCCGTTTTCCCAACCAGCGAATTCAGCGCCACCGCCACCCTGGAGAATTACCGTTCGACCTTCGGCGAAGTAAGCCTCGAAGAACATCCGAGCACTACGTCAATGTCTTCGAGAGATCGCCGGATATTCGAACGAGCTGGCTGGTGGTTTGTCGCGCCTAAAACAGAAGTCGCGGAGGCTATGGCGGTAAATGCAGCAGTACCGAACGCCAAAGCTGTCAGCCAGATTTACGTGACCAGTTCAGGGGGCGTTCTCTTAGAAACCAATCTCGCAACGCTTGAGCTGGACGAGAACCGTTCGGAAGCTGAGGTCCAGCAAACGCTGCAACAGGATGGTCTAACAGTCGTTCACAAGTTCGGCTTCGTCAAGCATATGTATGAGGTTCGAATTCCGGACGGCATGGGTTTACGCAAAGCGATCAAGAAACTAGAGGACAGCGGCCACTATCTCTGGGTGGAACCGACGTTACTGCAAACGATCACGCCGAAAGGAGTCGAAGCGCCGGGAGATCCCAGGTTCGAAGCTCAGTGGCAACACCAGAACAGAGGATCTGTCGATGGGATTCCTGGCGTTGCTGGTGAGGATCTGGATTCGCTACATGCCTGGGAATTTGCAAGGGGTGCTGGTGTGCGAATCGCGGTAATTGATTGCGGCATGCAGATAGATCATCCCGATCTCGACGGAAAAGTTGTCGGCGGCGGTTCCTTCCGAACCGCTGAGTCGGGTGAAGTAGAGTTTTCCCCAATACCGGCAAATCGGAGTGATTTCCCCGACTTCTCTCATGGAACTTTTTGCATGGGATTAGCTGGTGCAAGGACCAACGCCGTCGGGGAGCCGGGGCAGGGTGGATGTGGTTCTGCTCCGGATGCAAGTCTGATTGCGATTGCCTGTCCGAGTACCCAAATGACCTAGCAGGCGACGTTAACCCGCGCGGTTCACTTCGCAGTCGATCCCGGCGCTTTCGATCCTGCCGCTGCAGGTCAACCGGGGGCTGACGTGATCTCGTGTAGCCTCGACACCGACAGACCACTTTTCACTTGTCTCGCAAAGGCGATTAACCACGCTGCCGTTGCAGGACGTCCGGTGGCTGGTGGTCAGCCTCGTGGGATACCGATCTTCTGGGCCGTGAATAACAATCCCGGTACTATCGACGACGATCCCGTCGCTAATCTCCCGGACGTAATCGCAGTCGGAAGATACGACCGCCGGGGTTTGCCGGGTTTGGGAGCATCAGGTGAACGGTTGTGGTTTTTAGCACCGGGCAATGATGTTTTCAGCACGCGGTCTCAGGGTATTTATGGCTTCGGCGATGGAACGAGTTTCGCGACTGCCCTGGCGGCAGGAGTGGGCGCACTCGTGTTAGAACGGCATCCGGAATTTACGGCTAATGACGTGCGGCAAAAGCTGCGCAATAGTTGTGAGCCAGTGAATCAAGTTGCAGGACAGCACGATCAGCACACTGGATTCGGGAAGCTCAATGCGTTCCTGGCCGTTAGTTAATTGCACAGAACCGAGCGCACTAGCGCCGGGTCAGATCTTCCAAACAGGCCCGATTGGAAGATTTGACCCGGCGCTACCGCGCTCGTTCTGTGCTCTGCGACGTTCGCAGGCAACTAACCCTGCCTCAACATCGTCTCAGCCCGCAAGAAGTCTTCATATTTTCGTTCCTCTAGTCTCCCCGCGGTTGTCTCCCCGACATCCACTTCGCTAGGAGTACGACAATGAAGCCAAAGCACCTAACCACAACAGGGTTTTTCTGTCTTCTCATCGTTTCTGTAGGACTTTTCATCGCGGCGGTGGGCCAAACCCCGTCAACCGGGCAGGACGCCACAGCCGGTTCGTCCAGTTACCATCTCTCCGGTCCATACACTCACGGCAACCTGACAGTTTTTCTCGTGCATGGGAAGGATTTGACCAGCAAAACTTTCCTCACGCTTCAGGATGCTCTCGCACAAAGGACGGGCGCGGTTTATGAAACCAAAGACGTGAATTCACTCGCGATTAAAAATCTTTCAGACCAGGACGTCTACGTTCAAGCCGGCGACA
>Ga0134127_10004521_pt1 | contig 10047 bp, 9 predicted proteins | sample KB31753_FD_96459 | JGI IMG/M metagenome (GOLD analysis project Ga0134127, IMG submission 96459) | Terrestrial soil microbial communities with excess Nitrogen fertilizer from Kellogg Biological Station, Michigan, USA - KB3-175-3 | ecosystem: Environmental > Terrestrial > Soil > Unclassified ...
CGGATGGCCGACGAGCGACAGGTCGCCGATGACGTCGAGGATCTTGTGCCGCACGAACTCGTCGCGATAGCGCAGGCCGGTCAGGGCGCCCCGGTTGCCGAGCACGATCGCGTTGTCGAGCGAGCCGCCGCGGGCCAAGCCGTTCTTCCGCATGAGCCCGAGATCCTTCAGGAAGCCGTAGGTGCGGGCCGGCGCGAAGTCCTCGACGAACGACCGCTCGGTCGGCGTCCACGACAGCACCTGCGTGCCGATCGCCGGATGCTCGTTGTCGAGCGTGTAGCTGATGCGGAACGTGTCCGACGGCACGATCTGCATCCACCGACCGTTGTCGCCGACCCGGAGCGCGCACGGAATCGTCAGAGGGCGCAGCCGCGCCGACTGCTGGACGCGGCCGGCGAGCGAGAGCAGCGCCACGAACGGCTTGGCGCTTCCGTCGAGCGCCGGGATCTCGGGGCCGTCCACCTCGATCTCGACATTGTCGACGCCGAAGCCGGACAGGGCCGCCATCAGGTGCTCGACCGTCTGGATGCGCGTGCCGTTCACACCGACCGTGGTCGCGTAGTGCGAATTGACGACGCTATCAGCGCGTGCCGGGATGCGCTCGCCCGTCGCGCGCACCCTGAACAAGATGCCTGAATCGGCGGGCGCCGGAGACAGAGTGATCCGCGCGACCTTACCCGAATGGAGGCCGATTCCTTCGATGCCCACTGGCTTCCGAATCGTGTGCTGGCGCATGGACCGTAGCCGGAAAATAGCAACGGGGGTGCCAGGCCCACCATGAGCTGAACTATCTGATTTTTATAGTGTCCTGAAGCGGACCAGGGCTCAAGGGTGGCGTCGATGACACGGGGAACCCCCCACCCTGTCTCCGATGCGAGACATCAGACGTCGACGACCACGCGGACCCGGTGGAGACCCCCCTGCTCCCCCACCACCAGCCGATGCAGCGTGGCGGCCTTGACGATGGTCCCCAGCCGATGGCGGCCTGGGTCGAGCTCCTCACCGTGGAGCAGTCCGTGGACGAGCGTGGTCGTGCACGTGTCCACCTCGACGCGGCGAACGACGAAGCCCTCGATCTCGTGCACGTAGAGACACTCGTTGATCCAGCCGGCGAGCAAGCGCTCCGGCGAATCGGCCTGCGCCCGCACCTCGCGCCGCTCGCGCTCCTGGACCTCCTCGGGTTTCACGATCAGCGCGAAAACCCCGAGCGAGGCCTGCGCGAACGCCTCCGCGCGCGTCGGGCCCCATGCCTCGACGCCCACGTCGGCCTCGGTTTCGAAGTGCTCCCAGCCCGGCGCGGGCGCGCTCATCAGGCCGAGCCCAGATCGCCGAAGCGCGCCTGGAGTACCGCGATGATCGCCGGCCCGGCAGTCTCGGTCCGCAGGATGCGCGGGCCGACCCCGACGATCGTGAAACCGCGCGCCTGCGCGCTCTCGACCTCGTCACGGCTGAGTCCGCCCTCGGGCCCGACGAGGAGCCGGATGCGCGCGCCCGACGGCAGGCTGGGTGGCAGGCTCGCCGCCAGCGTCTGTCCGGACGCCCGCTCGGCGCCGGGGCCCGGCTCCACGGTTGTCGCCGCGCCTTCCCAGAGGCAGAGCTGGAGCTCGGCGGGCTCGTCGCGCGCCAGAAAGTCGGCGAGCGGTCGGGGCGCGCTCACGGTCGGAATGACGGCGCGGCCGCACTGCTTGGCGGCCTCCGCCGCGATGCGCTGCCAGCGACGGGCGCGGTCGCGCCAGCGTCCGGCCTCGAGCGCGACGACGGTCCGCGCGGTCAGCACCGGGACGACGTGCGCGACCCCGAGCTCGGTGGCCGCCCGCACGATCGCCTCCATCTTGTCGCCCTTGGGCACAGACTGGACGAGAGTGATCTGCACGGGCGACTCGCTCGCGCCAGCTGCCACCCCGAGCACTGTCCCGGTCGCCTGCTCGCCGACCGTCTCGAGGCGCACGGTGTATTCGCGGCCGGTGCCGTCGGCGGCCAGCACCGTGTCGCCCGAGCGGAGCCGCAGGACACGCGAGAGGTGACGGGACTCGCCGCGGTCGAACGCGACGCGGCCGCCGGCGATGCGCTCAGGCGTGATCGTGAAGCGGCGCACGGAGCTCCAGCGTGGTCCATCCCTCGACCGACAGGGACTCGCGGAGCGCGAACCCGTGGTCGCCGAGCGCGGCGGCGAGGTCGGGGCCCTCGCCGTCGAGAATGCCGCCGAGCAGCAGCGTTCCGCCCGGCAGGAGCGCACGGGCGTACTGGGCACCGAGCCGTCGATGCGCGGCCGTCAGTAGATTCGCGACAACCAGCGACGCCGGCGCCTCGTCGAATCGTGCCGCGTCGGCGAGCACGCATCGGATGCGGTCGGCCACATGGTTGCGGGCGACGTTGGCCACCGCCGCGGCGACCGCGTCGGGGTCGTCGTCCACCGCCAGCACGGCGCGCACGCCGAGGCGAGCGGCCGCGATGGCCAGGATGCCCGAGCCTGTGCCCAGATCGATCATCCGCAGCGGGCCGTCGCGCTCGATCACCGATTCGAGCCGCTCGAGGCAGCCCAGGGTGCTGCCGTGATGGCCCGTGCCGAATGCCCGACCCGGATCGATCGTGATCACCATCCGGCCGTTCTGCGCCGGCGTTTCCCACGGCGGAAGGATCAGGAGTCTTCGTCCAACGAGGCGCGGCGTGAAATGGGCGCGCCAGGCCTCCGCCCAGTTCTCGTCGGCGAGCGGGACCACACTCACGTCGGTCGGGGGCTCGAAGCCCAGCGCGCGGAGACCGTCGAGGTAGGCGCGCACCTTCGTCTCCAGCGTGCCGGCGAGGAAGGTTCCCGGGAAGAACGCACGGAGCCGCGCGCCCAGGCCCGGCTGCTCCTCCTCGACCACACCGAGGGCGCCGAGCTCCCACGCCAGGTTGGTCAGCCCTTCCGAGAGGTCGGCGGAGACGCCGACGGCAAGCTCCCAGAAGCCCAGGGATGCCATCGGCTCAGCCGAGCAGCTTCTTCATCCGCTCGAAGAACGCCGAGGCCAGCGGCCCGCGCTCTTCTCTGGAGGCGGCCTCGAACGCCGCGAGCGCCTCCCGCTGCTTCGCGTTGAGCTTCTGGGGAACCTCCACCACCATGCGATAGCAGATGTCGCCGTGTCCGCGCTGGCGCAAGTGGGGCATGCCCTTGCCGCGAAGCCGCAGGACGTCGTGGGGCTGGGTCCCGGCGGGAATCTTCAGCCTGGTCGTGCCGCCGAGCATCGGCACCTCGGCCTCGTAACCGAGGGCCAGGTTCGCGAAGGAGACGGGAAGGTCGCAGTACAGATCGGCGCCCTGCCGCGCGAAGAGGTCGTGCTCGCGAATGCGGACGAGCACGTACAGATCACCCGATGGGCCCCCGTTCAGTCCGCTCGAGCCCTCGCCGCTGATGCGCAGGCGCATCTGATCGTCGATGCCGGCGGGGATCTTCACTCCGAGCAGGTGTTCGGCGCGCTGTCGTCCCTGGCCGCGACACTGACGGCACGGTGAGCGGTTGATCTGCCCGGCGCCCTGACACTTGGGGCACGGCTGGGCCACCGTGAGAAAGCCGTGGCTGCGGCGGACCTCGCCGGCGCCACGGCACATGTCGCACGTCTCCAGCCGGCTTCCCGGCTCGACGCCCGTGCCCGTGCACGCCTCGCACCGCTCCAGGCGCGGCACCTGGATCTTCGTCTCGAGCCCGGCGGCCGCGTCCTCGAGGGTGATCTTCAGCTCGTACTGGAGATCCTCGCCGCGCGCGGCGCGCGAGCCGCCGCGGCCCCGGCCGCCGCCGGTGAAGAAGTTCTCGAAGATGTCCTCGAAGAGGGTGCCGAAGCCCGTGTCGCCGAAACCCGGGCCGACGCCCGGCCCGGCCGTCCCGAAGCGGTCGAAGTGGGCACGCTTGTCGGGATCGGACAGCACGGCGTACGCCTCGTTGACTTCCTTGAATTTCTCTTCGGCCTCCTTGTTGTTCCGGTTGCGGTCGGGATGGAACTGCATCGCGAGCTGGCGGTACGCCTTCTTGATCTCGGCCTCTCCGGCGTCGCGCGAGACGCCGAGGACCTCGTAGTAGTCGCGCGGCACCGGACTCAGGCGTCCTCGTCCGGCGCGGCGGCGACGGACACGAGCGCGGCGCGCAACACCCGGTTCTGCAACATGTAGCCCGGCAGCGTCTCGCCGACGACGGTGCCCGGCTTGGCGTTCGCGCTGACGACACGGGCGACCGCCTCGTGCCGCGTTGGATCGAAGGGCTGGCCGAGCGCCGAATAGCGGGTGACACCGGCGCGCTCCAGCACCTTGAGAAGCTCGCGCTGGATCAGCTCGACGCCGCCCACGACGCCCGAGGCGTCGTTCGTGGCGCGCGCCGCGCCGAGGGCGCGGTCGAGGTTGTCGAGCACCGGGAGAAGGTCGCGCAACAGCGACTCGTTCGCGTACCGGACGTACTCCTCGCGGTCCCGCTGACCGCGCCGCCTGACGTTCTCCGTCTCGGCCAGCGCCCGCAGCAACCGATCCTGCTTCTCCTCGAGCTGCCTGCGCAACTCCTCGACGCTCTCGCCCTGCGAGCCTTCAGACGACGAGACGGACCCGGGAGACGTCCTGCTTTGCTCGTTCGGTTCGTCCATAACGTATGAATTATAGCAGCGCCGCATCGCGATCCCGGCGGAGGCGGCCCGGGGGGCGTAGGGCGGCTCCCGGAAGCCGTGTAGGCACCGTCGCACTAGGCTCGAGCGTTGGAGTTACCGCACTACGGAAGTCAGCAGTCGGATTCCGGGAGCCGCCCTACGCCCCTGGGCCGCCCCCGCCGACGGGAAGCGCTACGAGGGCAGGTAAAGATCTTGGCGGACTCGAGAAAGAGCGTCAGTAACGTGTCGAGCCGTCTCGTTGACGATCGAGATGACCTCGGGATAGGGCAGCCGGCGCGGTCCGACGACGCCGAGAATGCCGATGACCTGATCGCGATAGGTGTAGGTCGACGTGATCAGCGTGCACTCGCGCATCTCGGCCACCGGATTCTCTTCGCCGATCGTCACGCTGAGCCCGTCGTCGCCGGCGAGCTGGGTCATGAGGTCGGCGAGACGCTCCTTCTGCTCGAAGGTGCGGAGCAGCTCGCGCGTCGTCTCGATGTTCCAGAACTCCGGGTGGTCGAGCATGTTGATGGCGCCGCTGACGTAGAGGGTGCGGCCACGCAGCTGGGCGACGATCTGCTCGATGACTCCGGGTGCGCGCGTGTGGAGCGCATCGAGGGGATCCGCGGGCGCGGTTTCTAGATCTATGACGTCCTGGACGGTGCGGCCGCTGTAGCGGCGGTTGAGCTCGCGTCCGACCGCGCGCACCTCTTCAGCCGAGAGCGGCGGATCGAGCGTCACCGCGCGGGCGGTGACCCAGCCCGCGTCGGTCACCATGACGACCAGCGCGCGATCGTCCTCGAGCCGGATGAGCTCGACGCGCGCGAGCGTCGTCTTCTTGAGCGGCGGAGCCAGCAGCAGGCCCGTCAGCCTGGTGGCGCTCGACAGGTGCGACGACGTCCGTTCCATGAAGCCGTCGATGCCGGAGCGCCGCGCCGGGAGGGTGTCGCCGGCCATCGCGGCCTTCGCGCTCGGCGCCGGCGGAAAGGACTCGACGTAGAAGCGGTACGCCTTGTCCGTCGGGACGCGGCCAGCGCTCGTGTGAGGCTGGACGAGATAGCCCATCTCTTCCAGATCGGCCATCACGTTGCGGAGCGTGGCCGCCGAGAGATTCGGAAAGTGACGCTGGGCCAGGTTGCGGGATCCGACCGGCTCGGTCGAGTCGATGTATTCGCGGATCACCGCAACCAGCACGTCGTGATGACGAGCATCCATGTGCCCGAATTATAACAATTCGACGAAGAGCGCGTCGGAGAGGAGGAATCCGGCCTCGGTGAGGCGCACGCGGTCGGCGACGTCGACCAGCAGCGTCTTGGCGCGCCACCCCTCGATCCGCTGCCGGAGTGCTCGGTCGCCGTCGAGCCGCGTCTCGAGCCACGTCGCCGCCACGCCGTCGGCCGTCCGCAGCCCGAGCAAGAGCCGCTCGGCGAGTCGCTGTCGCGCCGAGAGCTCCTCGGCCGACGCGACCGGGAGCGCGCCGTTCTCGAGCACCTGGCAGTAGCGCGGCGTCGCCTTGACGTTGACGTAGCGCACGCGTCCCACGAACCCGCAGGCGCCGGGTCCGGCGGCCAGGTACTCGGCGGCGTGCCAGTAGATCTGGTTGTGACGCGAGCGAAAGCCGGGCCGCGCGTAGTTGGAGATCTCGTAGTGCTCGAGGCCGTGGGCCGCCGCCGCGCGCGCGAGGCCCCAGTACTGATCGATCTGCTCCTGCTCCGCGGGCAGTCCCTCGACGCCCGCGGCGCCCCAGAGGCTGCCCGCGTCGAGTGTCAGGCCGTAGGCCGAGAGATGATCCGGCTGCCAGCCGAGCACGCGGTCGACCGCGCGCGTCCATCCGTCGAGGTCGAGGCCGGGCAGGCCGTACATCAGATCGACGCTCAGGTTGGCGCAGCCGGCGTCCCGCGCCGCGTCGAACGCCGCACGCGCGCCGCGCGCGTCGTGAAGCCGGCCGAGCTGTGGGAGGATCGCGTCGTCGAGCGACTGCACGCCGAGGCTCAGGCGATTCACGCCGGCGGCGCGATAGCCCTCGAGCTTCGCGCGCGTCACGCTCTCGGGATTGCACTCGACGGTGATCTCGGCGTCGGCCACCACGTCGAACCCGGCGCGGATACCATCGAGCACCGCCGCCAGCTCGTCGGCCTCCAGGAGCGACGGTGTGCCGCCCCCGAAGAAGATCGTCGCCAGCCGGATCCGCGACGCCCACGGCAGCGCCCCGAGCAGCGCGATCTCCCGCCGCAGCGCCTCGAGGTAGCGCCCCATCGCCCCGTCCTCGAGCGGCGCCGTATTGAAGCTGCAGTACCCACACCGCTTCGCACAAAACGGCACGTGCACATACAACCCGAGCTCACGAGCATTCGGCGCGTTGTCGACCAAGAGAGAGCCGAGCGCAGGATCGCCGGAAGGCTGAGCAGCCACGAGCGGGTTCGCGGACTCAGGGCTCGGGTTTGTCGTGGGTTGCTGCTTCGAAAGGGCTGCCCGCGGACCGGAGCCGGGTCGCGCCTGTGTCAGGCCACCCTCCGTGAAAGGCGTGCTCATGGTCCCGCTACAACAACCCCGCTACAATAATTCGGTGTTCGGGCGCCCCCGCGACTTCGACCACGCGGAGGTCACGAAATATAGTTCGCCAGCCGCCACCAGCGCAGCCAGTGGCGATCGCCGTCCCACGACCAGTAGATGAGGAAGGCCTTGCCCTTGATCTTGTCCCGCTTCACGAAACCCCAGTAGCGGCTGTCCTGGGAGTTGTCGCGGTTGTCGCCCATGACGAAGTACGAGTCGGGCGGCACGAGCGTCGGCTCGCAGCCGTACGCGTAGCCGCAATAGGCTTCCCCGCCGCGCACGCCGCCGGCATCGGCGAACTTCGTGTACGACTCCTGGAGCGGCCGGCCGTTGACGAGCACCTGGTGACCGCGCACTTGCACGCGCTCGCCGGGCGTGGCGACGATGCGCTTGATGAAGTCGCGCTTCTCGTCCTGCGGGTACTTGAACACGACGATGTCGCCGCGCCGCGGGTCGCGAATGGCCGGCAGGCGCCAGTCGACCAGCGGCAGCTCGGGCCCGTAGAGGAACTTGTTGACCAGGATGTAGTCGCCGACCAGCAGCGTCTCCATCATCGAGCCGGACGGGATCGTGAAGGCCTGGACGACGAGCGAGCGGATGACCAGCGCCAGCAGGACGGCGATGGCGATCGCCTCGGCGTACTCGCGAAGGATCGACTTGCGGCGCCGCTTCGGCTCTGCCGACTCGGTCGTGAGCGCCGGACTGGCTTCGATCTCGATCTTTCGCTCGTCCATGGTCAGCTCTTGAGGACGGAGAGGAACGCTTCCTGCGGGACTTCGACTTTCCCGACCTGCTTCATCCGCTTCTTGCCTTCCTTCTGGCGCTCCAGGAGCTTCCGCTTGCGCGTGATGTCACCGCCGTAGCACTTCGCGGTCACGTTCTTGCCCATTGCCTTGACCGTCTCGCGGGCGATGACGCGGCTGCCGATGGCCGCCTGGATGGCGACCTCGAAGAGCTGCCGGGGGATGACCCCGCGCAGCTTCTCGACCAGCGCCTTGCCCCGCTCGTACGCCTTGTCGCGGTGCACGATGCTGGACAGCGCGTCGACCGGGTCGCCGTTCAACAGGATGTCCAGCTTCACGAGGTCGGACGGACGGAAATCCGACAGCTCGTAGTCGAACGACGCGTAGCCCTTCGAGATCGACTTGAGCCGGTCGTAGAAGTCGACGACGATCTCGGACAGCGGGAAGTCGAAGCGGATGTGCACGCGCTTGCCGTGGTACTCGAGCGAGCGGTGCTCGCCGCGCTTCTCCTGGGCCAGCTTGTAAATGGCGGTCATGAACTCGGTCGGGACGAAGATCGACGCCTTCACGTAGGGCTCGTCCATCTGCTCGATGCGATCCGGGCTCGGCAGCTTGGACGGATTGTCGATGTCGAGCACCTCGCCGGCGGTGGTGAGGACCTTGTACTGCACGCTCGGCGCCGTCACGATCAGCGAGAGGTCGAACTCGCGCTCGAGCCGCTCCTGGACGATCTCCATGTGGAGCATGCCGAGGAACCCGCAGCGAAAGCCGTAGCCCAGCGCCAGCGACGTCTCGGGCTCGTAGGTGAAGGCCGGGTCGTTGAGCCGGAGCTTCTCGAGGGCGTCGCGGAGCGCTTCGTAGTCCGTGTCCTCGATCGAGTAGAGTCCCGCGAAGACCATGGGCTTGGCGTCGCGGTAGCCCGGAAACGACGACGTGGTGGGCCGGGCGACCTCGGTGATGGTCTCACCGACCTTCGCGTCGGCCACCCGCTTGATCGACGCGGTCAGGTAGCCGACCTGACCGGCCGACAGCTCCTCGACCGGACGCATGTCGGGGCTGAAGACGCCGACCTGCTGGACGTCGTACGCGCGGCCGTTCGACATGAGAAGGATGCGCATGCCCGGACGCACGCGGCCGTCGGTGAGGCGCACGTAGACGACGACCCCCTGATACGAGTCGTAGAACGAGTCGAAGACCAGGGCCTTGAGCGGCGCGTCCGGGTCGCCCGTGGGCGGCGGGATGCGCGCCACGATGGCCTCGAGCACCTCGGGCACGCCGGTCCCGTGCTTGGCCGAGATGGCGAGCGCTTCGCTCCCGTCGAGCTCGAGCGTCTCGGTGATCTGCTCGCGCGTACCCTCGACGTCGGCCGCCGGCAGGTCGATCTTGTTGATGACGGGAACGATGGCGAGGTTCGCGTCGCTCGCGAGATAGAAGTTCGCCAGCGTCTGCGCCTCGATGCCCTGGGCGGCGTCGATGATGAGGATGGCCCCCTCGCACGCCGCCAGCGCCCGCGACACCTCGTACGAGAAATCGACGTGGCCGGGCGTGTCGATCAGATTAAGCGTGTACTCCTGGCCATCGCGCGCCCGGTACAAGAGGCGCACGGTGTGGGCCTTGATCGTGATGCCCCGCTCACGCTCGAGGTCCATCGAATCGAGGACCTGATCGACCGCCTTCTTCGCGTCCATCGTGCCGGTGAGCGCCAGCAACCGGTCGGCGAGCGTCGACTTGCCGTGATCGATGTGGGCGACGATCGAGAAATTGCGGATGCGACTCAGGGCCATCGGCTCATGGTAACACGCCGGTCGCCGCGGCCCGGGGCGCTGCGGCGGCGCGATTTTCGCATTAACGGGTGAGGTTTGCTCGCTCGGGGACGACCGCGCCGGACTCGAGCGCGACCTCGGGTCCGACGTGCGCGTGGGCGCCGATCCGGGCGTCCGCGCCGACGACGCAATCCCGGAGCACGGCGCCGGCGCCGACGTCGACGCGCTCCCACAAGATGGTCCCCTCCACGCGGGCGTCGGCGCCGACGCGCGCGCCGTCGCCGACCACCGCGCCGGGGCCGACGCGGCAGCGCGGACCGAGCGTGGCGCCGGCGCCGATCACGGACGGCGCGACGATCTGAGCGTCGGGTGCGACCGAGC
>Ga0134127_10004522_pt1 | contig 10047 bp, 8 predicted proteins | sample KB31753_FD_96459 | JGI IMG/M metagenome (GOLD analysis project Ga0134127, IMG submission 96459) | Terrestrial soil microbial communities with excess Nitrogen fertilizer from Kellogg Biological Station, Michigan, USA - KB3-175-3 | ecosystem: Environmental > Terrestrial > Soil > Unclassified ...
CGAATAGACGATGCGTTCGTTGCCGCGCGACGCCGGAGTAGACGCCGCGCCTTGCGGCGCGCCGGAAGGGTTCGGGCTCGGTGACGGCTCGTCGCTGCACGACGCGAGCGCGGCGCAGGCGACGATCGACGAGCACAGGTGCACGGTGCGTTTCATGAACGTTCCCCCTTCCGCGGCGCCGGCGGACCCGGCTCGCCGCACCGATTGTCGAGGGAAGCGACCTGCAAATTCAAACCGGACCCGCGGCCGGCGGGCAGGTTCGCGCCCCTGGGAGCGAAAAACGTGTCGCCCTTCACGGGCGCCACCCCGTCTTTGCACGAAACTTGCAATGCCTAGTCCCGACGACGTCAGTTTCGTATTCCGGAGGCGGGCCACAGTGCCCGATCCGCCTGGAGGGGACCGTGCAGATTGCAAAAACTGGAACGCTTCGAGAGAAAGCCGCAAACGATTCCGGGTGGAAGCGCGATCTCAAACACCTCCAACTGCCGCTCACGCTCATAGCAATGGCCATGCTGGGCTACGTCGTCATCGTCTGGCAGTGGCTATAGAAGAACGCGAGCTCCGCTGAGTCTCACCGCCACCGCGTGCCCACGACCCACGCGACGAGGCTCCATCGGGTGCCGCGAGTCACGGGCATCACACGGTGCAGCATGAAGCTCGGAAACGCGATGAGCGTGCCGCGCGTCTTGTCGAGCTTCTGGGGCTGATTGCCGTATAGCAGCTCGAGGTCGCCTCCTTCGTAGTCCTCGGCTCGCGAGAGCTGGATCGAGATCGACAATTTGCGCAGCGGCCGTACGCCTGCGAAGTCCGTGTGCCAGTCGTAGAAACCGCGGTCCGAGCTGTCGTAGCGTGCGAGTTGAACGTTCGCCTCGACCCCCGCGATGTCGACACAGAAAAACAGACGATTGCATTCCGCCGCGGCCGACCAGATCCGGTCGTAGAGCCAATCGTATTTCTGCTCGGTCCCGAGCATCGTGATTTGCGACCGCCGAATCTGCGCATTCGTGTTACCGGCGGCGAGCTTGCCTTCGGCGACCTGCGGCGCGTGCTCGGCGATGAGTCGATCCATTTCCGCGTCGGTCAAGAATCCCGTCGCGGTCGCGTACGGTTGAAATGGAGGCAGCTCTTTCGGTTGCTCGCTCGCCATCGCCAGAGGTGCGCTCGCGATTCCGCGTCGGCTCACGCGAGCATGCGACTCGACACGCCTAGAGCTTGAAGAGGAACTCTTGCATGCCGTTGCGCAGCAAGCGGCCGCGCTCGACGCTGTAACGCGGCATGCAGCGCGCGAGATCTTCGGGCGAGTACCGCGGCGCGGGCCGCTCGATACCCGGGTTCAATTGCTGAAGGATGTGCTGATCGTCGACGGGAATGAACGTGCTCGGCCGTTGCGGCATCGACTTCGCCGAGTAGTAGACGAGCCCGTGGGCGAGTGCACCGCGCTTGCAGCGCAGCGCGATGCACTCCATGACGGCCGTCAGCGCCGGCTGATTCAGATAGTTGATGAGATCCCAGCACAGCACGATGTCGGTCTGCTCCGTGCGCCGAGGCGGCAACAGAGCATCGGCCGTCTGCCGGATGCGGCGAGGATCGATCTCGCCGTTCAACGAATCGAGCCCGTCGGCCAGCTCGACGAACTCGAGCCGGCAACGGAATTTGCCGAGCTCGCGGATCGTCGCGCTGTGCACCGTGCCCAAGTCGAGCACGACCCAGCGCCCGCCCGTTTGCAGGCGCTGGATCAACGAGTGAAACAAAGGCGCGTTGAGGCCCTCGGGCGAGCTGCTTGGTTTAGCCGCCGCCGGAGGACCGTTACTCAATCGCCGAGCATCGACTGCCACAGCGATCTATTTAGCTCGCGGCTCCCGTTTTAGCAACGGCCGGCTGCTCGGGCTTCGGCGGCTGCGACTGCATGACCGGCTTGGCCGGTGCCTGCTGCGGAGCCGCGTTCCTCGGTGCGGACGGACGATTGCCGCCCTGCGCGGCTTGCGGGTCCATCTCGATCGCGCCCTTGAACTTCGCGCCGTCCTCGACGCTGACGCGCGGCGAAGTCACGTTGCCCTTCACCTGCGCGCTCTTGCGAATGTGCACGCGCTCGGCGCCGAACAGATCGCCTTCGACATAACCATCGACGTAGATCGAGTGCGCGTAGACGTCTGCGCGAACCTTGCCGTTCGGCCCGATCGTCAAGCTGTTGTTCTTCAGCTGAACGGTGCCTCCGACCTCGCCCTCGATCAGCAGATCCTCCTCACCGCGCACGTCGCCGTCGATGTGGATCGACGGACCGATGACAGCCGCGTCGCGGCCGGTCGGTGCGCTGCTGCTTCGCGGGGGGCTCGACTCCATCCGTGCCGGGCTCGACTCGGGACGCGGGCCCGCCTCGGGCGTTCCTTTCTTACCGATCTCAAACATGCTTATCCCCTAAGTTTCAAGTGTGAGTGCTGTCGCCACAATCACTTGCATGAGGATTATGACGAGCGGTCTATCTATCACACCGTTCCACTGAACGCCAATCTGTCGGCTCCGGCCGACACCTCGCCGCTCTAACTCTCAAGTCGAAAAATAGTCGATGATCGCGATGATCGCCGTGGTCGTCGCGACCGACGCGACCGCGATCGCGGCGACCGAGGCCAGCGTGCCGATCAGCACGACGAGCCCGTCTCGCTCCGTCATGCCGAGCGCGATCACCGAGGCTGCGAACCCCGGCGGCATGTTGCCGAGGAACGGGATCGGCAAGATCATGACGAACCCGAGCGCGAAGATCACGATGCCGATCAATACCTTACCGCTGGTATCGGTCACGATCGGAAAGCGCGGCTTGCAGACCTTCTCGAGCCGCTCGAGCAGCGGCGCTACGCGGTCGACCATGCGCCTCATATCAGCCCGGCTGACGCTCTTGTTCGCGATCGCTCTCGGCAGCCACAGCCTCTGCCGGGCCGCGATCAGGTTCAGCGCGATGATGACGAGGGCGATGCCGCAAACGGTCGGGATGCCGGGCGGCATCGGCAGACAGCACGGCAAGGCGAAGATCAGCAGCGTGAAGCCGGCGGCCCGGTGCTTGAGCTCGGTCAGGATCTCCCCGAAGGTGATTCGCTCGCTTTCGCTCTCCTCGACGAGGTCTCGCAGGACCTCCGACGTACGTTCGGGTATCGGGCGCCGGCGCAATCGCGCTCCGAGGCCCCCGGGAACGGGGGGTTCAGCGTCCATCGAGCGGGGAGTCCTGCGGTTCCGAGTGGGCCGGCATTCTAAAGACGTTCACCGGCACGAGTCACCGGCCATGAGCCAGGCGACGGCGGCCGCCAACGTCTCGTCCGCGGACCCCACAGCCCCGCTCGTCGACCCCGCGCGCGCGACGAGCTCGTCGGGCTCGATAGGACCCGCGTAGACGTTTCCTAAGCCGTCGGTCGTCGCGGCCACCGTCAGGACCAGCGAGGCGCCGTCCGCCAGCGTGAAGATCCGATTGCCTGCCGTCAGCCCGCGCGTCGGCGCGCCGAACGAGCGCGTCGCTGCGCGGCCGCGGAACGCCACGGCCAGCACCTCGGCCGAGCTGGCCGTCGAGGGGCCGAGCAAGACCGCCGCGGGCACCCCGCCGTCGACGCGATACGGCGCGCGTACGCGCAGCTGCGTGAAGTCTCCGAACCCCGCCTGGCCGTCGCGGTGCCAGACGGCGACGCGCCGCCCGTCGGGATAGACCGATGCCGCCAGCTCCCCTTCGCCGAGCAGCGGACCCAAGCCTGCGAGCATCGGCCAGAGATTGCCGCCGGTGTTCTGTCGAAGGTCGACGACCCACCCGCAGACGCGAGCGACATCATTGGCTTGGATCTCGTTCTTGAGCTTCTCGGCGAAGTCGACTTGCTGCGCCGGCGTTCCGCCCGCGAACCCCGGCACGCTGACGTAGACGAGCCTGTCGCCGAGCGGCCGCGCCTGCGGAGGGGTCAATGGCAAGCCGGTGCGCGCGTTCGCGACCGCCGTGGCCGCGAGCGTCCGCGTTGCCGCCGCGCTCTGCAGATAGCTGTGCCGGTCGCCGAGCTCGCGCAGCGCGAAGCGCACGGCGAGGTGCGCGTCGGCCGCCGTCGTCGCGCCGCGGGCGTGCTCGAGCGCTTGCGCGCGCAACGTCTGCCACTCGATCTGTCCGCGCCGCAGTGAATGCTCGCGCATGAGCGCGAGCGCCGCGTCGAGGTAATGCGTCGCCGCGTCCGACGCCGGCGGCTGCTCGTCCGTGGCGAACGCGCGCAGCTCGAGCGCGTCGAACCACGCCGTGCCCTGCCCCCTGACGAGGGCGCCGAACGCGACCTCATCGACATCGCTCGCGAACGGCAACTCGACTTCGAGCCGGTGCCACTGCGTGCCTCCGCCATCCGAACCCTCGGGCGCAGCGGCGTCAGGCTCGCTCGGCTCGCGCGCATAACCGCCGCTGTCGAGAAACAACGGGCCGCTCTCGCCGTCGATGCGCAGCCAGAGCGCGGCCGAGACGCCCGTGTCCTGCAGCCGCAAATTGCGTCCTGCATTTGCGGCACTCCCGCCATCCATGGCGGTCGGCCGCAAATTGCGTCCTGCATTTGCGGCACTCCCGCCATCCATGGCGGTCGCTCGCACGAGACCGGTCAGGAGTAAGCGCGCCGCTCGCGGCGTCTCGCCGCCCGAGCGCAACCGCGTCGCCGGCACGCGCTGCGTGACACGCGTGACGCCGGGCTCCGCTCGCGCGACCTCGAGGCTGCGCTTTCCTTCGGCCGCGGCGCCGCTCGCGGCGACGGCGCTGCCGCCCGCAGCGCTCCAGCCGGCGGGACGCGCGTCTTCGTCGAGCGCCTCGAACCCCAGGTTTTGCTGCGCGCCGGCGAGGCTCCCGACGCCGAGCGACAGGAGGACGACGCTACGCGCAATTTCGAACGCACCCCGCGCGAGGCACCGCGTCCGAGAGCGTGGCTCAGGCCGAGCGCAGCGCCGGCCGATCGGGGACATCGGGGTTCACGAGGCGCACGAGCACGTGGAACAGGTCGCGATCGCCGAGCACGGCCAATCGCTCCGGGGGAGAAAGCCACGACAGCGCCTCGGCGGCGGTATGCGCGTCCCCGAGCTTCGCTCGCGCGGTGATGAACATGACGTCGGGATGGCCGCGAGTCGCCGCGGGCCGAGGCTGCACGGCGGCGAAATGCCGTTGCCGCGCGAGCTCGTCGCTCAAGAGTCTTTCGATCGTCACGCCTTCCAGCAGCTCTTCGAGGCGCGCCTCGGCTTCGTCGCGCGCTGCGATGACACGCGGCACGTTGACTTCCTCGGGCACCGTCAAGAGACCCAGCAGGCGCCCCGCCTTGGCGAGCAGGACACTGCCGCTCGCCGCCGACAACGGCAGCGCGAGCACGAGCCCCAGGAGCGCCGGCGCCATCCAGAGGAACAACGGCGGCGAGACGTAGAGCAAGACGGCGGACACGACGATACCGGACAACATCTGCAGCCAGTGCCGGCGGAACAGCATTCCCCACGGGCGCCGCGCGTGCTTGCGGCTTTGCGTGGTCCACCCCGAGTCCTGCCCGATCAGGATCTCCGACACCTGCCTCACCTGCATCATCATCATGATCGGCGCATAGAGCGCCGACAGAATCGTCTCCACGGCCGCGCCGAGCACGACGCGCAGCGGATTGACCTTGCGCAGCAGCTCACCGTCGACGAATGCGCGCAGCACGCCGAGAATTTTCGGCGTGAACAGCGTCGACATCGCGATGATGAAGAGGCGAATCATGCGCTCGCTGTCGAACAACGGCCAACGCGGGAACAACGACAGCTCGTCGGTGAAGTATTCGAACTGGACCGTCGCGATGTGGCCCGCCGTGCCGAGGCCGACGATGAGCAAAGCAAACCACAGGGGCGACGCGAGATAACTCATCACGCCGATACCCATATGCACGCGATTCGACCACGTGAACCCTTGGCTCAGGATCACCGCGAGATGCTGGATGTTGCCTTGCGCCCAGCGCCGGTCGCGCGCGGCCGAGTCGAGCAACGACGGCGGGCTGTCCTCCCAGCTGCCGCCGAGCGTCGGCAGCATGCGCACAGCCCAGCCGGCGCGGCGCAGCAGTGCCGCTTCGACGAAATCGTGCGACAGGATCGCGCCGCCGAACGGCTTCTTACCTGGCAGGATCGGCAGGCCGGCTGCCGCGGCGAACGCACGAACGCGGACGATCGCGTTGTGCCCCCAGTAGTTGCCGTCGTCGCCCTGCCAGCTTGCGATACCGCGCGCGACGATCGGCCCGTAGACGCGCCCCGCGAACTGCTGCAGTCGCGCATACAACGTTCGGCCGCCGGCGAGCCGCGGCACGGTTTGCAGGAGGCCGAGATTCGGGTCCGCCGCCATCTCGCGGACGAGCGTCACGAGCGTTTCCGGCGCGAGGATGCTGTCGGCATCGAGCACGACCATGAAGTCGTAGCGCCCGCCCCAGCGCGTCACGAAATCGTGCAGATTACCGACCTTGCGGCCGACGTTGTCGGAGCGGCGCCGGTACCAGACACGCATCCGCTCGCCGAGCTTTTCGCGCAGAACGTGATAAGCGGCGGTCTCCTTGACGTAAATCTCGGGCCGCGTCGTGTCGGAGAGGACGAAGATTTCGAAACCCGTGGCGTTCTGCTCGATGAGCGCCTCGGCCATCGCGACCAACGCAGCGAACGTTCCCGCGGGGTTTTCGTTGTAGACCGGCATCACGAGCGCCGTGCGCTGCTCGACGCGCAGATCCGCTTTCGCGCGGCGCCGCACCCAGCCGAACAGCACGCCGGAGACGGCGGCCGTGGCCGGCAGCGCGATCCACGCGAACGTGATCGCGAACAGCGCGACCATCGCCCACTGCAGCACCGACACGATGCCGACGGACACGACGGCGATCATCTCGAGCGTCGCATAGACCGTGAGCGCGAGGGCGCCGCCGAACGTCACGAGACGCGCGAGCATCGTGAAGAAGGAGGGCCAGGCGAGGCGCCGCTCGCGCACGTAGCGCCGTAAGTTCTGCTCGGGCATGTCGAGCTCGGCGAACGGCGGCACCGAAGCCGATGAGCGCGTCGTCATCGACTCCACTGGTACAACCATGTCTCGCTCCAGGGTTTGCCCTGCGAGCGCAGCACGACACCCATTTCGACGAGATTCTCGCGCTTCGGGTCGAGCTCGAACGCCACACGATAGACGCCGGCCTGCGCGACGACCTGGCCGCGCGGCGCGAACATTTCCCCCGCGGAGCTCCAGACCTCCGGCACCAAGTCGTCGGGTATGTCGCCGGCGCCTTTGAAATCGATGACGAACGAGCGCTGGCCTTCAGCGTTCGCCGCCTGTCCGACGCGCGTCGCGACGACGCGTGCCAGTGAATCGTCGAGCGGCTCGTCCGTGAATCGCAACCGATACGAGAATTGCCGACTCTGGCCGGCCAGGATCGGCTCGCGCGGCTGCCAGTACGCGACGATGTTGTCGTTCACGCGCGGTGACGGAATCTCGACGAGCTCGACGTGCCCGGGTCCCCACTCCGTGGCCGGCTCGACCCAGAGCGACGGCCGCCGCTCGTATTGCGCTTCGGCATCCTCGTAATCGGCGAAGTTGCGCTTGCGCTGGAGCAAGCCGAATCCCTTCGGGCTGTCGTCCAAGAACGCCGACGTTTGGGAAGTCATTCGAGGGTTCGCGAGCGGGCGCCACAGCCGTTCGCCGCGGCCGTTCAAGATTTGCAGCCCGTCCGAGTCGTGCACAGCCACGCGGTAGTCGTCGAAGCGCGCGCGATTCGACGCGTTGAACAAGAACATCGACATCAGCGGCGCGACGCCGAACGCCGTGAGATCGACGCGCGGGAACAGCGCCGCGTCGACGTCCACTATCGTTTCGGCGCCGGGTTTTGCCTTGAACGTGTACGCGCCGACGACCGACGGGCTTTGCAGCAGCGCGTAAATCACTATCTCGGTGGCCCCCTCCGCCGGACGCTCGATCCAGAAATCCGTGAAGTAGGGAAACTCCTCGCCTTCGGGCCTCGCCGTGCGCACGGCGAGGCCGCGCGCCGACAAACCGTAGAGTTGGCCCTTCGCGACCGCGCGAAAGTAGCTCGCGCCCTGGAACACCAGGAACTCGTCGAGATAATCGGGCGAGTTGAACGGCGCGCGAACGCGAAAGCCCGAGTAGCCGCCGCGCTCGCCAGTTGCCACCACGGGCACTTCGGGGCCGTACGCGAAAGACTCGTTCCTGAACAGCACGCGCCGCGCCGTGCCGCCGACGACGAGGTTGATGTTGACGGGTACCTCGAAGATGAAACCGGGATAGAGCAGATCGACCGCGAAGTTGCGATTCTCGTTCTTCCAAATGGCCGCCGCCGGATCGAAGCGGATGGACCGGTACTGATCGTAGGTGAGGCGGCGGCCGTCCGGTTCCGGATTCGGCGGCAACGCGTGCGGCTGCTTCGCGAGCTCGGCCGCTTTGGCGAGAAGCGCCGCGCGATCGAACGGCTCCGTCGGCCGCTCCTGGGACCACGACGGCCCGGCCGCGCAAACGGCCAGACAGCTCAACACTAATAGGTCACGGCGCAACATGGCTCTATGGACCGCCCCGACGGGCAGTCCGGCGGGAAAGAAAGATTCTATCAAAGGTCGCTCTTCTGCCAGCCGCCCGGGGGGCTACCGCCAGCCGTAGCGGAACGGCGCCAAGCATTTCCGCCGTTTCGGCCATCGGTGCCCCCCCCTACAATAGCCGCGCCTCCGCACTCGAGATCGGCCCTTCATGCCCGGAACCTCCTTGGAAGCCCTTGCAGCGCGCCTTCGCCGCGAGCTCACGGGCGACGTGCTGTTCGACGCCTGGAGCCGCGGCCGCTACGCGACAGACGCGTCGATCTATCAAATCGACCCGCTCGGCGTCGTGGTGCCGCGGACTGACGAGGAAGCCGTCCGAGCCGCCGAGCTCGCCGTGGAAGCCGGCGTGCCGATCCTGCCGCGCGGCGCTGGAACCTCGCAGTGCGGCCAGACCGTCGGCGCCGCACTCGTCATCGACATGAGCAAGCACGTGAACCGGCTGCTCGAGGTCGACTCCGACAGCGCGACGGCGTGGGTCGAGCCCGGCATCGTGCTCGACGATTTGAACGCGCGTTTGCGGCAGCACGGCCTCTGGTATCCCGTCGACGTGTCGACGTCGGCGCAAGCGACGATCGGCGGCATGGCGGCCAACAACAGCTGCGGTGCGCGCTCGCTTCGCTACGGCAACATGGTTCACAACGTGCTCGAGCTCGACGTCTGGCTCACGAGCGGCGAGACGCTGTCGTTCGGTGCGGTCGACGCAGGGCCCCCGCAAGGAGCACCGCGTCATCGAGAGCTCGTCGCCGCGTTGCGCGGCTTGTACTCGCGCGAGCGCGAGGAGATCGAAGCGCGCGTGCCGAAGCTCCAGCGGCGCGTCGCCGGCTATAACCTCGACCTCGCATCGAGCGGCGCGTTCAACGTCGCGCAGCTGCTCGTCGGCTCCGAAGGTACGCTCGGGCTGTTCCGCAAGATCAAGCTCAAGCTCTCGCCGCTGCCAAAGCAGAAGGCGCTCGGCGTCGTGCACTTCCCGACGTTCTACCAGGCGATGGAATTGACGCGACACATCGTCGCGCTCGAGCCCGCGGCCGTCGAGCTCGTCGACCGCACGATGATCGAGCTGTCGCGCGATATCGCGGCATTCCGCGCCACGGTGGACAAGACGATTCGTGGGCTACCCGAAGCCATCCTGCTGGTCGAGTTCGCCGGCGACGAGCTCGCGCCGCAGCTCACGAAGCTCAAAGCCTTGAGCGAGCTGATGGGGGACCTCGGGTTGCCCGGTAGCGTCGTCGAGATCGCCGACGCCCGCTGGCAGCGTGACGTCTGGGAAGTTCGCAAAGCGGGCCTCAACATCATGATGTCGATGAAAGGCGACGGTAAGCCCGTCTCCTTCATCGAGGACTGCGCCGTGCCGCTCGAGCATCTCGCGGAATACACCGATCGCTTGACGCGCGTGTTCGCGAAGCACGGGACACGCGGGACCTTCTACGCGCACGCGTCGGTGGGATGCTTGCACGTGCGTCCCGTGCTCAACCTGCG
>Ga0134127_10004527_pt1 | contig 10041 bp, 10 predicted proteins | sample KB31753_FD_96459 | JGI IMG/M metagenome (GOLD analysis project Ga0134127, IMG submission 96459) | Terrestrial soil microbial communities with excess Nitrogen fertilizer from Kellogg Biological Station, Michigan, USA - KB3-175-3 | ecosystem: Environmental > Terrestrial > Soil > Unclassified ...
CCGGCGATCTGGCCGGCGTCCTTCGTGGCCTGGCGCTGCGAGTCGTTGAAGTAGGCCGGAACGGTGATGACGGCCTTCGTCACCTTCTCGCCGAGGTGTTGCTCGGCGGCGTCCCGCATCTTCTGCAGGATCATCGCGGAGACCTCGGGAGGCGGGTAGACCTTGCCCTCGATCTCGACGCGCGCGTCGCCGTTGCTCGCCTGGACGACCTTGTAGGGGACCATCTTCTGCTCTTCCGAGACCTCACCGTACTTCCGGCCCATGAAGCGCTTGATCGAGAAGACGGTGTTCTCGGGGTTCGTGACGGCCTGGCGCTTGGCGACCTGGCCGACCAGGCGCTCGCCGCTGCCCTTCGCGAAAGCGACGACCGACGGCGTCGTGCGGCTGCCCTCGGGGTTCGTGACGACGGTCGGGCTATCGCCCTCCATGATGGCGACGACGGAATTGGTCGTCCCCAGGTCGATACCGATGATCTTGCTCACGTGGGGTCTCTCCTGACGGCCGATGAGCGGCCTGGTCAATGATGAAGACTTGAGTGCAGTCCTGTCAAGTCTCTTGCGTCTGAGGGTGGCTAGTAGCCAGGAGATAAAGAGTTAGCCGTCTCGACGGACGTTGGCGCCCAAGCCTCGGAGCCTTTCGACGAGGTGGGCATAGCCGCGCTCGATGGTTTCGAGGGGTTCCACCCGGCTCTCGCCGTCGGCGCAGAGCGCCGCGACCACGAGGGCCATCCCCGAGCGTAGGTCGCGGCCGTCGAGGGCGCGGCCGCGAAGGCGGCGCGGCCCGGTGACCACGATCCGGTGCGGGTCGCAGAGGAAGAGGTCCGCGCCCATGCCGCTCAGCTGCTCGAGGCCGAAGAGGCGCAGCTCGTAGAGCCAGTCGTGGACGAGCGTGCTGCCGCGGGCCTGAGTCGCGAGCACGGTCACGAGGCTCACCATGTCGGTCGGGAAGCCGGGCCACACGCCGGTCGTCACGCGGCCCGCTCCCTCGAGGCTCGACGGCCGCACCCGCAGCCGCTCCGCTTCGAGCGTGGCGCTCACGCCGAAGCGCGAGAGAACGGCCACGATCGGCTCGAGGTCGAGCGCGCGCGCGCCGCAGATCTCGACCTCCCCCCCGGTCGCCGCCGCCGCAACGGCCCAGCTCCCCGCTTCCACGAAGTCCCCGTCGATCCGGTGGCGGGCGCCGTGGAGCCTCTCGACTCCCGTCACGCGCAGGGTGCTCGTTCCTTCGCCGTCGATCTGCGCGCCGAGGCTGTTCAGGAAGCGCGCGAGCTCGGCCACGTGCGGCTCGCCCGCGGCGTTGCGGATCTCGGTCGTGCCCCTGGCGGTGACGGCCGCGATCAGAGCCGTCTCCGTCGCGGTGACCGAGGCCTCGTCGAGGTAGAACGATGCGCCCACGAGCCCTTCGGGAGCGACCAGAGCTCGCGCGTTGCCGGTTTCGGGGCGCGCGCCGAGCGCCGCGAGGGCGCGGCCGTGCGTCGTCACGGAGCGGCGGCCGGGGAAGTCGCCGCCCGGCTCGCCGAGCCCCGCGCGGCCGGCGCGCGCCAGGAGCGGCGCGGTCAGCAGGACCGAGCCGCGGATGCGCGAGACGAGCGTCCGATCGGGGTCGGTGCTCCGGATCTCCGGGCAGCGCACCGTGAGCGTGCTGGTGCCGACGCCCTCGATCTGCGCGCCCAGCCCCTCGAGCAGCTGGCACATCGCCTGGACGTCGCGGATGTGCGGGACGTTCTCGAGCACGCACGGCTCGGGCGTCAGCAGGCACGCGGCCAGGATCGGCAGCGCGGCGTTCTTGTTGCCCTCGACCGTGACGACGCCCGAGAGCGCGTGACCGCCTTCCACCACCAGCGCCGCCATCAGGCGAACTCCCCCACCCGCACGATCTCCTCCTCCAGCCGGACGCCGAAGCGTTCGGCCACGGCCTCGCGCATGCGGTCGATCAGGCTCGCCACGTCGCGCGCGGACGCGCCGCCCTCGTTCACCACGAAGTTCGCGTGGACGGGCGAGACGCGCGCCCCGCCGCAGGCCGCGCCCTTGAGCCCGGCCGCGTCGACGAGCGCGCCGGCAGAGGCGGGCAAGCCTTCCGGCAGCCGCGCCGATGCCGCGTCGGGGTTCTGGAACACGCAGCCCGCGCTCGGCAGCGCGAGCGGCTGCGTGCGCTTGCGAAAGGCGAGCGAGCGCCGCGCCTCGTCGCGGAGCGCCGCGGGGTCGCCGTCGCTCACGCGGAAGTCGGCCGCGAGCGCCACCTCGCCGGTCCGCTGCAGCCGGCTCCTGTCGTAGCCGAACTCCATCTCGGCTTCTGGCAGGTCGACCACGGTTCCGTCCGGCAACGCCACGCGCACCGACACGATCGTCTCGGAGATCATGCGGCCGCGGAAGTGGGCGTTGCCGCGCACGGCGCCCCCGACCGTGCCTGGCGTGCCGGCCCATTCGGCCACACCTGCGAGGCCGTGCCCGATCGTGTAGCGCACGAGGCCGTTGATCGTCACGCCTGCCTCGGCCCGCACTCGATCGCGCGCCGGGGACGAGACCTCACCGCCGTGCCAGCGGATCACCAGGCCGCGCACGCCCCGGTCTCCCACCAGCAGGTTCGATCCGCCCCCGAGCCACGTGATCGGCACGCGTCCGTCGCGCGCGAGCCGCAGCACGTCGAGCGCCTCGCCGGCGTTCCTGACCTCCGCGAGCAGGTCGGCGGGCCCGCCGACACGCAGCGTAGTGAGCGGCGCGAGCGGCTCGTGCTCGCGCACCCGCTCGGGCCCGAGCCGCTGGCGCAGCGCCGCTGCCAGATCCACGCGCCGATGCTACCCCAGGCGGTGCTATGGTGATTCGAGGCTCGCCCGTGGACACCGCGCGCATCGCCGACCTCGTCTGGACCGCCGGAGCGCTCGTGGTCGTCGTGCTGATCCTGCTCTCCCGCCGCGCGCGGCGGCACGGCGGGGCGCTGCGGGGCGGCGTCGTGGGCTCGCTCTACGAGTGGCAGAACAAGGACAAGCAGCGCGCTCTCGACCTGATCGTGGAAGGCAAGGCCGAGGCGCGCCGCCCGGAGTACCCGGACGACGCGCGCGGCCCGAAACCGGACCCGAACCCGGACAACCGGGACGGCGGCGAGCGCGAGCCCTAGCGTCGAAGCGGTCTACTTCACCACGCCCAGCTTGTAGACGGTCGTCTGCCGGTAGATCCGCCCCGGGCGCAGCACCGTCGAGGGGAAGGCCGGCTGGTTCGGAGAGTCCGGGTAGTGCTGGGTCTCGAGACAGAAAGCCCCGCGCTTCACGTAGGGCTTGCCGGACTTGCCGAGCGTCTTGCCGTCCATGAAGTTGCCCGTGTAGAACTGGATCCCCGGCTCGGTCGTGAACGTCTCGAGCACGCGGCCGCTCTTCTTGTCGACGACGCGCGCGGCGAGGCGCAGGGCGCCGGGCGTGCCGCGCACCACGAAGTTGTGGTCGTAGCCGTGGCCCATCTGGATCTGCTCGTCGGCCGCGTCGATCCGCGCGCCGATCGCGACCGGCTTGCGGAAGTCGAACGGCGTGCCCTCGACCGGCCGCAGCTCGCCGGTCGGGATGAGACGCGCGTCGGTCGGCGTGTAGGCGTCGGACTCGAGCTGCAGCTCGTGGTCGAGGATCGCGCCTTCGCCCTCGCCGGCGAGGTTGAAGTACGCGTGGTTCGTCAGGTTCACGACGGTCGGCGCGTCGGTCGTGGCGGTGTAGTCGATCACGAGCCCGCCGTCCTCGCGCAGCGAGTAGACGACCTTCGTCGTGAGCGTCCCGGGGAAGCCGCCCTCGCCGGCCGGGCTCACGTAGCTGAGCTGCAGCGCTTCGCCGTCCTTGCCGGAGACCACGTCCGGCGTCCAGAGCTGGCGGCAGAAGCCGTCCGGTCCGCTGTGCAGGGTGTTCGGGCCGTCGTTGGCCGCGAGCGTGTAGCGCTTGTCGTCGAGCGTGAAGCCCGCCTTCGCGATGCGGTTGGCGTAGCGGCCGACCAGGCAGCCGAAGTACGAGCCGTCCCCGAGGTATCCGGCGAGGTCCTTGTAACCGAGCGTGACGTCCGCGCGGGCGCCCGTGCGGTCGGGCGCGACGATCGAGACGATGAAGCCGCCGTAGCTCGTGATCGCGACGGTCGGCGCCCCGCCCCGCGAGAGCGTGAACAGCTCGACGGCCTCGCCGCTCTTCGTCTTTCCCCAGGGACGGCGCTCGATGCGGCTCGCGGCGTTCGCGTTCATGGCGCCTCCGAGATCAAGGGCGAGGACGACGGCGAAGAGGGACGGCACGAGAGCACGGCGCTGGGCCATCGCGGACCTCCGGCGCGGAGTCTAGCGGTCCGGGCTCGTCGCGTCGAGCCAGGACGAAGCAGCGTAGCGGGCCGCCGCGTCGGTGGGAAGATGACGCATGGCCGAGCCGCGCGTCGCGACGTTCGAAGCCGGGCCCGAGGGCCTCCGGCCGCTCGGCCGGCACGCGAGCCTCGCCGCCTCGTCGGCGGCGCTCCCGGCCGGCGCCTACACGAGCCTGCGCACCTACGGCGGCCGCGGCGTCGTCCGCCTCGCGGCGCACTTCCGAAGGCTCGAGGAGTCGACGGCGCTCCAGGGCCGGCCCGGATCGATCGACCCCGCGGCGGCGCGACGAGCGATCGCCGCGGCTGTCGACGCGACGCCGCACGGCGAGTCGCGGCTGCGGCTCACCTTCGCGCCGCCCCGGCTGTTCGTGGCGGTCGAGCCGTTCACGCCGCTCCCCGCCCGTCTCTACACGGAGGGCGTCGCCTGCGTCACGCTCGCGATCCAGCGCGACAACCCGCACTCGAAGGACACGCGCTTCATCGCGACCGCGCAGCAGGCCTACGCCGGCCTTCCCGAGGGGATCGAGGAAGGGCTGCTGGTCGCGGACGACGGCGCGCTGCTCGAGGGCCTCTCGAGCAACTTCTTCGCCGTCCGCGGGGGCGAGCTCCACACCGAGGAGGAGCGGGTGCTCGCCGGCGTGACGCGCTCGCTCGTGCTCGAGGTCGCCGAGCGGCTGCTGGCCGTGAGACGCACGGCGATCCGGAAGCACGAGCTCGCGCTCGTCGACGAGGCCTTCATCACGAGCGTCTCGCGCGAGGTGCTGCCGGTCGTGCGCGTCGACGGCCGCCCGCTCGGCGACGGCCGCGTCGGCCCGAAGACGCGCGCCATCCTGGACGCGTTCGCCGCGCTCGTGGAGCGCGAGCGCGAGCGTCTCTAGCGGCTCACTCGGCGGCGAGCTGCAGCACCACCAGCATCGGCCAGCCGACGTACTTCTCCGCGCGCGGGAAGCGCGCCGCGAAGGCGGCGTCCGGAGCCCGCTCGGTGATCGCTTCGAGCCGGAAGCCGGCCTGCACGGCCGCCATCACGAAGTCGGAGAGCGCGTGCTGCAGGCTGCCCGGCTGGACCCGCTCGCCGGTTGCGGGATCGGTGAAGCGCGCCTCGACCCCGCGCAGGTTCATGGCCGGGTGCATCGCCGAGATCACGGCGCGGCCGCCGGGCTTCAGCACGCGGCGCGCCTCGCCGAAGACGAAGCGCAGGTCGCTCAGGTGCTCGAGCACGAGGCCGCTCACCACGCGGTCGAAGGCGGCGACCTCGAACGGCAGCGGCTGATGCAGGTCGTGCACGACGAAGCGCACCTTCGACGCGCCGTGCTTGCGACGCGCCTCGTTCAGCATGCCCTCGGAGAAGTCGACCGCCGTCACCGCCGCGCCCGCGCCGGCCAGCCACAGCGCGTGGCGGCCCGTGCCGCAGCCGAGGTCGAGCACCGAGAGGCCGCTCACCGCGCCGAGCGCCGCGTGCACGATCGGCTCCTCGAGTGCTATGAGCGGGTTCCTGTCGTGGTCGTAGACCTCGGACCAGCGGTCGTAGCCGCTGCGGATCGCGTGGGGATCGGGTTTGGCAGCGCCGCCCATCTAGAGCCTCGGGATCGAGAAGCCGCCGTCGACCGTGATCACCGCGCCGGTCGAGTAGGCGAGGTCGCCGCGGGCGAGCGCGGCCACGATCCGGCCGACGTCCTCGGGCTCGCCCCAGCGCCCCTGCGGCACCAGGCCGTCGGCGATCCGGCGGTCGTAGGTGTCGGCGACGTTCGCGGTCATGTCGGTGTGGACGATGCCGGGGCGGACCTCGTAGACGGGGATCCTCGAGGCCGCCAGCCGCACCGCGAAGAGCCGGGACGCCATCGCGAGCCCGGCCTTGCTGACGCAGTAGTCGCCACGGTTCGGTGAGGCCGCTTCCGCCGAGACGGACGTGACGAACACGATCGCCCCAGAGTAGCCCGGCTGCGCGGCCTGCTCGAGCATGTAACGCGCCACGGCCTGCGTGAGGAAGTACGGGCCCTTGAGGTTGGTGCCGACCAGGCGGTCGAAGCTCTCCTCGGAGGCGTCGAGGATGTCGGCGCGCACGCTCGGTGCTATGCCCGCGTTGTTCACCAGCAGGTGGAGGCGGCCGAACGTCGACCGGACCGCAGCCACGAGCGCCTCGCGCCCCTCGCGCGACGCCACGTCCGCCCGGAAATAGCGCACCTCGGCGTCCGGCCCGCGCAGCGAGGCGAGCGTCTCGCCGAGCTGCGACTCCTCGCGCAGGCCGCAGAGCGCGAGGTCGAAGCCTTCCCCGGCCAGCGCTCGGGCGACGCCCAGGCCGATCCCGCGCGTCCCGCCGGTGACGAGCGCAACGCGCCTCACGCCGAGCCCACCGGCCCGTGGAAGGCGTAATAGGGCTCGCCGCGCGAAAGCCGCTGCACGTAGAGCGCGAGCTCGCGCAGGTGGTAGTCGCCCCACTGGCTCGACTCGCCGCACGGCACCTTGCGGCCCTTCGGCACGCAGTCCCAGCCGTTCGGGCGGTGGTAGACGGAGTGCAGCAGCAGCCCCTGGTGCCCGGGATCCTCGCTCAGGTACGGCGGTCCCAAGAGCGTCCGCGTGACGGTGAGACCGGCCTGGAACAGCCGCCGCCCCTCGCTCTTCGCCTCGTTCTGCTGCAGCTTCTGGCCGAGGCGCAGCAGGCCCTGCGCGGCGATGGCCGCGGCCGAGGAGTCGACGGGCTCCAGGTCGTTTTCCGGATCGGCCGGCTTGTCGCGGTGGCCCGGAAGCCGGGCGAGCCCCGGAGCCCCCGTGTCCCAGTACGGCACGCCGTCGGACGGCGTCGCCTCGACGTAGTGGCTCGCGACCACGCGGGCCGCCTCGAGCATGTCCCTCTCGACCGCTGTGCGCCCGCCGAACGGCTCGAGCTCCGCGTCCGCGAGCGTCGCGAGGAACTCGAGCTCCTCGGCGAAGCCGAGCAGCACCCACGCCTGGCCGCGCGTCCAGGTCGTGAAGGGCGAGTAGCCCTGCTGGGTGGACGGGCAGCGGAAGTTGCCGTCGACGACGTTGAAGACGCTCTCGTGCGCGACGCGGCCCGGCTCGTCCCAGACGTCGCGACCGCTGCCGCGGTAGACGGCGAAGCGCCCCGTCGTGTGCGCGTGCTGCAGCAGCCGCTCGAGCAGGGACACGTGGACGTCGCCTTCCTCGAGCAGCTCGTGGCCGAGGCGGTGCGCGAGCGCGAGCGAGCGCAGCGACCGCATGGTGTCGGCGAAGAGCGAGTGCGGGCCGTTGAAGGAGTAGATGTAGCCGCCGCCGTCCTTCGTGCGGGTCCAGCGCCGCGCCTGCACCGCGCCGCTCGCCTTGAGCGCCAGCTCGCACAGCTCGCGCTCGCGCCCCGCGGCCTCGTAGCGGCCCTCGAGCTGGAGCCGCCGAAGCGCGCCCCAGGTGCTGACGTTGTTGAAGCCGTGGTCGTGGACGCCCATGTGCGAGACGTGCGGCGCCATGCGCGCGTAGGTGCGCTCGCGCCCGAGCTCGAGGAAGGAGCGGTCGTTCGTGGCGTCGAACTGCAGGATCGCCGAGCCGAACTGGAAGCCCTGCGTCCAGTCGGTCCAGCCGCGCGCCGTGTAGCGGCCGGCCTGGGTGAAGACCGGCGAGCCGTCCTTCGCGTCCCAGGCCTTCTCGAGCTCGAGGATCTTGCCCGCCGACAGCGCCCAGAGCCGCCCGAGCTGCGGCTCGAGGTCCTGGGGCCGGAGCGTCTCGTCGGCGCGAATCATCGCGCGCGCCCCCGGTCGGTCTCCGCCCACTTGGCATGGCCTTCGTAGACCCTGAGCGTGAACGGGAACGCGACGACCCCGGCGATCTCGCCGGCCAGCCGCTCGCAGATGTTCTCGACCGTCGGGTAGTCCAGGAAGTCGTTCCAGTGGCGGTGGTCGTAGTGCGCGAGCACTTCGCGCAGCTGCTGCTTGAGCTCGGCGAAGTCCAGCAGCATTCCGCTCGTCGTCTCCCCCTCGACCGTCATCTCGATGCGGTAGGTGTGGCCGTGGAGCCGGCCGCACTTCGGGTGGCCCTCCAGCAGGTGCGCGCAGTCGATGTAGTCGGTCACGCCGAGGCGCATGGACCCGGAAGCCTACTGCGAAGGACGGGGGGGCTCAAACGTCGGGCGACGCGAGCGGCGTGCGCGTCGGCCGCAGCGCGTCGGGCGTGGGATCGGTGCCGCGCAGGAGCGCGTCCGCCAACCAGCGCGCCGCCGCGAACGCGAAGCCGGGCGCGAGCCCGGAGAAGCCGCAGGCCATGGCCAGCGGACGGCGACCGAGCTGCCCGACGACGGGCAGTCCGTCGAGCGACAGCTCGGCAGCCTCCGCGCCGGACGCCGCGGACGCGAGGTCGAACGGGAGGCGCGTCGCGAGGTCCCGGAGGAGCCGCGCCGAGTCGAAGGCGGCGACGGGCGCCGTCTCCGCCATCAGGAAGCCGTCGCCGTTCGCGTGCCAGGCCAGCTGCCCGTCGGCCGTGCGCGCGGCGCTCGGCAGCGCGGCCCCCGCGAGCAGCGAGAGAGAAAGACGCGCGGAGGCGCCGCGCGCGACGAGCGGGGCGACCTCGGGCACGAGCTCCGCCGCCGAGACGTCGCAGGCCACGACCGCCGCCGCGACGCGGAGCGAGCCCTGCTCGAGATCGAGCCGCACGCCGCCGGGCTCCGTCCGTACTGCGCTCACCGGGCCCTCGCGAAAGACGACGCCGGCGTCGCGCGCCGCCTGCTGCAGGGCCTCGCGCAGCCGCACGGCGTCGACCTCCGCGTCGCCGGCCGCCCAGTAGCCGCCCCGGAAACCGGGCAGGTCGAAGCGGGTCTCGAGCATGTAGTGGTCGAGGAACTCGCCCGGGAAGCCGTCGTCGCGCAGCATGTCCTCGCTCTCCTCGAGCGCTTCGGCCTCCGCGCGCGTGCGTGCGAGCAGGAAGCTCCCGGCCGCTCGATACCCGACGTCGCGCGCGGCCGCCTCGACGAACGCCCTGAGGCGCAGCTGGTTCTCGCAGCCCGCCGCCCAGACGAGCTGGGCGGCGCTGCGGCCGATCGCGCGCGCGATCGTCCGATACGGCCGCCCGGGCCCGAGCAGCGCGAGGCCGAGCCCGCGCGCGGCACGATCGGGCTCGCCGACCCGCACGACGCTCGCGCCGCGCCGGGCCAGCTCGAGCGCCGTCAGGAGCGCGGGCAGCCCCGCGCCGACCACCGCCACGTCCGCCTCGGACGCAAGCCTCAAGCGCCCTCGGACGACGCGCGCACGGCGGCGGCGAGCGCTTCGTCGAGTGGAACGAGCGGACGCGCGAGGAGCGCCTCGAGCGGGGCGTGATCCGCGACCTCGTCGCAGAGCAGACAGTCGAGCTCGTCCGGCCCCATTCCCTGGTAGCCCGTCTCGCTCCGCGAGAGCCGCTCCGCCTCCGCCACCTTCACCTCGCGCACGCGCAGGCGCACCGGACGCCCCTCGCGCCGCGCGACCGCTTCGAGCCTCTCGAGCAGGCGGGCGTAGGCGACCGGCTCGGGTCCCACGAGGTCGAAGACCGTCGGAAACGCGCCCGGCGGACGCGCGACCGCGGCGAGCACGGCCGCGGCGGCGTCGGCGACGGCAATCGGCTGCATGCGGTAGGAGCCGTCGCCCGGCCGTTCGACCTCCCCCGCCTGCATGGCCCGCAGGACCGACGGCACGAACGCGTCCCCGGGCCCGACGACGTAAGAAGGCCGGAAGACCGCCGCGTCCAGCCCCGAGCCGAACGCCACCGTCTC